>Ga0310696_10000473_pt1 | contig 63702 bp, 57 predicted proteins | sample AusTroGonzalo_MG_4_FD_203885 | JGI IMG/M metagenome (GOLD analysis project Ga0310696, IMG submission 203885) | Bovine rumen microbial communities from tropical cattle in Woodstock, Queensland, Australia - Gonzalo_02 (v2) (version 2) | ecosystem: Host-associated > Mammals > Digestive system >...
AGCAGGCACGGCTGTCGTACATCATACGCGACCACGACCGCGACCGCTTCGAGGAGCGCAAACGCTTCATACAGAACGCCGTAGCCCAGATGAACGAGCGCTACGGCGAGGGAACGGTCGTCTGCGAACTGCGCGACCAGTACTATAACATGAAGGAGAAGATTGATCCGCAGATGCACGTCATAGACCTCGTGCTACACGCCATGCAGGCCGTAGGCATAGCCCCCAAGGTGAAACCCATTCGTGGCGGCACCGACGGTGCACAGCTGTCATTCCGAGGACTTCCCTGCCCTAACATCTTTGCCGGTGGCGTCAACTTCCACGGGCCTTACGAGTTTGTCAGCATACAGTCGATGGAAAAGGCGATGCAGCTGATAGTAAAAATTTGCGAACTGACGGCAGACTACAATGGCTGAACTCCCTGCAATGATTCAAGACCTGGCGCTGATACTCGTCGTAGCGGGTGTGGTGACGCTGGTGTTCAAACGGCTGAAGCAGCCGTTGGTGCTCGGCTATATCGTGGCTGGCTTCCTGGTGTCGCCCCACATGCCGCTGACCACCTCCGTTGCCGATATGGCCAACATCCACCTGTGGGCCGACATCGGCGTCATGTTCCTCTTGTTCTCGCTGGGACTGGACTTCTCGTTCAAGAAAATCCTGAAGATGGGTGCATCGCCCATCATCTCTACCGTCACCATCATCTTCTCGATGTCGATGCTGGGCATGCTTGTCGGCCATCTGTTCGGGTGGTCCCGAATGGACTGCATCTTCCTGGGCGGTATGCTGGCCATGTCATCGACCACCATTATCTATAAGGCTTTCGACGACCTCGGTCTGCGACAACAGCAGTTTGCGGGCCTTGTCATGTCGGTGCTGATACTCGAAGATATTCTGGCCATCGTCATGATGGTCATGTTGAGCGCTATTGCCGGCGGCGACAGTCCCGACGGCGGTAAAATGCTGGGATCGGTCATCAAGATTGGCTTCTTCCTGGTGCTGTGGCTGGTCGTGGGCATCTTCGCCGTTCCCCTGTTCCTGCGCTCCGTGCGGCGTCTCATCAATGCCGAGGTGCTGCTCGTTGTGTCGCTGGGACTCTGCTGCGCAATGGCCGTCTTCTCCACCAAGGTTGGCTTCTCGTCGGCCTTCGGTGCCTTCATCATGGGCAGCATCCTGGCTGAGACCGTAGAAGCCGAGCGCATTGAGCGCCTGGTGGAGCCGGTGAAGAACCTCTTCGGCGCCATCTTCTTCGTCTCCGTCGGTATGCTTGTCGATCCGCAGATTATCGTTGACTACGCCCTGCCCATCGTTGTGCTTGTGCTCACCATCCTTGTCGGACAGTCCATACTGGGCTCTCTGGCTTTCATGCTCGGTGGCGAATCGCTGAAGTCGGCCATGCGCTGCGGCTTCTCGATGGCACAGATCGGTGAGTTCTCGTTCATCATTGCCTCGCTGGGCTTGTCCTTGGGCGTTATCAGTCATTTCCTCTATCCGGTGGTGGTAGCCGTATCCGTCATAACAACATTCCTCACACCTTACATGATACGGCTTGCCACACCGGCTTATAACGCGCTGGAGCATCGGCTGCCAACGCGTCTCATCAAACTGCTGAACCATCTGTCGATGAGCCGTTCGGAAACCACGGGAAAAAGTCTTTGGAAGCGTCTGCTCACACAGATGGCCATCAACACGGTGGTCTATTCCATTCTCTCGGCAGCCGTCATCACCCTGATGTTCACCTTCGTGCTGCCGTTGACACGCCGCATGCTGCCCGGATGGGAGCTGCACTGGTATGCCAACGCTATCACCGGTCTGCTCACCGTATTGGTCATTTCGCCCTTCCTGCGGGCTATGGTGATGAAGAAGAATCGCTCTGAGGAGTGGAAAGCATTATGGGCAGAGACCGGCCGCAACCGTTTACCTCTGCTATCGACCATTGTGGCACGCGTTGTCGTAGCTGTCAGCTTCATCTTCTACATCTGCAACTACCTCAGCCGTTTCACGCCCGCCATCATGATTACCATCGGTGTGGTACTCGTGGGACTCATGGTACTGTCGCGTCGCATCAAGCGCAACAGCATCCTGCTTGAGCGCCTTTTCCTCAACAACCTGCGCTCACGCGACATCCAGGCACAGGTACATGGTCGTAAGCGTCCGCTTTACGAGGGACGTCTGCTCGACCGCGATATCCACATCGCCGACTTCGAGGTGCCCGCCGACTCTAAGTGGATGGGCAAAACGCTCAAGCAGCTGGCACTGGGACGCAAGTACGGCGTTCATGTCAGCAGCATCCTGCGTGGTGGCCGCCGTCTGAACATCCCCGACGGCGACTACATCATCTTCCCCTGCGACCACCTGCAGGTCATCGGCAGCGACGACCAGTTGGCAAAGTTCCATCATGCGTTGGAGACGGAAGTCATGGGTGAGGATCTGGAACTCGAGAAGCGTGAGATGCGCCTGCGCCAGCTTATCATCGGCAGCGACAGCCCCTTCATCGGACAGACGCTCGAAGAGAGCGGCATCCGCAGCCGTTACAGCTGCATGGTCGTAGGATTGGAGGAAGGAAAAGAAAATCTGTCGCCCATCTCACCGCAGCGTCCTTTCAGCAAGGGTGACATTATCTGGGTCGTGGGTGAGCAAGATGACCTGAAAGAACTACTGAATACTTAATTGTCGACACGAAGTGTCAATTCTCACCTCTCACCTCTAGCTTCTCACCTCTAAACAAATCAATACCACTGCACGGCATTGGCGTAGCTGGAACGCTTGTCGTACTTCAGAGCATCGGTAAGCGTGGAGGCGTTACAACGGAAGGAGAAGTTGTAACTGGCGTAGGGGGCGAGGACGACGGAGCACGACATGTTGAAGCAATGGAGATCACGGCTGAGTGAAGCGGTGGTCATAGAAATCTTCTTGTTGTCGAAGTCGTAACCGCTGGAGAAGGAGATGTTCCATCCGTCAGAGAGACGCAGGTTACCGCTGATGTTCAGGTTCTGCGTGAACTTGTAGGGATAGCGCATCGTATTGTAATTGAACTTCTTGACGTCGGTGTTCTCGCGCATGGTGATACCATAGCCGAAGCTGAGCGACCAGGGCAGCGAGAAGGCCAGATAGCCGTCACCGTCAAGCTCGCCGGAACCGGCATTCTCCTTGCGGGCACCATGCTTGCCTTGCTCGAGCGAATTGTCAACATTGGTCTCGATATCGTCAAGTTCATCGTCGTCATCTTCGTCCGGACGTTTCTGACGGTCGTTCTTCTTGTCAACTTTCTCGCCACGCAGACGTTTGAAGAAGTTGACAATCTTGTTATTGTCAATCGAGTAGCTCAGGTTCTGCGAGATACCTTGGAAGCGACCGATCTTGCCGAGTCCCCAGTAGGTCTGGTGCTCACTGAGACGGGGTGTTGCTCCCACGGAGTCGGCTTCATAGACGTAGCTGGCAAAGACGGCGTTGAGGTTCAGTGTGTAGCTCTTGGTGAGCTTCAGACGGATACGCGTGTTCAAATCGCTCCAGGGGCGCACCTTTGCCGACATGTTGTAGGACATCGAGCCACCGAGCTCATCGATGATGCTGATAATCTTCGAGTCAACGGAGTCGCCGTCCTCGGTACGGAGCTTCATCTCGACATTGTTGGACACATCGAAGGAGATGCTACCCGTCTTACCGCGACCGGGGACACCATAGAGACCCGACTGGAAGGGTGAATACTCTACGAGCGAGACGTTGCCGTCCTTATCAGTCTTCTGATAGGTCTTATAGTAGCCGTAGCGCGAGGCACTGAAGTCGGGTGCATAGCTGAAGCTCACGGAGGGCGTCAGGACGTGACGGATGCGGTCAATCTTGTCGCCGAAGATTTTACGGTTGGGAATATAGAAACCGTAGAGCTTGGTAGAAGCCGAAACACTGAGGTTCCAGTTATAGACGTTATAGAATCCGTTCAGCGTATCGGTGATCTCCTTCTGGCTCGTTTCGTCCCACGACTTGTTGACCTTATTAAGATAGGTGCGGTCGGTGAAGTTGAACGAGGGGTTGATGTTGATATACTCGAACAGCGTGAAGTTGCCGCTTACGGGGATGTTGTGCTGCATACCGTTGCGCCAGTCCTTGGTAAGGCTGGAGTGCAGCACCTTGTCCTCCTTCGTGGAGATGGAGTTCGAGAAGTGACCGGTATAGGACATCGACAGCTTCTCGTACCAACGCTCCTTGCCCACCATCTTCTTGCGCTTGAAGGGATAGAAGCGCGAGAGCGAGATGTTCAGGTCGGGCAGTGTCAAGGCGATGGTGGTATCGCGCATGTTCTGGTTCAAGTTTACCGTCGACGACAGCGACAGACCGATGCTCGAGAACGTGGTGCCCCAGGATACTGACGAAGTACGTGTGGACTGCGTCATCGACTGGGGGTTATACATCGAGGTGAGGTTATTCTTCTCATAGCTGCTCGTGGCGAAGTTGACAGAGGCCGAGAAGTTCATGTAGGGACTGGCCTTCGCGTCCTGACGATGGCTCCACTGCACCTTGAAGCTGGTCTGCTTCACGTAGTCGGGCATGTTCTTCTCGCCGTTGATGGTGTTCTGGTAACTGGCAAAGAAGGAGCCGCTGTAGCGATAGCGCTTGCGGTAGTTAGAGGCTCCCGACAGTCCCCATGAGCCCTTGGTATAGATTTCACCCAGCAGTTTGAGGTCCATCTTGTCGCTGATGGCGAAGTAATAGCCGCCGTCACGCAGATAGAAACCACGTTCCATCTCGTCGCCGTAGGTCGGCATGATGAAGCCCGAGGAGTAGCTCTTGGTGAAGGGGAAGAAGCCGTAGGGAATGGCCAGGGGCAGGGGCACATCACAGACAACGAGGTAGGCAGGGCCGAAGACCACATCCTTACCGGGGCGCACCTTGGCACGCGACAGGGCGATGTAGAAGTCGGGATGCGGCTCGTCGCAGGTGGTGTAGCGTCCGTGCTGCAGAAACAGCTCACCGGTGGCACCACGCTTCGACAGTTCGGAGGTCAGGTAACCGTCCTCCTGCTGGGTATATACCTGCGAGATAAGGCCTTTCTTCGTCTTGAAGTTAAAGGCCATCGTGTCACTCTGGTACTCGTCAGAGCCCATCTTGAAGATAGGAGTACCATACTTCCGTCCTAAGGTATCGAGACTGCCCGTAGCATGTACCAGCGACGAGTCGAGCACCATGAAGATACGGTCACTCTTCAGGTCCATGTTCTGATACTCCACGTGCGACTTACCATAGAGGAAAGCACGACCAGTGCCGGCCTCGTATGTCAACGAGTCGTCAGCCGAATACTTGACAGGCGCATCAATACCGTTCTTACGCTTACGGTTAAGGCTATCGAGTGCCAGCGAGTCGTCAATCAGCTTGTTGTACTTATAGATAGCCAGCTCCAGCGAGTCCATCGTCGTGGTGTCGCGCTTCATCTTAGCGGCGGCAGGAGCGGCATCAGCAAGGTCGTCGGCACCTGTGGCAACAGAGTCCATGGTTGCGACAGCAGCAGTGGTGTCTGTTGCTGCGGAGTCAGCTACTTCAACTTTGTCGGCAGCTACTTCAACGGCATCAGCGGGCACTTCCATGTCGTCGGCAGGCACCTCGTCCTGTTCCAACAGCTCGGAAGCCTTGGTGATGGCCTTGTCAACCATGCTGCTGACATCGTTCTGATGGACAAACGACTCAGCCTCCTTCATCGCCTTCTTACCCTTGTTAAGAAGCGACAAAGGGGTACACGCCCCGAACACAATCAGGACTGAAAGCAGCAGTATCAAAGCCGACTTTCTATTCATTGCGGCTGCAAAGGTACTAAAAAGTTAAGAGTTAAGAGTTAAGAGTTAAGAGTTTTTTGCCGCAACGGCTATTATTTTACGCTTTATTCAAACTTCTTTGCCCACGACAGGAACTTTTCAACGCCTTCGTGGCCGAATTTCTCCAGACTTTGCGCCGTCTCCAGGACAGTGCGCACACGTTCTGGACTGGACTTGGAGTAGAACTTATCGGCGTAGCACACCACCTGTTCCTCCAGCGCCTCGGGCACCATGTCGAAATCGGGCATCGACAGCCCCTGACGGGCAAACTCCTCGCGACGCAGTCCGGTGCCGGTATGGCGCTCTGCCACACGGGCATGACGCTCCCATCCCTCACGGCGCAGCACTTCGCCACCTATCTGACCATGCAGCAGATAGGGCTGGTCTCCGTGACAGCAGATGCTGGGGGCATCGCACCAGCGCACACCGATATCGTGGAGCATCGCAGCCTCTTCCAGGAACTGACGGTCAAGCGCCAGCTCGGGATGCTTGCCACAGATTTGCAGACAGCGGTCGGCCACCTGACGGGAATGTTTCAAAAGCAGACGGCGCAGGTCGTCGTCATCAGGGTAATATTTGTCAATAATTGCTTGATAATCCATATTTCGTTTCTTTTCTATTCTCTAGCTTCTCACCTCTCACTTCTCACTTCTTAATAAAAGGTACACATTTTCTTATTGTTATGGGTATCGTCTCGACATCGAGGCTCTGCTCCCCTACTCTCAGTCTCACCATGCAGGCCTCGCTGTTCATGGGGCGTTGCTGGTCGAAGATGAAGTTGCCGATGCTGTAGTAGATTTTGTGGCCACGATAGTCCTCAACGGTCTGCAGCGTGTGGGTGTGGTGACACACCAGCACATCAGCACCGGCATCAATCAGCTGGTGAGCCTCCAGCCGCTGACGGGGAACGGGTTGTAGCGTATGCTCGCCGCCCCAGTGCAGCGACACGATGATGACGGCCTTCGGGTCGCTCTTTCTGAGACGGTTGACACGCATCAGCAGACTGTCCATCGGTTCCTGGCTGACGCAGGGCTGGTCAGGCAGATAGGCGTAGTTCTCAAGTGCCAGGCGCAGCGAAGCGACGAGCCAGATGTTACGGGGCTCACTACCCAGCAGTACGGGCTCTGCGGCTTCCTGCATGTTACGCCCAGCGCCGATGGGTACCATCCCTGCCTCTATGACATTGCGACGGGTGTCTGTCAGCCCTTCGCGCCCCTGGTCAATGGAGTGGTTGTTGGCGAGGTTCAGATGGGTGAAGCCATGCTGCCGTAAGGTCGTCAGCCACTGGGGCTCTCCACGGAATATGTAGCGCTTGAAGACGGGCGCCTTTATCGTCGTCGCCGGACACTCCAGATTGCCCACGACAATCTGTGATGAGTGCAGCACGCTATCGACGTTCTCGGAGAAGAGATGGTCAACGCCGTGGCGACCTATCGTCTCACGCACCCCACGATCCAGCAGGATGTCGCCCGTGAAGACGATGCTAACAGCCAGAGCTATAAAAGTACTCCTCATTCACCTCCGGCATTTTCTTCAACGGCACGAGGATGGGCTTCATCCACGCAGGCACACCCTTACGGGGTTCTTTCTCCAGCATCTGCTGCCACTCCTCATCGGTGAGTCGCGGCTCGTCAATGCCCTGCTGGAACTCGCGGTAGCTGAGCACGGCGCCACGTGTCAGGTAAAGATAGCCGTCAATCTCGACAACGACATAGATTTCGTCAGCATCGCCCACAGCTTCGAAGAGGATAGACTTCGATGGGTTGTTGTCGGCATTGGCAGTATAGACATCAGCAACGAGCGCCACCTTACGGTCGGCACCCTCGACATCGCTCCAGCCCATCAGGTACTGATCGGGCTGACGTACAAGGTCGAGGGATATATTCTCAAACGTAGCACCCACGCACCCTATCTGGTCATACTCCTCGTCGGTAAGCGGCTGACCTTCAAGTTCCTTTCTACTCATGCGCAGCAGGAAGTCGGCCTCCTCGCGGATACGTGTAGTGGCAGCCTCCACCTTCTCGGTGAGCATCTTCTGGTCTTTCAGCAGCTTGGCGGTGTTGTCGAGCAGTTCGATGGCTTTCTTCCAGAAGGCGGTGTTAGGCTCCACATAGCCCTTCACCACGGGCTCAGGCAGTCCACCGCCACCACACTCGGCACCCATCGGCTGTTTGGCGTAGAGGATGGCGTCGTGCTTCAGCTCTGCCCACGAGGCAAGTATGGCGTTCATGTTCTTCAGGTCCCACTCGGAGGTCAGCATGAAGTACGGCGACTTCGGCGACGGTGCATCGCCGATGGTGCGTAGTGTTTTCATCCACTGTGTGGCGATGGTCTCCGTCCAGTCTATCTCCTTCATGCGTTTCTGCATCTTGGTGAGCGCAGGCGTAAAGCCCTTCCACTCGTTCTTCTGCTCCTGCAGAATCTGTTCGGCGGCTGATACGCCCATAGCGGCAAAGACGTCAACGCCCTGTGGCACAGCACGCTTGGAGGGATTTGATTCGTAGTCCACCATCTCCAACAGCACCTCAGCATCGGGCTGATAGCGCTGGGGCATCACACATATCTTATTATGGCTGGTCTTCTCGAACTTCGGACGGATGCGCGTCTGCTTGTCGCCAATCTCCTTCAGCGTCGCGACAATCTTACCCATCGCCTTGTCGTTGGCCAGCAGTTCGCCCAGGTCCTCGATGCCCGTCTTGGCCACCTCTGCCTGTACCTGCAGCATGCTCAGGTTGTCGGGCTTTCCCATGAGGAAGGTGATGAGGTTGTTCAGCTTGTCGTACTTCGCCTGCAGCGCCTTATTGTGGTTCAGCACGAAGGCCATGATAACGGCCTGGTTCACCTCATCGGAATGGTTCATGCCCATCGGTGCACTCTGCAGCCACATCATGCCACGGAAGTAGCGCTTCAGTTCATCAGAGCGGGTGTAGTGGCCACGCGGACGGAACAGGCTGTAGGCAAACGATATGTCGCCCATATAGTCCATCAGCAGCTCGCTGGGACTGTTCTTTGCCTCCATCACACGCTCTATCTCCCTCATCTCCAGCGCCTCGTCGTTGCGATTCTCAATGGGCTTGCCAGTAAACAGGTGCCAGGCAATATTATAGAACTGCACGTTACGATAGGCAGCACGCGAGAACTCGCTGTCGGGAGGCGTTACCGAACTGACATCGCGCATGGCAACGAGCATATCGTGTGAAAAGTCGGTCATCAGCTGCACCAGATGACTCTCCTCCAGTTCGCGCAGCATGCAGTCGAAATAGAGGTGATATAGCTGTAGGAAGAGGTCGGTGGTGACGAACGACGGGAAACTCTGGTAGTCGTTCTGCTCGTAGACATGGAACAACTGCTCATGCTGTGCAGGCACGATGGCAAAGCCGTTGTGTGCCAACTGCTGGCAGAGCAGCGAATCGAACTCCTTGAGCTGTGTGGGATTCGACAGGTTCTGTATGTTCACGCGCAGAGGCTCCTCGACGTCGAAATTACGCTTCAGCAGCTCTCCCTCGCGCTCCTTCAGACGCTTCATGAAGTCCTGTTCCTCGGCCGTGTACTTCAGCTGATCCCCCTCCTGAATAGCGCGGTAATAGTGGTCGCGCCACGGCTCATTCTCGCGTTCCTCGACGGCATCATACTTCACGTTCTCATCGAACTTCCACGTCAGCGAGTCGTACCACGTCGTACCGCTATAGACACCACGCAGATAGGCATCCTTGAAGGGATAGCCCTTCAGGGCTGCAGGGGCATTGCGTAGCACGCGGACATCGGCCAGCGACAGTCCCGTGACATCCATGTCGTAATCGACGCCGTTGATGAGCTGTTCTACATCGATGCTGCTTGCAGGCACCTCTACGGCAACCTCCTTCTGTCCTGTGGCGCAGGCAGTCAGCAGTGCTGCCGTACACGCAAAGAAAAATGTCTTGGTCTTCATTGGTTAAATTGTTTTAGGGCTGTATCTTTATTGGTTCCTTTCACTATGTAATGGTCGAACGTCATGCCAAAGCCGCCCCAGCGGTAGTCGGCCACGACGTATTGTCCGTCGTCCGTTGTCTCCAGGCTACGTATGTGTCCGTTGCCGACATATCTAAAATCCTCCAGTCGGCCTCCCAGTTTGGAGCCCAGCCATAGCGGACGTACTTTCTTCCGTCCCTTGGGCTGTCGGCTGTTGTCCACCTGTTTGAAGATAAACAGCCGTCGTCCCTGCTCGGGGTAGAAGCGGGTGGCCTTTACGACGCCTACCATCGCATCCTCGCGGCCGTCACCATCGACATCGCCTGTCTCAAAGCGATAGACAGGGTAAGGCAGACGCCAATCGTTCAGCCAGAAAAGGCTGTCGTGCTCCTTACGCAGCTCGTACGTCTGCGCCTTACCCTGTCCTGTGCACAGCACCAGTAACAGTGCCGGTAGTATGATTAAGCTTCGCGCTCTATCCATGCGATGGTGTCGCCCTGACGAATCTGCTGGCCAGGCTTCACGCTGATATCGACAAGCTTGCCACCCATAGCGGCAGGAATCTCGACAATCTCGCCCCACTTCGTCTGCAGGTAGCAGAAGGTCTGACCTTCCTCGTACTTCTGTCCGATGAACGGCTCGACACAGGGAGCCATCACACCCTCGCCACCGAAGCTCCACAGCAGCTGTCCGGCCAGCGGCGACTTCACGGCGTCGGCCTTGGCGTGCTTCAGAGCATCGATTTCTTCCTGCGAAATCTTCTGTCCGCCACCCAGCTTGGCATCCTTAGCCTTCTGGATGTCGGCGAGCAACTGCTTCTTAGCCTGACCACTCTTGAACGGACGGTACTGCTCGGGGTGCATAGCCAGCTCGAACAGCTCCTCGTTGTCCTGTCCGTAGTCCCAGCCGTTCTCGTCCATCTCCTTCTTGAAGCCCTCGAGGGCGTTGGGGATGAGGGTATGCGGGTCAGCATCAGTAAACTCGCGGTTCTGCTGCTTAGCCAGTTCAATGAGCTCAGGCGCAATCTCGCCAGGCACCTTGCCGCTCTTGCCGAGGATCATGCCCCAGATGGCGTCGTCCATCATCACATAGCGGCCCTTGCCCTGCTCCATCGTGAGAAGGTTCATCAGGGCAATGTTCTTGGTGTACTGCGAGAACGGCGTCACCAGTGGGGGATAACCCACACGTGGCCATACGTACTCTACCTCGTTGAAGAGCTTCACCAGCATGTCGTCCATTGTCAGCTCGGCCTCGCCCTTCTGCACACGCAGCTTGTTGATCATCTTCTGGATGGGGCCCAGATCGGCCATCATCGAACCCATCATGCCACCAGGCAGTCCGCTGCCCAGCAACAGGCTCGACATGTGCTTGTTGGCAGGATTGATGAAGCAGCCCAGCCAGTCGTCAATGAACTCCTGCGTCAGGGTACGAGCCTGCATGTAGGCGTTCATGTTCAGGTCGGCCACCTCGAAGCCCTCGTTCTTCAGCATCGACTGCACCGAGATGATGTCCGGATGCACCTTACCCCAGCTGAGCGGCTCAATAGCGGTATCAATAATATCGGCACCATTGTTACAAACCTCCAGAATAGAGGCCATCGACAGGCCGGGGCCTGAGTGTCCGTGATACTGTATGATGATGTCGGGATGCTTCGTCTTGATAGCCTTCGTCAGGGCACCCAGCATAGCGGGCTGTCCGATACCGGCCATATCCTTCAAGCAGATTTCCTCAGCACCGGCAGCAATTACCTCGTCGGCAATGCGCGAGTAGTACTCAACAGTATGCACAGGACTCGTCGTGATGCAGAGCGTAGCCTGCGGCGTCATGCCGGCCTCCTTGGCCCACTTGATACTCGGTATGATGTTACGCGTGTCGTTCAGACCGCAGAAGATACGGGGGATATCCACACCCTGAGCGTGCTTCACCTTATACATCAGTGCGCGAACGTCGTCGGGCACGGGGTACATACGCAGGGCGTTCAGACCGCGGTCAAGCATGTGCGTCTTAATGCCCACCTCGTTGAACGGCTTACAGAAGGCGCGTACAGCCAGATTGGGGTTCTCACCAGCCATGAGGTTCACCTGCTCGAAGGCACCACCGTTGGTCTCCACGCGGCTGAAGCAGCCCATGTCGATAATCACCGGGGCGATGCGCTCCAACTGGTCCTTGCGTGGTTGGAACTTACCGCTCGACTGCCACATGTCTCTGTAAACGAGACTAAACTGAATTTTTTTCTTTGCCATAATATTTTTTGAATTATTACCTTTCCGAATTACGCTGCAAAGGTACGAATAAGTGAGAACAATACAAAACAAAAAGTCCAATTTTTTGTTTTTATTCTTGCGTCCCTTTGGTAGCAAGCGTCTCGCTTTGCTCGTCGAGCGGTCGAACGGAAGTACCTTCGACGAAGCCAAAGGTACAAAAAAGGTAAGAGCCAAATTTTTCCACAAAATGCTTACGGCTATGGTTGCAGCCATGTAAGCGCAGAAATTAGTTTGTAAAGAAAATTCACTTCTACTTCCATCACTACCCCACCCCTCTGAAACCCCGATAAACACTGAAGTTCCAAGAGGGGCCGACTTTTGCGCAAAACTCATGGAGTATTTCACGAAACTCATGGAGTATTTTTCAAAACTCGTTGACTTTTGAAATTTTCTCGTTGTCCCTATAAAGAACGGCATACATCTTGTAAATATTTTTTCACCTCTCTTCGTTATCGACATCTGCATATCCCATCTCACTTTTAATTTTTCCCGGCAAAATCCTTGTATATTCGAAATCTTTTTCGTAAATTTGCAGCATATATAAAAGATGAAAGGTGAAAGATGAAGGATGAAAGATAAAAATCGAAAGTCTACGCGTACCGCGCACGCACGCGGTACGCGATAATTTTCTAAAAACATCCTTCATCTTTCATCCTTCATCATAAAAAAGAGTAACGGATTATAGTTTTTCTTCAAGAATGAACAGTATCTGGCACGTCGATTTTCAGCAGCAAGAGCCATTTTTTTGAATTCGCGGCTCCAAAATTTGGAGGAAATAAAATAAATATCTATCTTTGCAGAATAATACAACAGAATCATACAATAGTAACTATGCATACAAGCGACAGTATTGTCATCATCCCGACGTATAACGAGAAGGAGAATATCGAGAAAATCATCCGCGCCGTCTTTGGTCTGGAGAAGTGTTTTCACATCCTGATTATCGACGACGGCTCACCCGACGGCACTGCCCAGATTGTGAAGGGCATGATGGCGCAGGAGGAGTTCGGCGACCGCCTGTTCCTGGTGGAACGCAGCGGCAAGCTGGGACTGGGAACGGCTTACATCACGGGCTTTAAGTGGGCGCTGGAACGCGACTATGAGTATGTGTTCGAGATGGATGCCGACTTCAGCCACGACCCCAACGACCTGCCGAGACTGTACAGCGCCTGTGCCGACGAGGGCTACGACGTGGCCATCGGCTCGCGCTACATCAGTGGCGTCAATGTGGTGAACTGGCCCATCGGCCGTGTGCTGATGTCGTACTTCGCCTCGAAGTATGTGCGCATGGTGACGGGATTCAAGGTGCACGACACGACGGCAGGATTCAAGTGCTATAAGCGCCGGGTGCTGAAGACCATCGAGCTGGACAAGATTCGTTTCAAGGGCTACGCCTTCCAGATAGAGATGAAGTTCACGGCCTACAAGATTGGCTTCAAGATCAAGGAGGTGAGCGTTGTCTTCGTGAACCGTCGCGAAGGCGTGTCAAAGATGTCGGGTGGCATCTTCGGTGAGGCGTTCTTCGGTGTTATGCGCCTGCGCTGGGACGGCTGGACGCGAAAGTACCCGAAGATTGGCTGTTAGCCATTAGCCAATAGCTAAAGGCCAAAAGCCAATGGTCAACCGCCAGATTACTGGTCCGGATTCTCGACAAACCCCTGATACTTGGGTTCTATTGACGACATGACGCTATCATACGCTTGACGCATGGTAGCGTCAACATTTTCGGGGCCTTGCCCCACGGGGTAGATGGGCTCGTGGATGGTGAGGCTCAGTGGATGCCATGTAATGAAGTTGAAGCCTTTCATACGCGGCAGTACGTCGAAGGAGCCGTTGATGGTAATAGGCACAACGGGCAACTGCAACTCGTCGGCAAGGGCAAAGGCTCCCTTGCGGAAGACACCCATGTGGCCAGTGAACGTGCGGGCTCCCTCGGGGAAGACGGTGACCGAGTAACCCTCTTTCAGAATCTCGCGGGCCTGTTCGTAGGTCTTGCGAATCTTACTGGGACCACGCTTATCAACGAATATCTGATGCGAACGCTCGCAGGCAAAGCCGAGGAAGGGCACCTTGCGCAGTTGCTGCTTCATCATCCACTTGAAGTTGCGGTTCAGGAATCCGTAGATGAGGAAGATGTCGAACGAGCCCTGATGGTTGGCGACGAAGACGTAGGACTGGTCTTTCTCCAGGTGCTGGCGCCCCTCTACCTTGACGGGGAGCAGCAGTGAGCGGATGATGACCTTGCCCCAGACATGACCGGGGAAATAGCCCCAGAAGTGGCCGTTACCAATGGCGCAGCCGGTGGCGACGGTGAGGGCGGTAATGATGGTGCCCAGGATGACGACGGGCAGTCCGACAATAATCTGATAGACGTAGTAGAGATATTTCATAGTTTCTTTCTGAGTGTTATCTGAACGATTTCGGGCTTGGCGCCAAGACGGAAGGGTATGGCGCCGCTGACGCCCTTGCTGACGTAGAGGTGACGACCGTGGATGGTGTAGAGGCCCTCGTACTCGCGGTAGCGCAGTACGACTGGCGACCAGCCGAAGATGGAGAGCTGTCCGCCGTGGGTATGACCGCTGAGCGTCAGTTGTGCGTGACAGTGACGCAGAATCTTACGGCGCCAGCAGGTGGGGTCGTGCTCGAGCATGACAACAAAGTCGCTGCGGCGTACGCCATCAAGGGCTATATTGAGATTGCCTTTCTGCGGATGGTAGGGGGAGGAGTCGCTGGCATCGTTCTCCATACCGGCAATGACGAGACGGTGCTCACCGCGACGGACGTAGCGGTAGCCGTTTCGCAGGACGCGCCACTTCAGGTCTTCCATCTGCGTGGTGGTGAGCGTCCCCTCCTGAATGCTGGCATCGTGAGGATCGGCGCTCTCATAGTAGCCGTAGTCATGGTTACCCAATACGGCACAAACGGCATCTTGGGCCTTCAGCCGTTTCAACTGTGGCAGGTGATGGTCGGTCTCGGCTGCCTTGCAGTTGATCATGTCGCCAGTGAACAGGATGAGACCGGGCTTCTGTGCATTGATGCTATCGACGACACGACGTAGCATATCGTCGGACAGACTGCCCAAATGGAGATCGGAGACCTGTACCAAGCGGTAGCCGTCGAACTCCTGGGGCAGGTCATCGAAAGACAACTCGAGGTGGCGCACCTCCAACTGCTCAGCCCCGACAAAGCGACCATAGCCATAGGCTGCGGCGATGACGATAGCGGCAAGGGGCAGAAGGCTGGCGATGAGTGACTTGTGCCCACGGCGGCGACGAATCAAGAAAACGGCGAGTAGGATGGCGGGAACGACCAGCAGGAAGAGCAGGTCGAGGAGCCAGATGTGATGAATGATAAATCGTGCAATCATAAGTTTCCGGATATGAATTTGCGCATCAGCTCTACAGGGATATCGCGACGCTGTGCATAGTCGCGCAGCTGGTCGTCGCCGATGCGTCCAATATTGAAATAACGGGCCTTGGGATTGGCCATCATGAGACCGCTGACACTGGCATGGGGACGCATGGCACCGCTCTCGGTGAGACGGATGCCTATCTGCTGCATGCCGATGAGGCGGTCGATAACGAAGTTCAGACTGGTGTCGGGCAGTGACGGATAGCCGACGGCAGGACGGATGCCCTGAAAACGCTCCACGAGCATATCGGCAACGGACAGCTGCTCGTCCTTGGCATAGCCCCAGAACTCCTTGCGCACCTGTTCGTGAAGCCGTTCGGCGGTGGCCTCGGCCAGACGGTCGGCCACAAGCTGCATCATCATCTTCTCGTAGGGGTCATCGGTGAAGTCGCTCTCCATGCCGCTATCGACGCTGGTGGCGAAAAGACCGATCTTAGAGGTGAGGGGTGAGAGGTGAGAGGTGAGGGGTGAGAGGTGAGAGGTGAGAGGTGAGGTGTGAGGGGCGATGAAGTCGGCCAGACAGAGGAATTCTGACTCCTGTTGCTGCTGTCGCAGACAGGGAATCCTGTTTTCGGTTTCCTGACTCTCTGCATCTTCCACCACGATATCGTCGCCCTCGCTGTAGCAGTCGAACAGTTTGAAGACGGCATGGGTGCGATAGCTGTCGGCATAGCGATGCAGGCGCTCTTCGGCCTCATGGCGCAGGTGCTGGCGCTCCGTTGCCGGCTTACCGCTCATGCCCCATGCATGGTCGAAGTAAACCCAATTGATATAGGGTGCCACATCGGCAATGCTATAGCTGAGAATCATCGGGCGTGATTGAATTGCAGGGGTTCGCCGATATAGGTGCTATCGACGGCACCATCGGCATAGACAATATGACCATTACAGAACGTGCGCTCTACACGCCACTGGTAGGTGTGGCCCTCGACAGGACTCCAACCACAGCGGCTCTCAATGCACTCGGGGGTGACGGTCCACGGACTGTGGGGACGCACGATGACGATGTCGGCACGATAGCCTGGACGCAGGAATCCGCGCTGGCTGACACCAAACAGACGAGCAGGGTTATGGGCCATGAGCTCAACGAGACGACTCAGCGTGAGCACCTTCTCATCGACAAGCTCCAACATTGTTACCAGCGAGAACTGCACCATCGGCATGCCGCTGGCAGCACAGGCTGCCCCACCCTCTTTCTGTGACAATAGATGGGGTGCGTGGTCGGTACCGACAACGGCGATGCGCCCGTCGTTGAGGGCCTGTCGCAGCATGAACTGATCGACGGGACTCTTGATGGCGGGGTTCACCTTGATGCGGGCTCCCAGTCGCTGGTGGTCGAGCATCGTAAAGTACAGATGACCGACGCAGGCTTCAGCGGTAATAAGAGGTGAAAGGCAACGGGTAGGCGAGCTCTGCTCGGGAATGAGGTGAGAGGTGAAGGGTGAGAAGAGGTCGAGTTCCTCGGCTGTTGACAGATGGGCTACGTGCAGGCGCGTACCATATTCTTTAGCAAGTTCCACGGCCTTGCGGGTGGATTGCAGACAAGCCTCTTCGCTGCGGATGAGCGGATGGAGCGACACCTGCGGGTCATCGCCCCAGGCCTTCTTAGCCTCAGCCATATTCTGATTGATGATGGCGGTGTCCTCGCAGTGGGCCATCAGCGGCAAGGGCGCAGCAGAAGAAAAGATGCGGCGCAATGGTTCGTCACCGTCAACGAGCATGTTGCCCGTCGAAGAGCCCATGAAGAGCTTAATGCCTGGTATGCGGTTGACAGGTAACTGCTTGAAGAGGTTGGTGTTGTCGTTGGTGGCACCGAAGAAGAACGAGTAGTTGACATGGCTCTTCTTGGCGGCCAGTTGGAACTTCTCCTCCAACGCTTCGAGGGTTGTCGTCTGCGGCACACAGTTGGGCATGTCGAAGTAGCTGGTGACGCCTCCGGCAGCAGCGGCACGACTCTCGGTGTCGATGTCGGCCTTCTCTGTCAGGCCGGGCTCACGGAAGTGTACGTGGTCGTCGATGATGCCGGGCAGAACGAAGCATCCCGAGGCATCAACCGTCTCGTCGGGTAATGCCTCGGGATGTTGTCCTGCGGGAAGAATGGCCTGTATGTTGCCGTCCTCTATAAGGATGGAGGCCTGTTGAGTCTTGCCTTCATTGACAAGGGTGCCTCCTTTAATCAGTGTTCTCATTCTGCGGTAATGGTTGAGTCGTTTGGTAGCGGCTGCTGCGCCGGCAACGGCTGCTGACCCTGTGCGGGTGGCGGCGGCAGTGTGCCGTCATCGACGAGACCATTCTCGCGAGCCTGTATCTCGTTAGCCGTTTGGTAGTACTCCTTGACGTAGGGGTCATTCTTGAACTTTGCCGTAGCTTTACTCATGATATCTTCAATCTGCGGCGTCAGCACGGGATAGGGGTAGCTGTTGGTTATCATCATGAAGACGCCAGGTCCCAGTACGTTGTCGAAGTTCTCGATGATGAAGTTGGTCACCAAGCTATCCTCCTGCTGGGCGATGCGAGCGGCTTCAAGACTGAGCTTCTCGTTGATAACGTCCTCGTCCTCGCCTTCGAGCAGCATCTGACTATGGCGGTGGGTGAGCTCTGACATCTCGTTGTCCAACTGGTCGTGGCGGTTCAGGAACTCATAGAGCTCCTCATTCAGCGGAGTACCGCTGACGCGCCGTGAGGCATTGTCGATGCGGATGCTGATGTCGCCCTTCTCCAGCACGACAGGCATAATACCCTCGTCGTCCATGAAGAGCGTGGTCATGCGTACGGTGTCGAGCAGTCCGTTGAAGTGGAACTGTCCGTGGACGACGTCGCAGGAGTCGATGTTCTTCAGCTCTCCTGACTTGATGGCTTTTAAGTATAGTTTGCTACCGTCGAGTGCAGCAATCGACGAGGTTCCCTGAACCGAATAGTTCTCGGCACAGGAGGTCAGCATGCTGACAGCGATGAGGACATAGAGTAGTCTTTTATTCATATCGGTTATTTATCTCTGCAAAAGTACAACGTAATATCGAAGTACGAAAAAAAATTTGCGCAATTTAAAACAATTGCGCAATCTTTTAGAGTTTTTTTGCCTCTCGCTCCAGTTCGCTGCCTATTCGATGGGTGGTATAGAGCTGCAGAATGGCGGCGATGAGCAGTGTCACTACCCACTTGTTGTAGATATACTGCAGAAAGGTGATGTGGTCGAGTCCGAAGTAGTTCTGCTGGCCGGCAAACATCAGGACGGCGGAAACGAGGAACAGCACGTCGCTGAGCAACATGATGCGGCGCAGACGGCGGATGGTGAAGTTCGTGCCTTCATAGCGCTGAAGCATCTGCATCGAGGCAAAGCCCAGTGCACCAAGGGCAAACAGGTAGGGAGCCAATTCCCATTGGAGCAGGCTGGTGCCGGCTCCGACCACCATTAGCAGGGCTCCTACGAGGAAAATGGCGGTCTGAAGTTTATTGAGCTGTTTCATCGGTAGAATCAGGTAATAGGGTGTTCGTATGGCGGTTGTCATCGCTCAGCACGAAGATGTCCTCGTCGTCGGCCTTCATGTAATAGCGTTCGCGGGCTATCTTCTCCATCGCCTTCGGGTTGGCGTCCAGACGGCGAAGCTGAGACTGGTCGCGCTCATGACGTTTGTTGTAGTCGTCAATCTCTTCGTTCAACTGGCTGATGCGGTGCAGATTGCGTATATGCGACCATACGCTATTCTCGCCGACGAAGCCTACCAGTAGGACGCCAAGCACAACAATGACAACATACTTCATATAGGGTATGCGCCAGAATTTCAAAAACAGGTTCTTAATACGACTCATATCACTTCTTACATCTTACTTCTTACTTCTTACATCAGACATCACACATCACCTCACGCTAACTCCAGTTCAAATGCCTCGCGCAGTTTCTCGATAACGGGATTCTGACGGCTCATCTCCTCGAACTGTTCGCGACGGGTCAGCACACGGATCTGCTCTTGCTGCTCTGCCACCTTGATGATCAGCGTGATAGCATTGTTCCTCAGATGTTTCTTCAGCGTATTAACAATGCTGCCATGTATATTCTCCACCTCCGTCTTAATGAGCTCGTTGCTGACGGTGACCTCAACGTTGGGCAGGGCGGTAATCTGCGGCGTCATGTTCTTCATACGGGTGGCGATACCTACCAGCTTCTCAGGCATACGGTTGCACATCGACAGCCACTGCAGCTCCAACTCGTCTTGCGTAAACTCACGCTGCTCATCGACTTGAGTATCGCTGATGCCCAGAATGCCCGACGGGATGTTCATCTTGTTATTCTGCTGACGCAGATTCTTCCACGACGAACCAATCGACGATGCCTTGATGGCTGGCTTCGATGGTCCCTGGGGACGCTGAGCGTTCGGAGTGTTCTGGTTATTCTGGGTGTTCAGAGGCCGCTGGGCGCCGGGGGCTTTAGGTGCCTCTGTCTCTTGACTCTTGGGCATAGCCGCGGCCACCTGCGGAGCCGACTGCTTGGGCTGTGCCTGCTGAATCAGTTGCTTGAACAGGGATTTCAATCTTTTGGGCTTACGCCCACTGCCGACGCCCTCATCGGGCTGGGTAATCTGTGCTATCTCAATGAGTGTCAGTTCCACCAGCAGTCGCTTGTTCGACGACTGGCGATAGCTCAGGTCGCATTGGTTCGTCAGTCGCAGCACCTCGTAGCCGAAACGTGTCTCCACGCGCTGGGCCTGCTCCTGATAGCGCTGGCGCTGCTGCTCGCTGACCTCCAACAAGGGCAATGTCTGCGGGTCCTTCGCCATCAGCACGTTGCGCACGTGCTTGGCCAGTCCCTGGATGAGCAGACCGCCGTCGAAGCCCTTGTTGATGATGTCGTTCAGCAACACCATGATGTCAGTCACCTTATTGCTAATGGCGAGATCCACAATACGGAAGTAGTTCTCCGAATCGAGCACGTTCAGGTCTTCAATGACCTTCTGATAGGTGATGTTGCCCAGACAGAACGATGCAGCCTGGTCGAAGATGGAGAGGGCGTCACGCATGCCGCCGTCAGCCTTCTCGGCAATCACAGCCAGTGCCTCGTCCTCATACTGTATGCCCTCCTTCTGAGCCACGCTCTTCAGGTGGTCGATGGTGTTCTGCACCGTCATACGCTCGAAGTCGTAAATTTGACAACGGCTCAGGATGGTGGGCAGAATCTTGTGCTTCTCTGTCGTGGCCAGGATGAAGATGACGTGTGCAGGCGGTTCCTCCAGCGTTTTCAGAAACGCGTTGAAGGCGGCTGTCGACAGCATGTGCACCTCATCGATGATAAACACTTTATACTTGCCAACCTGCGGCGGTATGCGCGTCTGCTCCATCAGCGTCTTGATGTGCTCCACCGAGTTGTTGGAGGCAGCATCAAGCTCAAAGATATTCAGCGAGCGCTGCTCGTTAAACGACTGGCACGACTCGCACTCGTTGCACGCCTCACCATCTGCCGTGGGATTCTGGCAGTTGATGGCCTTGGCGAAGATACGGGCACAAGTGGTCTTGCCCACGCCGCGAGGACCGCAGAACAGGTAGGCATGTGCCAGCTTGCCTGACTTCACCGCATTCTTCAATGTGGTTGTCAGCGCAGCCTGTCCCACGACGGTGTCAAATGACATCGGGCGGTATTTTCGTGCTGAAACAATATATTCTTCCATATAAATGACTATTGAACATGCAAAGATAAAAAAAAAGAGTGAAAAGACTCGCTTTTCACTACCTTTTTTTTAATTCTTAACGCTTGGTTACTAATCGTCGAAAACGACAACTCTTAATTCTTAACTCTTAATTTTTAACTAAATAAGTGGCATTCCCAGCTCCTTGCACTCGCGACGCATGTCGTCGGGCCATATCGAAGCCTGGATCTCGCCAATGTGGGCCTTGTGCAGCAGCACCATGCAGAGACGGCTCTGACCGATACCGCCACCAATGGAGAGGGGCAGCTTGTCACCCAGCAGCTGCTGGTGGAAGTAGAGCTGTTCGCGCTCCTCCTGGTGTTCAATCTTCAACTGGCGCAGCAGCGACTCCTTGTCCACACGGATACCCATCGACGAGAGCTCGAACGAGCGCTGCAGCACGGGGTACCAGATGAGGATATCGCCGTTCAGACCCTTGCGGCCGTCCTCAGCCACCGTTGACCAATCGTCGTAGTCAGGAGCACGACCGTCGTGCTTCTCGCCGTTGGCCAGTTCGCCACCTATACCTATTATAAATACGGCACCGTAAGCCTCGCAGATGGCATCCTCGCGCTCCTTCGGCGTCTTGTCAGGATACATCTTCAGCAGCTCCTCAGCGTGGATGAAGTGAATCTTCTCCGGCAGGAAAGGCTTGATCTGCGGATAAGTCTCGCAGGTCAGGTACTCCGTACGGCGGATGGCGGCGTAGATACGCTCCACCACATTCTTCAGGAACGCCAACGTGCGGTCTTCCTTATTGATGACGGCCTCCCAGTCCCACTGGTCCACATACAGCGAATGCAGGTTGTCCAGCTCCTCGTCGGCACGAATGGCATTCATGTCGGTGTAGATGCCGTAGCCCGGCTCCACCTCATACTCTGCCAGCGTCAGGCGCTTCCACTTGGCCAGCGAGTGAACCACCTCAGCACGGGCGTCGCCCAGGTCCTTGATGGGGAACGATACGGCACGCTCCACGCCATTCAGGTCGTCGTTGATGCCAAGGCCTTTCAGCACAAACAGCGGTGCCGTCACACGACGCAGCCGCAGTTCTGTTGACAGATTCTGCTGGAAAAACTCCTTAATCAGCTTGATTCCCTGCTCCGTCTGCTTCATGTCAAGCAGGCGTTTATATTCCTTAGGTTTAATCAGTTGACTCATCTTGTTTGCTAACTATTTTGTCTTTATTTGATGTTCATGTTTCGTTTTGCGCCCGCAAAGGTACAACTTTTAGTTTAAACTGCAAGTGAAAATACTGATTATTTTTGCAAAACGTTACCTTTTCTTGATTTTTTCTGTCATTATGACCAACAGATGTAATGCTTAAAAGATTATAATTATCAATTGTCAATTGTCAATTGTCAATTATAATTTGTACCTTTGCATCCGTTTTCAACAACCACTGGTCCCGTAGCTTAGCTGAATAGAGCGTCAGATTCCGGTTCTGAAGGTCTTGGGTTTGAATCCCAACGGGATCACGAAGAAAAAAAAGGAGAATTAAATACGAAAGTTTGCTTTCTGGTATTTAAGGCTCCTTTTTACTTTGTAGGATGGCTGGCGCCAGCCTACGGGAAAGACGAAGCCAATCCCAACGAGTCAAGTTTTTTTGCGAGAGACCGAATAATAAAAAAGTGAGGAAAAACTTGGAGGTTTACGATATTTACACTATATTTGCACCCGAATTAACCTATTACCTAAAACATTAGCTTATGAAAAAGTATTTTGCAGAACTCTTTGGCACGTTTGTGCTGACGTTTCTCGGTTGCGGCGCTGCCGTCAGCCTGAACTGTGGTGTTGACACAGCCTCCATCGTGGGCACAGCTTTTGCCTTCGGTCTGGCCGTTGTGGCTATGGCTTATGCCATCGGTGGCATCTCGGGTTGCCACATCAATCCTGCCATTACACTGGGTGTGTTCCTGAGTGGACGTATGAAGGGTAAGGATGCCGGCATATATATGCTGTTCCAGGTCATTGGTGCCATCATTGCCGCTGCCCTGCTGGCACTGCTTGTCTCCACCGATCCCGGTCTGGCCCGTGGTACGACTACAGGTGCCAACGCCTGCGCTTCCGAGAATGTTGTCAACGGCCTGTTGGCTGAGATCATCCTCACCTTCATCTTCGTTATGGTGGTGCTGGGAACTACTGCCAAGACCAACGGTGCTACTAATAACTTCGCCGGTCTGGCCATCGGTCTGTCGCTGATTCTCATCCACCTGGTGGGCATCAACTATACGGGCACCAGTGTCAATCCTGCCCGTAGCATCGGTCCTGCTCTCTTCGAAGGTGGCAAGGCTCTCGAGCAGCTCTGGGTCTTCATCGTAGGTCCGCTGGTGGGTGGTGCACTGGCAGCCGGCTGCTGGAAACTGATTGATACAGAAGAAAAATAACCTCTTCCCGCTAACCGTCACATAAACAGGTCTACGAGAAGATGGTTACATAAAAATGGTCACGGCTTTTACCGTGACCATTTGTTTTTTTATCTTACAGACGTCTTGATAGTCTTCTTACCTACCTTCACGATGGCGATGGAGCCCGGACGGAGGGTGGTAGTTACACTGGCGGTGCCGTTGCTGCTCACAGTAGAGCCGAGGAGTGCGCCATCAGCCGCATAGACGCTGACGGGTGTGCCCTCATCAGCACCCTGAACGCGGAACAGTCCGCCTTCGTTCTGTATCGACAAGGTCTGTGAAGCTGTAGCCGTCACACCCTCGGTGATAATGGCAACGATGCTCTTGAAATTCTTCCACGGCTCTTTTGCCTTGTAAGCATTAACCGAAGCTGCGGGCACGTGCAGAGTGGCATTGTCTGCCTTCGAATCCTTGAATGCGCTGGTTGAGGTTGTAGGCACACTCGCGGCCAGGCACGTTACATCAGCCAGCTTGGGGCAGTTCATAAAAGCGCCCACCCCAATGGTGGTCACACCGCTGCCAATCGTTAGCGTGGTCAAGCCGGCACAGTTTCTGAAGGCATAATCCTCAATGGTGGTCACGCCATCGGGAATGGTGACGGCGGTCAGACCGTTACAGCCGTTAAAGGCATTTGCACCAAGGGTTGTCACGCCTTCAGGGATAGTCAGTGAGGTCAGGCTGCTACAGCTCCAGAAAGCGCCCTCTCCGATTCTCGTCACACCATTGCCTATCGTGAGCGTTTTCAGTGCGCTACAGCCCGAGAACGCGCAGTATCCGATGCTCGTCACGCTGTTGGGAATGGTGACGGCGGTGAGATCCGTGCAAAGGTTGAAAGCCTCCGATTTGATGCTCGTCACGTTATAGTTCACCCCACCGAAGGTCACCATAGGGGGAATCGTCACGCTGCCGGTATATTTGTGGGGACGAACATTCGTCACGCCTGCGGTCTTGTTATTACCGTTGAGATCATAATAAATGTCATTGATTAACTCTGCAGCGCTAGCTACCAGCGGCAGTAAAGTGAGGAAGAAAAAAAAGATAGTTTTTTTCATGATGGATAGATTTTTGTTGATTATTATAGTTATATTGGATTCTGGCTGCAAAGGTACAAAAAATTTTCAGATTATATTCGGCGAACTGACGTTAATTAGCAAAAAAAGTATTTTTTGTTTTGTATTGTCCGCACTTTTTCGTAACTTCGCCAGCAAAATCGAACAAGAACATGAGAAAGACTACATTTGCAATACTGACGGCCACACTGCTGACGGCCATTGGCTGCGGCAGCAAGCAGGAACAGACGCAAACAACGGAGGAGGCCATAGCGCCCGTGGAACAGTCGGAAGACAAGATGGTCTATGGACTGGCCTGCGACGGCTGCACGGACACCATACTGGTGCTGCTGCGCGACATCAAGGGCGACCCTGACACGTTCGACATTTTGGACGCATCGAGCAACATGATGGTGATAGGACACCCCAGAATAGGCGACCAGATGGCGGTGATGCTGGCCGACAGCACCTGTCAGCCGACAGACGGAGCCCGCTATCCCGTAGCCACATTGGTCGTTGATATGGACAAGATTCTCGGCACGTGGTGCTACATGGTGACACCGAAACTGCGCCTGCATGCAGGTATGGACAAGGATAGGCAGCAGGAGTTCCTGAAGAACATGCCCGACAGCGTGAAACGCCGCCTGATGCAGCCGCGTGAGTACGGCTTCCAGCTAAAGGCCGACTACCAGGCACAACCTGTCGGTATGGTGAGACGAAGCAACACGACGAACGAGCGCAGCCCCGTGGAGTATCCTGTGCTGAAGCGCTACCGTGAATGGCGACTGCTGAACGGACGCATCATCCTGAAGGAGACTCGCCGCGACTCAACGGGTCAGCAGCTGCTGCTGAGCAGCGACACAGCGGAGTTCGTACGACTGAGACGCGACTCGCTGGTGCTACGATTCAACGATGGCGAACACCATTATTATAGAAAGGAAGAGGTAAAAAGCGAGAGATAACGAAAAGCGGTCAGCAATATGCTGACCGCTTTTCGTTTACAGTATCTGGTGGTTGAGCAGACGCTGCTCAGCCATCTGTTCGTATTTGGTACCCGGACGGCCGTAGTTGGCGTAGGGGTAGATACTGATGCCGCCACGCGGTGTGAAGAGGCCGGTAACCTCAATATACTTAGGATCCATCAGGCGCACAAGGTCTTTCATGATGATGTTGACACAGTCCTCGTGGAAGTCGCCGTGATTGCGGAAGGAGAAGAGGTAGAGCTTCAAGCTCTTCGACTCCACCATGCGCTCGTCGGGCAGGTACATAATCTTGATCTCAGCGAAGTCGGGCTGGCCCGTGATGGGACAGAGACTTGTAAACTCCGGACAGTTGAACTGCACCCAATAGTCGTTCTCAGGGTGTTTGTTCTGGAAGGTCTCCAGCACTTCGGGAGTGTAGGTGTTCAGGTAACCGGTCTCGCGACCCAGCGCCTTCAGGTGTTCTTCTTTTCTTGTAGTCATAGTCATTTCCGTTTATACATTATACAATAGCCACCCCAGATAGCCGAGGTAGGCTGCAGTGAGGACGGCTCCCTCCCAGCGGGCCACCGTCAGTTTGGTATAGGAGAATAGCCACAACAGCAGCACGGAGGCCACCATCATGGACATATCGATCATGGTGATGCCACCAATCTGCATGGGACAGACAACAGCCGTTGTGCCCAGAATGAGCAGGATATTGAACACGTTGGAGCCAATGACGTTGCCGATGGCCATTGCCGACTGTCCCTTGCGGGCAGCGACAACACTCGTAGCCAGTTCAGGCAGACTGGTACCTCCAGCTACAATAGTGAGACCAATGACACTCTCGCCGACACCCAGTGCGGCAGCCAGCTCGGAGGCATAGCGCACAAAAAGCTCGGAGCCCACGACAAGCATCGCCAGTCCCAGCACCATCAGCACCAGACACATGGGTATGCTCAGCGGCTTGCTGCCCTCGGCAGACACCTCGGCCTTGCCCTTGCGTGCCTCACGGAAGGTGTAGGCCATGAAGACGGCGAAGCCCACGAGCAACAGCACACCGTCGAGACGGCCGATTATGTTGCCCTGAAGGCTCAGACTCTGAAACGCATCGAGCGACACCACCATGAGCAACACGGCGGCAACGACCGAGAACGGCATATCCTTGCTGACCGTCTGACACGAGATGGCCATAGGAGCGACCATCGCCGTGATACCGACGATGACCAGCGTGTTCATGATGTTGGAACCAACAACGTTTCCCACAGCAAGGTCGGGCGTCCCTTTGAGCGCCGACACGAGGCTGACGAACAGTTCAGGCGCCGAGGTGCCTGCTGCCACAATGGTCAGGCCTACCACCAGCTCGGGCACGTTCATGCGACGGGCGAGGTCTGCCCCACCCTTCGTCAGCACATCGGCACCCTTCAGCACGAGAGCGATGCCAACAATAATGAGCAACGCGTTCAATAACATATCAATAGGTAAAATCGTAAGTAACCTCAGTACCCTTCACGCCATCGGCAACCACCATGCGACGAACGCTCTTGTCGCTGTTAAGCTCGGTGGTGACCAGGATATTGCCGTCAGTACTCGTAGCACGCTTCACGATGCTGGTGCTACGGCAGTAGCGAAACATGGCGATGAGCTGCAGGGGGTCGCAATCAGCCATTCCCAGCAGCAACTGGTTGACATCAACCGTCTGATAGCGGTTGTCCATCTGGCTGTATTCCAGCTTGTAGCGCTCCACGGTGGTGGGTTTGTTCACGAGTTTCCAGCGGCTGTAGTACACAAGGCTGTCGGCATTGTGCAGGCTGTCGGGCTCCAAACTCTTACCGCCCAACAAATAGGCATAGCCCTGCGAACGCTTCAGGTGGGACACCACATAGTTGAAGGCATAGTTAGGCGAAACCTTCATGCCGTTGGGATAGTACTGCGGCACGTAGCCGATGGTATCGCCAACACCGACGAGGCGCTCCGTCTGGTAGCCGTTGTCCATACTACCCGTGAGCGAGCTGTTGCCCATATTGACGGTGAGGAGGCTGGTGGCCTCGTTGTAGCTCATCGTATAGTTGTCGGTATTGCCCTCCGGATTCTTCACTGAGAGTTTCACAGGACGGCACTTGTCGTCGTAGCTGACGGCAACGTTCCAGCCATCGCTCGACGTGATACCCTTGACCAGTGCAGCCGAACCGAAGGAGCCGTCGCCACGGGTGGCATACTGCAAGTACTGCCAAGTGGCATAGGCATCGTTGGGATGGTTGGTGTCGGTAATGGTAAACTGAGCGAGACGTGCCTGATTCGTGGTGTTCTGTGCGAAGTGGACGCCCAGGGAATAGGTGGCGTCGCCGTGACCTTTCATCATATCAATGCTACACCAACTGGCATCAGGCGCATCGGCAGAAATCTTCCATTCGCCGTAGCACTCCATTACCAGAGAGTCGGTAGCGGTGTTAGCATAGACGAATGTACGCACATCTGTGGGTTTCGAGAAGCGGAAGCCCGCATTATAGGGATCCTCGTTACTCAAGCAGGCCGTCAGCTGGGCAGCAACGGCCAGCACAGCCAGGATATTTGCAAAGAAACGTACTTTCTTCATTTTTTTTATTAATCGGTTTTCAGTATTCTTTCAATCATCATCGTCATCGTCAAAGAAGCTCCAGTCGGTCTCCATGGCAGGACCAACGAAGGCATCCATTGCACGGCGATCCTTCTTTGTAGGACGGCCCGTACCACGCTGACGGTCAACGAAGCCGCTGATGCGGTTCATCTCCAGCAGTTCGTACTGGTCGGGCGTCGTGATGTTCTCGTAAATCTCGGGCAGCAGCTTAGCGCCAACACGCTGCTCGATAGTCTTCAAGATGCGGAAGGAATAGGTAACGGGCGGCTTGCGCACGCTGATCTTATCGCCCACCTTCACCATACGCGACGGCTTCACGTTGACGTCGTTCACAGCCACACGCCCATTCTTACAGGCATCGGCAGCAATGGTGCGCGTTTTGAAGATACGCGAGGCCCAGAGCCATTTGTCTATTCGTGCTTCGTCACTCATCGGCAGTTGGTTTTGGCTGTTTAGGCGTTTTGGGTCCCTTCCCCAACTTATTAAACTGATTCATCGTGATGTCGATGCCTGCCAGCACAAAGCTCTTGACAACCTCGACAGCGGTGTCGATGGCGGGCTGAAGCGCCTCCTGTTCCTCAGACGAGAAACGGCCGAGCACATGCTCAATCTGGGCACCAACGGGATAGTCGTTACCGATACCCATACGCAGACGGGCATAGTTCTGACCGATGAGCTGCTGGATATGTCCCAAGCCGTTATGACCACCATTAGAGCCGCTGGCCTTCAGGCGGAACTGTCCGATAGGCAGTGCCACATCGTCGCTGACGACGAGCAGGCGGCTCTGATCGATGTTCTCCTTATTGAGCCAGTAGCGCACAGCATTGCCGCTGAGGTTCATAAACGTCGAGGGCTTCAGCAGCAGCACTTTACGGCCTTTCAGCGATGTCTCGCCTACGAAGCCGTAACGGCGGTCCTCAAAAACAGTATTGGACGCCTTAGCAAAAGCGTCCAATACCATAAATCCAGTATTGTGGCGGGTCAGCTCATAGTCAGGGCCGATGTTTCCCAAGCCAACAATCAAATACTTATCCATTTCAATAGCGTTTAGCCGTTAGCTTTTAGCTATTAGCCAATGGCTAACAGCCCCTTACTCTGCAGCCTCAGCAGCAGCGGCAGCACGAGAAGCACGTGTAGCCTTGACTGAGCAGACAACAACCTCGGGAGAGGTAGCAATCTTCAGACCGTCGAAGCTCAGCTGACCAACCTTGATGGCCTTACCCAGCTGCAGCTCGGTAACGTCGATGTCGAGCTTCTCAGGAATGTTCTTATAAGGAGCAGTAACGTCAATCTTACGGATTGAGAGGTTCAGACGACCACCATCGCGAACACCCTGAGCGTGACCAGTGAGGTTCACGGGGATACCAACGGTGATGTCCTTCGTGTCGTTGATCTCGTAGAAGTCAGCGTGCAGCAGAGCGTCGGTCGTGGGGTGGAACTGAAGCTCCTTCATGATAGCCTTGTGCTCAGCGCCGTCGATGTTCAGATTAACAACGTAAACGTGGGGAGTGTAAACAGCCTTGCGCAGCTCACCGAATGAAGCTGTGAATGCAAGAGCCTCGGGCAGACCATTCTCACCCTTCTTCTCACCATACAGATTACAGGGAACCAGTCCCTCCTTACGCAGCTCCTTGCTGGCCTTCTTGCCAGTAGCGGTGCGAGCCTTACCGCTAACATTGATTTCTTTCATAACTTGTTGTGTTACTCTAAATTAATACTACATGTTAATTCACCATCACACGGTGTGCTTTTCGAAAAAAGCGGTGCAAAGGTACGAAATATTTATGAATTATGAATTATGAATTATGAATTTTTTCAAAAAAGAACGCATTTTTCTTGCATAATCGAGCAGAAATGCGTATTTTTGCACTCGAAAATAATAAGAAACACAACAATCAACAACGAAAGCTCAAATGATAAACCGCGAAATTATCCGCATTAAAATCGTTCAGTTAACCTACGCGTACTATCAAAACGGTAACAAGAACATTGACGCTGCTGAGAAAGAGCTATTTTTCAGCTTGTCGAAAGCATACGACCTGTACAACTACTTGCTGGCACTCATGGTAGCCGTCAGCAAGGAGGCACGCCGCCGTCTGGAGGTGCTGCAAGCACGTGCAGAGCGCGAGGGCACCGAAGCCCCATCAACAAGGTTCGCCTACAACCGTTTCGCCGTCCAACTGGAGGCCAACAAGCAGTTGCTGGAGTTCACCGAGAACCAGAAGAAGACCTGGAACGACGAGCCCGAGTTCGTCGGACGTCTGCTGGAGCAGATCCAGGACAGCCAAATCTATAAGGACTACATGGAGAGCGAGGATGACAGCTATGCTGCCGACCGTGAGGTGTGGCGCAAGATCTACCGCACGCTCATCCAGGAGAACGAAGACCTGGACCAGCTGCTGGAAGAGCAGAGTCTGTACTGGAACGACGACAAGGAGATTGTCGATACCTTCGTGCTGAAGACCATCAAGCGTTTCGAGGAGCAGAACGGCAAGAACCAGGAACTGCTACCCGAGTACGACAGCGAGGAGGACAAGGACTTTGCCCGCAAGCTATTCCGCGCCACCATCATGAACGCCGACGAGTATCAGCGCTACATGAGCGAGGCTTCGCGCAACTGGGACTTCTCACGACTGGCCTATATGGATGTGGTTATCATGCAGATTGCTATTGCCGAGATGCTCTGCTTCCCCAGCATTCCCGTCAGCGTCACCATCAACGAATATGTAGAGGTGGCCAAACTATACTCCACCTACAAGAGCGGCGGCTACATCAACGGTATGCTCGATGCCATTGCCCGCCACATGATACAGACCGGCCGTCTGATGAAGCATATGGAGGAGAAAAAGAAGAGATTTAATGATTAAAAACTAAATAACAATTATGACACAGATTATCGCAGCTGCACAGGCAGCACAAGGCGGAGGCCTTTCAATGATCATCATGATGGTCGCCATCTTCGCCATCATGTACTTCTTCATGATTCTTCCCCAGCAGAAGAAGCAGAAGAAAATCAAGGAGTTCCAGAACCAGCTCGCCGAGGGCACACCCGTAGTCACCGGCGGCGGCATCTATGGTACTGTCAAGAGCGTCGACCTCGCCAAGAACACGGTCGATGTGAAGATTGCCCGCGACGTTGTTATCACCGTCGATAAGAGCTACGTCTTCGCCGATATGGCCAGTACCCCGATGCAGAAGTAACAATATACGCAAGCTATGAGCCAACTGCGTGCGGCTATGCGTCTCATCAGGAGCTTCCTGTTCAGCCGAGCTAACAAGGAGTTCCTGCTTTTCTTGTTCTTCCTCGCCATCTCTGCCAGCTTCTGGCTGCTGATGACACTCAACGAGAACTACGAACAGGAAGTGGTATTCTCCGTACGCATCACCAACGTGCCCAAGGACATCATGCTCACCAGCGATGAGGTGGACACCATACGCGTCACCATCAACGACAAAGGCACACAGCTCATCGGCTACCTCTACGACGAGGGCAAACGCCAGCTGACCGTCAACTTCCAGAACTACAATCGCGGCAACGGCACAGGATTCGTGCCAAGCGCCGACCTACAGAAGCTCATCAGGAAGAAGCTGTCGCAGTCGGCCAGAATTACGGCTGTCAAAGGCGAGGGCATTCACCTCTATTATAATACGGGCGCGAGCAAACGCGTACCCGTGCGATGGAGCGGACGTGTAACACCCGAGCACATGTACTACCTCTCAAACGTCGAGTACACCCCCGACAGCATCACCATCTACGCCTCCGAGCGCATGCTCGACAGCATCAAGACAGTACTGACGGAACCTCTGAACTACACCGGATTCCGCGATACACTCAGCATCGACTGCCGACTGCGAAAAATCAAGGGTGTCAAGATGGTGCCCGATCACCTCAGCATCAACTTCTACACCGACGTTCTTACCGAGGAGAGCATCGACAACATTCCCGTGACAGGTATCAACCTGCCCGAGGACAAGGTGCTGCGCATATTCCCGTCACGTGTATCGGTCAGCTTCGTCACTGGCGTCAACAACTATCGTAACATCAAGGCCAGCGACTTCATCGTCGTAGCCGACTACAACGAAATCAAGAATCACCCGTCGGATAAGTGTAACCTCTACTTGCGCCACATACCGTCAGGCATCTCGCGTGCCACGCTGCTCACCACGCAGGCCGACTACCTCATAGAACAAATCTCGCAACCATGAACGCTGGCAGAAAACCCCTGAAGATAGGACTCGCCGGCGGCATAGGCAGTGGGAAAAGCTATGTAGCCCGGTTATTGGCACAACGCGGCATCAAGGTTTACGACTGCGACAGCGCCGCCAAGCGACTCATGCGAGGCGAACAAATACAACGGCAACTGGAGCAGCTCATAGGCACCAAGCCCGACAAGCAGGCGCTGACACGATTCCTGCTGGCCTCCGATGACAACGCACAGGCCATTAACGCCATCGTTCACCCAGCCGTCTTCGCCGACTTCGAGCAGAGCGGCCTGCAATGGCTCGAGTCTGGCATCATGTACGAGTCGGGCGCCAACCACTACGTTGACCGCGTCGTCGTCGTCACTGCCCCCGAAGAGGTACGCATACAGCGCATCATGCAGCGCGACAGCATCAGCCGTCAGCAGGCCTTAGAGTGGATGAACCGCCAGTGGCCGCAGGAGCGCGTACGCCAGATGGCCGACCACGAAATCGTCAACGACGGAACAACAGACATCAATGAACAAATCAATAAAATACTGAAAGCAATATGAAAGAAACTGTTTTAGCTATCGCCGGCAAGCCCGGCCTCTACAAGTTAGTATCACGTGGTAAGAACAACCTCATCGTTGAGGCTCTTGACGCCACACATCGTCGCCAGCCCGCCTTCGCCAACGAGCGCATCACGGCACTGAACGATATCGCTATGTATTCTGACAGCGATGACGTGCCCCTGACAAAGATTCTCGAGAGCATGAAGACCATCGAGAACGGCAAGAAGGCCTCTATCGACTACAAGAAGGCATCGGCTGACGAGCTGCACGACTACTTCACCAAGGTGCTGCCCGACTGGGACCGCGACCGCGTGCAGAACAGCCACATCAAGAAGCTCATCCAGTGGTACAACATCCTCATCGAGGCTGGCATCACCGACTTCGCTGAGCCCGAGGAGGAAGAGACTGAGGAGAAGACTGAGGAGGCATAAGGAACAGCCCCCCTCCCATCCTCCCCCAATTGGGGGAGTTTTTTTTATTGTGGTAACTTTCCTCTCTCCAGTCGGAGAGGGGGTTAAGGAGAGGCTAAAAAAAAGAAGGCTTCGGACACTGGTTCCGAAGCCATTCTTTTTCTGTGTAAATATATGGTGTTTTATGTGTTGGTTCTTACATCATGCGACCACCGCCGCCGAAGCCACCGCCCATAGGCATTCCACCACCGAAGCCACCGCCGAAGCCGCCGCCACGATTGCCACCGCCACGGTTGCCACCGCCACGGTTGTTTCCACCGCCCATCGGCATACCGCCACCCATAGGCATTCCACCGCCCATAGGCATTCCCATGCCCATACCCATTCCGTTACGCATACCACGACGGGCCTCGCGGGTACCGAACAGGTTGATGCGATAGATGAGGTGCAGCATAGCGTAGCTGGTGATAGCGTTGTACTCGTTATCGTCACGAGACATTGCTGAGATAGTACGCGAGAAGTTAGACTGCTGGCCGAGGATGTCGTAGAACTGCAGCGAGAGTGTCAGCGGCTTGCCCTGCAGGAAGCTGTGCGAAATCTGTGCGTTCCAGATGAGCTCGTTGGTGTTCATCGAGGCATCGCTGAAGCCACGACGGCTGTTCATACCCATATCGGTAGCCACCTGAGTGCCCCAAGGCAAGGTCAGTGTGGTGTTAAAGCCGTAGGCATAGGTCCAAGTATCGAGGTTAGATGCAGGTTGCAACTCATTTTTCGAATGGTTGTAGTTCACAGAACTATTAAGTTCAACCTCCAACCAGTCGTTGCGGAAGCTCAGTCCGAGACGGCCACCGATGATGTTCTGCTTGGTGACGTTCTTCACCGACTCTCTGTTCTGAGTAATGTAGCCCACGCGGTTGTTAAAATTGTCGTTCAGCGAGACGTTGTAGCTGAAGTAGCCCAGTGAGTCGATGGCCGAGCTGAACATCACGTTACCGCCGACGTTCCAGTTACCATTAATATTCTCAGGACGTGTGATTCGTCCACCAGTATTATAGTCGTAGGTCACCTTGTTAGAGATGCTGTTAGCCGTTGTCGAGAAGTTGGCGTTGGCATTGATGAAACGCTGGTGATTCATGATATAATTGTTGAAACGCAGGTTGAAGCTCTGTGTGAACGAAGGCTTCAAGTCGGGGTTACCAGTGGTTTTGTTCAAGGGGTTGGTATCGTCATTGATAACAAGCAGCTGGTCGATAGAAGGCTGGCTGGTGTTACCACGATACTGGAACTGGAGGCTACCCTGCTGAGAGAAGCGCCAGCGGAAGTTGGCTGTCGGCGTCCAGTTGGTCACCGTGCGGTTCACAACGGTATCGACACCCAGGTAGCGCTGTGTGTATTCAGAGCTCTGCGGAACTACCTGCACACCGAAGTTGAAGTCATAGGTATTGCGGATGAAGCGCAGCATAATCTCACCCGTGTGGATGTAGTTCTTATAAGCCGAGTAGCGGCTCTGATCCTTGCTGTAGTAAGTGTCGTTCTTGGCAGGGTTGTAGTTGCCGTTAATCTTATCGAAGTAGCTGCGCCACTGACGATAGACAGGCGTTACATCGCTGAAGTCATAACCCAGCTCAGGATTAGAGAGCAGCGGATTCGAATAGTCGAATGTCTGACGGTCGCTCTCGTTGTAACGATACTGGAAGGTATAGCTGAACTGCAGGAACGTAGCGTAGGCGATGGGCTCGCTGTAGGTAGCACGTGCGCTGTAGTCATACGATGTTGTCGGCGAGAGGTTGTAACGGTTCGTCTGGTATTCTGACAGACCGCTGACACCATTGAAGGTTGTGGTTGCTCTATAAAGATAAGTCTGGTTGTTCGACAACTGCTGGTTCTTGTTGTCGCTATAGTTAGCATTCAACTGCACGGTGATGTTACGACCTGTACCGCTCAGCAGGCGGTTGATCATCAACGTACCACCCAGTCGTTTGTTCTCACCGTAAGAAAGCGAGTTGTTACTGCTACCATTGATGAGCATACTATCAAGAGCGACACCGTCATAGTACTTATTCTTGAGAATCTCTCCCAGAACAGCGGCACTGAGCTGTGAGGTCAGATAGTCATAAGGATCTGCATTGAACGTAGCCGATGTGCTCCAGCTGCGGCTGTCGTTCGTAGAATAAGTAACGTTCGGACGGAAGTTGATGTTCCACAGTGTGTCGGGCGTCCACTCAATACGTCCTGTGAGGCTCCAGCTGTTAGAGCGCGAGAAGTTTTGGTTCACTGAGTTCTGGAACGATGATTTAGCATTGCCGTTCGCATCGAATCCACCACCAGAGAAGTTTTCACTCGAACGACGCGACCAAGAGTCGCCGTCGCGGTGGTTCCAGTTCACGCTGGCCTGGGCAATAATCTTATCGGTTTTCTCGAAGTTGTAGTTCAGCATGCCCGACTTGGCAGCGTTCAGACCGCCACCGCCCATACCGCGGCCACCGCCGAAACCACGACCGCCACCGCCGCCGAAGCCCATATCATTGGTGTTGTTGGCGTTGAGCATACCCATGATACGATGGTCGCCACGCATCATCATACCGAACAAGCGGCCAGAGTAACGATCCTTAGTACCGACACCCAGATCGACATTGGCCATCGTACCGCGGTTCATACCGGCACGCAGACCGAAGTCAATAACTGTCTGCTCGTTGCCATCGTCAATACCGGTGATACGAGCCAGGTCGCTCTTCTCGTCGTAGGCACGGATGCGCTCAACGATGTTGGTGGGCAGGTTCTTCAATGCCGTCTTGGCATCGCCGAACTCCTTACCATCAACCTTGATCTTCGATACAGACTTACCGTTAATCTTGATGTTGCCATCGTCATCGACCTCAGCACCCGGCAGACGCTTCACCAGTTCTTCGACAACCGAGCCCTCGGGTGTGCGGAAGGCATCTGCATTATATATTAAGGTGTCGCCTTTAGACTGAACCTTAGCCAAATGAGCCGTTACTGTTGCACCCTTCAGCATGATGGCGTCAGGTGTAATCTCAATGGTGCCCATGGCAATTGGCTTGCCCTGAACGGCAACACGCTTCGTAAACGGTTTGAAACCCACATAGGTAACACGTACGATATAAGAAGCGTCAGAGGGAGCCGTCAAAGAAAAGTGACCAGAGGCGTTGGTCACTGCATTGGAGACAAGCGTAGAGTCGATTTTCAACAAACTGACGGTAGCCTGAATCACCTCTTCACGGGTATCTTTCTCAATAACTGTACCGCTAATGGTACGTTGCGCATGTAGTGTGGCTGTTGCCGTAAGAGCAACAAGAAGAATGAGTAATTTTTTCATCATTTGGTTTTGGCTTAATTTGCTTGTTTGACGCTAATTTTTTTAAAACGTTTAATCATTGTCGAGAAAAAAGAAACATTTTGATAATTTTATCCGATTTTTTAACACGTTTATCAAAATATTATCGTATCTTTGCACCCGAAACCATAAACCGATGAAAGAACAGAAAGTTATCATCTCCCATCATCTGGAAGAAACGCTCGTATCGGCAGTGGCCACATGCGAGCGCGACAGACTGTTTATTATGGTTGACGAGAACACCCGCCGCCACTGTCTGCCGCTCATCAGCGGAATGGACTGTATGCAGGGAGCGCAGGTCATCACTATCGGCGCCTCCGACGAGAACAAAACCCTGCAGACACTGACGGAAGTGTGGACGGCTCTGCAGCAAGGCGGTGCCACACGCCACTCACTGATGGTGAATCTGGGAGGTGGCATGGTGACCGACTTAGGCGGTTTCGCAGCGGCCACATTCAAGAGAGGACTTAACTACATTAACATCCCTACAACGCTGTTGGCAATGGTCGATGCCTCAGTAGGAGGCAAGACCGGCATCAACTTCGGTGGACTGAAGAACGAGATCGGCGTCTTCTCAAACGCCAGTTCCGTTATTCTCGACACCACGTTCCTGAAGACGCTGGACAAAGAGAACCTGCTGTCGGGCTACGCAGAAATGATCAAGCACGGACTCATCAGCGACGAGCAGCATTGGGTGGATATTCTGGAGAATCTGGAAAATCTGGAAAATCTAGAAAAATTAGCGACTCTTGTTGCCGACAGCGTAGCCGTAAAGCAGCGCATCGTCCGCGAAGACCCCACAGAGAAGGGGCTACGCAAGGCACTGAACCTAGGACACACCGTGGGACACGCCTTCGAGTCGCTGGCGCTACAGCGCAAACCGATTCTGCACGGCTATGCCGTTGCCTACGGCCTCGTCTGCGAGCTCTACCTGAGCACCATCAAGACAGGATTCCCTGTCGATAAGATGCGCCAAATGGTACAAGCCATCCGCGAGAACTACGGACAGATGACCATCACCTGTGACGACTACCCAATTCTGCTGGGTATGATGACACACGACAAGAAAAACGTGGCCGGCGAAATCAATTTCACGCTGCTGGGAGGTATCGGAGACATCCGCATCAACCAAACAGCCACTAAAGAAGAGATCATGGAGGCCCTCGACTTCTACAGAGAGGGTTAATTCACATAGAAAAGAAAAAAGCCTATTACCAATTACATTTAACTAGATTGCTCTTTTATCAATCCATGACCTAAAACCGTTATTACACTAACCACGTTGGGGCGTTCTTCGTGAGAAGCGCGCCTCAATTGTTTTCTGTAAGTTTGTCGATTACTCTGCTGCCAACCGTTCGGCTTCCTTACGAGACGGTTTGCCGGTAGCTGTAAGCGGAATACCGCTTACATGAACATAATAACGGGGTTGCCAGAACTTGGGCAACACCTCGCGGCAAACGGCTTTGACGGCTTCAACGTCTGTCGATTCCGTCAGCAGCACCACTGCCTCACCAAATTTCGAGTCAGGCCGCTTACTAATTAAATAAGGTTCGCGCAGGTGCGTACGCAAGAGGCGCTCCACCTCCTCAGTCTGTATCTTGATGCCGCCCGAGCAGATGGTATTGTCCTTGCGACCGAGAATGCGGAAGAGCCTCCCTCCCGGTTGGAATTCTGCAATATCGTTGGTGACAAGCAGGCCATCATGCACGGCAGGCGCATCAATGACCAGGCAACCTTCGTCCGTAAGACTAAGGCTAACACCCTCGAAGGGTGTGTACCAGTCAGAAGCCGCCTGACCGTTGAGTCGTCGCAGGGCAATGTGGCTCAGCGTCTCCGTCATACCGTAAGTGCTCCACACAGCGTTAGGAAAATCTTTCAAGGCAGCAGCGAGACCGTCATCAATAGCACCGCCACCAATAATCAGATGCCTGACAGCCATCAGCCGCTCACGTCCCCCAGCGGTCTGCAACAAGTTATACACCTGCATGGGCACCATTGCAGCAAAATCAACATCTCCACTCCAAGAGGGGCATCCGCAAGGTTCCACTGTCAACAAACGCAGCCCACAGGTGAGTGCCCGTATCACCATCATCTTACCGGCAATATAGTCGAGCGACATACAGAGCAGCGCCGTGTCGCCCTCCTTCAGTCCCAGAAAGCCACAAGTGATACGTGCCGAAGCCTCCATACGTCGTTTCTCCACGAGCATCGGCTTTGGCTCTCCCGTCGAACCACTGGTATGCACCAGCACCCTATCCGAAGAGTTATTCCACTCTTCAAGGAACTCCTCAATCGTCACCTTAATTGTGAATTGCTTAATTATCAATTGTCAATTATCAATTGTCAATTAAATAAAGTTTCTCTCCCCGAATCTCCAGCGGCATCGGTATGTTATCAGTAAACAGCTGTCCTGTGCCGAGTCCCTGCGGCATCGTAATGTGGTCACCATACACATCCGACGCAAACTGTGCGATGGCGTTCAGTCCAATGTTGCTCTCCAGTGCCGAAGTTATCCACGAGCCGATACCCATATCGCGGGCTGTTTCTATCCACTCGCGACACCCCATCATTCCCCCATGCAACGAGGGCTTCAGAATGATGTATCGGGGCTTGATGATGTTCAGCATATGTCGTTTCATGTCCGGATCGTTCACACCTATCAGCTCCTCGTCAAGGGCGATAGGCAGCGGTGACTCCCGACAGAGCTCTGCCATCTGAGACCACTGTCCGGCCTTGATAGGTTGCTCTATGCTGTGGATAGCGTATTGCGACAGCAGTTCCAGCTTGTAGAGAGCCTCGTCAGGACGGAAAGCACCATTGGCATCGACACGCAGCTCCACCTCATGGAAGGAGTAGCGGTCGCGAATACGCTTCACAAGCGCCATTTCCTGTTCGAAGTCGATGGCACCAATCTTCAGCTTCACGCAACGGAACCCCTGCTCCAGCTTCTGCTCTAGGCGCTGCAACATCTCGTCGTAGTTGCCCATCCACACCAGACCGTTGATAGGAATACCCACCTCGCCGCGACTGAACGCCGTATCGAATAATAGAGGTGAGAGGTGAGAGGTGAGAGGTGAGAGTTCAGAACGGAGGGAGAGCATTGCCGTCTCCAGACCGAAGAGCATCGAGGGGTAGTCGCGAAGAGCTTCATAAGGAATCTCGCCCGTCTGTTCCACCTGGTCACAGAACCCACGCAACACCTTATTATATATATGGGAAGCCATCGCATCGCAGCTCAAGTCTGGCAACGGTGCACACTCTCCCACCCCACGTCGTTCTCCGTCCGTGATGGTCACCAACCAGATACGACGCTCGGTATAGACGCCGCGACTCGTTCCTGCCGGCTGTTTGAAGTGGAGCACGCGCTCCTCAATATCTATTTTCATGATTCTTCCCTCTTACATCATACATCTTCCTTCTCTACGGAATCTGCGGATACTGGTCAAAGTCGGGCTTGCGCTTCTCCAGGAACGCCTTGCCGCCCTCCTGCGCCTCGTCCAGGAAGTAGTAGAGCATCGTAGCGTCACCTGCCAGCTGCTGGATACCAGCCTGACCATCAAGTTCAGCGTTCAGTCCGGCCTTGATCATACGCAGGGCGATGGGCGAGCGCTCCATCATCTCCTGAGCCCAGCTGACGCACTCGTCCTCCAACTCGCTGAGGGGCACCACCTTGTTCACCATACCCATCTGCTCGGCCTCCTTAGCCGTATATTGTCTGCAGAGGAACCAAATCTCGCGAGCCTTCTTCTGGCCTACCATACGCGCCAGATAGCAGCTTCCGAAGCCGGCATCGAAGGAGCCCACCTTAGGACCTGTCTGTCCGAAGATAGCATTCTCCGACGCAATCGTCAGGTCGCACACCAGGTGCAGCACGTGGCCGCCACCAATGGCATAGCCGTTGACCATCGCGATGACGGGCTTCGGCAGACGGCGAATCTGCATCTGCACATCAAGCACGCTGAGACGGGGCACACCCTCGTCGTCTATGTAGCCGCCGCGACCTTTCACGTGCATGTCGCCACCCGAGCAAAAGGCATGCTTCACGTCCTCGGCCTTCATACCCTCAGGCACCTCGCTCATAGCACCCGTCAACAGCACCACGCGAATGCGCTGCAGCTCACGGACAATGGCAAACGCCTCACTCAGCTCCTTGGTAGTCAGCGGCGTGAAGGCATTACGGTAACGCGGACGGTTAATAGTAATCTTTGCTATCCCCTGGTATTCCTCCAGCAGGATTTCCTTAAACTCACGAATCTGTTTCCACTCTCTTGTTTGCATATCTCTCTGATTTTTGCTGCGAAGTTACTACCTTTTCCCTGAACCTCCAAATTTCTGAGCAGCAAATGCAAAGAATAGTTCACTTTTAGTCTCCCTTCCTATCTCCAAAGCCTCCCCGCTTCTGAGATTTTTCTTCGTCGAGGACTTCACCACTACCACATGGAGCAAACCATACATCAGTGTGTTGGCACAAGTGCGCATCGATGCAGAAGACAATAGCAGCATCATATTCCCCAAATATGGTGGCGATAATGACTATGCCTGGATAGCTGTGCCCTTGCCAAGTGACTTCACCAAGATGAGGGCTCACCATAAGTATATCTTTACCATCAACTTGCGTAGTAACCGACGATGACAAAGGTGATGACATTTCAGTTGGTAACCACTCTGGCTATCCACTTTCGGTCACTATCACTGATGTCTATGACTTCGAGGAAGACGGCGACTTCATCATCAACAACTAACGTGTCAGTCCTGAGTAAGGACAGTATCTGCCCCCCCGACTACAGGGCAGCCTAAAGACCATCAGCCACGATGAGGCCGTATGCACACAGGAATGTCCCTACTGTACACTTTCGTGTAAAAACAATCCCCGAGATTCAGGCGAGTCTCGGGGATTGCTATTGTTGTTACTTATAGTTGCAGATATGGACGAAGTGACGGCAGAACCCTGAAGTTCGCGCTGTAACGACAGAATTTGCATTTCAACCCCACAGTCCCTCATAATCTCTCAGAATGCCTGTGTTTATCGATGTTTCGAGATGAGGGGGCTGCGGCGTAGGCCCCTCATAAGTCCCACTCAGGTCCCACTCAGGTCCCTCATGAAGTTCTTCACAAATCATTCGTTGAGGCAGACCCCAGGAATTTTCGGCTGCACGAACCATTGACTGAATAGTGGAGGTGAATGAGGGACTTATGAGGGGCTTTTCTCTGAAGTCCCTCATTCTGAAACGCTTTGTGGATAGGTGTTTCAGAAGAAAATGAGGGACTGAGGGGGTATGTGCGATATGATGTCTGAAGGCTGATGTATGATGTTCGAATCTTTTTCAATAGGGGCCAAGAAATTTTCAATAGGGGCCGACTATTTTGAAATACTCGGCGAGTATTGTGAAATAGTCATTGAGTATTTTTGAAAAGTCAACGAGATAGCATCGTATCTCAATGAGATGAGAACAATGGCTACATTTTTTTTCCTGACATATTTGGTGGTTAGAGAATTATTTTGTACTTTTGCCGCTAATTAATCTAAGCAACTTTTACCAATAAACATAAAAAATGAAAAAGTTTGTATTTCTTTCTGTCGTTGCCATTGCAGCAATGGGAATGACATCGTGCGACAACAAATCTGAGGCTTTACAGAAGCAGGTGGACTCTCTGCAGACGGCTCTGCATCAGCAGAACAGCGACTACAACCAGCTGAACGAGTTCCTGACAGTGGTGAATGAAGGTCTTGACAGCATCGCTGCCCAGGAGAACGGTCTGCTGGCCAGAAATCCGGAGAGCCCGATGCCCAGCCGTGCTGAGATGAAGAAGGGCTTGAGCGAGCTGAAGAACACCCTGAAGAATCAGCGCGAGCGTCTGGTCAAGATGGAGAAGGAGCTTGCCTCTGGCCGCAGCAACATCAAGAACCTGCAGGGTGTCATCGCAGCCCTGAAGCAGCAGATTGAGGAGAAGGATGCCCAGATTACCGACCTGCTGGCCCAGCTGGAGCAGAGCAACATCTCTATTGAGCAGCTAACCACTCAGGTAAGTAACCTGACACAGCAGAGCGAGCAGCAGATTGCCAAGATTGCCGAGCAGGAGGAGGTGATGGCCGCTCAGGACCAGGCTCTGAACGAGGGCTTTATCAAGATTGCCTCGAAGAAGGAGCTGAAGGAAGCCGGCCTGCTGACTGGCGGCGGTCTGTTCGCAAAGAAGAAGGTCGATATGTCGAAGGTGGACCAGAGCCTGTTCAAGAAGGTGGACATCCGCAACGTGAAGGAGCTGTCCATCCCCTCGAAGAAGCCCGTCATCGTGTCGCCGCATCCTCAGGACTCATATACACTTGAACTGGATGGCGAAAAGACCGTTCTGACCATTAAGGATCAGGCCAAGTTCTGGAGCATCTCCAACTTCCTGATCGTTCAAACCAAGTAAGACAACATCTTTATGCTACAGATACGCTGCAAGAACAACAACGTCACCAAGAGCTTCCCGGAGGGGACCTCGCTGCTCGATGTCTATCAGGAGTTTGCCGACGACATCAAGCTGGCCTACCCCGTAGTGTCGGCAAAAGTGAACAACGTGTCGCAGGGACTGAAATTCCGATTGTTCCAGAACCGCGATGTTGAGTTCATGGATGCCAGCGAGGGCTCAGGCCATCGCTGCTACGTGCGGTCGCTGAGCTTTCTGCTCTACAAAGCCACGCAGGACCTGTTTCCAGGCTCAAAGCTCTTCATTGAGCACTCGCTGAGCCGCGGTTACTACTGCAACTTCAAGAAGAAGGGCGGCGAAGCGCTGACTGACGAGGATGTGGAGCGTATCAAAGCAAGGATGCAGGAGGTCGTTGACCTCGATATGCCCTTCCGCCGTACAGAAGCCACCAACGAGGAGGCCATCCGCGTCTTCTCCGATCGTGGCTTCTCCGACAAGGTGAAACTGCTGGAGACCAGCGGTCAGATATACTCCGACTACTACACGCTGGGCGACACCGTGGACTACTATTACGGTCCACTGGTGCCGTCAGCCAGCTACCTGACGGTGTGGGGGCTGGAGCGCTACGAAGAGGGCCTGCTGCTGCGCGTACCCGACTGGAACGACCCTTCGCGTCTGGCGGAGAAGGTGGACCAGCCGAAGACCTTCGAGATGTTTGCTGAGAAGACACGTTGGGACATCATCATGCGACTGTCGAACGCCGGCGACGTGAACAAGGCCATCATGCGCGGACATGCTTCGGAGCTCATTCAGGTCTCCGAGGCCCTGCAGGAGAAGAAGATTGTGGAGATAGCCGAGGAGATAGACCGCCGCTTCCATCAGGAGAAGGACCCCGTCCGACTGGTGCTGATAACCGGTCCCTCGTCGTCGGGCAAGACCACCTTCTGCAAGCGCCTGAGCATTCAGCTGCTGGCCTGCGGTCTGCGACCGCTGTCGTTCTCGACAGACGACTATTTCGTAAACCGTCTGGACACGCCGAAACTGCCTAACGGTGACTACGACTTCGACAACATCGAGACCGTAGAATACCGGCTGTTGCAGGACCATCTGCAGCGACTGATGCAGGGCGAGCGCGTGGAGATTCCCGAGTACAATTTTGTGACTGGCAAGCGTGAGTGGAACGGCAAGAAGCTGAAGCTGAGCAACGACACCGTGCTCATCATCGAGGGCATACACGCCCTGAATCCGCTGCTGACGGAGAAGCTGCCCGACTCGCTGAAGTACAAAATCTACATCTCGGCGCTGACCAGCATCTCGCTCGACGACCACAACTGGATTCCCGTACGCGACAACCGCCTGCTCAGAAGAATCATCCGCGACTACAACAAAGGCGCCTTCACCGCCCAGCAGACCATTGCACAATGGAAGAACGTGCTGGCAGCCGAAGACCAGTGGATTTTCCCCTATCAGGAGACTGCCGACGTGATGTTCAACTCGGCGCTGAACATTGAGTTCGCCGTGCTGCGCACACACGCCGAAATCATCCTTTCATCGGTACCGAAGAACTGTCCTGAATACTCAGAGGCCCACCGCCTGCTGAAGTTCATACACTTCTTCTTGCCGGTATCAGACAAAGAAATACCGCCTACGAGCATCATGCGTGAGTTCGTAGGCGGTTCAAGCTTCAAATACTAAAAAGCGTTCAGAAGAGCACTTTCCGCGAACTGCCGTCTGCCGATTTCTCAATGCATAGTCCTTTGGGAGTCTGCAGACGGCGTCCTTGTAGATTATAGTATGTTTTCTCTTGGTTGTCATCCCTCGTCTGCCGGCGCTCCTCAATGGCGGTACTTCCCTGGTCAATCTGGAAGACAAACGTATTCAGACTGCGGGCAGGAAGCGTCAGCGTCAGCTGCGTCACAGGGCTGGCGATGTCGACAGGCTCCTCCTTACAAAGCGACTCGTTTGAGGTCGAGATAATGCGCTTGCCGCTTTTCACTGCATAAGGCAACGTCAGAGCCAGATCGTAGGCATTCTTTGTGGTGTCAATAGCCATCACAATCAGCGAGTCGCCCTTGATGTAGGCTGATACCTCCCAAGGGCCGCCGTCGCTGTTCGTCACACCGCTCTTGCTGACACCCAGACGCGTGGAGCCCGTCACATTCTTGGAGAAGTGCGACATAACGTAAGCCCTTGGCAGCAGCGCGTTCTTCGTATTCTTCATGTTGCCGACGTTGTACTTCGTCTCGCCGGTACCGACGAAAGCCCAATGCGCGCGCATGTACCAATATATATATGCAGAGCATCCTGCCAACATACACTCGTTGACGGTCTCGGCAAATTTCAGCTGTTCGTGCCAGTTGGGCAGAGACTCAACCTTATCGCTCACCGAGTTCTCCGTCATCCAGACCTCCTTACCATACTTCATGGCCAGTTTGGCCGACTCTCGCAGGTTCTTCAAAGGGGGACTTCCATAGATGTGACCACCCACGATGTCAATCTGCTCGCGGGCTACAGCATCGTTCATCAGCTTATTGCTGTATTCGGGATTGTAGGCATAGGGTTCTGCACTAATCAGTTTCACGCCGTTATACGTTTCGCGATCCAGCAGGTGGGCATAGTTCTTCACCAGCTTCAGCTGCTGCTCGGGGGTATAGAGACAGCCTGAGTAGTTCACCCACCAGTCGGGTTCGTTCTGAATCGACACGGCATCGACGTTGACACCATTCTGCTTCATGTACTTCAAGAAGGTGTTAAACCACGGGAAGAACAACTCGTAGCAGTCCTCGCGCAGCGCACCGCGTTTGTTCTGTGGGTCATTATCATTCTTGTCGTTCACTTTTCCACCCTGCGCCGTACCGTTGGTCTTATACTCGCCAGGAGGCGACCAAGGGCTACCAAAGACAATACCTCCACGCTTCTTCACCAGCTTTGCCGATGGCAGCGAGCCTTTCCAGTCGTAGGGAGTGTCCCACCCCACATCAGAGTACGAGATATCCCCCTTGAAATTCGGCGATATCTCCATACGCATGATGTTCAGTCCGATGGCTGACTGCGTTCCATAAAGCAGTTGTATCGGTCGCGTGTCATCCCCGTGAGGACACATGGCGCCATCGCAGCAGGCAGCACCAAAGCCCGTCACATGCTGGAAGCGCGTAGTGGTCACCTTCACTTCAATTTTGGTGGCCGCATGGGCAGCCGTCAGTACTGACAGCGCCACAAGGATTAGTGTAATACGTTTCATCATCTTTATTTATCAATTGCTCATTCTTTTATTTCACACGAAGCGAACGGTAATAGTCCCTGAACACACGCTCGTCTTCCTCTGCATCGGTGAGGACTTCAAGGAGAACAGGGCGCCCGCTCTCTATATTTAATAAGGTGTCGACTCCCTGTTGCATTTCTTCCATATTCGTGGCCTTCAGGTAGACAACATCGTTCTGCTGGCAGATGCCTTCGGCAGTAGTGTGGTGCTCCGCAGATACAAACTTGTCGCGGGCAGGGCTCTGCTCCAGTCCTTTGAGCATATTAAAGATGCCACCCTTGCCATTGTTCAGCAGCAGGATGCGGAAGTTGCCCCGCAGATTCTGGTTCCACAGCGCATTCTGGTCGTAGAAGAAGCTGAGGTCGCCAATAACACAAAAGACCTTTTCTTCAGTCACACACGAGAAACCCGCTGCCGTTGACAGAGAGCCCTCAATGCCATTCACCCCACGATTACAATAGACGTAGTGCTTGGCATAGATATTGGCCAGACGAATGGCCGTGCTGTTGGCGTAGTGAACAATGCCCTCACAGAATAGCCCTTCGAAGCATTTCACTGTTGCCATTTGCGAGAAAGAAGGAATGAAAGTTCGTCGAGCCTCTTCCTGAGACATAATAGCCGTATGCCACAGCCTCGTAAATTCAGATGTATCTTGAAGTGTAAAGTCTGTTTCTATGTATTCATCAATGAAAGGTTCATGACTCAGAATCTCGCTAAAGTTACATAGAACCGTCGATGCACTACCGTCGATGACAGCATCTACACACATAAATGTGTCGTGTATTTCACCGTCTTCTGTTACTTCCCAAACACAATCAACACCCTTTCGAAGGAACTTCTTCAGTCGTTTACTGACAATGCTATCGCCACAATAAAGAAGGAAATCTGGCAAATATCGTTCGTCATCACCTATTCGTTGAAGCACTTCATCGAACGCTATTCCTCCTTGGGGATGACTCAATGATTCATATAAAACTACAACATGTTCTTTCAACTTGTCTATTACGCGAATCAATTCATCGTCAATCATCCCATATTGTCCAATGACAATCATTGGTTTACAGGCATGACAGAAGTCCTCTGCCAGTCCGTTTTCAACAATATCTGCAAAAATATTCGATGGTTCAGCGTAACATATCATACGTTGCTCCTGTAGTTCTTTATTCTCAAAATTGAACAAGGGCTCACTAATCGGCACGTTGATTAGTGCAGGTTTACGAAGCCATGCGCTAATCAATGCCTCATTGACCAGACGGTTACAGTACCAGCGTTCCTCATCGTTTCGAGGTTCGGGCAGGGAAACGGCTTTTTTCACAAAACGTCCGAGGGCATCAGGCTGCGGAAGGGTCTGACCATCAAGCTGATCTATCCACTGAGGCGGACGATCGGCAGAGATGACGACAATGCGTTGATGTTGGTAACAGGCCTCAGCCACAGCTGGAGCCAGATTGAGCAGGGCCGTACCACTGGTGACACAGACGACAACAGGTTCTTTCAGCGCCTGCGCCATACCCAACGCATAAAAACCTGCACTACGCTCATCCGTCACAGGATAGCACGTGATGTCCGGACACTCGTTCAGATTATGTACGATGGCCGCATTACGACTGCCTGGGCAAACCACCGCATGGTGTATGCCATGAGCCACAAGTAGCGCGGTCAATATGTTTACATTCTCTTTATTGCTATACACTTAATTGTGAATTATGAATTAAGAATTATGCACTAACAACTCCCTCATGGTTTGCATCTTTGCCTCCGTCTCCAGCCACTCCTGTTCCTCGACGCTGTCCTTCAAGAGTCCACCGCCAGCATAGAGGTGATAAGTCTCACCATCGATGTTCATGCAGCGAAGAGACACATAGAGGTGGGTGGCGTCATTCATATTGAGAGGGCCCATAAAGCCGCTATAGTAACGGCGAGGCGTATGCTCGTTACGGACAATAAAGTCGAAAGCCTCACGCTTGGGCAGGCCACAGACAGCCGGAGTCGGATGAAGTGCCATCAGCAAGTCACCCAGATGATGATTATCAGGCAGGGAGAAGGTAAAGTCGCTACGCAGATGAACCAGATTGGCTGCACGCACCGTACGCGGTCCTTCTTCCACGAAGTCGTCAGTGAAACGCTCCAGGCACTCGGCAATATAAGTGGCCACGATACGTTGCTCCTCAATATTCTTCGTGCTCCAGCAAAGGGTTTCGCCTTCACCCTGCAGTTGGTCGCCCTCCAGCTTCATCGTACCAGCCAATGCTATCGTGCGCCAACGGGAACCATCGCCATCGAGCAGAATCTCAGGCGTCGCCGTCAGCCACATCCCACTCTGAGGCGTATAGACCAACGCGATGAACATACGAGGATACAGCAGACAGGCTCGCAGAAACAGCGTCTCCGGCTCCTCGGCTGAAGACACCACTTCATCAGCACAGCGTGCCAGCACTATCTTGCGGAAGGTACCCTGACAGAGCTGCGCATGAAAACTGGAGAAGTCAATATGGTAGTTGAAGTAGGAGCCGGATTGTCCGGACTTTCCAGATTGTCCAGATGTTCCGGGTTGTCCGGATTGTACGGAAAGCTCCAGTTCCTCCACTTGCTCAGGAACAATCATCACTATCGGCTGGTCCTGCTTCACCTGAAAAGGGGCAATGACAAAACCGGAACAGCCATTAAGAAGTGCGCAGGAGGGTATCTCCTGCGTAGAGCCCTCGACCTTTACATAACGGTTGGCATAAGGCAAACGATATAGAGCAAAAGCCGACGACATACTATTTGGACTTGATAACGTAGTTGGTAACCCGCACGGACGAGATGAGCTCGCCTGCCGTATTCTTGATATCGACCGTCCAGACATGAAGCGTATTTCCGCGATGCTGCAAACGGGCATAAGCGGTGACGGTATCGCCCTCAACAACGGCTTGCACATGACTGCCGCTAACCTCGATGCCCACACAGGCACAGCCTGGACAAAGCGCCGAAGAGCCGACGCCAGCCACATTCTCGGCCAACGCCAAAGAAGCACCGCCACTCAAGAAGCCAAACGGCTGCCGATTACGTTCATCCACCTTCATACGAGCCATACAAGTATCGTCCTCGGGTGTGGAGATAAACTCCATTCCGAGGGCTGTACTCAAATTGGGCTTCGCATTGATAATATCGTTGATTTTTTCTACGTTCACTGCTTACGCTTACTTATAAATCACGCTTACTTATACAATGAATATTCCTTCACGTCCCAAGCCAGTGCGCTGGCACCAAGCACATCGCGCTCGCCTTCCTTCAGTATCGAGACAAGAATACGCACCTGACCGCGAATATTATGGAACACATACTGATCGAACGCCTTCCGCATAGGCCTCAACAACCATTTGCCAGCCTGCATCATATCGCCGGTAAGGATGATGGCTTCTGGATTCAGCACCGATGCATAATTAGCCAAACCTACGCCAAGCATCATACCTACTTTCTTGAACGTATCAATAGCGACGCGATCGCCCTTGTCGCAACAATCGACAATAGTATGTACCGAGAGTTCCTCCTGATCACTCAAGAGTGTCGGTTCCTTACTTTCTGCAATCAACTCTTCCGCAGTCTTAACGAGTCCTCGATCGGACACATACGTCTCCAGGCAACCCTTACGGCCGCAACCGCACTGACGTCCGTTCACTTCGACACAAGTATGACCTATTTCGCCGGCAAAGCCATTGACGCCGAGATGAGGGAGTCCGTTGGTAAAGAAGCAGCTACCTACACCACCATGACTGATGGAGACAACCACGAAGTCCTTCATGCCATGAGCCGAGCCGAATGCCTTTTCTCCTAATGCGGTGATATGAGCATCGTTGGCCAATGCCACCGCCAATCCCAAACGGTCCTGAAGCATAGCGGCAAGGGGGACAACACCCTTCCAACGCAAATTGGCAGCATTCTCAATGCACCCTGTCAGATAATTACCACTGGGAGCACTAATGCCTATCGAGCGAATAGCATTATAGCCACCATACTCTTCTATCATTGCAAGAAGACGGTCGCCAAGTTCAGCAACATAGGTTGATAAGTCAGGAAAATCGCTGGTCAGGAAATAATCCTGAGTCAGAATCTCGCCCCTGATATTGACGACAGCATAAGTAGTCCGCTTTTCACGTATATCAATGCCGATAACACGTGTTTTAATCTGATCGACTTCTTCTTCCATTGCTTCTAACCTTTACTCCTTTCTCATTCTTCTACTTAAAAAGCGAATATTCCTTCACCTGCCAAGCCAGCACACTGGCTCCCAAGACATCACGTTCACGATCATCGAGTTCCGAGACCAGGAACAGCACCTTGCCTTGTATGTTGTGGAACACATGCTCATCGAACGATGCTTTTGCAGGCTCAAGCAGCCACTTACCGGCTTTCGAAATGCCGCCAGTAAAGATAATGGCCTCAGGATTGAGCAGCGATGCATAGTTAGCCAGTCCCAAACCGAGAATCTCACCCGTGCGACGATAGACCTCAATAGCCAGTTTGTCACCCTGTTCACAGCACTGCGTAATAAATTTAGGTGACAAGTGCTCTTCCTGGCGCATGAGAGAAGGCTCATCTGTCTCAGCCATCAGCTCACGTGCCGTTTGCACAATACCTTTGGCAGCCGTATAAGTCTCCAGACAGCCGACATTGCCACAACCGCATTTACGGCCATTTATATTTACGCAAGTATGGCCTATCTCACCGGCATAGCCATTATAACCCAGGTTCACGTTTCCTTCAGAGAAGATGCAACTACCGACACCCGTTCCCAGTGTAACGACGATGAAGTCGCGCATACCATGAGCAGAGCCGAAAGCCTGTTCACCCAGCGCCACCACATGCGAGTTGTTTGCCACAGCCACAGCCAGTCCCAAACGGTCACGCAGCAAAGCTGCCAGCGGAATCTCGCCCTTCCACGGCATATTGGGAGAATTCATGATAGAACCCAGCATGAAGTTGGCACTTGAGGCGCTGATACCTACAGAACGGATACTCTCATAGCCGCCATTGGCCTCAACTATTTCTACAATACGCTCACTGAGCGCTGAAATAAAACTATTGATTTCCGGATAGTCTTCAGTCGGGAAACTCTCCTCAGCGAGAATATTTCCCCTGACATCCACCACTGCATAAGTGGTAGCATCAAGACTAATATCAACTCCAACTACTCTCTTCTTTACTACAGAGCCGTTCATTGTTTTATTCGATTGCCTGGTTATTAATTATTGCGACAAATGTAAGCATTTTTGCGTAATCAGCCAAATCTTTTCCTTATTTTTTGCAAATATTTACCCAAAACGTGATTATTTCAATAGAATTTCGTAACTTTGCACCCAATAAGAATAAACATCCGAATATAGATATGAACGTTTTAGAACTGAGTGAACAGGAGATTGGCAGACGCGAGAGCCTGCAACAGTTGCGCGAAATGGGAATCAATCCCTACCCCGCTGCAGAATATCCCGTAAATGCGTGGAGCACAGATATCATTAACGATTTTGAGGATCTGCCCATCATTGGTAAGGACGAGGAGGGCAACGATGTGCGCGAAACGGCCACACCAGAAAACAGCCGCATGGTGAGCATCGCCGGACGTATCATGAGCAAGAGCGTCATGGGTAAGGCAGCCTTCGCCAAGTTGCAGGATTCAAAGGGCCGCATCCAAGTGTATGTGCAGCGCGACTCTATCTGTCCTGACGAGAATAAAGACCTATATAATATTGTCTTCAAGAAACTGCTCGACCTGGGCGACTTCATCGGTGTGAAGGGTTACGTATTCCGTACGAAGACGGGCGAAATCAGTGTTCACGTGATGGAGATGACCGTGCTGAGCAAAAGCCTGAAGCCGCTGCCGGTAGTAAAAACAGATGCCGACGGCAAGGTTTATGACGCTTTCGACGACCCAGAGCTGCGTTATCGTCAGCGTTATGTGGACTTGGTAGTGAATGCTGGCGTGAAGGAGACGTTCCTGAAGCGTGCTACCATCATCCGAACACTGCGTAACATTCTCGACAATGCCGGATACACGGAGGTTGACACGCCTATCCTGCAGAATATCGCAGGTGGTGCTTCAGCCCGTCCGTTCATCACCCACTTCAATGCGCTGAATCAGGATATGTATATGCGTATCGCTACTGAGCTCTATCTGAAACGACTGATTGTCGGTGGTTTCGAGGGCGTCTATGAGATGGGCAAAAACTTCCGCAACGAGGGTATGGACAAGACCCACAACCCTGAGTTCACCTGCATGGAGCTCTATGTAAGCTATAAGGATCTACTGTGGGGTATGACCTTCACAGAGAACATGCTGGAACAGATTTGTACGACCGTAAACGGTAAACCTGAGGTAGAAATTGACGGTAAGGTGATTTCATTCAAGGCGCCCTTCCGTCGTCTGCCTATCCTCGACGCCATCAAGGAGAAGACAGGTTTTGACTGCGAGGGCAAGACAGAAGAGGAGATTCGCCAGTTCTGTCTGTCAAAGGATATGGATGTCGATGAGACTATGGGCAAGGGCAAGCTCATTGACGAGCTCTTCGGTGAGTTCTGCGAGGGCACGTTCATTCAGCCTACCTTCATCACCGACTATCCCGTCGAAATGTCGCCGCTCACCAAGATGCACCGTTCAAAGCCCGGTCTCACCGAGCGTTTCGAACTGATGGTTAACGGCAAGGAGTTGGCTAACGCCTACTCGGAGCTCAACGACCCCATTGATCAGGAGGAGCGTTTCAAGGAGCAGATGCGACTGGCAGCCAAAGGTGACGATGAGGCAATGATTATCGACCAGGATTTCCTGCGCGCCCTGCAGTACGGTATGCCTCCCACCTTCGGTATCGGCATCGGTATCGACCGTCTGGTGATGGTTCTCACCGGAAAATTTGCCATCGGCGAAGTAATGCTGTTCCCGCAGATGAAGCCTGAGAAGAAAGCTCCTCAGAGCAGCATTCAGGAATGGGCTGCCATCGGAGTGCCTGAGGACTGGGTCTATGTATTGCGCAAGGCAGGTTTCTACCTCATTCAGGACATCAAGGACGAGAAAGCACAGGGTTTGCAGCAGAAGATTGGCGACATCAACAAGAAATTCAAGCTCGGTTACGAGAAGCCATCACTGGACGAAGTACAGGGGTGGATTGACAAAGCACAATAATGTACGACTGTGGTAAGATAGCTATCATAGGTGGTGGCAGTTGGGCAACAGCCATAGCCAAGATTGTGGTGAGTCACACTCATCACATTGGCTGGTATATGCGCCGCGACGACCAGATTGAGGAATTCCGCCGCATGAGCCACAACCCGAGCTATCTCACCAGCGTCCACTTCAACGTTGACGAGATACAGTTTGAGAGCGATATCAACCGCATCGTACAGCAGTACGACACGCTAGTCTTCGTTACGCCCTCACCCTACCTCAAGAACCACCTAAAGAAGCTCAAGACACGCATCAAGGACAAGTTTATCATTACCGCCATCAAAGGTATTGTGCCTGATGAGAACCTCGTCTGTTCCGAGTACTTTCATCAGGTCTTCGATGTCCCCTACGCCAATCTGGCTTGTTTAGGTGGTCCCTCGCATGCCGAAGAGGTGGCTTTGGAGCGCCTCTCCTACCTCACTGTGGGCTGTGCCGATGTAGAGAAGGCGCAGGCCTTTGCCGATGTCCTTACCAGCGATGTCATCAAGACCAAGACCTCTACCGACGTTATCGGCATAGAGTACTCCTCTGTATTGAAAAACGTCTATGCCATCGCCGCCGGTATCTGCTCTGGTCTGAAGTTCGGCGATAACTTCCAGGCCGTTCTCATGTCGAACGCTGTTCAGGAGATGAACCGTTTCCTCACCAGTGTGCATCCCATCGACCGCAACATCAGTGACTCCGTCTATATGGGCGACCTGCTAGTCACCGGCTACTCCAATTTCTCGCGTAACCGCACCTTCGGAACGATGATTGGCAAAGGCTACTCGGTAAAGTCTGCACAGATAGAAATGGAGATGATTGCCGAAGGCTACTTCGGCACCAAGTGCATGAAGGAAATCAATCGCCACTGGCACGTCAACATGCCCATCCTTGATGCCGTTTACAACATTCTCTACGAGCGCATCAGTCCCCAGGTGGAAATCAAACTCCTTACCGATTCGTTCCGATAAGAGCGGAACATCAGGCTACGCACACGCCGGCCTCTTTATCTTTCGTCACCAGTTCGACAACCCTCTTTTGGACATACTTGTGCAATTTCACCAATAAGAAGATGAGAACTGCAATACAGAAGATGCCCAATGTCAAGTCGACACTGGTGGTCATCAGCATTGCATCGTACACTCCATGGGCTAAGACAGGAACGCCGATAACACAAGCTGCAACACGAACAGAATGGTTTGAGAAGTGATAAATGGAGTAATAATAGCCCATCAACACGGCAAAAGCATAATGGCCGGGAACCGACATCAATGAACGAAGGAGGGCTATTGATGCCCAATCTTCCATACTGTCAAAAAGATAAAAGAGGTTCTCAATGCCGGCGAATCCAAGTCCCACGCTAACAGCATATACGATACCATCAAAATGTTCATCGAAATAGGGATTACGCCGTAGGACAAGCCACAGCGCCAGCAACTTAAAGCACTCTTCAGGAATGGCAGCACAAAAGAAGGCATCGATTACTGCATCAAATAACGTTTGCGCCTCATCTGCTCCATCAAGGAAAATTTCACTGGCTATCATCTCCACCAAGGCGGCAGGCAAACAAATCAGTACACCATAAGTCACTGCACGAACGAGCAATCTCGTAGGTTCCTTCTTTGAATCACGTTTCCATATATACCACCACAGCAGGGCTGCAGGCGCCAAGGCCGCAAAAACAATCAACAAAAGTTCCATTTATCCTTGTTTCGTTTAAGAGATATAAACTGCTTTACGCTAATAACGGGTGCAAAGGTACGAAGAAGTGAGGGAAACACAAAATTAAGGAAGAAAAAATTCCTCAACCGGATCATTATTCGCCAAAAAAGAAGTAACTTTGCAGCATATTTGCAAATATGTAAGAATGAGAGAACGCATAAATATAATTGTCTTGATGCTGTGCAACGTGCTGGCATTGACCATAGGATGCACGAAGCCAGACCATAGCAATGAGGCAGAAGCGCTGAGCGACGAGCTGGTGGGCGCTGCGATTAGCAATATGGACAAGGCCTTGAAGCGCGTGGACAGTGCGGAACAGGCCGGCCTATTCACAGCAATACGCGCCAACACCATCAAGGCCATCATCTATGAAAATGCAGAACGGCGATGGATGGCCACCTATTATGCCAGAAAAGCCATTGCAGCAGAAGCGGGACATGTGGCCACCACATCTGCGGACAGCAATCTCTATTGTAAAGCCCGTCTGATACTGGCCGATGGAGCTTGCTTCAGTGGTGAGTACGGAAAATCCATCACACTGGCTAAGGAATTATTTGACTTTGTGAGCAACGGAACAAGCCCTAAAGATATGGCCATGAAGTGCAGGGCGCTGTCGCAGATGGCAGAATGTGAAAAGGGATTGAACCATATAGAAGAGGCTGAGCGTTTGTATCTGCAGAGTATCGGAATCTTGATGGAGAGCACGCAGCATGCCACCAAATTCAGCGATATAGATCCGCTCATCTACACTTTGCTTTCACTTAACGACATGTATCTCGACTGCACGACTGCAGATTGCTCGCAAGGGAAAAACAGCATGCAGGAGAAAGCACTACCCATGCTCGCAAAAATGGACACAGCCTTGAACCGTCTGATTCAGTGCCCAAACACCCCCGACTGGGTGGTGCAGAAACGGCGCAACAACATAACCATCAGCAAAGTACTGGTCTATGCCGCCAACGGCAAGCAAGAGCTGGCCGAGGCTCTTTTTCGCGAACACCAGCAATCGCAAGGCCTGGATGCTACCGACAAGATGGCGGAGGGTGTCTATCTGACCAACACAAAGCGTTACGATGAGGCAATTCGTATGTTCGATGAAGCCTACTCCATGAAACGTTCAAGTGGAGACCCCATCACCAATATCTACGTCAACACCCTGCTGACGTATAAGTACGATGCCCTGCAAAAAGCGGGACGTACGACAGAAGCACTGGCGATGGGCGATTATATACGGCAACTGACCGACTCCATTCGCCAGCAGGAGCGACAGACCGATGTAGAGCAGCTGCAGGAAATCAAGCAACAGGAAGAGGAAATCATCAAGAAACGCCAGTCGCTGACAATGCACCGCATTGTCCTCATTGCCATTGTCCTGCTACTGTTGATGGCATTCTATGTTATCTGGCGTATCCGCCGTTACAACCGATTGTTGGCAGAAAAGAACCGCAGCCTCTACGAAAAGATGCAGCAGCGCGAGCAGGCTGAGGCCGAGGAACGTCGCCAGTTGCAGGCACAACCAGAAGAAAGTCTCACCGCAGAACGGCAGTTATTCCGTCGTATGTGCACACTGATGGCCGAAATGCAGCCCTATACTGACGAAAGCCTGAACAGAGATGCGTTGGCACAGTTGCTCGGCACCAATTCCAAATATGTTGTACAGGCCATCCGTGAATGTTCGCACGGCGACACCGTCATGGATTTCATCAACCGCTACCGTCTGGAGAACGTAGCCCGTCTGCTGAAGACTACCGACCACCCCGTCAACCTCGTCGGCGAACTCTCCGGCATTCCCAGCCGCACCACCCTCTCCCGTCTCTTCCGCAACACATACGGTATGACATGCAGGGAATATCGCCAGGTTTCCCAGCAAAAATAGCAGAATTCCCAGATTTGAAACATATTTTCCCGCCAGTGAAACATCCGTTTTACTGGCGGGTTGTAATTTTGCAGTCGCAATTCGAAAAGTAACATTTATCTTATAAAGCATTATGAAAAAGATTTTTATGACACTTGCAACTGCAAGAATGACACTCACTATCATCCTGTGCTGTGTAATGACAACAGCGATGTTCACCGCATGCTCTTCCGACGACGATTCAACGGAAGGAGTTGACAGCAGAATTGTTGGCAACTGGTATTCCAACGTTTCCGGTAAGACCTACGCCAAATGGAATTACGGCGAAACGTGGCAGACAATGGAATTCAAGACTGATGGAACTGGTTATACACATATCTACTACACACACGAAGGCAAAGCTATCGGCTGCGAGAAGATTGACTTCACATACACCGCTTCTTCCGACGGCAAACTGACCATGACACCCTCGGACAGGGACGTGATGACAGCCAACTGGCAGATTGTAGGTGGGGAACTGCGTATCAACGGCGGCAACAATTTGGAACTGACCTATCAGAAAACGACCGGCGATATGACTGCAAAGTTCGACAACTGGAACAACACGAAGGATCTCATTGACGTACCACAGCCAGCAAAATATACAGTATTCGTCTATGGCAATGCTGGTGGAACAATGGACATCGCCATTGAGGAAGGATTCTGGGAGAAAGCAAAGGAATTCCTTACAGACCATAACAACGTGCGAGTAGTATGCTTTTACAAATATGGCAAAGACTTACCCGAGAAAGGAAGAAACTTCTCAGGCAAGTACGCCGCTCCTGGCGACATCGTGTGGTATGAACTGAACAGCGAGACCGACCTCAACAAAATCAAGGAAGAAGGTATGCAGGCTATGGGATTGGGAAGCCAAGCCATCGCCCTGAAAATCTGCGACCCCAACGCGCTCAAAATGTTCATGGAATTCAGCAGTCTCGTTTGTCCGGCAAAGGAGTACGTGTTTGGTGTTTGGGGCCACGGTTCAGGTCTGAATCCCATGACGGATGTGCCCGGCAAGTACAGTCTAGATGATGAAACCACCCGCGGCGTGATGTACGATGAATGGAATAACAACGAGGAATTGGATATGTACGAACTGCACGATGCTATCAAGGCATCAGGTATCGATCGTCTGAACACCCTGTTCTTCCACAACTGCATGATGGGCAACCTGGAGACTCTGACAGAGGTCAAGGACTGTGCCGACTACATCTGCTGCTCAGCCCATATTCTCAGTAGCAACGGAGAGGTGATGACAGAATTCGTGCATGGTTTGGTAGACAAAGGTAATGCCGAAGATGCCGTAGCTCAGATGTTTGAGCGCATCACACCCATCTGGCAGAACGGGTACAATGAAGACGGCAACTACGCTAACGGCGACTACAAGCTGTATCGCACCGACATGTTCAACGGCATTCTCGACGCTGCCAAGCATCTGGCCAATCGTCTTGTAGCCCTCTACCCCACTCAGAAGGAAGCCATCGACCGTGCCACCAGTATGGCCTATCGTGTCGTGCCGATGGAAGGAGCTGAGTTCGAGACCCCCTTCTTCGACATTGCCGATTATGCCCATCTGCTGGCAAAAGAGACAGGCGATGCCGAGATGAAGGCCATCGCCACAGAGATGGACAACGCTTTCAAGAAGGCCATCGTTCACTATCGGGATGTCAACTGGTGCAAAGAGCATCTTGAGCATTACACACTGAGCGTCTGCCTGGTTCACCAATTATACTACACCTATAATTATAAATCAATTATACCATCTTACCTCTGCAACTTCGACGAGGGTTACGAGCAGTGCGGTTTCCACAAGTACACGGGCTGGGGCAACTGGCTTCGTATGAACCAGCAACCGCTGACACATAACCCCCAAAGCACTGGTGGTGGTCTATTGGAATAAGCAAAAAAAGATGGTTTTTCTTTGTATTTCGTTCTACTTTTCGTAACTTTGCAGTCGCAAAACAACGAAACAATAATAGAACAAACATCAATGAAGAACATTCGTCTTGACATTACAAAGGCCGCCAGCTTTCTCGAAGCTGGTGCTGTGAAGGCTTTCGAGCCGAAGGTAAAGGCAGCTCAAGAAGCTCTGGAGAACGGGACATGCCCTGGTAACGACTTCTTAGGGTGGTTGCACCTGCCAACAGAAATTACGCCGGCATTCCTCGATGAGATTGAAGCTACGGCGAAGGTGCTGCGCGAGAACTGCGAGGCTATCGTGGTGGCCGGTATCGGTGGCTCATATCTGGGTGCACGTGCCGTCATCGAGGCACTGAGCAACTCGTTCGGCTGGCTCATTAATGACCAAAAGAATCCCACGATTCTCTTTGCCGGTAATAACATCGGCGAGGACTATTTGTTTGAGCTGACAGAATATCTGAAAGGTAAGAAGTTCGGCGTCATCAACATCTCTAAGTCGGGAACGACAACGGAGACGGCCCTGACCTTCCGTCTACTGAAGAAGCAGTGCGAGGCTCAGCGTGGCAAGGAAGAGGCCAAGAAGGTCATCGTAGCCGTCACCGACGCCAAGCGTGGTGCTGCCCGAACCTGTGCCGATAAGGAAGGCTACAAGAGCTTCATCATTCCCGACAACGTGGGTGGCCGCTTCTCAGTGCTCACTCCCGTAGGCTTGCTGCCCATCGCCTGTGCCGGTTTCGACATCAAGCAGTTGGTGGCTGGAGCTCAGGACATGGAGAAGGCTTGTGCGCCCAGCGTACCTTTCGAGGAGAACCTGGCTGCACAGTATGCCGCTGTACGTAACGCCCTGTATCAGAACGGCAAGAAGATTGAGATTATGGTGAACTACCAGCCCAAACTGCACTTCGTCAGCGAGTGGTGGAAGCAGCTCTACGGAGAGTCGGAGGGTAAGGATAAGAAGGGAATCTTCCCTGCCTCTGTAGACTTCACAACTGACCTGCACTCCATGGGACAGTGGATTCAGGACGGCGAGCGCACCATCTTCGAGACGGTTATCTCGATTGAGGAGCCCGAGAAGAAGTTGCTGTTCCCTGAGGACGAAGAGAACCTCGACGGTCTGAACTTCTTGGCTGGCAAGCGTGTAGATGAGGTGAATAAGATGGCAGAACTGGGAACCCGTCTGGCCCACGTTGATGGTGGCGTTCCCAACATCCGCATCAGCGTTCCCAAGCTCAACGAATATTACATCGGACAGCTCATCTATTTCTTTGAAATCGGCTGCGGCATCAGCGGCAATGTGCTCGGCGTGAACCCCTTCAACCAGCCCGGCGTAGAGGCCTACAAGAAGAACATGTTCGCCCTGCTCGACAAACCCGGTTACGAGGAAGAGAGCAAGGCCATCAAAGAGCGTTTGGCTAAGGAAAAGTAATCTAGACAATCTAGATTCTCTAGAACATCTAGAATAATGATTAAAGCAACAAAACAATATCTCAAGAAGCACGGTTTTGGGCAATTTAAGCCCAAAGCCGCGCTCTTCGATATGGACGGTATCCTCTACAACTCGATGCCGAACCATGCTATAGCCTGGCAGCAGTCGATGGCATCATTCGGTATCCACATGACAGAGGCCGACGCCTACGCCACCGAAGGTGCTCGTGGCATCGACACCATTCGCAACATGGTGCTGAAACAGAGGGGCGAAAGCATTACTCTGGAAAGGGCCCAGGAGATGTACGACGAGAAGACGCGCTGCTTCCACGCACTGCCTGAGGCACCCGTCATGCCGGGCGTTATCGACGTCATGAAAGGCATGAAAGCATGCGGTTGGCATATCGGCGTCGTCACGGGCAGCGGCCAACGGCCACTCATCAACCGTCTGCTGAAAGACTTTTCTGAGTTTCTGGACGAGGAGCATATCGTAACAGCCTACGACGTGCAGCGTGGCAAACCAGCCCCCGACCCTTATCTAATGGGTATGAGGAAAGCAGGCACTCAGCCCTGGGAAACAATAGTTGTCGAGAATGCGCCACTTGGTGTCAAAGCAGGCGTTGCGGCGCAAGCATTCACCATCGCCGTCAATACGGGACCATTGCCCGACGAGACGTTGCTACAAGCCGGTGCTGATATGCTGTTTGCTGATATGCAGGCGCTCTGCGAATGTCTGGAATCTAATTATTAAATATCCTCTTCTTCCTCTTTCTCGCTACCGCCATTGGTATCCATCTCCGTATCGCGCTTAATGGCGAGATTGCCAAAGTTGTCAATCTTTACCTCCAGAGGAATATACTCGTCAGTCTGAGGCAGACAGACGCTGGCTGCGAAATCCAGATAGTTGCCATCCACCTTATCGAAGACAAAGCCTTCGAGAATACCTGCACGCATATAATGCTGATCAAGATGGGCTTCGAAGTGACGCTTGAGGAACGTCTTGTTGATGGCAACGCTACCATCAGAACGACGGACAACCAGACTGATGCGGTTATCCACGAACTGCTGGCCCGTCTCGTCTTTTACCATAGCCAGACTGTCATCAGGCACACGGTTAATCTCAATCTTATATGACTTACCAAGCCACTGGACTTCACGCTGATCTTGATATGTCTGCATACGCACAGGGCCGGAAGGCTTGGGAGTCTCCACCTTTTCGACGATAATATCTACTGGAACTTTCTTTTCCTTACAGCCCGTCAGCATGACGAGAGCAGCAAGACAGAGTATGGTAAAATACTGTTTTGTCATTATCTATGATCGTTAGCTATTATAGTTCTGCGTGCAAAGGTAAGAAAAAAAACACATACAACAACAAAAAATGCCTGCTAATTTCTCAGCAGGCACCGTTATCCAATATCTTTTAACCTTTACTTCTATCTACTAAAGACAGGCACGCTTGCCTCAAAAAACACTATGTTAACCTAAATCACTATGATCTCTTAATAAATATGCGGTTCTATTATGTGTGGTATCCTTATTGATTGTTACGGCGCTGTCCACGCATACCTCCGAACTGTCTCATACGCTCTTCGCGGTCTGCCTGATAGGCCTTGTACTGTTCGGGAGTCATGATTTTCTGAAGCTCCGTATTGTATTCGTCCATCTGTCCTCCCATCTGCGGACGACCCTGTCGCGGACCTCCCTGTGGACGGCGCTGGGCAGTTGAGTCTGCCATTTGTGGACGTTCGCCTCTATTACCCTGACGCATTCCCTGTCCACCTGGGCGGGGGCCACGGGGGCCTCCCATTTGTCCTAAGTACTTTGTGTTGAGTGAGAGCAGTTGCTTCGCTTGTTCCTCGTTAAGTCCGTATTTCTTGACTACATCGTCAGTGCGCTGCTTAATCATCTCTGTCCGATCCATTCTCTGACGCTCGGGGCGCTGTCCCTGATTGTCCTGAGCCATTGCTGCTGTTGAGAGCAGAAGCAGAGCGGCTATACTTATCACTATCTGTTTCATAATTTTGTGTTGTAAGACTGTTTTTATTTTCGGTTTATTGTTTCGCTGTTAGTTGCAACTATTCTTTTGACGCAAAAGGAAAGAAAAAGTTTAATCGCACATGAAAAAAAAGTAATCCGCTCGTCAAAAAAGCAGATTTCAAAGACCGGCACAAAACGATTAAGCTTTTATAACACAAACAGTTGCGCCATCAACACGGAACTTTACATCATGACCATCGAAGGGCATTCCATAGACGCGGTCGGCATCGTCATGATAACGGGGACGAGGGTCTTGAGCCAGCACTTCCTTCAGCGCTTTCAACTCATCGTCAGCAAACAGACTGGCGACATCCTCAGGAATCTCCACGTTCAAAGGTTGCCACTGATGCTGGTCGACAAAACCACTGCGAGCATCCGGATGAGCATCGGCATAAGCCACGTATGGCTTTACATCATAGATAGGAGTACCATCCATCAAATCGGCACCGCTGACATAAATGACCGGACCATCGACTGCAGACATCTCCACCTTATTTATACGTACGCACGAGAGTCCAAGACCATTGGGACGGAAAGGCGAGCGGGAAGCGAACACCCCTACCCGATCATTGCCACCAAGACGTGGCGGGCGAACTGTCAGCTTAGAGGTGAGGGGCTTTTCTTGACGATTGGCAGAGAATTCCCAGATAAGCCACAAATAATCGAACTGTTCCAAACCACGGACAGCCTCCTCACGGCGAAATTCCGGCACAAAAACAATGCGTCCCTGCAAGGCTGGCGCAAGGCCACTCTGACGCGGAATACCGAATTTCGAGGATAGCGGACTATGGAAATATGCGACAGGATTGATATTCATGGCTGCAAAAATACGTAAAAAATTTGGAAGGAACAAATCTTTTTCGTATATTTGCAACCAAATACCAACTGGCGTCTGACTATGAACATAAAACATCTCCTTTTTGCCGCCCTCATTCTCTTTGGCATCAATATAGTCCATGCCCAGGTAGACAACAATAATGACGAGGTCTACAAGGCGTTGCGCGACTCCATGCACGAGTCGTTCAACAATGCCGACGAGGACCGCTTCTTCAAAGACATCAAGAAGCTGGAGAACTACCTGCTGGAGAAGAACGACTTGCATAGATACTACACCCAGCGATGCAACGAGATTGTGTTCATGATGAACACCCAGAAAATCTTTGAGGCCTATAAGGCTGCCCGTCAGCTGTCATCGGA
>Ga0310696_10000475_pt1 | contig 63585 bp, 44 predicted proteins | sample AusTroGonzalo_MG_4_FD_203885 | JGI IMG/M metagenome (GOLD analysis project Ga0310696, IMG submission 203885) | Bovine rumen microbial communities from tropical cattle in Woodstock, Queensland, Australia - Gonzalo_02 (v2) (version 2) | ecosystem: Host-associated > Mammals > Digestive system >...
CTTACGCCAGAATCGAGCGTTTCAAAACAAAATCGACCGTTCTCACCGAACACCTGCGTATGTTCAAAGGATTTCCAAGACAATAATTATATTTTTTGAGAGGTTGAGTTATGAAAAAACTGTTTTTTCTCTTATTCACGCTGCTTTTGACCACACTCCTTTCAGCAGACACGCTTTATTACTATGTTGAAGGGAAAAAAGTCACTCTCACCGAGGATTTTTCAAGCTATTCTTTCATCAGAACATCCCTGACAAAAGCGAATTTTGTGCTGCCTCAAAGCGTTAAAACCTTAAAGAAACACAAAAACATTTCGATTGTCAAACTTACAGACAAAAACGATACCGAAACTTTGAAGAAAAACGGCCTTCTTTTTCCCGCTTATATCAAAGACGGCGCGAAAGTTCATGTAAGCGGCCAGCTTTTTATTAAAATTCCCGGTCAACCTGACAAAGAAAATGCAGAAAAATGGTGCGAAAAGAACGGATTGAAGCTGGTAAAACAGTATAAATATGTTCCTGAATGGTACCTTGTTTCTGTCGAAGAAAACCCGATAACAAAGGCTGCGTCACTTGTCGAAAGCAAAATTACGGAGGCTGCGGAACCCAGTTTTTTTATTCCGCTTCAGAAAAGAGCCTACAAGCCGAATGATCCGCTTTTTTCAAACCAATGGCATCTCCACAATGACAGTTCCAACACTTCTGTAACAGGCAATGACCACGCTCATGTTGCCGAAGCATGGGAAGTTATGAAGGCTTTCAAAGGAAATTTGGGCGGAAAAGGTGTTAAACTCGCGATTGTTGACGACGGTTTTGACCTTGACCACGAGGATTTTACCGGAAAATTTCTTGCAGGCCGGGATTTCAACGGCGACGATGACGATCCGACATACGAAAACAGCAGCTGGGGTTCCGACTATTCCGACATGCACGGAACATGCTGCGCCGGAGTTGCAGCAGCTGCGACCGACAATGCCACAGGTGTTTCAGGAGCGTGCCCCGAATGCAGAATAATTCCGATAAGAATGGACATGTACTCATATTCGCTTGACGAACCGGCAATAGAAGCTTTTGAATGGGCAGCAGATGCCGGTGCAGACATAATCTCCAACAGCTGGGGGCCGGAAGACGGAACAGGCAAGACGGTTAATATGAACACGACTTTGAAAAATCTCGTTGCAAACCTCACCTCGACAGGAAGAAACGGCAAAGGCATAATCATTCTTTTCGCAGCAGGTAACGGCGATGAAAGCATTGAAAAAGACGGTTTCGCAAGCAACCCCAATGTTTTCGCAATAGGTGCGACAAACGCAAAAGGAAATCGTGCATACTATTCCGATTACGGACAATCGCTTGATTTTATGGCTCCGAGCTGCGATTACTCAAACAACGGATACGGCGATCTGATTGACGGAATCTGGACAATCGACAACACGGGCAGAGACGGCTACAACACCGGAAAAAGTTCGCTCGGTGACTCAAAAGGAAACTACACGAACGATTTCGGCGGCACATCATCGGCATGTCCGCTTGCGGCCGGCATAACAGGACTTCTCCTCGCGGCAAATCCGAACCTCACACGAGACGAAATTTATGAAATTTATGTCGAAACTTCCGAAAAAGTTGGCAATGCAAACTATTCCAACGGATTCAACTCAAATTACGGATACGGCAGAATCAACGCGTGCGAAGCCGTGAAAAAGGCTTTTGAAATGGCAGGAAAAGATGTTTCTCAGGTAACATGCGGCGGAACAGTCATAAATCCAGGTCCGATTGACGAAGATCCGGACATCGACGACACAACCGATACCGGCACAGACACAGGCGACACAGCCGATACCGCAGATACGACCGATACCGGCACAGACACAGGCGACACAGCCGATACCGGCGATACAACCGATACCAGCGACACAACCGACACCGGCGATACAACCGATACCGGCGATACAACCGATACCGGCGATACAACCGATACCGGCGATACAACCGATACCGGTGACACGACTGATACAACAGACACCGATGACAAGGAAAACTGCGGAAACGGCTTCCTTGATGACGGCGAACAGTGCGACGACGGCAACAGAATCGACGGCGACGGCTGCTCGAAATACTGCATGAAAGAAGAAACCAAGAAATTGAAATCAAACGGCGGTTGCTCGCTCGACTTTATCTAAAAACAGAGTACTCAACGAACAAATTCTCTACCAAACTGGTCAGTTTTATTTTGTTGCTTGACTTAAAAAATTTTGTGGGTAAACTCCTTCCGTTCATTTTGGTTTTTGGCTTTTTTATTTTTTATTTTTTGGAGGTTTTTATGAAAAAGTTTTGGATGATTTCAATGCTTCTTATCGCAGCTCTTTTCGTAGTAAGCTGCGGTGGAGACGATGAAGGCACAGACAACGGCGGCAATCAGGGCGGAAACGACGCATGCACAACTCAGGGCGCTTTCAGATGCAGCGGAGATTTCTCTCAGAAATGCGATCAGGAAGAATGGAAAAATTTCGAACAGTGCAGCGCAGACAAACCCTGCAATGCAACAACGGGAAAATGTGAAGCAAAGGCTGAAGGCGATACCGGTGCTGACACAGGTGATACCGGTGCTGATACTGGTGATACCGGCGCTGATACAGGCGACACTGGCGATACCGGCGATACCGGCAACGCTTTGAATTGCGGCGAAATCTATCAGTGCATGATAGACTGCGGTCAGGACAGCAACTGCCAGCAGGGATGCTACGACAAAGGATCTTCCGCAGGTCAGTCCCAGATTATGGCTCTTATCAACTGCCTCAACACCTGCAGCGAATCTTCTTCGACAGACGAAGATTTCCAGAACTGTGCTAACAGCCAGTGCTCTTCAGAAATTTCGAACTGTGAAGGTCTTGGCGGCGGCGAAGCAGCAGACACCAGCTACAATTCACCCTACGGTTCACTTTCACTCAATTTCTCGGTTGATCAGGTTGCAAACGATTCCGACGGTCAGCAGAGCACAGTTGGTATAGTTCAGGCTGCATTCGCAACCGGAACCTACGGCAACGGTTCGACTCCTGTTACTCCGGCTGACGCTTATATGATTCAGTCTATGGCTGCTTACTATCAGCAGAGCTCGGGCGGACAGACCTACACAGGTGTTCAGATTCAGCAGGTTCCTGTTTACGTTCAGGGACAGCAGGGTGTCGGCGGCAACCCGCTCGTAATCCTTGACATTCCGGAAGAAAATGCAGGTGTAGGCACTCTTAACACCTCTCTCTATCAGGGTGGACAGGCTCAGCTTTATGTTGTTGATGTAAACTGGAATACTAACCAGATTTCATGTGCTCACGCTTTCGGTGAAGGCGATGTAAACATCACGAACGTCGGCGATATCGCACAGCACGGTGCTCTTGCTTTGAACGGCAACGTTACTCTTTACAGCCCGAAGAACTACAACGGCAACGGTGACATTTCCGGCCAGCTTGGTATTCCGGCTTGCAACCCTGTTCAGTAATTATCTGAACGCGATGCTTTCACAGCCCCTCTCCGGAGGGGCTTTTTTTTTGCCCTGAGACTGCAGATAAATATTCACGAAACGATTTTTTCAAATAGTTTCTCTCTTCAGACATTAAAATTTACATTCTGAAAAAAACAAATACCATTCACAGAATTTCAGGTTCTCTTTTTTTTGAGGTTTACTATGAAAAAGTTTTTTATTTTTCTACTTTCTGTATTCATGCTTGCTTCGTGCGGCGAGGACAATTCGCTGAAACCGGAGACGGCGGAAACACTTATCAAAGAGCGCTTGGCAAAAATGCCGGGGCGCAGCGTATCGTTTTATCTCGGCGCAATGACAGATCCTTCATACAAACCGGTTTACAAAGCAATCGCTACCGGAAAATATCTCACTTTCAGAGACGATGTCTATGTTGAAGCTGCCGGCAAGAAAATGCCGATGTTCGAAGCGACAGAAGAAGGAAAAAAGATTTTCCAGTGTGAAAAAAACCGCTGCACAGTTGAAGTCTGCTCAACTGTTTTCGACCGTTTCACCGGAATCGTGAACAGAGGAAAGTATGCAAATGCCGAATATCAGGTAAAAACAGTCTGCGAAGGCGAACTTTACGAAATTTTCAAGCCTCTCACCGACAAACAGTATATAAAACCCGAAATGACCGTTGAAAAAGCGGAGTTCGAGTTTTCAAAAGAAGATAAAAAATGGATTTTGAAGTAGGAGGAAAAAATGGCTGAATGTTACTGCGGAAGCGGAAAAAGTTATGAAAACTGCTGCGAACCTATAATAAAAGGACAAAAAAACGCGGAAACAGCTGAAGAGCTGATGCGCGCAAGATATTCGGCTTTCGCCGCTCACGAAATAGACTTCATCATGGACACAGTAGTTCCCAACCAGTCCGACAATATGTCGAGAGAGGCCGTCGAAAGATGGTCTAAAAAAACAGATTGGAAAAAACTTGAAATCACGGGAACCGAAGCGGGCGGCAAGGACGATGAGACCGGAAGCGTAGATTTCAAAGCTTTTTCGCTGCTTGACGGCATTATGCAGTGCCATCACGAGCATGCGATGTTCAAAAAAATCGACGGAAAATGGTTTTTCGAAGACGGAACTCAGATTATGCCTGAGCAGGTTAGACGCGAAAGCCCGAAAATCGGCAGAAACGATCCGTGTCCCTGCGGAAGCGGCAAAAAATACAAAAAATGTTGTGGCAAGGATGCGTAATACGCATTTTTATTTTCTAATTTAGGAGGCATTATGAAAAAATTCATGCTTTTCACGCTGATGACTCTTTTCTGCGTGACTTTGTTTGCGGAAAAGGTCTACAGAAGCGACGGAACATTCTTTGAAATGAAGAGGAACGGCAATATTTTCGCTTCGAAAATCGACGCTGCTTCTCTCAAGGCTCCCGAGAACTACAAAATGAAATGGGTTTCCGGCAACGAATTTATTGTTATCGATAAACATCAGCAGGGAAATCTGCCGGTTTATCTTGTCGGAATGAACATTGTGGTCGCCGATTCAGTTCTTTTTTACAATGGTACCAAACCTGTAGAATTCATAGAGAAAAAATATGGCATCAAAGCGACAGAAATCCTGAACGGATACAATCTTGTCGAGTTCGACGGCGCAGCTGACAGCGTAAAAACAGCTCAGCAGATTGTTGAAAACGGCGACGGATTCGCTTTCCCGAACCTTTACAGAAGATACGAGCTCAAAGCTGTCAATCCGGTTAAATTCCCGATTGCTGACAAATACTACAAGGAAGGCTATCAGTGGTCTCTTAAAAACACAGGAAAAGCTATCGGTGCCTACGGCGGTGATGTAGAAACTCTTAAAAACGCCGATATCAAATTCGAAGAGGCCATGGAACTTATTCATAATGAAATAGAAGCCGGAAACCTTGAAGGTTTTGAGGTTGCAAAAGTCGCTATCATGGACAGCGGTGTTGATTTCAACCACCCCGACCTCAAGAACAAACTTGAAGACGGTTTCAACATGGTTCATCCCGGCGAAACCGGAAACCCTGGAACTTACAATCCGAACGATCCGCAGAACGCGATGTACGGTTCGGCTGGTTATTCCCACGGAACAAACTGCGCCGGTGTCGCTGCGGCTGAAGGCAACGAAATCGGAACGGTCGGAATCTGCCCGTGGTGCGGAATTTACCCTGTAACCTACATGGAAGGCGGTATGGGCACTCAGGAAAGTTCCAGCGACAAGAAACTTATGGAAATCTACACAAAATATGCAGAAGATCCGGCAATAGTCGCAGTCAACTGCTCATTTGGTCCGATGGCAGGTTTCGGTGACATTCCTGCTTCGGAAGGCGAAATCAAAAGCCATAAAAAATTCATGCAAGAAGGTAGAAACGGCAAAGGCGGCGTCATCGTCTATGCAAGCGGCAACGACGGCGTTGATGCAAGTTATACCGGAATTCTTACATACAAATTCAAAATGAACCGCGGCGAAGAAGAAGTTGAAAGCAGTGTTGTCACAGTCGGTGCAAGTTCCGGCTGGGATACTCGTGTCACCTACTCTAACTTCGGTGAAATGCTTGACATCGTAGCTCCCTCACTTTCGATGAGACCGACTCTCGGCATCGCAACGAGCTACCTCACAGGTTACGGCGACATGGAAGACAAAGACTACACGAACCAGTTCAGCGGAACTTCTTCGGCTGCTCCGGTAATCACAGGTGTATTCGGCGTTCTCTTCTCGGTAAATCCGGAACTTACACTTGAAGAAGCTATAGACATTCTTCACAAAAGTGCCGACAAGGTAAACCCCGAAACCGGTTTCTACAAAGAAGACGGCCACAGTATTAAATACGGATTCGGCCGCGTCAACCTTCTCAAAGCTGTCAGACTTGCTATGGGAAAAGAAATGTGTGAAAAAAGCGCTGACGAAACAGCCGACAACATCGACAACAACTGCGACGGAAAAGTTGATGAAGGTCTCACTAAAGACATCTCCAAAGTTTCAGCAAAATGTAAAGAGAATGCAGACTGCGAAACAGCTGATTTTACAGGAAAGGAAGTCTCCTGTCTCTCCGGTGTCAGCGGTAAATTCAACCTCAGGGACGGTTACTGCGTAATAAAAAACGACAAATTCACATGTCCTGACGGAACAGCTCCGACAGATGACTACGGTCAGGACTGCCTTCTTGAGTGCAACGATGACAACCCTTGTCCGAAAGGTTTTGCGTGCACCGACAAAATGCTTGGTCTGTGTTATCCGGAATGTTCAGACAACGATGACTGCTCGCAAGATGCTTACTGCGACGAAACAACAAAACTCTGCCGCCTGAATCCGTCAGAACCGATGGGACCGTGCGAAACAACAGAAGACTGCAAATACAACGCTACGATGTGTCTCACCGAAATGCCCGACGGAATCTGCCTCATCATGTGCAGAGACGACAACAACTGCAACGATGTGGAAAATGGCCCGAACAAATGCGCAGAGGTCAATTTCGGCGGTTACAACATGAACCTCTGTCTGCCGGGCTGCGAAGACGACAGCCAGTGCAGAAGTTTCGGCGGTTATATGAGCATGAAATGCCACAAACGCTACAACGAAAAGGAAAATATCTGCGGTATGCCGTGCAAAGAAGACCTTGACTGCGTTGACGAAAATGCAAAATGCTCCAATTCAAGATGCGTTCCGCTTGATTACAAAGAGGAATCAGATTCAGACACTGACGCAGATACGGAATCAGATGCCGATGGCGACGAAGACGCTGTTTCCGATGAAGAACCGACAGATGACGAAATGAATCTTGACGACGATCAGCCGAAGAAGAAAAAATCAAGCGGCTGTGCAATCACCAATCTTTAAATCCTGAAATTTCACGCGGCGGTAATCATGCCGCCGCTTTTTTCATTGCGCGCCATGTCGCCGTGACGACGTGACGATGAGAGATGCGCGCTTTCGAAATTTCGATTTGCCGCCGCTTCGATATTTCGCAATTTCGATATTACAACAAGGATTTGCGGCGGCGAAGAATTTAAGAGAAAACCAAAAGATCAGGCTTGATTATCAAAATCAATCCCAGTGTGAGCATCAGAAGGCCGCTTATGAGTTTGAGTTTTTTAGCGTGTTTTTCCTCAAATCTGTGCTTACCCATCGTGACAACAAAAATCAGCACGATTATCGCGAGAGGAACAACATAATAAACGTTGTAAAGAGCCATATAGAGATATTTTTTAAGTGTCGAGACATTCTGAATCGAGAGGACTCTCGTGTAGATTGCAGGAAGTCCTATCGTGCAACCGAGTTCGATCAGATTTACGAAAAAGGCAAGCGCTATAGTTCCAAGAATAGAAAGGAACATACTCTTGTTGTTGATAACTTTTCTCATTTTCTCGAAAAGTTTGGGTTTTACTTTATCTGGAATCATCAGGCTGACCCCTTTCTTGAAGAAGAAAAATTCCTTCATGTTTATAAGTCCCATTATGAGTGCAACAACACCGAGAGCGATTGTGACATAGGTCGTCATTCCCATAAACGTGAAAATATTGAGCCACGCCGTCATGAAAAGGAAGTAGACAACGCCCGACGAAAGAACGAAAACTGTTCCTATCATTATGACTTTTTTCCTGTTTTTAGCCGCAACAAGAAGCGTGAGAAGGAACATCAGAACCCACATTGCACACGGATTTACGCCGTCAAGAAGGCCGATAATAAAGGTAAAACTCGGAAGTTTGACAAGCTGTGCGTCGATTTTTCCGAGAACTGGCACATCAATAACGTTTTCCTTGCACTCCTGGCACTGCTCGCCACACGATTCGCCGTCAGCCTTGTTCATTTCAATCATTTCTCGGATAAGTGCGTCGTGATGACCTGCCTGGAAACCGACAATGAATTTTCCGTTAAAAATAAATGTCGGAACACCGCCGCCCTGAATACCGAGCTTTTTCGTCATCTCTCTGAAAAGCGCCATGTTTTCAGGAACTTGCAGAACCTCAAGTTTTTTAAAGGTTATGTCACTGTACTCTTTTTCAAGCGTTGCGATAAAAGGCTGGGCTTCGTGGCAGTGCGGACACTTGTAAGAGTAAAAAAAGTAAAAAATGTTGTCTTTCTGCACTTCTTCGGCAAAAACTGTGAGTGAAAAGAGAGCCAAAAGAAGCAGCAGGAAAAATTTTTTCATAAAAACCTCCAAAGGTTACGAACAAAATCCGGCAATAATAGCCAAAATCATTTTTTTAACAAAAAAACCTTGAATTTTATTCCTTAAGCGCCTGAAAAGAGATTTCCAAAGCGTAGTATTTACTTTGCTGCTACCGGCGCTTTCGGCTTTTTCTGTTGATTTTTTGTTTCTGGGACAGCCTTTTCAAGAGACTTGCCAATCATTGCGCGGATTTTTTCTTCGAAAGAACCTGTCTTGAAACCCATGATATATTTGTCCTTGAAAACGAAAGTCGGAACACCGCGCCCCTGCATACTAAGTTCCTCTGCTTTCTTTAGAAAAATAGCCCTGTTAACTTCGTTTTTAGAAAGCTCAAGTTTTTTGAATTTTATATCGGGATACTCTTTTTCAAGTTCTTCGACAAACGGCATAGCTTCATGGCAATGCGGACACGAATCAGAATAGAAAAAATAAAAAACATCGTTTGCCGATACTTCTTCGGCAAAAACCGTAGCCGGCAAAAGCGCGAAAATCAGGCAAAAGAGAAATTTTCTCATAAAAACCTCCAGAAAAGCAAATCGAAACCGGATATTTTAACCTGAAATCCAAATTTAACAATGAATTACTCCCAGTATTATCAAAAATTTTGTTTTACTGCGCATTTATGCTAAAAAAGCGTGAATTTTAACCTTATCTTTGCCCCTCGCCACAGTGGAGAGAGGAACAAAAGGGTGAGGTTTTACGGAGGTTTTCATGGATAAAATTCTTATTTTGGATTTCGGTTCACAGTATAACCAGCTCATCGCAAGAAGGATCAGGGAGATGAATGTTTACTGCGAACTCAAACCGTTCGATGTTTCGCTTGATTTCATTAAGGATTTCGCACCAAAAGGGATAATTTTTTCGGGTGGTCCGTCGTCTGTCAACGATGAAGGAGCTCCAGATGTCGATCCGAAAATTTTCGAACTCGGAATTCCGATTCTTGGCATCTGCTACGGAATGCAGCTCACATCCTCGCGTCTCGGCGGAAAACTCAGCAACGGAAAAAGCCGCGAATACGGCCGCGCTTACATCGAAAACCTCGCTCCTGACTCTCCTTTTTTCAAGGGAATTTCGCTCAAAACACAGGTCTGGATGAGCCACAGCGACTATGTTTCGGAAATTCCGCAGGGATTTTACCCGATCGCAAAGACCGACACGATTCCTTTCGCCGCGATAGGAAACGACGAGAAAAAAATCTACGCAGTGCAGTTCCATCCCGAGGTAAACCACTCTCTTGAAGGAAGAAAGATGCTTTCAAATTTCCTTTTTGAAGTGTGCGGCGCGAAAGCCGAATGGAAGATGGATAACTACATCAAAATCGCGACAGAAAATCTCAAAAACACGATCCAGGACAAAAAAGTCGTCCTCGGTCTTTCGGGCGGAGTCGATTCATCCGTCACGGCTGCACTTCTGGCACGCGCAATCGGCAAAAACCTCACCGCGATTTTTGTTGACAACGGTTTACTCCGCAAAAACGAGCGTGAAGAGGTCGAAGCGAACTTCAAGGATATGCTCAACCTCATTGTAGTTGACGCACGTGACGAATTCCTCGGCAAACTGGCAGGCGTCACCGAACCCGAAAAGAAAAGAAAGATCATCGGCAACACTTTCATCGAAGTTTTCGAGCGCGAGGCGAATAAAATCAAAGACGCCGATTTCTTAGCGCAGGGAACGATCTATCCCGATGTTATCGAAAGTTCAGTCAACAAAAAAGGCGCTTCGACCACGATAAAAAGCCACCACAATGTAGGCGGCCTTCCCGAAAACATGAAACTGAAACTCGTCGAACCTTTGCGTGACCTCTTCAAGGACGAAGTTCGCGAACTCGGGCTCAAACTCGGGCTTCCCGAAAAACTCATAAAGCGCCATCCCTTCCCCGGACCGGGCCTTGCGGTCAGGATCCTGGGCGAAGTCACGGGCGAAAAATGCGATATCCTCAAGGAAGCGGATCACATTTTCATCGAGGAGATCAGAAACGCCGGTCTTTACGACGAAATTTCGCAGGCTTTTGTCGTTCTCCTTCCTGTCAAAACCGTCGGAGTCATGGGCGACTGCCGCACTTACGAATACGTTGTCGCACTTCGTGCCGTCAAAACGGACGACTTCATGACGGCTGACTGGTTTGAATTCGACCCGAAATTCCTCAAAAAAGTAAGTTCCCGCATAATCAACGAAGTCAAAAGAATCAACCGCGTCGTCATGGATATCAGCTCGAAACCGCCGGCTACGATCGAGTGGGAATAGTAAAAAAATAAATTGATGTGCGTTTTGTGAACATTGACCAAAATAATTGGACGAAAAATAATTGTTGATTAAAATGATGCGTTTTTTTTCAAAGGTGCAGCATGGATACGTTCAAACAAAACAAAATTTCAAAGAAAGCTCCGATAACAAAGAAACAGGCATCCGACAGCGGGATGGCGCTTGTTCTCATAGCCCTCATCTGTTTTGCAGTGCTTCGGCACGACGCATGGCTGTGGGCGGCGGTGGCAATTCTCGTTATCAACATGATTTTTCCAATAATTTTCAAACCTTTTGCATTTATATGGTTTGGATTTTCGCGGATTTTGGGAACTTTCATGTCCAAAATAATGCTCGCGCTTGTTTTCTTTCTCGTTGTCTTTCCAATAGGGTTTCTGCGGCGGATTTCAGGCAAGGATTCACTTCGTCTGCGCCAGTTCAGGAAAGAGAAAACTTCGGTTTTTGCTGAAAGAAACCACGAATATACTGCGGCAGATCTCGATAAACCTTACTAACGGAGGGAAAAATGGAACTTCTGAAAGATTTGTGGGAATACCTGAAAGTTCGTAAAAAATTCTGGCTTCTCCCGTCAATAATCGTTCTTCTGCTCATCGGACTCCTCGTGGTTCTTTCGAGTTCAAGCGCGATTGCTCCATTTATTTACACTATTTTTTAGTTCAGGTTCGGCATGAAAAAAGAAATAATATTAGGAATTTCAGCATATTATCACGACAGCGCAGCAGCGCTTTTAATTGACGGCGACATTTTTGCCGCGGCTCACGAAGAGCGTTTCACCCGCAAAAAACAAGACCCATCTTTTCCGATAAACGCGTGCAGATTCGTTCTCGACCAGGCAGGAATAACGCTTGATGATGTCACGGCAGTCGCTTTTTACGATAAACCTTACATCAAGTTTGAAAGACTGCTTGAAACATATCACGCCTTCGCTCCGAAAGGGCTTAAAAGTTTTAATTCAGCAATTCCTGTCTGGATAAAAGAAAAACTTTTCATGAAGGATATGCTTCGTGAAGAACTTGCGAAACTCGGCGGCAGAATCCCGAAACTTTACTTCCCCGAGCATCATTTGTCCCATGCGGCAAGCGCGTTTTATCCCTCCCCTTTCGAGGATGCAGCAATTCTCACGCTTGACGGAGTCGGAGAATGGGGAACTTTGACGATTTGCCACGGAAAAGGCAATAAAATCACGGTGCTCAAAGAACTAGACTTTCCGCACTCAATCGGTCTTTTTTACACCGCTTTCACCTATTACTGCGGTTTCAAAGTAAACAGCGGCGAATACAAACTTATGGGTTTGGCTCCTTACGGCAACAAGCACGCTGAAGAAACAAAAGAAATCAAGCACAAGATCCTTGAAAATATGATCGATCTGCGCGAAGACGGCTCATTCCTGCTCAATATGGACTATTTCGACTACGCGACCGGCCTCAGCATGACAAACGATGCCAAGTGGGAGAAACTTTTCGGATTTCCGCGAAGAAAATCGGAGAGCGAGCTCAACCAGCACTACATGAATATGGCTTTTGCGATTCAGGAAATTACCGAAGAGATGGTTCTTAAACTCGCCGAAACAGCAAAAGAGCTCACAAAATCAGAAAATATTGTCCTTGCGGGCGGTGTTGCTTTGAATTGCGTTGCGAACGGCAAACTTCTCCGCACGAAAATGTTCAAAGGAATCTGGGTTCAGCCCGCTTCGGGCGATGCAGGCGGTTCACTCGGCGCTGCGCTTGCTCTGCACTATATTTCGTTCGGCCACGAAAGAACAAATATCGAGAAACGCGATTCGATGAAAGGCGCTTATCTTGGCCCTGAATTCAGCGACCGCGATATTGAAAACGTTGCCCGCAGATACGATGCGAAATATAAAAAATTCAATTATTTCAGCGAGTTGTGCGAAAAGACAGCCGATCTTTTAAACAACGATACAGTCATCGGCTGGTTCCAGGGAAGAATGGAATTCGGTCCGCGCGCTCTTGGCAACCGCTCGATTCTGGGCGATCCGAGATGTCCTGAAATGCAGAAAAAACTCAACCTCAAAATCAAATACCGTGAAGGTTTCAGGCCTTTCGCTCCCTCTGTTCTCGAAGAAGACATCTCGACATTTTTCGATATCGACACGATTTCGCCTTACATGCTTCTTGTAGCGCCCGTTCTTGAATCGAGACGGACGAAACTTCCCGAAAAATATGAAGAACTGCCGCTTTACGAAAGGCTTTACTTCCTCCGCAGCGATGTTCCGTCAATCACCCACATCGATTTTTCGGCGAGAATCCAGAGTGTAAGCCGCGAAACCAATCCGAAATACTGGCAGCTCATCAACACTTTCAAGCAGAAAACGGGCTACGGAATCGTCGTCAACACTTCTTTCAATGTCCGCGGAGAGCCGATCGTATGCTCGCCGGATGACGCTTACCGCTGCTTCATGCGCACTGAAATGGATTATCTCGTCATGGGAAACTATCTTTTCGACAAAAAAGAGCAGCCGAACTGGGATAAATCTGACAACTGGAAGGAAGAGTTCAAACTCGACTGATTATTTTCCTTCAAACATTCTTTTTCTGAACTCGTAATCGGGAAGCACCACCGAAAGGGTTATCGAAGCCAGATTTTCGCCTACGGAATACGAAAGATCCTTGTAAAATTCACGGCTTATATCCAAAATTTTTTCTTCGTATTCACTGTCTGTTATTTCGTTGCGATACCATTGAAGAAGAAGTTCCTTGGTCGTCCTGACAGCATTCTTGTATTCATTGACACATTCCGCCGTTTCTTCAGGTTTGAATCCGAAACTTGCCAGCTTTTTGGTAAGTTCGACATCAATGAAAGATTCAATACCTGCAAGAGCCGTGTTCCAAACCTGTTCCTCGCGCTCTTTGTTGTCCGGTTTTCTGTCAGCTTTAAGCCTCTGGATTTCTTCTCTCATCGCTTTGAATTTCTGCTGCTGCTGAATTGCAAATTCGTTCGGTTGTGAAGTTTTCTGAGTGTTTTCCGCTGCCAGCAGTTTTTTTCTCAGCATTTCCATGTCTATCTTTAAAGACTCGTTTTCTTTGGCATAATTTTCCGAAAGGCTTTTCAGGCGCTCCAATTCCAGATTGTCCTGATAGATGGTGAAAGCGAAAGCTGCAAATATTACGATGTCGGAAATCAGAATCATCAATATTTTTTTATTCATGTTCACAAACTCCTTCTTTTAAGAATCTTTCCTGCCAGATTTCGAGGTTCTTTCCCGCAAATCCTAGTTTTTTCAATAACTTAACTGAATCTTTGCTACTTTTTGCCGAACGTATCAGAGAGATCAGAGTTCTGCCGTCTGCGGTTTCCGAAGAGTTTTCAGTCATTTCAAAGAAAAGTTCCTTAGACTCCGGAATATCTTCAAAATAAGGGAAGCAGAAAGAATCGAAAAAGGCACTGAAAGCGTTGCTTTTGTCTTTACTGTCAAAATTTTTCACTGTCAGGGTGGAAGAAGCCGATTTTGTAAAGCCCTGTTTTGCCGCGCTTTTCAGATTTTTGTCGGAAAGGACGGTAATTCCCGTTTTTTCGTTCTTTTCTTCGATCCTGACCGACACGAAATATATCCCTTTTTCGTAGGTTCCCTTCAAAACTGCGTAACCGAGGTCGGATGTGAGCGATATTTTTCCCCGTTTCATGCCGTTGACGGAAACTTCACCTTTTTTGATCCCGTGAAAAAGAATCGCCGCATCGGTGTGAGCCGGAATGTCGATATAAAGGTAAAGATAAGAGGTTTTGCCGGAAAGTCCCTGAAGTTCCTTAAATTCAGGCTTGTTTCCGAATTTACGTACTTTTGAAAAAGGAAGATTGTAAAGTGATGCAAAGACCTCTTTGAAACAGTCATTTTTATCGGATTTAAGCCACTCCTGATATTTTGCGGGTTTAAGATAGAATACTTTGTAATAATCTTCCAGCGAACTTTCCGCACTCAACGACAGGCATAAAAAAAATAAGGGGAGCAATGCCCCCCTTTTTAAAAGAAAACTCATTTCCGCTATTTAAGCTCTTCAAGAAGCAACATCGATTTCAGATAAATCTCATCAGTCGGAAGCAGACTCTTCATAAGCATTTCAAGTGTTCTGGTTGCTTTTGACTTATTGGTTTCCTTCATTCCGAAAGCTTCCCAGTAAAGCGCCTGAGCTTTTGTCGAGATAGCTTTCAAGCCTTCTTTTGCCGACTTGCTGTCACCGTCAAGGAAGAGAGCTTCGTTGAAATCTTTTCTTGCACCGGCGAAATCATTCTTATCGAGTTTTGCAAGACCCGATTTCGAGTACGCGTCAGCCATCGAAGACTCGATCTGTTTCGTAACTTTCGTAAGCTGGACTTCACGGACACCTTCTTCTTTGTATTCCTGTTTGAATTTCTGTTTTACCTGCTGAAGTTCCGCTTTGTTGATTTTGTCAAGGCTCTCCTGATATTTTTTGGAAACCTGTTCCTTCTTAGCCTTTGCTTCCGCTTTGTCTTTCTCGGAACTTTCAGGTTTCTTTGCATTCAGAGCTTCGATTTCTTCTCTTGTCTTATCAATCTGAGTCTTGTAATTCTGAGAAGCCTTTTCCCAATTCTGTTTTTCCTTATCAAGAATAGCCTGTCTCTTCTCTTTTCTCTTTTCCTTTTCCGCAAGCAGCTTGTCTCTCTTATCCATCATCTGCTGTTTACGTTTTTCTCTGTCTTCCTTTTCCTTGATTTCCATATTGTCATATTTGTCGACAATATTGGTTTTTCCTTTTTCGTACTGTTCTTCCTTTGCAGCTTCCTGTTTCTGCCATGCAGCTTCCTGTTTCTTGCTGTCCGCATGGTGTTTTGCCTGCATACCTTCAAGTTTTATAGCCCAAGCATTGTTAGCGTTGTCGATTTCTCTTGCCAAAGCGTCAATCTGCTTGTCGTTGTTAGCCATATTTGCCCTGTCAGTAGCGGTCTTTCTTTCAAAAGCGGCAGCGCGTGCAGCTTTTTCCTTGTTCCAGGTTTCCTGCTGTTTTTCACGCTCTTTCTTTCTTGCTTCGATTTTTGCATCTCTTTCTTTCTGAGCCTGAGCGATCTGCTGGTCAATTCCAGCTTTGGTTTTCTGTTTATCAGCCATAAATGCCTGATGCTGCTTTTTAGCTGCTGCTTCCTCAGCTTTTTTCTTCTTTTCGAATTCGCTGTTTTCTTTCTGAAGCCTCATGCTCTCATTCATAAGTTTTGCATCGAGGTCAGCAAAAATCTTTTCATATTTCTTATCGATTTTGCCGGTTTCCTTCTGAATGTATACATCGTGCGATTTTTCATGCTGGGCAAGTTCCTTGGAAACTTTTGCATATTCAGCCTTTATTGCTCCGAGTTCTTTGTTTCTCTGGGCAGTAAGTTTTGCAAGTTCGGTAGCAAGGACCTTTTTGAAACCGCTTTCAGCCACAGCTTTTTTCTTCATATTGGCATTTGTGTCAGCTTTGATAGCTCCGATCTTCTGCTTTTTCTCCTGTTGAAGTTTCGCGATATCAGCTTTGAGTTTGACTCTGATGTCGTTGTACTTTTTCGCTATAGCTGCATTTTCAGCTTTAACTTTTTCGTCAATGCCTTTTGAACCTTCGACAGCGCCTGCCTTCTTTGCGTTGAGGTCTGCAATTATCTTGTTGTGTGCAGCCGTAGCAGCCGAAAGTTTTCCAGCCTTGTCTTTGTTAAGATTCTTCTTTTCGCCGTTGAGTCTTGCGATCTCTTTTTCGTAAGGAGCTTTAACATCTTTCAGTTTAGCAGGGTCCGGAGTATTCGACTTCTTTTCCCAGTTTTTCATCGCTGCCGAATTTGCATTAAGCTCTTTCTGTTTTGCTGCGATATTGTTGCGGATAGCAGCCTTTTCCTTGTCGCCCTGTGCTTTGTATTTAGCGTTAAGATTTGCCTTTTCGCCCTGGATCTTTTTGATTTCATTTGCCTTTTCGACATTAACAGCATTCTTTTTAGCTTTTATGCTTGCTGCCGCGTTCTTTTCTTTAGCCGCACCGTCAGCTTTGATTTTCTTGGAAACGCCTGCTCTCTGAGCCATCTGGTTTTTGTGAGCCGATTCAGCTGCAGCAACCTTTTTCTGATGAGCCTTGAGCGCATTCGATTTTTCCTTCTCGACAGCAGCTACATCTTTCTTTATCGAAATAAGTTCAAGGTTTTTCTCTTTTTCGATCTTGGAAAGTTCGTTTTTGTTGCTTTCGATCTTTCTTTCATATTTCGATTTTTCAAGGTTAATCTTTCTGGTTGCGCTTTCTTCCTCGAATTTTATCTTTCTTTCGATTGAAGCCTTGTCGTTGTCAATCTTCCTGATAGCGGAAGCGTGTTCCCTTTCAAGTTTGGCAAGCTCGGATTTGTTGTCCTTTGCTGCTTCCTTTTTGTCTGCAAAGTTCTGCATTTCGCTGTCTCTAGCGGAAGATATCGCGTCAAGCAGTTCCTGAAGTTTATTTGTGGTTTCTATCTTTTTGTTCTCAAGTTCAGCAATAGACTGATTCATCTCGTCGTTGATAGGATCAAGGCTGTAAGGAGCCGATTTCTGCTCGTATTTCTTGTCAATCGAAGAAATCTGCTCGTCGTATTTCGCGATTTTCGCATCGTAGGAAGCGGCGATTTTGCCTTCTTCTGCGGAAAGGTCGCTCATCTTCTTTGCATGTGCATCTGCAATTTTTGCATCTTCTGCCGCAGCCTTGTCAAGCTGCGCCGCTGTTTCAGCCTTTATCTTTTCGATATCTTTGTTGACATCGTCTTCAACTTTATTTGCCTTCTGAGCATAAGCGTCTTCGACTGCGGAAAGTTTAATGTCGAGTTTGTTGAGTTCTTCGGCTTTCTGCTGCTCAAGTTTGCCGTCGATTTCAGCCATCTTGCCTTTTTCTTCATCAATCTGGCCTCTCAGCGCATTATCTTTTGCAGCAAGCTTGTCGATTTCTTTTGCAACATAGTCGCCCCAGTTTCCTTTGAAGTTTTCGACTGCTTCGGCCATCTTGTTCTTCTGTTCCATTATTTTGTCATCGAGATTAGCCGCTTTTGTTGCGTAGTCATCATCGAGCTTACCTTTGAAATCTGCGAACTTGCCGTTTTCCGTAGCAATCTGGTCATCTACGTTGCCTACTTCATTAAGGAGTTTTTCATTTTCAGAACGAAGAGCGTTTTCTTTGTTTGCCTTTTCATTTTCTTCGTCATCGACCGTTTTTGCGATTACATCCTGAAGTTTCGCAATTTTTTCTTCGTATTCCTGCTCGGTTTTTGCAGCAGCATCTTCGTTTGCGGCGATTTTCTGTTCAGCGGCAACGATAGTCTTTTCGTTTTCGGCAATCATTGTCTCTTCTTTTTTCGCCTTCATCGTTTCGGTATCATCAGTATGTTTTGCGATTGCTTCTTCAAGCTTTGATTTTTGTGCCGCAAGCTGGTTGAGCTTGGTTTCATAGTCCTTTTCGAGTTTCGTCTGAGCAGTCTCTTTTTCCTTTGCGTAATCAGCTTCAGCTTTTGCACGTTCTTTCTCGACGTTCTCCTGAATCGTGCCGAGAGTCGTAGCACTCTTCATCATGAACTCTTCGATTTCCTGCTGATACTTCTGGAGTTCTTTTTCTTTTGCAGATTCCTGATCGTCGTATTTAACGAGATTCTGGTTAAGGCTGTCGAACTTCTTCTGATACTCTTTTTCGACCTGGACATTGTATTTTCTGTCCTCGTCCTCGTTTTTCATTCTGACAGCTTCGTTCGCAGCAAGAATCTTGCGCTCTTCGGCTTCGAAATCATCCGCCATCTTCTGTATTTTAGCATCAGTGTCCCTGTTTTTAGCTTCGAGGGCCTGTTTGCGTTTTTCGAGCTCGGCGACTCTTTTCGTTACCTTTTCACCTTCGGTTGTTTCGAGTTTTTTCTGCTTTTCGTAATAAGCGTCTTTTTCCTGCTGGTGTTTCTTTTTCCAGTCACTGTAAGCCTTGTCGTTGGCTTTAAAATCATTATCTTTGGCTTCGTCACGTTTCTTGTTAGAAACTTTGATGACGCCTTTTTCACGCTGTTCAATCTGGGTAATCTGACTTTCAAGGTTTACAATTTCCTGCTCGATGTCGGAGTCGTCCTTTTCCCACTGATACTTCATATCGCGGATTTTGTTTTTAAGAGCGGTTTCCGCATCCTTCTGCTGTTTTACAAGCTCTTTTTCTTTAGCTTTAAGGTCGTTTATAGCCTTTTCTCTAGCCTTGATGTTGTTGTTTACCCAATCATCAATATCGGAAAGCTGTTTAGCGCGCCATTTTCTGAGCTCTTCGATCTTCGATTTAAAGGTCTTGTGAATCTGCTCTACTGCCTGAGCATCCTGCGGATTGGGCTCGGTGTATCTTTTGCGGTTATTTTTGTCCTTTTTGAAAACCATCGCCTTATAGCCTTGTTCACGGAGCTCGGTATCGGATTTTCTGAGAGATTCAAGAGTTCTAAGAGCAGCTTTGTAATCACCGTCATCAAGGGAATCCGTTGCTTTCGGAAGACCTTTCTGGATCTTCTTAACAGCTTCGAGAAGCGTGCGGGCAATATCATTCTGCTGGCATTTGCAGTTAAGTTCGTTGGCCGCTCTGTCGAAAGTCTCGACCGCACCGTCGAGATCGCCTTTGTCATAAGCTGCAAAACCTTTTTTGATCTCTTCCTTGACTTCAGAGTATGAAGCAGTTCTGTTTGCAGCAACAGCCGGTTTTTTCGGGCTATCTTCTTCTTCCGGTGCTGCCGAAGCAATCAGTGATTTGAGCGCATTGAGCATATCGGAAGCGATATCTTCACTGTCAACGTCAGAGCCTGAAGTTACCGTTTTCGAACCTTTCTTCTTTCCGCCTGCGTCGAACATTGTGAGAACGACTTTCACATCGGACGAACCCTTTTTGATTTTCGGAACTACAACAAAATCCGAAGATTCATTCTTCGTAACGACCTGCGCAACACACTTCGGATCGCCGTTGCATCTGTCTGTTTTCGCCGATTTTGCTGCCGTAACTTTAGCATTTTTGATGCTTGAGAGGAGCAAAGACAAGTTGTCATCAATCTCTTTTGCAAGTTTTTTCTCCTGCGCAGTCTTCGCTATCGTCTGAGCGACGGAAACAGAATCTTCCGCAAACACCTGACAAGAGATGAAAACGATAATCAGGAAACTTAATGCATTTACAAGCTTTTTCACTTAACTCTCCCTAGGTTCATTTGTAAATCTCCCAAAAAATCGTTGTAGGATACAATATTGATTTGATTTAGTCAAATTTTTCAAGCTTCATTAAATAAAAAAGGACTCTTGCTGTTTTCGATTAAGAATAAAAACAAAATGTTGTTATTTCATGAGGTCGTCAAGTTCAACGATCCTGTTTTTGAAATTTTCCCGCTCTGATTCAGGCAGTTTTTCAATTATCGTCTTGTGATACTTCATCGGATCGACAACTTTTCCTTTGTTGCCGACATTGATCTGATAATGAAGATGAGGAGCCGTTGATTTGCCGGTATTGCCTGAAGCCGCAATCTGCTGCCCGACCGTAACTTTCTGACCGGGTTCAACATTGACCTCACTCAAATGCAGATATTTAAAGACATACGGGCTTCCTTTTGCCTCGATTTCAATACAGTAGCCGTTGTAACGTGTTTTCCAGTTGATGCGCGACACAGTGCCGTCAACAGTCGCATAGACAGGAGTTCCGACATTCGCTTTAAAGTCAACACCTTCGTGTTTCGGAGCTCTGTCGCCTATTGTGCTCGTAATTTGAATATAGCTTTTAATAGGAGCAGACGGCGATATAATTTTTTCAAGCATTATACCGTCGGAATAATAATACTTAGCAATAGAATTTTTTACGCTATATTTGTAAATATTTATTTCCTTATTGAATTTGTGAGAAAAATATTTGACGGCGATAATTTCAAGAACATCGGGCAAATCGTTTCTTGTCCGTTTTTCTTCATCCGGAATAACGCGGAAAACAAAATCAATTTTATCACCCTTTCTGACATCGTTACGAAGAACAATATCCCATATCAGCAGTCTTCCGACATGTGCGCTTATAATGTCTGCAAGATTAGGCATGCCGAGCGCTTTCGATATCTGTTTAAGCTCGTCATTTGAATTAAAAGCATTGTAAAAGTTGTCTTCAATCACTGCAGAAGCAGCAATAAGTTCGCCGGGTTCTGTCTTTATCTGAAGCTCTTTTTCCGGTTTTTCAGGTTCTGCAGCCTGCTGTTCTCCAGCCTGCTCCGCCGCAATTGCCTGCTGTTCACCCGTTTCAGCGTTGTTCTGAGCCGGCTGTACTGCTTGAACCTCATCTTTTTCTTCTTCACCGCTTTTTACGGTGTAGACGATCAGCCCGATCAGAATGATGTTCAGACAAAACGAAAGGACAAAAAGCGTTTTCCACTTTTTTACCTGCGGATTTGTGAAAAGATAGGTCATTTTTCTCTCCTGAAAAGTGCGGAATAAAATACGGAATCAGTTGACGATACAGCCAACGGCCTGACTGTGCCGAATTCGTAAGCTATGTTGTTTAAAATATGTTCGTTCTGCTTTTCATAAAAAAACAGCGCAAAGTCAGCTTCGTTCAAAGTGTTCGTAGCTTTTATATCGTTCCTTATGAGCCCCGCTTCCTGCATATATTTGAAAGAATTCTGGTTCAGACCTTCGTAACCTGTCATAATGTAAAGTTTTGCCTTTACCGGAGCCTCCCTGTTGAGAGTTTCCGTTAAATCAATCATGTCATAACCCCAGAAATTCCTCTGCATTCTCATTTCGGCAGCTCCCTGTGCTCCACCGATAAGCTCGTTATAGAACGCTGCGCCTCTTTTTGCAAATTTTATGTTGAGAGGAACAACAGAAACCGCTGCAACAAGAAAAACGGCAGCAGCTATTAAGTTCTTCTTAAAATCATTTGTTTTTATTAGCTTTTTAGCCGATTCCTCAATTACAAAAACACCGGCTGTGAGCATGAGCGGATATCCTGTAAACCAGTGTTTTATGCCGCCGAAAATCGGAACAGAAGGCAGTGCAATGAGGAATATCGGAAAAAGTGAGCCTGTAATCATTGCGAAAGCAGCCTCTTTTTCGGCAGTTTTTTCACTTTTCAGAAAATCGCGGCAAAAGTAGAATATTCCTGCAAAAAAGCAGACAAGCTGAGGCGTAGGAGTAGTGAAAAACGTCATAACCCACGGAAAACTGAAAGGAAACGGACCGTTTTTAAGCGGTGTTCCGAAGTAGTAGTTGAGATAGTTGACGTGCTTTCCGTGAAATTCCGCATAAGTCATAAGCCTGTCAAAGGTATTGAACCACATTCTCGGCCATATCAGGAAGTAAACAGGAATAGAAATTATCACCATAAAGTAAAAAATTTTCGGAATCGCCTTGAAAAATCCTGTGAACGAACTCTTTCCAGGCTCTTTGCGGTATGAAAAAGCGTAGAAAAGAAGCCATGAAACGAAAAGAACTATCGGAATAAAAAGAACATTGTGCTTTGTAGCCATGCCGAATGCAAAAAAGATGGCGGTAAGCGCGTGAAGCGATGTTCTTTTGCTTTTTAAGCAGAAAATATAAAGAATGAAAGTCGAGCTCCAGAAAAAAAGTATCGGCATATCAAAGCAGGCAAGATGAGAGTGGAAAAAGATATGCGGCATCGTAAAAAACAGAAGCGGTGCAACCGCAGCGGTCATTCTGCTGAAAAAAACCAAACCGAAAATATAAATCATAAGCGCTGTGAGCGCGGCGAAAACTGCGGCCACAAGCCTTGCTGACATCGGTGCCGATAAAATACCGAGTTTCCGCGTTAAAATAAATTGCGAAAGGCCAAAAAGCTCTTTCATGAACGGCGGATGTTCTGAATTGTAGTTGAAATATTTATCAATCTCTTTTTTCGAAAAAATCTTGGAAAATTCACCACTTGCAAGGTCCGAATTTATAGATTCGTACCAATCTGCCATATTTATTGCCGCTTTCATGTAAAATCCTTCATCCCTGACAAAACCGATGGCGTCACTTGTCAGGAAAATCAGAAGAAAAACAAAAACCGCGACAGTTGCGGCAAGAAAAATGTCGATTTTTTCGAAGCTGTTTCTAAAGTTCATCTGTCAAATATCCGTTAAAAACAAAATGTCGCTGCCTGTCATCCGAAACAGTCAGTTTTATAACAAGTTCTTTAGTATTTTCAGGTATTTTTGCGGTTTTTTCTATCACTCTTGAAGTTAGAGGATTTGCATAACTGAGCAGCGTTTTTCCGTCAATGGAAATTTCGATGTTTACCGGAGCACGGTTTTTCGAGCGGTACGCCGATTCTGCAAAAACTGAATTAAAGTAAAGTTTTCTGCTGTTTTCGGGAACATCAAAAACTATTTCCAGCGTTTTACCGCTGACCGGATGCGCCCAGACAGCCTGTTTCTGCTGCTTGTTGAAAAAAGCCGTCGTCAAGCCGACATAGTTCCAGCTTTCATCTGAGCACTGCCACTTCGTCGCTGAAACTTTACGGCACTCTTCTGATTTTTCTCCGTCTAAAAAGGCGACCCGCTTTGCCTTGCCGATGTCACGCGAGAAAACAACGGTTTTTCTGACCGTTTTGAAAAGCGTTTCGGCCATGACAACCTCGCCTCTGCCGGCATTGAAAGTCTTTAGAACCTTCAGATTCAGTTTTTTCACATACGGATTTTCCGCTTGTTCCTCTCTGCGAGCCAGAAGCAGAAACACCTTTTCATCGCCGTTTTTCATCATCGCGACAGACTTTTCCGTTGCATTTTTAAGGTCAAGAAAAACCGGAAGCACTCCGTTTTTCAGACCTTTCAGAAAGTCTAAATCCCAATCGTTTTCAGTAAATACAAGGTCTCCGCTTTTGAAGTTTTCATTAAGAATTTCGGCAAATTTCCGCTCAGTCTCCGGATCAAGCGCATTTCTTTTGCTCAAACCAGTCCACCAGAAAACAAAAGTCGAAACAATCGAAAGAATAAAGAGAGCGAGAAAAATTTTTTCAAAAAGTAGAGGCTGATTCTTCAAAACTAAGACTCCGTTATGGTTTTATCCAGCCCGTATTTTGAAATAATTTTGTAGAGCGTAACCCTTGAAATTCCTGCTGTCTTCGCAGCAAGCGCATGGTTGCCCTTGCTTTGTTTCAGAAGTTCGGAAAAATAATTTATGCTGAACTGCTCGAGGATTCTCTCTTTTGCTTCGGCGTAGCTTTCTCCAGAGTGCGGGGAGCAGTCAACCGGATCTGTCTTGTCAGAACCGTTTTCAAACACTTCCGGCGGCAGATCGTCCGGGGTTATAATCTGGTCATCCGACATGATTACAGCCTGATTTATGAAGTTTTTCAACTGTCTTACATTGCCGGGGTAATCATAGTCCATAAGTATTTTAAGAGCAGCGTCGTCTATTCCCGAGACATTGGTTTTGTAAGCTATGTTAGCCGCTTTCAAGAAGTTGTTGGCAAGCTGCGGGATGTCGTTTCTGTATTCGCGCAGCGGCGGAATATGTATCGGTACAACGTGCAGGCGGTAGTAGATATCCATTCTGAACTTTCCTTCCTTCACCATGGTTTCAAGATCACGGCTTGTCGCTGCGATAACACGGACATCGACCTTTTTGGTTCCTTTGTCGCTGCCTACCGGATGAATTTCACCGCTTTGCAGCGTTCTCAGCAGTTTTACCTGAAGCATGATCGGAAGATCACCGATTTCGTCAAGGAATATCGTTCCTCCGTCAGCGCGTTCAAATTCACCGATTTTGTTGTAGTAAGCGCCGGTGAAAGCACCTTTGACATGGCCGAACATCTCGCTTTCAAGCAGTTCTGCAGGTATCGCGGCGCAGTTTATTGTGACAAATGCGCCGTTTTTACGTTTACTGTTGAAGTGTATTGCGTGAGCCAGAAGCTCCTTGCCCGTGCCGCTCTCACCTCTCAGCATAACAGTGGCATCGGTATTTGACGCTTTTTCAATCCTTTTTTCGAGCGTTTTCCACTGCCGGCTTGTTCCCATAATCATTATGGCATTGCCTTTCTCCGAGCTTTCTTTGAAAAGCTGGGCACGCCTGATGAACATTGTAGCTTCGCCTGCCAGAGCCGATATTTCGGCGGCATCTCCCTGTGTAAAGAAGTTTTTCTCAGGCGACTCAAGGTCTATTAAGCCTATTGCGCGTTTCTGGAACTCAATCGGAACAATGAGATCTGATTTCGTTCCATGGAAAAACGGATAATAATTCTCGTCATTTTCAGTATCGTTGCAGATGTAAGGCCTGTTTTCACTAATTACGACAGATGCAATGCTTCTTGATGTTTTCAGCGAAAGTTTCGCGGCCGACGGAGTTACAAGAGACTTTCCTCTGATTGCACGGGGCTCAAACTCGAGTTCACCTGTCGCCTCGTTAAGCAGCATGATGCAACCGCAGCGGAGTTTCATTTTGCGCATGGCAATTTCAAGAAGATTCTCGAGAAGCTGGTTAAGCTCGATGATGTTGAGGCTGGAATCGGAATCGTTGTGCTGCGCGCTTCTGATTTTCCAGAAAATTTCGGACTCCTTACTCTCCATCATCCGGTTGTATCTTTCAATGAAGACACTCCAGATTGTAGGAAAGATCAGGGCGGAAAACTGGCTTATCGAGTTTGTGTCGCTCTCCTGAGGATATGATGCAAGTATGGCGCAGAAAATGCCGTTTTCTATGTTGCATGAACCATAAATAATAAAGCGGTCGTTGGTAAAACAAGGTATTTCGCGAAATCCTATCTCCGAATAGTTTCCTTGGAATTGCGTGAAATTTTTTTCCATCATAAAATGCAGCAATTCCTGAATATCATTTATGTTTTTGTTTTCAGATGGATAGAATATCTCGAGTTCGTTCTCGTACTGATTGTTGACGGCCGCAAAAAGATGTGCGTCAGGATGTGTCATTTTTACAAAATTTTCCAGCTTTACACTCATGTCGTTAATGTTTTCCGAACGGATTACATCGTTCAGAAAGTTGAGGAAAAGGCGGTAGGCGTTTTGTTTTATGACAATCGGCATCCGGTATTATTCCCCTCTGCCTGCGTTGAATGCCGCGTAGTTTGCCGCTTTCGCAGCGTCTGTCGGAGAGAGTTTCATAAGAGCTTTGAGCCAGATTTCCTTCGGTATAGCCGAGAAAGGTTCTATCGAAGAGAGAAGTCCGAGCATAGCGATGTTTGCGGTTTTGCCCGATTTGTCACCGATTTTAGCGACTGTTTCAATAACATCCGTTTCGATGACTTTGTAGCCTGCAAGAGCCTTTCTGATATCTTCTATTTTCGGGTAATCCTCTTTTTTCATGTTTGCCGGAAGCGATTCAAACCTGTTGAGAATTATCGTTCCATTCGGTTTCAGAAGGTCGAGGAAGCCGTTGCAGAAAACTTCGGAAGTCTCCATTACGACAAGGACATCGGCGCTTTTGGGCGACAGGATCGGGCTAAAAACTTTGCCGCATGCGAAAGTTGAAATTACGCTGCCGCCAAGCTGTGCCATGCCGTGGGTGTCGCCTTTTACGATGCCGGTTTCGCCGTATGGCGTGTGGAGCGCAATCTCACTCAGTACCTTGCCGAAGAAAAGGTTGCCCTGTCCGCCGATTCCGCGGATAGCGATGCGGATCGACTCGGGGAGAAGTTCTTTTGCGACGCTTACTTCGGGAATTTCAGCCGGAACAGTCGCCGGAGCTTCAACTTTAGCCTTCTTTTCTGTTGCTTCTATCGGCACAATCGCTCCAAACGGGCATCTCTGCATGCAGATCTGTTTGTTTCCGCCGCAGTCAATGCACATATTCGTAAATGCGGGACCGTTTTCCTTGTCGAATTTTATGCCGGGGCAGACGTTGCATCTTCCGCACTTTTTGCATTTTTCGGCATCGATTTTTATGGTTCTTTTCTTTTTCGATTTATCCATGATCTGCTGGCACGGCCCTTCGATCACCAGATTGGTGAATTTGCCTGCTTCGGCGTCGTCGAGAGCCTTTTCGAGAGCTTTTTCGATTCCTGCAAGATCGTAGGCGTTGACAGCGACAACATCGCATTTTTCAGCCGCGATCGCCTCTTTGAGCCTGAATTTGTTGGGAACTCCGGCGAGGTTTGCATAGCTTGTCGGCGCGGGCTGGCCGCCTGTCATGGCCGTTACGCTGTTGTCAAGGACGACTTTGACGCCGGGAACGTTTCTGAAAACGCCGTTTCTTGTCGCGTCGATACCGCTGTGGCATTCGCACGAATCGCCTATTACGCTGACGACTTTTGATGCCATTTCAGGCCTGCTCAGGCAGAAACCCTGTCTCATCGCGTCGCTTCCGCCCATGCAAAGGACGGTGTCGATCCCTTTGTTGATGAAAAGGAGCGTCGAGCATCCGATTTCACCGAAACCTGCGAAAAGTTTGCCTTTCTTTCTGAGATTTTCAGCCGAAAGGGCGTATCCGCGGAACGGGCATCCGGGGCAGATCGAAGGCGGTCTGACGAGCGGTTTGATTGCCGGAACTGTTGATTCCTTATGCGCTTTGATTTCAATAAAATCTTTAAGGAAATCGATGACATCCTGCGGAGTCCAGTCGGTAAGAACAGAATATTCGGGTTTTCCTGTGACCGCGATTCCCGCCGCTTCGATTTTTTCCTGTAAAAATCTGTCACCGTCTTCGAAAACAAAGAGTTTTCCTTTGATTTTCGAAGCGAATTCGCGGATCCTTTTTACCGGAACGGGGTTTGCGATCGACATCGAAAGTATCGACGGGTTGAGGCCGGCGTTGAGAAGAGCCTCTTTGACGATGATCTCGCTCTCGCCGACAACGACGATCCCGAAGTCGTCCGTCCCCTTCGTTTCGGTTATGAAATCCTTGTTGTTTTCGACAAATTCAAGGACCTGCGGGATCCTGTGAGTCGTTGCTTCGTTGTAGTTTTTCCTTGCGATCCCTGGCATGAGCATCCACTTCGAAAGGTCGGATGGAACTGGAAGAGGCTCGATCTTACGCGGTTCTCTCGTTACGACGAGACCTTCGCTGTGAGCTAAAATTCCGCTTGCAAGGATGCAGACCTGTGTTTTGAACATGCGCGAAAGGTCGGCCGCGATGAAAGCCATGTCGTAAAGTTCCTGATGATTTCTCGGCTCGAGAATGGGAATTCTCGCCGCGCTCAGGAAATATCTCGCATCGATCACATGCTGAGTGCTTGACGGAACATAGTCGGTCGCCGCGTAAACTACGAAGGCGCCCATCTGGCCGGTGTAGAAAGCCGAAGTAGTGATCGTGTCTGCAGCCTGGAAGAGGCCGGGGATCTTCATCGTTACGACGCTGTCCATACCGGCAACCGCATGACCTATAGTTACAGCAGTCGCGTTCGCTTCGTTGACGCTCCAGCCGACAGTCATTCTGTCCTGTACATACTTCAGATTTTTATCGATAACTTCGGTGCTGGGAGTGCCAGGATAACCGTCAGCCGCATGATAGCCGGCGTGAACAACACCGAGCGCGAAAGCACTGTTTCCCTGGACAATAAGCCTTGAACCGGCCGGAGAATCGACAAGTTTCAAAAAATCAGCCATAAAAATCTCCTATATTTATAACAATAATAAACAAAAAACCGTTGATTATAGCGAAAATATCGAAAGTGGCAAATCCTGCTAAAATATCGGTGTATGCCGCACTAACCACTTAAACACTTTTCTCGATAAAACTGTTGAAACAGCAGACAGTTTTTAATTTGCAGCATCACAACTTTTACTTTTTGTAGACAATTTTTTTAACTTTACTGGACTTTTCAAAAAAAAGTGCTATATTCCCTCGTTTTTTGTCGCAGATTTTCTGCGGCGTTTAGAAAGATTTGTTTTTTTAACCAAGAATTGGAGGAAAAAAATGAGATTTCTCGCTATCGCTCTTTTCGCTCTTTTCTTCGCTGTTTCTTGCGGCTCTGCAGAAAATAAAGCTGAAGAAGCTCCGGCTCAGGCTGAAGCTCCGGCTGCTGCTGCAGAAGAAGCTCCGGCTGCTGAAGAAGCTCCGGCTCCTGCTGCTGAAGAACAGGCTCCTGCTGAAGAAGCTCCGGCTGCTGAAGAAGCTCCGGCTGCAGAAGAAGCTGCTGAATAAGCTGTCAACAGGAAATTTTTCTTTCCACCCTGTTTTGAAAACTTCGGTTTTTAAAGCAGGGTTTTTTTTATCCTGATTTTTTCAAAGCAGTTTTTCGAGATTATTTCTGGCAATAAAGTCTGTAATTTCCCGCATTTTTGAGTGATCATCAAGAGATGCGGAAAGCAGCGTGTCATGCGTAACGACAAGCAGTTCGCGCTCTTTGTTGAACATGACAATCTCCTTTTCCGTCAGATTAAAAGCGAAAGAACCCCGGCAGTTTATAAAATGAGCTTTTCCGATTTTTGCGTTACCTGATTCGTCTTTCGGCAGAAGATCAAAGTACGCTTTCCAGCTTCCGACATCGTTCCAGCCAAAATCCCCCGGAACGGTAAAGAGCGGTTTTTCAGTCTTTTCCATCACTGCGTAATCAAACGATATCGATCTCAGCGCTCCGTAGACTTCAGCTTCAGGCATATCAAAAGATTTCAATGAATTTATCGTATCGTAAATATCAGGATTGAGTTTTTTAAACTCTTCAAGCATCGACTTTAGCGAAAAAATGAATATCCCGCCGTTCCAGAGATAGTTTCCGCTTTTGAGAAAACTTTCCGCCTTTTCGAGACACGGTTTTTCTTCAAAAGAATCGACTTTGAACACGCCGTCTTCTGCCAAAGCACCTTTTTTTATGTAACCAAAACCTGTTTCGGGACAAGTCGGTTCAATCCCAATTGTTCCGATGCTTTCGCGATTTTCTTCAAGAAATCCGAGTCCTTTTTCAGCAGTCTCTCTGAACTTTCCGGCATCTGCAACATAATGGTCCGAAGGAAGAACCAGCACCGCCCTCTCTTCGCCGCCTGACAACTGATTTATCGCGGCAAGAGCCAGCATTATGCAGGGTGCAGTGTTTCTTCCGCAGGGTTCGTAAATAACTTTCACTTTTTCATATTTTTCTGCATCGCGTTCGATTTCAGCACGCTGCTTCAAAGAAGAAACTATCAGAATTTCTTCTGCAAGCGGCATTATTCTATCGATCGTTTCGGCAAGAAGCGTTTTTTCCGAAAAAAGGGCAAGACTCTGCTTCGCCTTTGACTCTCTCGAAAGCGGCCAGAACCTTTTGCCGCTGCCGCCTGCCATTATCACAACTGAAAGTTTCACCGCTAAACTCTCCCGTAAATATCTTCGATCCTTTTGACGTCGTCTTCGCCGAGATAGCTTCCGAGCTGGAGCTCGACTATAGTCATTGACGAATCTTCAGTTTCAGCTCTATGTTTCTCATGTTTCTGAATAGTGAATACGAGCCCTTTTTCAGCCTTGAACCTGCGTTCTCCGATCACCACAAAACCGCGTCCTTCAGCGATCATCCATGTTTCACTCCTGAACTCGTGCGTCTGAAGACTGAGCTTCTGGTGCGGAGCGACAAATATGTGTTTTATTTTGTAATCTTCGGCATTTACAAGCGTCTTCCACCATCCCCACGGACGTGTGTCGAACGATTTTGTGTTGACGACCCTGTGCGTGTAAAAATCGCAGAGATCATTCAGCGAAAGACTTCCGACGGTGCATTCCGAGCAGTTGAGACTGTTGATATTTTCAATCAGACCGGCGTACTCTCCTTTCAGATCGAAGTCGAACGAATAGAACACGAACTGCCGGAAGAAAGCTCTGTTCACAAACGGCAGAAACGAGAAAGTATGCAGCGCATCGAAACTGTTTATGTCGGTTTTCGTTTCCGAACAAAGCCTTTCGATATCGCGGATCGAAAGATTTTTAATATCCAAAGCCGAAATATCGAGCAGTTCGGCGTAAAAACCGCTGACCGAATTCACTTCCGAAACCAGATTTTTTATAAAATCCAACGTGAATTCCGAACCTTCCGTAAGTTCATTCGCAGCAGGGGTAACAAAAAGGATTTTCATCTATTCTCCTTTACAGACATGAAAATTTCGAATTGATATTTTCCGCGCACCATTCGTCGCTTTCACAGCTTTTCATTCTGCACTGCCGGTTTTCGCATATATAAACTTCCGCAGGATACACCATATTCCCGCAGTCTGCGGCAGTCTCGCACGGAATATTGCAGATGTTAAGTGTTTTTCCGGAATATTCCTGCGTTAGACACTTGTAATCGCTTGAACTCATCGTGGCTTCACACTCGGAATCGCTGTTGCATCCGGTATAAACACACAATCCGCTTTCGCACTTGTAGTTGTCCAAATCGTAGGCATACTGCGTTGTGCCCGCTTCGCAAAGATTATTGCAGTCCGCAGCACTAGAGCACGCCGGCGTGCATTCCGGATAACCGTAGGCACCGTTTTTGTTGCAGCGGTAAACCGTGCCTGTCGCAGCAGTGACAGATTCGTATACTTCTTCACATTCGGCATCATTCAGGCATCCCAGATAGACACATTTGTGATTTTCGCACTTGTAGTTGTCTTCATCGTTTGTAGCGTTTGATTCCCCCTGAATGCAGTCGGAAGCTTTTGTGCATGCATACTGGCAGAATTTTTCGGCTGCCGGTTCTTCGGGTTCCTGAGGCTCGTCAGGATTTTTGTCCTCGTCAGGTTCTTCTGAAGGTTCTGCCTGCCCGGTCGGATCCGTTGAATCCGTCGGGTCATCAGCCGGTTCTGCCGGGTCCGAAGGTTTTTCTGAATCTGCATGATCCGTGTCTTCCGGAGTATCAGTTGAATCAGCCTGATCTGTAGGATTTTCCTGTTTTTCCGGCCTTACCGGATCGCTGCTGCCGCACGAAATTACAAAAACGAGCAAAAAACTCAATAAAAACAAAACTTTTTTCATTTTACTTCAACTCAAACCAATATTGATAAAATTCCGAATTGTTATTGATCATAATGTTGGAAACCGTAACGTTATACTTCACGTTCGGCTTGATTCCTTCGGCATACCAGCGCAGATTGTTGGGAACACCGTAACCGTCTGTATCGTAATCAATATTTTTCACTTTCATGGTTTTATTGTTCGGGTCGATTATCGCAATCGTAGCAGTTGCAAAATTGATGTTTGTTCCGTTGTGAATTTTGCTGTTCCTGTCACTTATCACAGTAAACGACATCATGACGTTGTCGTTGTAGAGCTCGGCCGGATAGTTCTCAAAAGGATATGCGACAAATTTAATGTCGGTATCGGAAATATCCTGCTGGTCGTTCGGATCGTCTCTGTTTATCACTTTTATCGCCGAACCGAGAACAAAATGTCCGTTGCCGTCGGAATAATCTGCACGTCCGAAAGCTATGGTTTTAAGCCATGGATCAATAAACCAGCGCCTGTGTCCGAGGGTTGTCGGCGGCACTTCGTTTTCTTCAGTCATAAAACCGTCAACTATTTCCGCACTATCCGTCATAGAAAGATCATAATTCGTTGCCGTCGTCAGACCTATATTGCTTGAATAACAGCCGTCGTAAGCCACCTGTGACCAGCATTCCCACGAACTGTCGGGAGTGTGGCTGAGATTTTTGTTCGCCGCAATAACAAGAGCACATTCACCAGTAATTTCATCATAAGCATCATTGTATTGGACAGGTTTCAGCTTGTGAATTGCACGGAGATAGTTAATTCTGTTCAGAACTTTCTGCTTTTCAGAATCCGACGGAATGCCTGAAGTGCACGATTCTACATCGGGTTCAAGCGCATAGATTGCATTGTCATCGTTGTCCCCGTCCGGTTTTTCATTGTTGCCGTTTTCGTCAGGTGTTTCAGGGGTGTTGTCTTCGTCATTGCCGCCATTTTCGTCATTATCAGAAACTTCGTCGTTTGTCTCGAAATCTCCGTCATCAACAGCCGAATCATCATCTTTTGAGCCGGTTGAACCGCCAGAACTGCCGTTTCCGTTACTTCCTCCGCCACCAGGCACCGGGGCATCGTCCGGGCGTTCGTAACCTCCGCGGTCGCTGTCTGGAACTTCCGAATATCCTCCGTCGTCCTCACCCTCATCATCTAAGCCGCTGTAAACAGAATTTGAACTGTTATTGCTGCACGCTGCGACAAAAACAAGGATAAAAAAAGCTGTCAAAAACACTTTTTTCATGACAAACCTCCACCCAAAAACGGATTACTATAGCAGAGTTTAAAAAAAATCATAGATAATTAAATATATGTTGAAACAACACCAAGAAACTATTTTTGGGAATAAATTTGAAAAGAGACCTTTTGCGAATATATTCCCCAAAGAATTAAGGGGTTGCACATTATGCTAATTTGCACAGGTAAAAAATGAAACACTATCTTGGACTTGATTTGGGGTCGGTGAGCCTTGACTGCGTCATTTTAGACAATGAGAAAAATATAATTTATCAAAGTTACCGCAGGACAAACGGCCGTCCAATGCAGGCTGCGGCTGAACTTTTCAAGGAAATTTCGGAAAAATTCACCGAATTTGAGTTTTCCAATGTCTGTGTCACGGGTTCTGGGAAAGAACTCATCGCGAATCAGCTCGGTTTTAACGTCACGAATGAAATAATCGCCCACGCGACCGCCGCTTGGACGCTTTATCCCGACACAAAATACATCATCGAAATCGGCGGCCAGGATTCAAAGTTCATAACAATCGGAACCGACAAAAACGGCAGGCACTATCTCGAAGACCACGCTTTCAACGAGCTCTGCGCGGCAGGAACAGGTGCTTTTCTTGACCAGCAGGCGCAAAGATTGGGTATGACAACGGAAGAACTCGGAAATATCGCCTTCGCAGCGAAAAACGTGCCGAGTGTGGCCGGAAGATGCTCAGTTTTCGCGAAATCGGATATGATCCACCTGCAGCAGAAAGGGGTTCCGAAGGATGAAATAGCAGCCGGACTATGCTTTTCCCTCGCAAGAAACTATCTTTCGGCTTTATGCCGCGGCAGACTGCCTCTTCCTCCGATACTTTTCCAGGGCGGAGTCGCCGCAAACAAAGGCGTAGCACGCGCATTCCGAGAAATTCTGGGACTTAATGAAAACGAGCTTAAAATCCCGGAGCATTTTGGTGAAATGGGAGCTATTGGAGCCGCGCTAATCGCCTACACAAGCACTCCGAAAAAATTTATGCTTTCAGAAATAACAAAAAATTTTTCAGTCACTTTCGATTTTATCGAAGAGAGCGATCTTGAGCCTTTGAAAGCAGAAGAAATCCCTCTAACCATAGAAACAAAGCGGCAAAACGAAGATTTGTCGGAACTTTTTTTAGGTATCGATGTGGGTTCTGTCAGCACGAAAGGGGCTCTTCTCGATAAAAACAGAAACGTAATTGCAAGCGCATATCTTCCGACTGCCGGAAAACCGCTTGAAGCAGTTGAAAAAGTTGTTGCTGAAATTACTGCCAAAGCTCCTAGCCATGCACCTTTCTTGGCAGTTGCGGCGACCGGTTCGGGAAGAGTTTTAGCGGCAAAATATTTGAAGACAGATCTCACGATTGACGAGATCTCGGCGCAGTCAGTTTCATGCGGATACTTTTTCCCTGAATGCGACACGATCATCGAAATCGGCGGCCAGGATTCAAAATTCATAAAAATGGAGAGCGGTGCGATAAGCAATTTCAAGATGAACAGAGCCTGTGCCGCTGGAACCGGTTCGTTTCTTGAAGAGCAGTCAAACCGCCTTAAAATCAGCATAAAAAATGAATTCGCAGATCTCGCCTTTAAATCAGCCCATCCTGTAAAACTGGGAAGCAGATGCACTGTTTTCATGGATTCCGATTTGGTGCACCACTTGCAGAGAGGCGCGAAAACAGAAGATTTGTGCGCAGGTTTAGCTTATGCGACATGCGAAAACTATATCGAAAAAGTGGCAGGCTCGTCAAAATTCGGCAAAAACATAGTTTTTCAAGGCGGAGTCGCAAAAAACAAAGCGGTAGGCGCCGTTTTTGAAAAACTTCTGAAAACGAAAATCAAAATCCACCCATACCCTGAAATTTCGGGGGCAATCGGAGCGGCGTTCTTCGCTATGGAAGAGCATCTTTCGCCCAAAAAAGAGAAAAATAAGGCTGAGCCCGTAAACGGTTTTAAAATCCGTGACGAACTTCTGCTTTCATACCTAAGAGAATACGATGTAAACCCGCAGACCCCTGACTGCAAAGGGGTCATAGCGATGCCGTTCGCTCTCAATCTGAAGGAATTTCTTCCTTTTTGGGCAGCGTTTTTCGGCGAACTCAACTATGAGCTTCATCTCTCACCCGAAACAAATCCGGAAATTGTGCAATCGGGCTTAATTCACGTTCCCGCGGAATTCTGCTATCCGATGAAAGTCCTTTTCGGACACGTTAAAACCCTTTTGGACAAAGGATACAGGCGCATTTTCATCCCTCATATGCAGTTTTTTGCACCTCCGAAGGGAAAACATTTGCAGTATGCATGCCCGTACACTCAGGCGGCACCTTATGTCATCAGGGAAAATCTGAAAAGCGATGCCGAAATAATGACCTTGAAATACCCGGTCGAAGGAGAAGAAAATTTCTGGATCGAAGAAACGGCGAAAAGTCTCGGACTTACTTTTGAAGAGATCGACTGCGCCTTTGTGAAAGCGCGTGCAGCACAGCACGAGTTCGCTAACAGGTGTATTGAAAAAGGAAAAGAGATTATTGAAAAAATCGAGCGCGAAAACGGCCGCGGAGTCGTTCTTTTAGGGCGACCTTACAACACGGGAGACCGCCACATAAACCTGAATATCGCCGAAAGACTTGTTAATCTCGGCATTTCCGTGATCCCGCCGGACTTCCTTCCGCTTGAAACCGAGGAACTTCCGCATATCTGGGACAGAGTCCGCTGGGGTTACGGCAGAAAACTCGTGAAAGCGGCGCGTATCCTCAAAAAACACAAAAATCTGGGAGGAGTCATCGTCACAAACTTCGGCTGCGGACCTGACGCTTTCATCGACCAGTATCTTGAATACGAACTTTCAGACACACCGCATCTTGTCCTCGAATTTGACGACCACCGCGCCGAAGCAGGCCTTGTGACGAGGCTTGAAGCGTTCTCTCGCAACTTCAAAATTGCCGAAAAAGAGAGAACAGAAGTTGATGGAGCCGACCCCGGGAAACCGAAAATTCCGCTGAGAGAATACACCTACTACATTCCGAGTTTCATGGATCACGCCCTGGCGATAAGCGGCGCGCTCAAGGCAAGCGGCTGCAAGGTCGTTTTACTTCCGCCGACAGACGACGAAAGCTGGGAACTCGGGCTCAAATACGCTTACGGCAGAGAGTGCCACCCCTTCATTTCGTTTGTGGGAGACTTGCTAAAAGCGGCGAAACGGCCTGATTTCGTGCCGGAAAAAGCATGCTATTTCGGCCCGTCCTATTTCGGCGCGTGCCTTCTTCCGCAGTATATCATCGCAATGCACCTCGTTCTGAAGCGTCTGGGACTCGGTGAAGTCACGATTATGAATATCACCGACGAAACGAACATGAAGGAACTGGGGCCTAAGTATCTTGCGAGAATGGCTCTCGGAATCTATGCAATCGACCGTTTTTTCAAGTGGAAAACCGAAATAACTCCTTATGAAACTGAGAGCGGCGAAATCGAAAAAGTTTACCGCGATGTTCTTGCAGGGATCGAGAAAGGGCTTGAAACGGGCGGATTTTTCAAAGCGGTAAAACGCGGCGTAAAGGCGATGAAATCGATAAAACTGACTCCTAATAACGGCATAAAACCCAAAATCGGCGTTGTAGGAGATGTTTACACCAGAATAAACGCGCACTCAAACGGCAGACTCTTTGAAAATCTCAAAAACATGGGCTTTGAAGTCTGGCCGTCGTGCTCGATGATCGACCTTACCTTCATGGCGCTTGAACTCAAATCGGACGACTTTTTGAAAGAAGGAAAAAAGGTAAAAAGTTTCCTTGCGAAAGGGACTTTCCCCGCAGTAAAAATGTGCCGTCACCTGATCGACAGATACTTCCCCGACACAATCAGAACTCCGCAGGAGCGCGACCTCAACTTCATCAAAAAAACTGTCGGAAAACACATTGACATCACAATCGACCGCGCTTTGACACTGAATTTAAGCCGCATCGGAGAACTTCACGAGGCCAAAGCCGACGGAATACTCAATGTCATGTGCCACAACTGTATGCTCGGCACCGTGACAGAATCGCTCACCTCGACTTTGAGAAAGGATACCGACGACACACCTATCTGCACACTTGTTTATGAAGGCCTGAAATCGACCCACAACAAAAACCGGCTCGAAGCATTTGCCCATCAGGTGAAACAGAAAAAAACAACTGAATAATTATTCGGAAAACGCTTCACCATTACATTTGTTTATTGGCAGAAAATGCTTGAACATTTCATCTCTTTTGACAAAAAACCGAGTTCATGTAAAGTGTTTTGTTTATAGTTTATGGAGTTATAAATGATGAGAAAATCTTTCTTGTTTTTGGTTATAGCGCTGTTTTTTATAAATGTTTATGCAGAAAGCGTTGTTATTGACATTCCTGATGCTGAATTTGTTGAACAACAAGGCTTTGTTGTTCCAAAAATACCGGGATATGACCTTGACGGCACAGATGAAGAACTTGTTCTTCCGTTCAAAAAAATGATTTTCGGTAGCGAAATTGTCAAAATCGAGATACTAAAGCAGCACAAAATCACTCTGAAAGCTCCTTTGAAAAAAGGAGGCGCACTTTACAGACTCAGCGACATGCACAGAGTCGCACCGGGCAAAAGGATTCTTCCTTCAATCTCGAATTTTGCGCTTGGCCGCTATTCGACTTTCAAACGCGACGTAAAACAGTCTGGGTTCAGTCTTTATCCCGTTATTCCGACCGGAGAAAAAGAGGTTGTAAAAATAGACAGGATCCGCGTTACGACAAAAGGCAGAACTCTTCTTCCGATGACGAATACAAAAAGCAGAAATTCACTTCTTATTTTAACGACAGAATATTTTTTAAGAGATTCAACGGAACTTCAGAATTATATCACAGTAAAGAAGCATAACGGTTTCAGAGTTGATATCGCGACTGAAAACAGCTACGGCGGCGGCGATCTCAAAGGAATAAAACGTGTCGAAAAAATCAGAGAATACCTGAGAAGTGTCTACAAAGACTACGATTTTCTTCTCATAATCGCAGGAACCGATCCCAGTGGAGATGAAGTTCCGATGGTTGTAACACGCCCTGACGATGCGGAAAGCCCTGATTACGAACTTGTTCCTACCGATATTTTCTATGCCGAACTTACCGAAGAAATGGACAGCGACGGAAACGGCGTATACGGTGAACGTACCGATATGATATCCTACGCTTTTGAACTTATAGTCGGCAGAATCCCGATTTACGGCAAAAACGTAAAAAACGCGGATAAAATTCTTGCAAGAACTGTTGAATTCATCAAAGAAGAGCCTTCAAAAGCGGAATACAGACAAAAGATTCTGTTCCCGACAACAATATCTTACTACAAAAATCAGGACAACCAGTTCGGAATTCCGAAAATGGACGGTGCCTACGTTGCGGAATATCTCATCAAGAACTCGATTACAGAGCCTTTTTCCACCAAGATTCTTGTTGAAAAAAGCGGCCTCGACCCTTCCGAATTCGTTGACGAAGAAGCTCTGACTTACGATTCGATGCTTCAACAAATGAATCAGAGCTACGGCACTGTTTTCTGGCAGGCGCACGGAATGCCTGACTATTCGGTGAGGACAATATGGCGTTCTGACCGCAACGGAAACGGAACCGCCGACACCTACAACTACGAGCTTTACAGCGACACTTTTGTTGATAACGACCTCATGAACAAGGTCAATACAGTAAATCCTTTCGTTTTTCAGGGAAGCTGCCTCAACGGGTCGATACAGTCCTCTGGAAGCCTTGCATTCAACACACTCAAAAATACGGCTGTCGGTGTAGTCGGAGCTTCTCAGGTTTCATACGGCCTGATTTTCAGCGACTACGATCTGAGTTCCCAAGATATTTTCGCATACGGTGCAGTTTTTACCGATGCCATCGTTAAAAACGAAGTTCCGTCGCAGATTTTATTTGAAACCAAAGAAAAATGGTCTGGTAGCAGTGTCCTTCTGACAATAAAACTTGAAACAAACTACCTTGGAGACCCTTCTCTGAAAATGAATGTTCAGACCTGCGGAAGCGACAGCGACTGCGATGACTCCATTTTCTGCAACGGTTCCGAAAAATGCGTAGACGGTTTCTGCGAAAAAGCGTCAGACGCTCTTGTATGTCAGGACAGCGAAAACCTGTGTGAATCAAATGTTTGCGACGAAACATCCAGATCCTGCAAAAAGGTTTTGAAAGAAGACGGCTCTCTGTGCGGCATAAACAACAACCTCTGCTTCGGCGGCAGACAGTGCCGGAAAGGAGAATGTATCTATATCGATGGAAAAGACTGTTCACACCTTGACAATGACTGCTCCGAAGGCGTCTGCGATCCCGAAACAGGTGCATGCACCACTGCTACACGAAATGAAGGAATACCCTGCAGCAGCGGAAAATTCTGCACTAAGAACGAAGTATGCACAAACGGGATATGCCAGGGTGAAGCCCCGGATCTGCCGGAAGCAAAAGCGTGCAACAAAATCGAATGCACTGAATACGGCGGCTTTATGAATGTCACAGACTCGTCGCAGAACTGGAACGACTGCTCTACTGAGAACGGCGAACAAGGCTACTGCTCATACGGAATATGCACGCCGAAGCAGGAACAGGACAAAAATTCTTCATCATCTTCCGGTTGCTCGCTCACCATTTTCTAATTTTCCTTTTTCCGACTTTTCAGTATAATTCATGGTTTTTGATTGTTTAAAGGAGGGATCATGCGCCTGTTTTACGACATCATCGCGGACAAAAGGGATAAAAAAGCCCTTTCGAAAGAGGACATTTCCGATTTTCTGCAGAGCTATCTTGACGGAACTTTGAAAGATTACCAGATGTCGGCCATGCTGATGGCAATATTTTTCAATTCTCTCAACAGTGAGGAGCTTGAAACTTGGACCGAAAAGATGCTTTACAGCGGCGAAGTGCTTGATTTCTCAGACATCGACGGCATTGTGGTCGACAAGCATTCTACGGGCGGCGTCGGCGACAAAATTTCGATTCCGCTGGCTCCGCTTCTTGCCGAACTCGGCTTTTACGTGCCGATGATTTCAGGCCGCGGGCTCGGCCATACGGGAGGAACGCTCGACAAACTCGAATCGATCCCCGGTTTTTCAGTCAATATCGACAAGGATTCTTTCAAAAAAATAGTAAGGACCAACAAAATGGCTCTCATCGGGCAGACTCCAGAGATCGCGCCGCTTGATAAAAGGCTTTACGCACTTCGCGACGTGACGGGAACAGTCGAATCGGTGCCCCTTATCGCCTCTTCGATCATGAGCAAAAAGCTGGCTGAAGGGATCAACGGGCTCATTCTCGATATCAAAATCGGCAAAGGCGCGTTTATGAAAGATCTCGCTTCGGGAACGCGTCTCGCAAAGACTATGCGTGCAATCGGAAAACGTTTCGGCAGATCTGTAGATGTTCTTTTCACCAGCATGGATGAGCCTTTGGGCTATGCTACCGGAAACGCGCTTGAAATAAAGGAATCCCTTGACGTGATGCGGGGGAAATACGTGCCGCAGGTAACAGAACTCACCCTTCGAATGGCGGCAGTCCTCATGAAAACTTTCAAAATGACAACTTCCATCGAAGAAGGGGAAGAAAAAGCGAAAAAAATGCTTGAAACCGGAAAAGTTCTCGAAAGATTTGCAAAAACCGTCAAACTTCAGGGCGGAGATCCGAAAGTCACTGAAAACTATTCGATCCTTCCTGAAAGCCGCTTCAGAAAAGAGGTTCGTGCTACAGAAAGCGGTGTTATCACAAAAATCGACGCACTTGATTTCGGCAAGGCACTCATACGTCTCGGCGGCGGCAGACTTCGTCAGGAAGACAGCGTGAACAAGGCCGTCGGATTCGTTTTTGCGAAAAAAGCGGGAGAATCCGTCAAAAAAGGAGACCTTATCTACACGATACATTACGACGAGGAAGAAAGGCTTGAAAGTGCAAACGAGCACCTTGAAAACGCAGTTAAAATTTCGGAAAAAGCGCATGAAACCTCCCCGCTCATACTCGGAAGTCTATAAAAATGCTTGACGATAAGATTTTTACATTCAACAGCTACATGAAGCAAAAATTCGGCGGCAGAGTCGCCCGCATCTCGATGAGCACAGGCTTTGACTGCCCATGGAACAAGTGCATTTTCTGCCGGAAAGAGTCGTTTTCGCCCAATGTTTCGGTCGATATGACCAAAGAAAACAGGCTCGAAACGCTTGAAAGAAGCATGAACTTCCTCAAAAACCGCTACGGCAACAAATTTTTTGCGGCATACTTCCAGAGCGGAACTTCCACTTTCGGCGACAAGGAAACTTTAGCCAAAATGTACCGTGAAGCCGCATCGATAAAGGGTGTCGTGGCAATGATCTTTTCGACGCGCCCCGATTATTTAGGCAAAGAAGAGATTCAGCTGATCCTTGACTGCGTTCCTGAAAACATAGATGAGATCTGGATAGAGCTCGGTTTGCAGTCCACAAACGATTGCTCACTCAAGTGGATAAACCGTGGTCACGACGCAGCGTGCTACTTCAAGGCGATTGAAAACGTTGAAAAATACGGCGAGAACAAAATAAAAGTCGCTCCGCACATAATTTTAGGACTTCCCGGCGAAACCGAAGAAGACATGCTGAATACCGTCCTTCAAAGCACGCAAAGCCCCGTCGCAAAAGGTTTAAAGCTCCATCACCTGCAGATCCACAACATGACTCCGCTTGAAAAAATCTACGCCGAAAATCCGTTCCCTCTTCTTTCAGTCGAAAAATATATCGAGATCACGGCTAAGATCATAGCGAAACTGCCGCCTGACAAAGTTTTGTTCAGGCTTTTCACGACAGCACCGGCGGAGTATCTCATCGCTCCGAAATGGAATCTGGGAACGCAGGAAGCCCTTCGCAAATTCGAGGAATATTTAGATGCCCGCCACATCACCCAAGGCTGCGAAAGGTGCATGGAATAAGGGTTTCAGAGGTGTTAGGAGAATAAATATTGTTTAAGTTAATATTTTTTCGATTCTCGTCATTGTGTGCGGCAACAATGAAGATTTTGTTTAGTTGCTTATTACGAAATCAGTGTAATTATCAGGAGTTATAACACAAAACGGAATATTGGGATAGTTGTTTGAAAAAGTCAGAGGGCACCTCGTTTTGGCTTTTTTCGGATTGTATTTGAATTCCCATGATGAAATAATTTACGACTATAATCAACAAAAATCATAATATTTGTCGATTTAAACTCAAATATTTATCAAAAAACAAAAGTTTTACAAATAGATAATATATGTTTTGGAATCAATGTCAATAGATATTTGATATGCAATACAAAAATGTTTTATCCGTGTGGTATGTTTGTGCAAAACAAAAAAAACAATTTCTTGCCATTTCAGGTGAAATCTCTACAATAATTGAGTTTTTTGGTATTTTTTTAAGATTGTTCTTACCAAAATGAAAAGAATAATATTTTCAGTAATTTTATTGTTTCTGGCAACCTGCGCCTCTGTTCCGACCGGCACCAAAACTGAATCTCCGAAAGCCCGTTTTGTTTTTCTCCACAAAAATGGTTTTTACGGTCTGCTTGATGAGAACGGGAAGGAGATTGTTCCGGCGACGGAATATCTTTACATCGATAAAATACGGGACGGCATGGTTCCTGCTTTTACGAAAGAAAAAGAGTTCGTTTTTCTTGATGAAACCGGCAGAAAGATAAAAGATGTCAGTTTTTACGACATTTATCCTCTTTATGCAGAAGAAATGCTCGGAATTGCCGATAAAGAAAGCAAAAAATGGGGATTTGTCGATAAAAATCTGAATTATGTAATAAAGCCGCAATTTGAGCATGTCGGTTATTTTATCGACGGCTTAGCATTTGCGGAACAAAACGAATTGTGGGGGATGATAGATAAAACCGGGAAATATATTCTTGAACCACAGTTCAAACTTGATGAACTAAAGGGCAACGCTAAGGGGACACTTGTTTTTTCAAGAGGCGGTAAAATAAGGGTTGTAGATGCAAAAAAGGCAAAAATTTTGGATGTAGAATACGATGAATTCTACGGAATGACAGGGAACAAAGCCGTTGTCGGAAAAGATTCTTCAATTTATCTTAATTCATGGGAAAACAAAGAGATTTTTCTTATGAAAAAGCCGAGCGGAATACTTTATGATATGTATGAAGGGAATTCGATAGGAAACAACCGCTTTTATCTTAAGTATGACGAAAAAGACGAAAAGAATAAACATTTTACTATTTTTGATGTCGCAAGCGGCGAAAAAATCTGCGATATAATCAAAAAGAACCATGACGATGAATTTGATGAAAACTGCAATATAAAAGAAAGACCGTATTACGATGAAAAAGCGTTAGAAGAAAATGAGCAAAAAAAATACGGCAAATACGAAGAAGTCAGACACGGTTTGTACGAAACTTCGACTTCGTTCAAGCAGAACGGAAAATGGGGATTCCTTGATGAAGACGGAAATATTGTGATTCCGGCCGAATATGACAGCGTGAGCCCGTTTTATTTTGACGCGGCATACGCCAGGCAAGGCGAGCGTCGTTTTATAATCGACAGAAGCGGCAGAAAAATCGTTGAAATAAAGCCGGAATGGGAAGGTGTAGACGAACTCCGCTATACCATTTGGGAATACTACGAATGGGGAATTTCCGGCTATTGTTTTTCCGACAGAAGCGAATACTGGTATGGAAGAGAAAGAGTGGAAAAAGCAGTTGAAAGGAATAAACCGAAGCCGGAGGAAAAATGATGGCAAAACAGGTTTGTTCAGCCGGAGATTGTGACAAGCGATTATGTAATTTTATTATAATTTCCGAAATCTTTTATTTGATCATATTTTTTGGATTGTGGGGTGAGTTCCATTTATTTTATAAATTTGACGCACTACGTTCTGAAGTAGCCTTTTTACTTATTGTTGCAGCTCCTTTCATATACTTTTTAGCTTTTCATATATACTGCATTTTTGTAAGCTTCAAGGAAGAACAGCTGAAATATCTAAGAAAAACAGTCATATTGATCTTCTTGTTCAGAATACTGCTGCTCTTTTTTGTCTTTGCCAATTGGATGGGGGCCACTATTGTTTTAGATGCCATCATAAGATCAGGTTGGCAAACCAAGAAAGAGCAGGTGCTTTTTAATAACGTAGTTTGGGGAAGTATTGAAATTATTCCGTATGTGATTTTTGAAATATTTTTTACAGCAAGTTTTTTTGTTAAGAAACTTAAAAATAAGAAAAAAGTTATAATAGCAATATTTTTTCTGTCACTGGTTTGTGTTTATGCTTTAGAGGGTTCATTTTGGGAGAAATATACGAACCGAAAAGCCACTTTCATTTTTTCCGACAAAAACGGTCTTTACGGTCTGCTTGATGAGAACGGAAATGAGGTGGCACCGGCAAAATACACCCAGATTGAAGTTCTCGGAAATAACAGAATCGCACTTTTTGCAAAGGACGGGATCAGGCTCATCAACGAAAAGGGAAGAATAATCAGCAGCACATTTTATGAAATCGGCTCTTTTAATCCGGTTGATAGTGCTGACCCTGATGCCGGAATGCTTGCACCGGCTTCACTCGGTCCGAATGAATACGGCTTTATCGACGAGTCAGGAAATTTCAAAATTGATCCGATTTTTGAGAGTGTCCGCAGTTTTCACAACGGTTTTGCGCCTGTAAAAATTTCAGGAAAATGGGGACTTATTGATAAAAACGGAAAAGTTGCGCTCAATGCGATTTACGACAGTATATGGATAATGCAAAACGGGCTGCTGATTGTCACAGATGAAAAAACAAGCAAAATGTGTGTGATAAAAACCGGCGGGACTGAGATTTTTAGCTGTGAATATGATGAAATACAGGCGTTCAATAAACTTTTACATGCCTACAAAAAAGAGGAAGACAAATCCCGTATTTTTGACTTGGAGGGGAAACTACTTTTTGAAACCGAAGGGAGCGGCACGCTCTGGGATCTTCAGGAAGGTATGACATCTTTCAAGACAAAAGAGAAAACTCTTATTTTTGACACATCAAACAAAATCGTTCTGCGCTTGGATTCTTCATTCGAGATCAAAGGGTTCTTTTACAAAGGCCGTATTAGAGTCAAAACTCCTGAAAAACAGGAAAAATATTTTGATATTAAAGGCAAAGAACTCCCTGATTCAGACGATGATAAAGATGAGAAATTCATAACGTGGCATATATTCAGAAAATCGGGAAAAGCAGGAATTGAGGATAGTAACGGAGAAATCATTATTCCTGCAAAATATGATGAAATATCTGCTCCTTTTCCGATTCAAACTACAGATAAAATTTTTATTGTCGGAAATAACGATTTGTACGGTGTGATCGACAAAGCCGGAAAAGAGATTTTTCCGATAGAATTTGACTATATAGATTATTTTTATGATGGCGAGGCGATTGCTTCAAAAAACGGAAAATATATGGTTTTGGAAGAATCTGGAAAAGTCAGATTTGTCAGTGAATATCCGATCAAATATCTCGTAAAAAGAGTGATTCAGGAATTTCCGCCAAAAAAAGAACGCTGGATTCCTTAGCGGCAAACAGCAGAATGACGGCTGCGAAAGGTGCATGGAATAAGGGTTTCAGAGGTATTGCGGACTAAAAATCAATGAACTCCGATATTTCTTTCACGCTCTCTTCAAAGAACTCAGGTTTTTCGTTCAGAAGTTCGTGAAACCCTTTTGCAATAAGGGTTTTGCGGCAGTTAACAAACTTTGATGCGACAAAATCCTGACAGTTGTTGTCAACTACAGTATCACATTCAGCCTGAACAAGCAGAACCGGAACTTTGACTTTTTCTGCCGCTTCGGGAAGTTTTTCCATAGCCTTGATGCTTTCAGAAACCCATTGAAACGACGGTCCGCCCAAGGCGAAAGATGGATTTTCAGTCACGAATTTTTGCTGCCGCATATAGTTTTCAAAACTCTGAGTTAGGTGAGTTTTTTCAAAAGGTTTGAGATAGTCCTTCGCACTTTTTCCCAAAGCGTAAAACTTGCTGAAACCTAAGCGGCATGCACCTTTCACGATAGTTGTTACCAAAAATTCCGGCATATCGTAAATAAGACCCCACATCGGGCTCGTGAAGACTATTTTCGTGAACAGATCCGGGCATCTTGCCGCAAGAAGAAGCGAAACTGCCCCTCCCATCGAGTGCGAAACAAGAAAAACAGGCATTTTCCCTGCGTATTCAAGCACCGTGTTTTTGAGGAAATACTCTGCATCATCAACATAAAAACTGAAATCCTCGACATATCCTTTTTCGCTTTCCGGCAACATTCTGCCGCTCGCCCCCTGCCCTCTGTGATCAAGCGAGAAAACAGTAAAACCAAGAGCGTTCATCCGCTCAAAAAAAGGGAGATACTTCAAAAAATATTCAGCCCTGCCGGTCAGAAACAGTATCACACCTTTCTCACAGTCTGATTTAAAGCAGGAATATGCGATTTTTACACTTCCGTGCCTGCTTTGAAAAAAGGCGATATTTTCAAACATTTCATCTCCCATAGCCAAGAAAACGCTCTATTTTACACAAGGAAAAATCTAAAAAAAGATTTTAAAAATCAATTATATGGTTGCACAAAAATTTTTTTTTCTTATAACATCAAAGGATATTTTTACGGAGAAAAAATGGCCACAGAAAATTATAAAAAGTTTAACGTCTTAGATGTCAATCTTGCCGGAAAAAATCTTATCGAAGCGGCTGCCGGAACAGGCAAAACCTATTCCATAGCAATAATGGTTCTGCGCTGGATACTGGAAACCGAAAACGCTATCGACTCAGTTCTTGCCGTAACATTCACGAATTATGCTACTGCAGAACTCAAAGAAAGGATTCTCGACTTTCTTGAAAAGGCGCTTGATTTCTTCGAGACAGGCAAATGCGACGACAAAACGATAGGAACTCTCTGCAAAGGATTTTCGGGTAAAAAAACCGAAAAGAAGTTGAAAAAAGCTATTAACGACTTTGATACAGCTTCAATATTCACTATCCACGGTTTCTGCCAGAAACTTATCAAAGAACATGCTTTCGAACTCGGAATAGATTTCAAAATGGAGCTTTCGAAAGATGCAGATCCCGCCGGAGATGCCGCGCGAACTTTTTTCAGACAGAACATTGTTGACTGCGACCTGAAAGACCAGACCGGAAAAAGACTTCTGGATGAAAAGAAATCGAGGGAAAAAGTTTCGATAAAAGAGCTGACTGAGTTTATTTCAAAAGCAGGAATCGGTGTCGAAAACGACAGCATAAAAATCGAAAATCCCGAAATCAGTTTTGCCGGTCAGATAGCAGAAATCTATAAAGACTTTGCTGAAAAAGCGCCGGCTATTGCCAGAAACAACCGAAACAGAAAAAATGTCATGGGATTTGACGATATTCTGCTGATAATTTACGAAGTTCTGAAAGAGAAGGAAAGCAGCGCGGCACAATCACTTCAAAAAATCATGGCTGAACACTATTCCTTTGTTCTGATTGACGAATTTCAGGACACAGACCCCTTTCAATACTTCATTTTCAGGAAACTTTTCTGTAACGGCAGACATACAGTCTTCTTTATCGGAGACCCTAAACAGTCGATTTACTCTTTCAGAAAAGCCGATATTTTTTCATACATCGAAACAAAAAGAGATGTTGACCGGATTTACAGCATGGAAACAAATTTCCGTTCTTCCCCAGCTGTAGTAGGAGCCGCTAACGATGTATTCAGCAAAAAGAATATTTTCGGTGATGACTCGCTGATAAAATACAACGCAGTATCGGCTGCAAAAGCCGAAGATGAATACGCTCTAACGCTCAACAGCAAAAAATTCCCCGGAATGCTCGTGCGCGAACTGCCAAACAGAGAAAACAGGAAGGAAATAAAAGCAGAGGTGCTGAAAAACCTGATAACCGACCATATTGCCTATACGATACAGGAAATGACAAAACAGGGTTCCGACTTCAGAATCAGAGAGAAAAACGACGGAGCCGTCTCGGAAAGAGCTGTAAATTATTCCGACATTGCCGTTCTAGTTGCAAAAAACGATTTTGCACTGGAAGTATGCGAAAAACTGAAAAGTTGCGATATCCCAGCCATAGTAGAAACAGACACGGCTAAACATCTCTCGATATTTTCTTCAGATGAGGCAATCTCAATGCAAAGACTCGTGGCAGCAGCGGCTACAGCTGGAATTGCCGAATTCAAAACTCTTCTTCTCTCCTTCTTCTACAACACAACCGTTGACGATATCGCAAATGAAAACTTCTCTCTCAACGAACTTCATAAACAATTTATCTCATGCTTTGAAGAGTGGGAACAGAAAGGGTTTTATGCCGTCTTCTCAAAATTCCTCGAAAACAAAGAGATTCTAGACAACATAGCTGAAAGAGGAGAAAGGGCCGTAAGCATTTTACGCCAGCTTGCTGAACTGATACACAAACACGAAGTTTCTGAAGGCTTTTCCCCTCTCAGAACACAAAAATGGTTCAACGAAAAAATAAAATCCAAAAGCGGCATGGAAGATGAAATCATCCGCACAGAAAGCGACAAAACCGACTGTGTCAGGGTGATGACACTGCATAAAAGCAAGGGACTTGAATTCAATATCGTATTTTTTCCCTTTATCCTCAATCAGGAGAGAAATGAGAAATGGGTGCTGCAGCACACAAAAACCGAGAACGGTTACAAAAGAGACATCATTTTAATGCCGGCTAAAAATCTGAATCAAACCGTAATCGGCGCTCTCCCGAATGACGAAAAACTTGAAGAGAAGCGCCGGATATATGTGGGAATTACCCGCGCAAAATACCTCACAGTATGCTACACTCAGGAAGAAAAAAGATATTTGGAAGCGACTTCCGTATTTAAGAATGAGAATTCATCTTTCATTCATACCGACACAATCAAGATAAAAAAATGCGAAACCAAATCTGCTGCCGCTGAAGAAAAACATTCACCAGAAACAGTGCTGGCAGGCAGACCTGAAGAGGCAACACGCGAAATAAAACCAGATTGGGCGCTCTCAAGTTTCAGCAGCATAATCTCTTCCGGTCAAAGCGGTGAAGAATCTGCGGTAACAGCAGACGAAGATCCAGAAAACGATTACATGCCGCTGACAAAAGAAGAAACCACCGAAGAAGAAAATATTCCGATGGCGCAATTTCCTAAAGGCACGGAAGCCGGAACAATCCTTCATACAATTCTTGAAAATTCCGATTTTGCTTCAGAAAACAACAGTGAAACCATCCGCGCCATACTAAAAAAGAAGATGAATTTTAAAAGCCAAGAAGAGCTTGAAACAATGACCGCCACTGTAAACAACTGCATCAATTCACTCTGCTCCGTACCGATGTTTGAAGGAGGTAAAACTCTGCGCGATGTTGGAAAAGACGAAAAAACATCCGAAATGGAATTCTTTATCACAATCAAAAACGACATGCAGAAAGGAGAATTATCGCAAATCATAAGCGACAACTACAAAACAGAGGAACTTGAAGGCGACAATGTCAGAAAGGGTTTTCTCCAAGGTTTCATCGACCTCGTTGTAAAAGTTGACGGCAAATACTACATCATTGACTGGAAATCGAATTATCTGGGGGAAAGCTTCTCCGATTATGATGAAAAACACCTTAGGGAAGAGATGAAAAAACACAACTACTATCTGCAGTTCATGCTCTATCTCACAGCTTTCGACAGATATATGACAACCCTCGACCCAGAATATTCATACGCTAAGGATTTCGGCGGAATAAGATACGTTTTTCTCCGCGGAATAAAGAACGGGAACCGCGAAAACGGCATCTTTGCAGAAAAACCCGATGAAAAACAGTTAAGACAAATCCAAGAACTCTTTTAAGGTGCTGATATGATTTTTGCCGACAACATCTACATTTTGAACAAATTTGCGGAAGCAAAACTCGTCTCCTCCCATGCAATAGACCTCGCGGAATTTCTATGCAAACAGGAAAAAAATCTTTCTGAGGAACAAATACCGGTTTTGGCACTAACAGTCGCTCTCCTCTTTGAACAGGTTTCATCAGGAAGCATCTGTCTTACAAAAAACGAGATTAAAACTTTTACCAAGTCAAACAAAGATGCTCTTTCCGGCATTGACTTTCCTGACTGGAACAAGATATCCGAAACTCTTGCCGGAAGTTACTGCTGCACTAAAAATCCGACTTCTGAAGCAAAACCGATAATCCTTTCGGGCGACAGAATCTACTTTTACAAATACTGGCTTTACGAAAATTCTCTTGCCGCAAAAGTGAAGGAACTCTCCGGGGAAGAAGGAAGTTTTGCAAACAAGAAACAAGAGATCAATACTGTTTTCGACAAACTTTTTGACGAAAACAGTTCAGAGCAGAGAAAAGCAGCTGAAACAGTTCTCGAAAACCGAATTTCAGTCATCACCGGCGGACCAGGAACCGGAAAAACGACGACTGTCGCAAAAATAATCGCAGGAATACTCAAAATTTGTCCGGAAAGCAGCATTATCCTATCTGCACCTACAGGCAAAGCGGCTGCAAGAATGACTGAGGCACTTCAAAGCGCGACGAAAAACATCAGAAAACTAAATGTTATAGAAGAACAGATTTTCGAAAAAATGGCTTCTCTCGAAGGACTCACGATACATAAAATTCTTGATAAAAGTTTCGGCAAACCGAAAAAAAACAGGAAAAACCCGATATCGGCAGACCTGATAATCATAGACGAAGCGAGCATGATCGATATCGTCCTTTTTTCAGAAGTGACTGATGCCCTTTCCGACAAAACTTCACTAATTCTGCTAGGGGACAAAGACCAGCTTGCAAGCGTCGATGCAGGAAATGTCTTCAGCGATATCTGCTCAGCAGCTGAAGAAGGGCTTTTCGAGCGTCAAATTGAGGCGAAACTTACAAAAAGCTACAGATTCAAGGAAGATTCGGGCATCGGCAGACTGGCAAAGGCAGTCAACGAACAAAAAAACATAGGTGAAGTAGTCACTATATGCAATGAAGAAAAAGACCTCTGTTTCAGCGAAACATCGATAATACAGAAAATCGCGGAAACTGCGGCTGAAAATTACAGATTCCTTTCCGACATAAATCTAAGCCAGAAAGAAATTCTGGAGCGGTTAAATGATTTCAAAATACTGTGCCCGTCAAAAGAAGATTCGTTCGGTGTAGAAAAGATCAATTCGGAAATCGAGAAAATTTTGAAAAAAAATCCGACGGAAGCTTTTTACAACGGCCGGCCTATAATGATCACCAAAAACGATTACACCAACAACCTTATGAACGGCGACTGCGGAGTTATCCTGAAAAGAAATGGAAAAACAAGAGCCTGCTTTATTCAGGACAACAATGTAAGATCTTTCGACATTTCTGAACTTCCGGTATTCGAGACAGTCTATGCTATGACTATCCACAAAAGTCAGGGAAGCGAATACAAATCAGTTCTTGTAGTCATGCCGGAAAGAAATATGCCCATGCTGACAAAAGAACTGCTTTACACTGCGATAACACGGGCTAAAGAAAAAGTATGCATCGCCGGAAAACGTGATGTTCTTGAATACACTCTTTCACAAAGTGCCTCGAGAAACAGCGGTTTTAAAGAAGCTCTTGTTTCAAATTCAGACGATACTAAATTCCAAGATTGAAATAGAAACTAACGTCGTGTTTATCCGTTAAACCATAACCGGTTCCGAAAGTCCACATAACGGGAGCGCGGTAGACAATGTACGTCAGAAGCCTGATTTCAAAGCCTGTGGATGCCGAAAAATGACCGTTGAAAACCGAAATATCCTCTGAAACAGTTCCTGCATCAAAGAAAACAGCTCCCTGAATATTTCTGAACATGAGCGGAAACGCACCGAGATTGCTCTCAAGCGAAACGATATGAAAAACGATTTCGTTTTTTGACAAAAAGGCGTGATGTCCTTCAGCAGTTGCATCGTTGAATCCGCGCAGAAGAAGCGAATACGAGTTCCTGCCGATAAAATTATTTAAATCGCCGAGTTTTCTCTCTTCTTCCGCGCCGGTCACAGAAACTTCGTCATCGGAAAGGAATTCCATGTAAAATGAATTTTTCGTCACAAATCCCAGCTTTCCGCTTTTTGAAAGAAGAAAACTCAAAGTTATCTGCGGCGCGAATGTCAGTTCCTCCTGCTTTGTGAGAAAAAGTTTTGAAAAAACAACAGGAGCAGAAAACGAAAAATTGTTCATAGGTTCGCTCAGAAAGCGGCTTGACGAATTGAAATTGAGGTTGAAAACATAGTTCAAACCGAAACTCAAGATCACGTCATCCTCGTCTTCTGCCCTCTCCTGATGTGGCTTTCGCGGCTCTTTGACATCCATCGCGACTCCACCGATCCCGGCACTCCAGCCTAAAGAATGGCCGACCAAAATGACATCGGAAAACGCACCTGCCGCCGGATGAGTGAAAACTCCGGTTGATGAAGCTCCAAACATAAAACGGTTGGTCAAAACGCGCGAAACTTCCGGATCGTCAATATTTTCAGTCTGGTTTGAATAGTTGAAAAACGCGCGGAATGAAGGCAGGACCGCATCATCGTAGTAGTTCAGAAGCACATAATGCCTGCCGCTTCCTCCGAAAGTTTTTGTATAAGTTATGTCGTAGGAGCGCATCTGGTCGTTCGATTTTCCCATTACGGTAGCGCCAACGAGCCAGATATCGAAATTTGTCGAAAACTGCGGATACCAGAGCGCGGGAAACATTCCTTCGTAAAATTTTGCTTTCGAAAGTTCGTGCTTCAGCTCATCTTTTTTTCCTTTTTCAACCACCAAGACACTTGCCTGCAAAGTTTCCGAGCCGCTTTCATCGATTTCGCAAGAATCGGGATAGAATCCGTCGTTATCGAAAGTGAGAAAATATACTTTTTTGTCAAAAACTTTCGGAAAAATCGCGGTTTCAGACAATGTGCAGAGCTGAACCGCATCATTTTTTTCCAGATTCAGGCGCATCGGAACGATTTTCGCCCCTTTTTCACTTGAAAACACAAGGGTTTTATCGTTCTCGAAGTGGACGCTGTACTGTTCGCCGGGAATGTCGATTTCTTTAAGTTCTCCGCTTTCAAGATCAAAAAGAAAAATATTTTTCTCGCTTTCGAAGCGGTTTCCGCTGAAGGCCATGATTTTTCCGTCTTGCGAAAAAGTGAGGCTATATATCGAATCGATTTTCGGAAATTCCCATTCTTTCAGGACCTTGCCGCTATAATCGATCCGCGTTATGCGGTTTATTCCGTCGCGGAAAGAGGTGAAAAATATGTCGTCATTCTTCCCGAAAAAGGCTTCGAGAACGCTTCCGTTTTCGGTAAGCTGCCTGATCTCGGAATTTTTTTCCTTAAAAAAGAGTTCGGAGCGTGAAAACCTGCCGCCGTTTTTCACAGTCTGGGTAAAAATGAGTTTGCCGTCTTTTTCCGCGAAAGTGTCGATCGGACTTATGTTATTGATTCTATTTATCTTTTTTTCATCGTAGCTGAAAATTGCCCTTTCCGATTGATTTGCGGCAAAAAAGCGGTAATCGGGAGAATCGAGATCGGCGTAAACTGTCGAAAAACGTTCTTCCGTCCAGGGTTTCGAGGCTTTTTTCGACTCATTCAAAACCCGTTCTCGGTTTTCACGGATAAAATCTTTGTAAAGCCCGTAGATCGACTTGTGGAAAGCCATTTTTCCGGCTCGCGTCATGAGAAACGGGAAAAAGTCGTCGCTCAGTTCCTCAAAAAAGCGTTTCATCCCGTCCGCACCGACCTTTTCAACAAGATAGCTGTAGAAAAAAGTGCCGTAAAGATAAGGAAGATTGCCGCCGAGCCAGTGGTCGGTGACACCCGAAAGTTCGCCTAATTTCAGCTCCGTTCCCGCCTTGAAAAATGAATCGAGATAGCTTTTGTAAAGCGGACTGTTGAGACGCCCCTTCCCTTCCGAAATGCTTTCGCTGTAAACCGCAGCACCCTCGATCATCCAGGTCGGAACCGTTCCGCCGATGAAGTAAAAATCACCGAAAATGAGGTTCATCACTCTCGGAAATCCGCGCGCCTGACCAATCTGCGTAGAATGAGTGTATTCGTGAACGTGCAGACCGAATTCCCAGTTTTTGTAACTTGAAAGCGTGGAATATCTTTCCGGCGGATAAATATAGAGAAATATTGAATTTTTCATGAACGCATTCGACCAGCCGTTGGCAGTGTCGGTCTCCCTGTCGTAAACCACGGCGATCTTTTTCTTCGGGACCCAGCCGTAAAGCGCTTTTATGAACTCCTCCGACCGCTCAGCATCGGCAATGAAACGGTCGATCACCGAAGGATCAAGATTCGACGAAAAATAAAGGATCTGATGCTCAGTCTCGTATTTCGAAAAAGTGACAGCTTCTTCGGCAAAAAGAGTGAAAGAGAAAAGAAGAAAAATTATTGAAAATATTACTTTTTTCATTCTAGCAGATACAAATCTTAAAAAGCTCAAAAAAACTCAATTATTGTAGGAATTTCGGCTGAAATGGCAAGGAAACTTTGTTAAGTCCATCAATACAAATTTGGAGTTTTCATCAATACAAATTCGGGGTTTTATATGACTTCTGCGGATTTTTGGAAAATTCAGCGAGGAGCTATTTTTACAAAAGTCATACCACTTTTGTAAAAGTTGCGACATTTCTCATAGGACTTTTGCAAGTTTTTTGGAAAAATTGATTACAGATAAGTCAGACTATCGGCATTCTGTGGTGTAAGTTATGTCAGTTCCCGTCAGATCCAGAGCGTTAGACGAGGAATCGTTCGTGTTTCCATTGAAATCCCAAAAGGCTACGCTGTCTGTGTCAACCGTCAGGACAGCCGGCTCAAAATCAACAGAGTATCTTGCTGTTTTCGAAAATCTGATCTGGTCAATCATGCCCTCAAAGTAGTCAATGACTTCTACGTGCTCTGAACCGACAGCCGTTGACAATTTGCCTATCCAGAGATCTGAATTTGAAAGCGTTGCAGCCGCCCCTTCATATTCTTTTGTTTTTTTAAGAACGCCGTCTACGAAGATGGTCAAAGCTGAACCATTGTTAACAAAAGCGATGTGATGCCAGTCATAAAGATATTGATCCGCACCTCTTACGCTAACAGAAGCCGCGCCGCTTTCCAGTTGCAAACCTCCTGCCAAAAATGTGACATCACCACCGATGTTGGATATCCCCGTAAGTGTGTAGAGGATTTCATTGTCGTCATTTTGCATTGCGACCAGCGGAGTACCATTTGAATCATGTATATCCGTCTGCATGAACCATACTTCGATCGTCCATTGTGCAGGATAGAGAAGCAGAGTTTTTTCCGCATTGTACGGAAGTATCGCAAAAGAACTGGTGCCGTTAAAAACAGCACCGCAATACTGTTGGCTATCATCATCAGGTTTCGGTTCCGGAGTCGTGTCTGCATCATCGTCGTTAGATTCCGGAGTAGTGTCGGGATCATCATCGTCAGGTTCCGGGGTCGTGTCTGGATCATCAGAGTCGGGATCTTCAGCCGGTTCGGTATCGGTCGGCTCGGTGTCAGTCGGATCCGTATCGACCGAGTCTTCATCGTTCACAGTATCACCGGTATCAGTTTTGTCTTCATTTTTTGAATCGCCGCAGCCGGCAACAAAAATCAGAGTTGCAAAAACAGCAAAAAACACAAAGAATTTTTTCATTTTCATCTCCTTTATGCAGAAAGTTTATATCGCTTCAAGCAGAAAGTAGTGGATTTCCCAGCAGTCGGCGATCTGTTTCTTTTCCCATTTGGTTTTTATGGGTCTGTCGTCGCCGCCGTAGGGAAGACGCCTGAAAAATGCGCCGGTGAGGGCGATCTCCTTTTCCATAAATTCGGCGTATTCGGGATGGTCGGTCGCGATAAAGAGTTTTCCCCCTTTTTTAAGGCGGTTACGGAGCATAATGAGGTTTTCAAAGCGGACAGTTCTGAATTTGTGGTGTTTTTTCTTGGGCCACGGATCGGGGAAGTAAATGTGGATCGCGTCAAGAGATGCAAAAGGAACAAGTTCGCGCATAACGGCGATCGCTTCGAAGCAGACGATGCGGACGTTATCCTGATTGAGTCTTCTTTTCAGGTTTTTTTCGCCGCGGAGAAAGAATTTGCGGCTGTATTCAATTCCTAAAAAGCCCGTACCGGGCTTTGAATTTGCATATTCGCTTAAAAAGTGTCCGCTGCAGAAACCGATTTCGGCTTCAACACGCTCTTTGCCGAAAAGTTCTTTGAAATCAAACGGCTGAAAGGCAAACTTCTCAAGCGGAATTTCGATTTCGGAGCTAATCATTTTTATCGCTCTCTTCGTAGATTTCGATGTCGGGAAGGTTTCTGTATTTCTGATCGAGATCGAGTCCGTAACCGACAATGAATTCGTTTTTTATGTCAAAACCGAGGTAATCGACCTTGACTCTGCCGCGGTTGACCTCTTTTTTCTCGAAAAGAGAGCAGATCTTTACCGATTCGGGATGAACTTTTTCAAGTTCCTTGAGGAAAAACGAAAGAGTCGTTCCTGTATCGACGATATCTTCGACTATAAGCAGGTTCCGGCCTTCGAAGCGTTTGAGTTCGCCCTGATCCATCGAGACGCTGCCACTGCTTTTCGTCCCTTTGTAGCTTGAAAGCCTGATGCAGTCGAGTTCCACGCGGTGAGACTTTATTTCTCTGAAAAGATCAGCGCCGAAAAGAGTGCTTCCTTTCAGAATAATGAGGAATGTAAAATCCTTTCCTTCATAATCTTCAGTAATCTGTTTTCCGAGTTCCTGAACTCTTTTTTTGAGTTCTTCCGCACTGATAAGCGTTCTCATATCAAACCCCGATAGTAAATGAATATTATAATTGCGGCAGCTATCGCCAGAAGCAGCACGAAAAGTGCGATTTTACCCGATTTTCCTTTGCGGGCACGCTCTTTGTCAAATTCTTCCCAAGCAGATGTTGTAGTTTCTACGGCAGATTTCGTGAGCGGCGCAGAAACTGATTCTGGCTTCTCCTCAAAAACGGTTTTTCCGGCATTGTCAGAAGGTTTTTCCACTCTTTCCTCTTGTATGTCTCCGGCCGGTTCTTCCTTATTTTCTGCGGATATTATCCCAAGATCAAAAAGCTGCTTCAAATGAGCCGCAGATGAAAGTCTGTTGCCACAACAACCATCCATTATGTCACATATTCTGCTGCCGCCCTCTCCGATATTTTTGATAACAGAATCAATATCGTCAGGCAGTTTGTTAAGATTTTCGACAAACTTCTCAAAATCGAGATAAACTATTGTATCGACCGGAGGCATCACATGAATCAGAGCCGAATACTCCCTGAACCATGCGGCCGATTTTTCGATTATCTTCTTCTGCGGAATAAAGATGTTTCTTTCGACATTGACATCACCGTAATTTACCGAAAAAGTTCCGTCAGACCACGAAAGGATTTTGTAAAGCTCTTCCATTCCGTCTTTGTTTTCGCCTCCGTCAGTCTCAGCACGAACGACGTTTCCGCAGTCGCAGAAAATCACCCCTCTCTTTTCGGATGAAGCTGAGAATTCGACTTCACCCGAAGATTTGTTTTCAAGCAGAATGCTGAGGATATTCAGTACTGAAATATCGGAAATATCGCCTTCCGGAGTATTTTCTTCAGAAGCGGAACTGTTTTTAAGCTCGTACTCTCCAAGAATTCCCTTAAGGTTTTCCAGTAAATCGTTGATGAAAAGAGGCTTTGCCAAAACAGCCGCCGCCCCCATGTCCAAAGCGAGAATCTTGTTTTCGACATCGCGTGACGACGAAAGGAAAACGAACGGGATACGCATCATTTCAGGGTTCATTTTGACTCTTTTCATGAAGTCGATACCACTCATTTTCGGCAGAATCATCTCGGAAACGATAATGTCGGGTCTTAACTCGGGAATGATTTTGAGTGCATCGGCTGAAGTTCCGGCAGACGCGGCCTCAAAACCGACCTGTTTCAGCTTCAAAGTAAGAATTGAAGCGACTTGTTCATCCGAATCAACGACCAGAATTCTTTTCAAAAAAGCCCCCTGAACCAAAAAATTCGTACTATTTTAAATTGTAGAAAACGCTTTGTCAAACGAAGCAGTTTTTTCTTGTAACAGACAAAAATCTTGCTTTTCTGACTTTTTTCACTATACTCCTCGCGCTAATTGTTTTTTGAACAGTGGAAAGTCTCCTTGTTCAATGTTTTGGACTTTATACCCGTAAGGAGGAATTATGGAAAGAAAACACTACGAGCTTACTGCTATCCTCAAGCCCGAAGGCGGCCCGGAAGCAATTAAGCAATTCGCTGAGCGTGTAGACGCTATCGTCAACGATTTCGGTGGCAAAGTCGTTTCTCTTCGTTCATGGGGCGAAAGAAAGCTTGCTTACGAAATCAAAAAGAATCTTAAAGGTCACTACCTGCTTTTCGACATCATCGGAAACGGCAAAATGGTTGAAGAAGTTGAAAGAAACTTCAACATTTGGGAATACGTTCTTAAGTTCATGTCGGTAAAGGTTGAAAAAGTCGAAAATCTCGATGAAATGCTCGAATCTGCAAAAGGAATCGCTTCCCTTTTCGAGAAACAGGAAAAGAAATCTTCTCCGGAACAGGCTTATGAAGACGGAAAAAACGGTTTCGAAGACGCAAGAAAATACAACGAAGAACTTCAGAAATCACTGAGCAACGCCGGTGAAGAAGAAGAGGACGTAACACTTTAATTTAAGGAGAATATCATGGCTTCATACAAAAAAAGAAAAGTCTGCCGTTTCTGTCTTCACACTGAAGTAGAACCGGACTATAAAAATGTAGATCTTCTTCTCAACTACATCACCGAGAGAGGTAAAATCATCCCGAGAAGAATCAGCGGCGTATGCGCGAAACACCAGAGAGAGCTTTCGAGAGAGATCAAAAGAGCAAGATCTATCGCGCTCCTTCCCTACACCGTAACCGGAAGATAGGAGGTTGAAATGAACGTTATACTTGCGAAAGATGTTGAAAAACTCGGCAAAGCAGGCGAAGTCGTAAAAGTAAAAGACGGCTATGCACGCAACTACCTCATTCCGCAGGGATTCGCACTCGTTGCGAACGAAAAAAGCGTAAAACAGCTTGAGTTCAACAAAAGAATGATCGAAAAGAAGATCAATGTCGAACTTGCAAAAGCTAACGACCTCGCTTCAAAACTTGCTGCATGTGAAATCAAAATCAGCAAGAAAGTCGGCGATGAAGGCAAACTTTTCGGCAGCGTTACAAGCAGAGAAATCGGCGATGCACTTAAAGAAAAAGGTTTTGAAATCGACCACAGAGACCTCGTTCTTGACACAAACATCAAGAAAAGCGGCGTTTATGAAGTCGAAGTCAAACTTTTCAGAGAAGTTCGCGGCGTTTTCAAACTTTTCGTAGTTTCTGAAGACAGCGAAGAAGCACCGGTTCAGGCAGCTGAATAACTTTTTTTAATCTTTTCCGTCGCATACCAGATTCCACGTCAAAAAATTGACATTTTAACGTTCCACATTACAATATTTGCGTTTTTTTATTAACCTGATTTAGAGAAAAAACATTCATGGAAGACTCATCTTTAAAAATACTGCCGTCGAATCCAGACATTGAAGCGGCTCTTCTAGGCTGCCTTCTCAACGACGGCAAACTTTACGGCGATGTTGAAGGTTTCGGCCTGCTGCCCGAAGACTTCTCGCAGGAACGTCATGCAGCTGTATTCAGAACAATCAAAGCGATTTTTGAATCACAGAGAACGCCTGATACTCTGACTGTAATCAACGAACTTTCAAAAATACCGAATCCACCGGAATCTTCTTTCGTTTTTGATTTAGCGAAAAACGCTCCGATATATTCGATAGAGACTCTGGAACAATACTGCGAGATAATCCTTGAGAAATCACTTCACCGCTCACTTATTGAGATATGCTCGAACGCTATAGACAATTCAACTCAGCAGAGAAGCAATTTCGACGAACTTTCAGACAAAACGACAAACGAGCTGATTGCACTCGGCAACCGCAAGCACACAAACTCGGTGCTGCCCTTCAAAACTCTTATGGGCGATCTGCTCGAAAGAATCAAGGAACAGTCGAGCAAAAATTCATCACTTCTCGGCATATCATCAGGTTATTCGCGTCTTGATGCAATGAGCAGCGGTCTCAAACCGGGAGATATGATTATTATCGCAGGGCGTCCCGGCATGGGAAAAACTGGTTTTGCAATCAATATTGCTTTATCTATAGCAAAACAGAATCTCAACGTTCTTTTCTTTTCTCTCGAAATGCCGGCACAGCAGATTCTAAACAGGTTTGTCAGCATAGAGTGCAGCATAAATTCAAAAAGTCTGCTTAATGCAAAGTTTGACACAGATGAAATCACAAGACTTTGGGGAAACTTTGATGCCACTGCCAATCTCCCGATTTTTATTGACGAATCATCTTCTCTGACCATCCCTGAGCTACGTTCCAAAGCAAAGAAACTCGATGCAGAGCTCAGAAAGACTCCGAATCCCAACAAAACGACCCCTAACAAGCTTGACTGCATATTTATCGACTATCTCCAGCTCATGGATTCCAATGTTTTTAAAGAAGATAAAGTCCGTCAGGTTGAATACAACTCTAAAAACATCAAGAAACTGGCGAAAGATCTGGGAATTCCGATTATAGCAATGGCGCAGCTCAACAGAAAAATAGAAGAGCGCCGCGGCGGAAAAATGGAAATCAGCAGCAACAAACCAATGCTGAGCGACCTCAAAGATTCGGGTTCAATAGAGCAGGACGCCGACATGGTAATGTTCATTCACAGAGAAGACGCCTACAAGAAAAAAGAGGAAGAAAAAAACAACGAAGCCGAAATTTTTGTTGAGAAAAACAGGCACGGACCTACCGGAAGCATCAGATTCCGCTTCGTTCCGCATTACATGAAATTCCTTCAGCTCGATGCAACGGCAGACAGCTACGAGCAGACAAATGAGTCCTAAAAAATTATCAGCAATATCAGTTAATTACGAATTTTTCTTTTAGCATCTATTGACACAGCCTTGATTTTGGCTACAAATCACCAGTTTTTTGTTTTTTTGTCTTTTTTGCTCGAATGTTCAAAAATTCAAGGAGGGAACATGAGATTAAAAAATTTTGCGGCGGCAGTTTTGATGTTGTTCGCTTGTTTTTATGCGGCTGCCGAAACCATTTCGCTTGAGGAGTGCATCGAGCGCACACTCAAGGAAAGCGATAAAATAAAAGCTATGCAGGAAAGCGAGGAGGCTGCTAAAAGCGGCAAGGACGGAACAGTCTTTTCGTTTCTGCCGACAGCGACTCTGGACGCAGGCATACAGTGGATGAAATATAAACCCGAACAAGGTTCGATGAGTGTTGCAGGAATGAGTATTCCGGTTTCGTTCCCCGACAAAAGCAGAACGCTCGGGATAACTGTCGTTCAGCCGATAACGCCGCTCTGGAGCGTCTCCTACGGCTACAAAAGCCTTGAAACGGCGGAAGACATCGCGAAACTCCAGCGCGAACTTTCTGAAGACCAGCTCAAACTCGAAGTGATGAACCTTTTCTACAACTACCAGCTGCTCAACGAAAGCATGGAAATACTCAACGAAACGAAGGAACAGCTGCAGAAATACTACGAGCAGGCGAAGAATTTCTACGATGCCGGCGTAGTGGACAAGCGTTCGGTCCTCAAGATCGAAATCGAGATGACAAAACTTGAGCAGCAGATCCAGACAGTTACAGGCAACACTAACCTGATAAAAAGAAACATCGGCATTCTCATAAACAAACCGGCGGACTCTTTCGAACTTGAAAAGAAGGAAGTTACCGAAAAAAATCTTTCGGCAGACAATTCCCAGCTTGAAAAAATCATGCTTGACAACAGGCTTGAATATAAACTTCTTGAAAAAAGCGAAAACATCTCCGAATATTCCGAAATGCTTTCGGCACAGCCTCTCATCCCGACTTTAGCTCTTGTAGCAGGCTACAAAAAGAACTGGGACGCAGGCGGGAGCCAGCCTGAAAACACACTTTTCATCGGCGGAACTCTTTCATGGCAGATAGGTTTCGACTGGGGAAAAACAGCTTTCGACATCAAGCAGTCGAAGCATAAAAAAGTTCAGACACGCCTTGAGAACGCAGCGACAAGAAAGCAGCTCTCGCTTCAGCTCACGCAGCTTGAAAACGATGTCGAGATAAAGGCGATGGCGATAGAGATTTCAAAAAGAGAGATCGAATCTGCAGAAGAAAACCTGCGTATAGAAGAAGACAAATACAAAGCGAAAATGACGACCGAAACTGATCTTCTCAATGCTTCGGTATCGCTGAGAAGCGCGAAACTCGGTCTTCTCACTGCGCTTTACGAGCACGAAGTCGCACTTCACACGCTTGCGATAACGATCGGCACGGAATACGGAAACATCACCGAAGGAGAGTAGCATGAAGATCTCAACCGAAGAAAAAAAGGCGATGATCATTCAGAATTTCGTTTCTCTGCTCAAGCAGTACGGCATCGAAAAAGTGACTCTCAACGATGTTGCCGAAAAATCGGGACTTACGAAATCGGCACTTTATTATTACTTTGATTCTAAAGAGACACTGATGCTGGCAAGCTTCAAAAAATACCGTGCCATGATGCTTGAGAGACTCGACTCAACGCTCAAAAAAGCGAAAAATCCGAAAGAGACCATCAAATTATACTGCGATTTTCTTTTTGATCTGCCGCAGGACAAGGATTTTGCCCGTCTCATGAGTTTTTCAGACAATGTCATTGCCGAACTGGCAAAGTATATCATTAATGTTCCCGCAATAACAAGCGAGATCGTGCAGAGCAAAAAGGCCGATTTGGATCAGGTAACACTGATGATCGCAAGATACGCAGGCGTAAGCGAAAATGATCCGAAAATCAGAAAAATATCGCTGTTTTTCAGTGCTTCCTGCGGTGAAACGCTGAAACATATGTTCAAATGGAACCTGCTCGGATCGGCAAATCAGGAAATCAGCCGCCTGGAAACGGAATATAAGGAAATAATAAAGTCGCTCACGAAAGATGATTTCTCAGCTTTTGTGATCAGCGGTCTCGATGCTTTGATAAAAACAACTTTTGAAAATAAAAACTAATTGGAGGAGAAGATGAAATTCAATTTCAGATCCGCAGTCATCATGACACTCATCGCTACCCTTGTGCTCGTATGCTCGGTTTCGTGCAAAAGAAAACCGAAACTGGATAAAGGCGAAGCACTCTCCCAGGCTGTAATCATCACGAAGCCGCAGATCAAAAAATTCGCGGAGACTTTCGACAGTTCTTCAACGACGACCGCTTTCCAGACAGCTACGATAACCCCGAAAGTTTCGGCAAACATCGTTAAATTCCATGTTCAGGAAGGTGACAAAGTAAAAGCGGGACAGGCTCTGGCACAGCTTGACAAAACCGACTACATGGTAGGTAAAAAGGCGGCGGAAGCGCAGGTCCAGGCTGCTGAAGCAGGCGTAATGCAGGCAGAAGCTGCTTTTGAAAAAATGAGCAATGACTACGAGCGTTACAAAAAGCTCAAAAAGCAGGGTTCTATTTCGGAAAGCGACTTCGAATCGATAGAATCGGGCTACAAGCAGACAGAAGCCGGTCTTGCGGCGGCAAAGGCTCAGGTCGAAATGGCGAAAAGCTCGC
>Ga0310696_10000476_pt1 | contig 63528 bp, 46 predicted proteins | sample AusTroGonzalo_MG_4_FD_203885 | JGI IMG/M metagenome (GOLD analysis project Ga0310696, IMG submission 203885) | Bovine rumen microbial communities from tropical cattle in Woodstock, Queensland, Australia - Gonzalo_02 (v2) (version 2) | ecosystem: Host-associated > Mammals > Digestive system >...
CGCCTGTCAATCGCCTGTGATTGGCCTGCTTTCGGGGTCTGGGGCAGAGCCCCAGTTTCCAATCATCTCCATTTTCTACACTTCTACACGGCAAAATCACCACCTGCATTTCAGTGACCGATTACCTCATTTCTTCCCAGTGTGTCGTCGACAATCGGCGGCACGCCCTTTTCACATCCGCGCGCACGATGCAGGATACAGGATTATTTGTCCACAACAACTGCGCGGAACGGCCCGAGAGGTATGCCTGCCTCGTTCTTGAGGAACCCGTGCGAATTGCTCGTGCGCATGTAGACCACCTTCGACGGCTTCATCCCGTCCGGCACCTGAAGGTCTATGGTCTTGACATTCGCCTTCACAACGCTCTTCACCGCCGTGTAGACGCCGTTCGTGCCCGCCAGCTCGAAGCTCGGCTCATACGCGCCCTTCATGCACCAGCCCTCGATGTTCTTGAAGGAGAGCGTCACACGCTTGCCGTCGGCGGAGAGCACCGCCTTGTCGAAGATCGGCGCGTCGCACTTGAGCTCCTTTTTGCCGTATATTCTGTTGAGCGCGAGGGCCGCAAGGCGCGTGCCGACAGTGCGCTTGTCGCCGGGGTGGATGCAGTCGAGCTCGCCCACGTCGGAGAGGATCGCACAGCCCACATTGTTGCCGTTGGAGAGCCCGAAGCGCTCCATCTCCTCGCGGATCTCCACCTCCCCGGGATCGTTGGCCTGATACATGTACGGCGTGATCTGGCAGAGGAAGAACGGCATGTCCGCCACCTCGAAGCGCTTCGACCACCCGGTCCTCAGCGCGGTCAGCATCTCGTAGTACTGCCTCCACTTGCCGCGGTTGGAGCAGCCCTGATACCATATCGCGCCCTCGATTCCGTATGGCGCAAGAGGATAGACCATCGCGTTCCAGCAGGCGCGCGCCTGCTGGTGGAGGGATGGCCGCTTGCCCGTCTTCTTCGCATTCTCGGCCTCGGCCGGCGTCATCTGGGTGCGGATCGGACGCGTGGCAAGATCCTTGAGGTTCTCGCTCGCGTTGTATCCGTCCGGCGGAATCCACGTTTCGATGCAGCTCCCGCCCCATGCGCACTCGATCACGCCGACGGGGATCTTCAAGGCCTGGTTTAGCCGTATGGCGAAGTGCCATGCCGCACCGGAGAAATTCTTGCCGTCATTGTAGTTCTCCGGCATGAACGCGAACCATTTGAGCTTCGCGTGGTCCTTCTCCTCGCCGCTCCAGCACTGCGGCATGTTCACGCCGCGCACAAGCGGCGCCTCCGTGAGCATCAGGTCGTAGTAGCCGTTCATCTCGCGGCCGGCGTGCCTGCCGACGCTCGGGTTGGGCCACATCGCGAACGTCATGTTCGACTGCCCTCCGCAGAGCCACACAACGCCCACCAGGACATCCTTCAGAACCACCTCCTCGTGCGCCGCGCCGTCTGCGGCGATCTTCATCTCGCGCGGCTCGCACGACACAGCGAGCGGATCGAGGTCCACCCTCCAGCGGCCGTTCGCGTCCGCCTTCGCCTTCTTCTCCTGCCCTGCGAACGAGACGGTCACGCTCGCCCCCGGGTCTGCCTTGCCCCAGACTGGCACCTTCTTGCCGCGCTGAAGCACGCAATGGTCGTTGAACAGCGTCGCGGGCTCAAGCGCCGCGGCGGCGGCCATGGCGGCCATGGCGGCCGCGAGAATCATCAGTTTCTTCATTTCATGTCTCCTTTGGTTGATTGTCGGTGAAGATGCATTGTCATTGACCGGAGGCCGGGCGCCTGAGGTCCGAGGCGAGAATGGCGGCGACGGCGGGGCAGACGAGATCGTCCACAGGCTCGCCCGCGGCGAGGCGTCTGCGCACCTCGGTTGACGACTCGCTCGTGCGCGGGAAGACAACGAACCGGCACAGGCGCCTCAGCTCGTCGGCGTCCTTCCACAGCGGAACGCCCGGCGCAGTGTCGTCGCCCACTATGAAGAAGAGCTCCGCGCCTGGATTGGCTGATGCGATCTCCCTCACGGTGTCTATCGCATACGAGACGCCGCCGCGCCTGAGCTCGATGTCGCACGGCACGAGAAGCGGATGCCCCTCGCACGCCGCCACCACCATGCGCCAGCGAAGGTCGTCGTCCATGGCCACGCCGACGCTCGTCTTGAATGGACTCACCTTTGCGGGGACGACGAGCACCTTTTCAAGCGAATGCTCCGCCGCAGCCCGCTCGGCCACGCCCACATGGCCCAGGTGTATGGGGTCGAACGATCCGCCGAATATCCCGATTCTGCTCACAGACGGCGGCCCTCCTGGTCGAAATAGACGGCCCGGGACATGTCCGCGACAAGCGCGATGCGGTCGCCGTGCCGGACGCGCGCGTCGCCCGGCAGACGCACCGAGACGGGCGTCTTGCCAAGATCCACCACGGCGTGGACGATCGTCTCGCTGCCCAGCGGCTCCACTATGTCGACGCTCGCCGCCAGCGCGTCCGCAGGCGCGCCTTCTGCGGGGACAAGGGAAAAATGCTCCGGCCTCAGGCCCGTGGTGCGCCCGAAGTCGAGAGTGCCCGGCGGGAAGAAGTTCATTGGCGGCGTCCCTATGAACGCAGCGACGAATCGGTCGGCCGGGCGGTTGTACACCTCGTCCGGAGCGGCGGCCTGGCGAATCTTTCCGCCGCTCATAACTACGATCCTGTCGCCCATCGTCATGGCCTCGGTCTGGTCGTGGGTGACGTAGATCATGGTGGCGCCCAGTCTGTGGTGGAGACGGACGATCTCCGCGCGCATGTCAACGCGCATCTTCGCGTCGAGGTTGGAGAGCGGCTCGTCGAACAGGAAGACCGCCGGCTCGCGCACGATGGCGCGGCCCACGGCCACGCGCTGGCGCTGTCCGCCGGAGAGGGCCTTCGGCAGACGGTCGAGGTATGGGCCAAGGCCCAGCGTCTCCGCCGCCTCCGCCACCCGCCGCGCGATCTCCGCCTTCGGCACATGGCGCAGCTTCAGCGCGAACGACATGTTCTCGCGCACAGTCATGTGCGGATAGAGCGCATAATTCTGGAACACCATCGCGATGTCTCGCTCGCGCGGCGGCAGATCGGTCACGTCGCGACCGCCGATGTAGATCCTCCCCGAGGTGGGCGTCTCAAGCCCCGCCACCATGCGCAAAGTGGTGGATTTGCCGCATCCCGACGGCCCCACCAGCACCAGGAACTCGCCTTCGCGCACTTCGAGCGTGAAATCGTCCACCGCCGGGTTCTGTCCGGCGGCGTAGCGCTTGCACACATTCTCGAATGCCACGTTTCGCATGGAGGAGTATTTTATCACATTTCGTGGTTGAACTCCACCTCGTAAAAAGATATAATATCACCCGCTTCAACCGCATGGAAGGGTGTCCGAGTGGTCGATGGTGCAACCTTGGAAAGGTTGTGTGGGGGCAACTCCACCGGGGGTTCGAATCCCCCCCCTTCCGCCAATGGCGGCGCGGCGCATGAAAGCGTGCGCCAGGCGTGTGAAGTTTCCCCTTGTCGATGCGCGTGCGCGACATCAATGCATTGTCCAAAGTGCGCACGCCATCACACCTAAATGTCGTTTGCTACGCGAAAAGGCAGAACCGATCAATTCCTCATAGCAAGCTCGGCGCGTTTGGCGGCGGCGCCGGACGCTATGAGGCGCTCGAGGGCGGGACGATCCGCGGAAGCTATGGCCGCGCGGAACTCGCCCAGTCGACCGATGAAGCCGTCAAGCACGTCCACAAGCGCGGCGCGGTCCTCAAGGAAGAGCGACGCCCACACGGCCTCGTCCATCGTCGCTATGCGCGTCATGTTCGCGTAGCTGCCGGCGGAGTAGCCGACGGCGTCCTTCACGCGCGGATCCTGGGCGTAGGCGGATGCTATCACGTGGCAGAGCTGGCTCGTGAAGGCGATCATCTCGTCGTGGTGGGCGGCGTCCGTGACGACCACGCGTCCGAAGCCCAGGTCGGCGAAGAGAGAGCGCAGGGCGGCGAGAGTCTCCTCCGGTGCGCCTGGCATCGGGGTGAGGATCATTGACGCGCCCTTGAAGAGATCCGGCGTGGAGTTCTCGTAGCCGGAGACCTCCTTGCCGGCCATCGGATGCCCTCCGATGAAAGTCCATCCAGAGGGGGGAGTCTCGGCCATGGCGGACATCACGGGCGTCTTCACGCCGCACACGTCAACCACCACGGCGCCGCGCCTGAACTCTGCGGAATGGGCGCGGATCCACGGGACGATGGAGTCCGGTGGCAGAGCGACGAAAACGACGTCGGAGTCCGACACGTCCACCGTATCTCCGCGCCTGAAGCCCCTTGCCTCGTGACCGGCGCGGACGGCGGCCTTGTAGAGCGAGCCTCCGATGAGGCCCATGCCGGCGATTGCGATCTTCATGTCAGCGCTCCGCGTAGGCGCCGAGGAAGGTGAAGTGCTCGATCTCGGGGTCCAGAGCCAGTTCGGCCAGCAGACCGAGAACGGCGGGGTCGGACGGCGGCGCCTCGAAGTCGAACGTGAAGCGGAACTCGAAGTCCATGCCCGGTATCGGGCGCGACTCGAGCTTCGTGAGGTTCACGTTTATGGCGGCGAACTTGGAGATGAGGCCGTTGAGCGAGCCGGGGCGGTGCGGGAGGCTCAGCATTATGCTGAACTTGTTGGCGTCAGGATAGACCTCGAGACCCTTGGAGATGCAGATGAAGCGAGTGTAGTTGTAGACGGCGTCAGCGATGTCCTCGGCGATCACGTCGAGACCGTACAGCTCGGCGCAGGCGCGCGACGCGATCACGGCGGCGTCGCGGCGGCCCGATGCGGCGAGGGCCTTGGCGGTGACGGCCGTGTTCGCTCCGGGGACGGCCTTCAGCTGCGGATGGGACTTGAGGAAGTCGCTGCACTGGGCGAGCGCGTGCGGGTGGCTGGTGACCTCGCGGACGTCCTCGAGCTTCACGCCGCGCGCCGCCAGGAGCACGTGGTCCACCTTCAGCCTCAGCGCGCGGGCGATGTGGAAGTGGTGCTTCACCATCAGGTCGTACACCGCCGCCACGGAGCCTGCGGCCGAATTCTCTATGGGCAGGATGCCGTACGGGCAGAGCCCCTGCTCCACCGCCTCGAACACCTTCTCGAAGCTGGTGAAGTAGAGGATCGTGGGGAGCTGGAACATAATGGACGTGGCCTGCTGCGCATAGGAGCCCTCGGTGCCCGGGCACGCAACCACGGCGCGGTTCGGGAAGCGGACGGACGCGGCCTGCGCGGCGCGGATGTCCTTCACCAGCTGCGCCTCGCCGTTGAGCATCGTGCGCTGGCGGGCCTTGGCGATGCCGAAGAGCGTCGCGAAGAAGAGCCGCGCGCCGTTTTCGTACTCCGGGCCGACCTCGGCCGTGACGCGCGAGAGGATGTCGCGCTCGCGGGCGGGGTCCGTCACGGGGGCGCCGCGCTCGTGCTTCGACGCCGCGACGTCGGCGACGATCTCGAGGCGGCGGCGGAAAAGCCGCGCCAGCTCCTGGTCTATGGCGTCGATTTCGCTGCGTATGTTCGTTATGTCTTTCATGGGTTGAAAAGTTGAAACGTTGAAACGTTGAAAGGCGGTTAACTCAATTCCCGTTTCCTTTGATGGCTCCCTTGACTTTTCGGATCTTCTCCATCATGGCGGCGAACATCTCGGGCGTCTGGCTCTGCGCGCCGTCGCACCTCGCGTGCGGCGGGTCGTTGTGCACCTCGATGATGAGGCCGTCCGCGCCGATGGCCGTCGCCGCCACGGAGACGGGATCGACCATGTGCGCGTAGCCCGTGGCGTGGGACGGGTCCACCACAACCGGCAGGTGCGAGAGATGGTGGAGAAGCGGCACCACGCCAAGGTCGAGCGTGTTCCTCAGCGCCGTCTCGAACGTGCGTATGCCGCGTTCGCACAGGATCACGTTGGGGTTGCCAGACGACATAACGTACTCCGCGCTCATCAAAAGCTCCTGGATCGTGGCCGACATTCCCCTCTTCAGCAGCACGGGCTTGTGCGTGTGGGACCCCACTTCCTTTAGAAGGTTGAAGTTCTGCATGTTCCTCGCGCCGATCTGGATCACGTCCACGTCGTTGAAGAGGTCGATGTCCTTGAAGTCCATCAGCTCAGTCACGATCGGGAGCCCCGTCTCCTTCTTGGCCAGCGAGAGAAGCCTGAGCCCCTCAGCGCCGAGCCCCTGGAAGGAATAGGGGGAGGTGCGCGGCTTGAAGGCGCCGCCGCGGAGCATCGTGGCGCCGGCAGCCTTCACGGCCTTGGCGATCCCCACTATCTGCTCCTCGCCCTCCACGCTGCAGGGACCGGCTATCACCGCGAACTCGCCGCCGCCGATCTTGGCGCCGGAGCAGTCGATCACCGTGTCGTCGGGATGGAACTTCCTGTTCGCCGCCTTGTAGGGCTCCTGGATGCGCTGGACCGACTCCACCACGTCCAGAGCCTCGATGAGGCCCGGGTCGAGATGGGCAACGTCGCCCACGCATCCGATCAGCGTCTGCATGGAGCCCTTCGACACGTGCGGCTCGATGTTCTTCGACCGAAGCAGCGTCTTCAGGTTCTCGACCTGCGTTGCGTCGGCGTCCTTTTTGATCACGATTATCATTGTCTGTTCCTTTCTTGTCTCTTAAACTGGAACGGCCCCTCTCGTCGTGCGAGCGGGGCCGTTTTACTGATGATGTCCTTTGTTTCTCAGTGAAGCGAAGCGCCCTCGCACGAACGACGCGCGAAGTACCAATAGCCCGCAAAGAAAAACTTCTGGAATCTGCCTTTCATGGTGTTGTTCAAAACGCGGATAGTTTATCAGACCCGCCGCGGGCTGTCAAGCCCCCTTTTGCCGAATCTGCGCCTCGCGGCGTTTGATGAAGTCGCGCGTTGTGCGCGCCACCACCGGCGAGAGCAGCACGAGCGCGACAAGGTTGGGGAATGCCATCAGGCCGTTGAAGGTGTCGGCGAGCCCCCACACGACGGAGACTGTGAGGTAGGGCCCCACGAACACGACGGCCACGTATGCGAGGCGGTAGAGCTTCACGATCCACTCCCTCTCGCGTCCCACGAGATACTCCAGGCACTTCTCGGAGTAGTAGTTCCAGCCGAGGATCGTGGTGAAGGCGAAGAACGCAAGCGCCGTCATGAGGAAGAAGCTCGCGATCAGCCCGGAGTGCGGACCGAGGAAGGAGAGGCCACGGCTGAACGCCTCGATGGTGATGTCCACGCCCTTGAGGCCGAGCGACGGCTCCCACGCGCCCGTCACGACGATCGCGAGGCCGGTCATGGTGCAGATCACTATCGTGTCGATGAACGTGCCCGTCATGCACACCATTCCCTGGCGCGCAGGCTCGTTCGTTTTCGCGGCGGCGGCGGCGATCGGGGCCGAGCCCAGGCCGGCCTCGTTCGAGAATATGCCGCGCGCTATGCCTTTCTGCATGGCGATGAAGATCGTCCCCACCATGCCGCCCGTGAACGCCGACGGGTTGAACGCGGCGCGCACGATGAGCTCGAACGCCGCCGTCACCTTCGAGAGGTTGCCGAGAAGCAGGAACACGATGATCACCAGATAGAACACCGCCATGAACGGCACGATCACCGTGGACACCTTCGCGATGCGCTTGAGCCCCCCGATCACCACCAGCCCGACGCAGATTGTGACGACCAGCCCGGCCACCACCACCGGCAGGGAGTAGGTCGTGCCGAAGAGCTGGACGCCCGTCGTCATGTCGGCCGGATTGAAGCCGGGGTCGAAGAACCTCTGCACGGCGGAGGTTATGCCGTGTATCTGCGTGACCGTGCCTATGCCCATGATGCCCGCAGTGGCGCCGAAGAAGGCGAACGCCACCGCCAGCCACTTCCACTTCCGGCCAAGCCCCTTCTCGATGTAGTAGAACGGGCCGCCGAGCACTCTGCCGTCCGGCGCCACCTCGCGGTACTTCACGGCCAGCAGACCCTCTGCGTATTTTGTCGCCATACCGAAGAATGCCGCCACCTCCATCCAGAAGAGCGCACCCGGCCCGCCCGTGCCGATCGCCGTCGCCACGCCCACGATGTTGCCCGTGCCAATCGTCGCGGAAAGCGCCGTGCACAGTGCGCCGAAGGCCGACACTTCGCCGGAAGTCTCGCCCTCCTCCTGGTGGAACATGTACCTGAACGCGTGCCTCAGGTTGAAGATGTGGCTCAGACGAAGCACGCAGGTGAGCAGCAGGCCCGTGACGAGGATCGCCCCGATGAGCGGCACGCCCCACACGTAGCCGTCCACCTTGTCCACGAACGCGGTGAACTGCGCGAGCCAGTCGCTTGTGGCCTCGACGGTCTTGGCGACCGCGCCCGTCTGCGCGGCCTCGGGCTCGGTCTGCACGGTCGTGAGGGCCGTCTGCGACGCAGTCTGCGCGAAGGCCGCGAACGAACATGCCGCCGAGAGCAGCGCCGATGTGATCTTCTTCATTATGTGCTTCCGCCTTTGATGTGGCTTTCTTTCGAGGCGATTATACCAAATCCCGCCCGTCAGCTCAATCATCCTGGGGCGCATCTCCATAATTCACCGCAGATCATTCCCGTTCAAACTCCGAAGGTTGTCAAAAAGGCTCCGCTACCGCTTCGCCGATGCTTCGCGCCATGGAACCACCTCCTACGCCCTCCTGATCGATAGAAGAGGTTAGGGTTGCGGCTTCGCCGCATAAGGCTGGTGCGTTCCGCATAATGGCATACGTCCTTGGATTGTCCTGTAGAATCATATTGTGCATTATACCATAATCTCGGCATCGCAGATGCCGCTAAAAAACATATTTCTCATTTGCTGGTGGCTGAATCGCGCGAAGCGGGAGGCGTAGCGGTAGCGAAGCCCAATTTGCCAGCCGTCGGAGTTATTCTCCGCGATGGGTGAAAAACGGAGATGCGCCCATCATCCTGTACGAAGAAAGATAACTATAGAGCAGAGGAGGAAATTTTGGTAAAATAATTTGCATGCCAACCCTCTAAAACATCCACAAAAAGGAGCATTCCAAAATGAAACATGACATTCAAGTGAATAGACGCGGATTCGTGCTGGGCGCCGGCGCGTTCGGTCTTTCCGCATATGCGCTGGGGCATGACATCGCCCCCAAGAGCGCCTTCTCCGGCACCATCACCGGCCGCAAACTCAAGATTGCCGCAATCGGCTCTGGCGGCATGGGCGGCGCGGCCACCTCCAGCCTCATCAGCGCCGGCTGCGAACTCGTGGCGGTGTGCGACATCGATCCCGTCTCATTCAACAAGTGGGAGAAGGAATACCCAGGCATCCCCAAGTTCACCGACTACCGCGAAATGCTCAAGGTGATGGGCGACAAGTTCGAGGCCGTCCAGGTGGGCACGCCCGACCACACCCACGCCTACATCTCCATCGACTGCATGAACGCCGGCAAGCACGTCTATGTGCAGAAGCCCCTCGCCCGCACGGTCGAGGAGTGCGAGCTGATGCTCAAGACCTCGCTGCGCACCGGCCGCGTCGTCCAGATGGGCAACCAGGGCCATCCCGGCGTGTGGCGCTACAAGGCGCTGCGCGACGCTGGCGTGTGGGGTGAGATCAAGGCCATCTACAGCTGGAGCGACCGCCCGATCTGGCCGCAGGGCATGAAGGAATACGCCCCCGTGCAGCCCGTCCCCGCGAACTTCGCGCCCAACTCCTGGGACTGCTGGTGCGGCCCCAGCGCCGACCACGGCTACTCCAACGCCTACCACCGCTTCAAATGGCGCGGCTGGTGGGACTACGGCTGCGGAGCGATCGGCGACATGGCCGTGCACAACGCCGACCCCGCCTTCTGGACGTTCGCCCTTGGTCTCCCCGCAAAGGTTAAGGCCGACACCTTCGGCGAGGGCCCCGTGACGATCGCCTATCCCAAGAAGTCCACCATCGAGATGACCTTCGCCCCCAACGAGTGGATCCCCAACGGCATCAAGCTCGTGTGGCTCGACGGCGGCCTCAAGCCCGACATGAACGCCATCGAGGGCCTTGCCGCATACGCCGCCGATGTAGGCATCAACGCAGAGGAGAGAAAGGCCGCCAAGGCGAAGAAGGAAGGCAAGCCCTACACTCGCCCCGCGAAGATCGATCCGATCGTCCCGAGCAACGGCGTCATCATCGTCGGCACGAAGGCCACGACCATCGGGCAGTCCCATGCCGCGCCGCCCGACTGCATCGCGGGCGACAAGGCCGCGTTCAACGCAGCCATCGCCGCTGGCGACAAGGCCGCCCGCTACTCGCACTACCGCGAGTTCGTCGAGGCATGCCTCGCCGGCGACCTCGAGAAGTGCGGATCGAAGCTCTCCTACGCCGCTCCGCTCACCGAGGCGCTGCTCATCGGCTGCATCGCCCTGCGCTTCCCCGGCGAGGAGCTCGCCTTCGACTCGAAGACGATGAAGTTCACGAACAAGCCCGAGGCCAACGAGTTCCTGAAGGCCCCGAAGCGCGGCGACTGGGACTTCGCTAAGCTCGCCGCACGGTAATGCCGCAAGGCAATACGGCAGCAAGACGGCTCAGTCCGCTGACGCGGGCTGAGCCGATCTCATTATGCCGCGAATGTAGCCGAGCGCGAACGCCATGCCCGTCTCCCACCAGTCCTCGGCGTCGAGGCGCGGAGTGTGGTCGGGGATGATAGTGCCGTCAAAACCGCATTTCTCGTAGATCGCCATCGCGCGCTTCATGTCAACGTAGCCATCGTCTATGAACACCTCGCTGTAGCGCGGCAGCGTGCCCGAAGTGTTGCGAAAGTGCACGTAGCCGATCCGCCCGGACGAGGCGAACTCCTCGATGGCGGCGTAGACGTCCACGCCGCGCATCGTGGAGACTGTCCCCTGGCAGAACTCAAGGCAGTTCGCCGGCGAGTCGACGAGCGCGAGGAGCGTGCGCATCCCCTCAACGGACGTGAGCGGACGGAACGTCCCCTTCAAGTACTCGATCGGCGGGTCGTCGGGATGCGCGCAGAGCTTCATGCCGTACTTCTCGGCTACGGGGCAGAGGTTCTCGAGGAAGAATTTGAGCCGTGCCCAATGCTGCTCCGGAGTCGTGGGCGGCAGAACGTCCACAGCGCTCCTGCGCTCGATCTCGGTGTTGAACCAGAAACGTCGCGACGGGAGCGGAGAATGGTCCACCTTCCCCTCGTCGAACTTCTTGATCGCCGCCGCGCCGCGACCGTCGCCGTTGTTCACCTCCGAATAGTACCCCTGCACGCCGCAGCAGCTGAAGTTGTAGCCGAAGCACTTTATGCCGACCTCGCCAGCGTTCGACACCGTCTTGACCAGATTCGCCATCTGTTCGTCCTTGCCGGGCTCGTCGAGCACCACGTGGTCGATGTGCTGCGGATGGAAGTTCTCGATTCCCTCCAGCACGAGGCCGTGCTTCTTCGCCTGGAGGAATATCCGCTCGAAGTCCTCCGCGTGCCACACGCCGTCGCCCGCGCCGAACGGAACCCACGCGACCACGGTCTCGCAGCCGAGCTGCCGCGCCATCGCGAGATGCCGGTCACTCCATTTCTCAGGATGCATCGCCAAGCCAAGTTTCATGTTCTGCTCACTTCCGCACGTTGTTCCATTTGTGATCACTTGATGTTTCCTGCCACGCATTCGGCGCGGCGGCTGTACGCCGCGACGCGCGCAGGTACGGCACATCGTCCTCAAACGCGCCAAACGCCGTCATGCAGACGGCCGATACGGCTACTATTTCGCACTTCAAAATCTTCATTGCCAACACCGCCTCCTCTCCGCCGGACGGCCATAGTCAATCTTATAGAAGAACGTCAATCCTTGAACAGGTCATCGAGCGTCACCTCGGATTGAACCATGCCGCTCTGGGCGTTCCTTCGCAGTCCGTACGTTGTCACAAAGGTCAGATGGCAGTTGCCGCGCGTGCCCGTCTCGCGCCTGAACGCACCGATCTTCTCGCGGAGGCTCGCCGCGTATGCCGCGTCGATCGCAAACTTCTCCGACGCGAATTTCATCTCGCAGAGATTGACGACACGGTCGCCGCGTTTGATCACGAGGTCGATCTGGGCACCCCGCACGTCGGGGTCACAGGAAACACACCGCCATGAAGACTCGCTCGTCTCTACACCCGCAATCCCCAGCGCGGCCTTGATCTGCCGTGAATGCTGCAGACAGACCCGTTCGAACGCCAATCCCTCCCAGACTCTTCGTCTCTGGTCATGCACCATGTTGGACCAACGATGTTCGTCATGCCCGGCATACGCCTGCACGAACTGGAAGAAGAAGAGCGTATAGTTGTCGATCAGCTGATACACGCTCCCCTTCTTCACGTTGCCCGTCTCGACGTACCTGCGAACGAAGCCGCTTGTCTCCAGACTCTGCAACACGTCCGTCAACATCCCGTTGTTTTCGGCATTCGGAACGGCCGCGACGATTTCCGCCCTCGTCATGCCGCACTTCTTCTTTCCAAGTGCCGAAACCACGGCGATGTACGGTTCGGGATTCGTAAACACGGACTTGTACAGCCTGCCGAACTCCTCAGCCAGTTCAGGATGCATTCCGAAGAAAAGCCGGTCGATGTTCTGCGACAGGCTCTCGCTCTTGTCCAGAAGGCTCCAATAGTACGGCGCCCCGCCGAAAACCATGTAGGCGGAGACGATGTCCTTGCGATCCATGACAAGCCCCTCCGCCTTCACGTATTCCTCGCATTCCGCCAACGTGAACGGTTCCAGGTAAATCGTCCTGTTCGCCCTGTTGAACAGTCCGCCCTTGTTCTGCAGGACTTTCTTCGTCATCCATGCGGCCGCACTCCCGCAGACGACCATCACCACATCCTTCCTGGCGCTTGCCCAGCCGTTCCAGAACCCCTCGACGGCATTGACAAAGCCGGAATTCCGCGTATCCATCCATGGCAGTTCGTCAATGAAGATCGTCTTTCGCTCATCCGTGCTTTCCGACACGGCATCCTTCAACAATTCAAATGCATCCGACCAACTTGACGGCATTCTGCAATCAGCTTTCCACTGCCTTTTGAGCGAATGCCAGAATTCCGATAGCTGTTCCCGATAACCGCCCTTCTCAAGTCCCGTGTGCGTGAACGTGAATCGGTAGTCGAACGACTCGCGGATGAGGAACGTCTTTCCGACGCGCCTCCGCCCATAGACGACAATCAGGCGCGACCGGTCGGCCTGAATGCATTCCATTATTTTGTTCAGCTCTTTTTTTCTACCTATCATGCCAAGCTCCATGTTTCATTCGCGCTAAATGTTATCAGGTTTTGCCGATTTAGTCAATATGGAAACTTCATTTCTTCTAAATCTATATTTTTCGACAGGATTTAGAAGCCTCGGCAAGATCTTCAAGAAACGCTTCGGTATGACCAATCAAAAAACTCCCCTGATCGGGATTTTTCACAATAGGGGAGTTTTCCGATCGTCACCTCCACCGCACCACACTCTCGACACCAAACACTCCTTGCCCCACACCAAACATGTTCATTTCGATTTTTGTCATTTACATTCACTTGACATTTTCATCATTGGCAAATTATATTTCCCCATCTGTCGACGCTCTTCACGGAGAAGCGATGCCCGTCACTCGACTTCGCATCTGATACGAGGAGCGAACACGCCACCGTGGAGGCGATCTGCTTTCCGTCCTTGTACACGCGATAGTAGACGTGCTCCGCATCTTCGCATGGCGCCCAGCCCAGCCGTCCGTTGACTATCCTGATCTTCGTTATCGCTGATGGCCGCCGGTCCACGTAATCGGTGGTGAGGAAGGTAAGCGAGCGCGCGGGCACGGACACCACCACTTCACCCTTCACGGCCGACACGGTGCCTTTCATTGGCTGGAGGTCGTTGAACGGATTCAAAGGCGGATGTTCCGAATCGTATTCGTAGACGCGAAGCGGCTTGTCAAGCGGATGCCGCACGACGAGCGTCACCTTCTTCGCCCCGCCCCAGTTGACGATCGCGAACGACGCGGAGCCGTCCGGGTTCGTGACGCCGCCTGCGCGCAAGGTGTCGTCGTCCGTCGTGTACGGCAGCACGCGCGCGCCCTTGCGGAACAGCTTCACGAGGTAGCCCATCGTGTAGAGATCGGGATACGACGAATAATCGCGCTCCTCGTCGCACCAGCGGAACAGCCCGTTCTTGTTGTAGCGCACGTCAAGTCCGAAACCGGAGAAGCGCGCCACGTCGTAGCGGGCCTTCTCCTCGGGCGTGTCGCCGTCCTCGCGCAAGAATGGATCGGGGTAGTCGACCATCGTCCAGGAGACGGCCGAGACGGCGCCAGCGTTGAGCGCGGCAAGCCCCATCTCGGCGCGGGAGATGGCCGCGCGGCGGGAGAATTCGCTGCCGGGATGGCGGAAACCGTCGTGTCCGTCGTCGCGCATGCGTCCTTGTCCGTAGGGCGTGATCTTGCCCGTGAAGCCGAACTCGCCGAGCGAAAGGCGCTTTTCCTTGCGCATGGCCTTGCTGACGAGATTGGTCAGGGCGGCGGAGATATTTGCGTAGAGCGAGGGATCGCCTGGCTGGAGGTCCCGCTCGTAGCAGTGCCAGCAGTAGGTGTCCGTCTGCTCGTTTATGTTCTTTATGGCCCAGTCGATGTCGGCCATGCGCGAATATCCCGACGAATCGGGCGTCTGAAGGCCGATGTCGAGCCCGTGGCGCATGAAGGCACGATGCATTTCGCGGTTGATCTCGGCGTACTTGTCCAGATGCTGCGCGAACCAGGCGTAGGTGGGGCCCACCGAAAGCTCGTTCGAAAGGCAGTAGTAGCGGATCTTCGTGCACTTCCGCACGTTCACGAGGTATTCAAGGCGCGTGGCGACGGCCTCGCAGTACTTGACGGCATCGAAGTCGTCCGTGATCACCGGCATGCGTCCGGGCACGACGTAGAGCGTCGTGCCCGCGCGGCGGAATGTCGCGTCGTAGTAGTCGGCGAAGCGGTCCATCGCCTCGCGCGTCCAGTCCCAGTAGCCTGCGAACACGCGCGAGTAGGTGGGGGAGATTTCGCGGAACGTCTTCAGCACACGCTGGTCACGGAACTCCTCGGACATTAGCGGCGTCATCGTGGCCTCGGAATTGTGGAACCCGAAACCGCCCCACAGCCAACGCATCGCCGGCTTGGTAAAATCGATGCGACTTTCGGACAAGGCCGGCGTTTCCGACGACGACGCGCCGAGCACGAGACTGCAGACGAGTCCGGAAATCAGCGTGTATTTCATCACTGACATACATTCCCCCACTTGTCCACGCTCTTCACGGAGAAGCTGGGTGCGTCAGCCGGTTTAGCATCTGGCACGGGGAGCGAGGTCGCAATGGTAGAGGCGATCTGCTTTCCGTCCTTGAAGACGCGGTAGTAGCGGTGCTCAGGCTCCTCGTTCGCCGCCCAGCCGAGTTTCCCGTCCACAATGCGTATCTTCGTTACGGCGGCAGGCACGCGATTTTCGTAGTCTGTGGTGAGGAACGTGATCGACTTCGCCGGCAGCGCCACGCTGAACACGCCGTCCTTCGCCGCGACAGTGCCGGACATCGGCTGCAGGTCGTTGAACTCGTTGTAGGGCACGCGTCCGACCTCGTACACGTAGCGCCGCAACGGCTGGTGGAACGTCGGCGTGTCGTCCACGCGCGCATTCCACGACGAGCAGTCAACGCTCACGGTCTTTGCGGGACCGCGGTTGACGAGTGCGATGGAGACGGACCGGTCGGGATTCATCACCGCGCCGCCGCGCAACATCGGGTCGGCGAACGTGCAGCGCAGCACGGTGGCATTCTTTCTGAAGAGTTTGGCGAACCATCCCATTGCGTAGAGTTCGGCGTACGCGGTGTAATCGCGATCCGTCGAACACCAGCGGAATACTCCCCACTTGTTGTACTTGGTATCCAGCCGATAGCCGCACTTCCCGGCCTCGTAGGCGGCGTGTTCGGACGGCGAATCGCCGTCCTCCACCACAAACGGGTCGGGGTAGTCCACGAAACTCCAGCTCACGCAGGCCAACGTCCCCTGGTTCATGGCAGCGAGTCCGATCTCGCACTTGCTCAGCACGCACTCCTCGCTTGTCGCGGGCTGGCGCAGGTTGTAGCTCGTGTCATCCACCATCACGCCGTGCCGTCCTCCAGAGGAGCTGAATCCGAATTCGCCGAGGATGTAGCGCTTCGCCTTGCTGGAGAGGGCGCGCTGGACGAGGTTCGAGAAAAAGGCGTTGCTTTCGTTCCAGAGGTTGAGGTCGTCGGCCTTGCGCCCGTACACGTACCAGTGCGTGCAGTACGCGCCCACGTAGTCGTCCATGTTCGCCCTGATCCAGTCGAGCATCGGATAGACGTTCTTGGAGGCTTCGGGATTCGGCGACGCCGACTCGTCGGAGGCGAGTATGCGGATGTCGAGATCATGACGGCGAAACGCGCGGAAGAGCGCGACGTTGAACTTCTTGAAAAGCTCCCACCGCTCCTCTTTCGCGAACCAACCCCAGCGGTCCCCGTTCATCAGTTCGTTCGTGAGGCAGTAGTAGCGGATCTTGCGGCAGTTGCGCACCTTGATCAGATACTCGAGGTTCTTCGCGACCTTCTCGGCATACTCGTCCGCGTCAAGCTCCTCTGCGAGCGGCGGCATGGCGCAAGGGACGGCATAGAGCGTCGTTCCGGCTTTCCTGAACGCGAGGTCGTAGTAGTCGGCGAAGCGGTCGAGCTGCTCCTTCGACTGGTCGGCGAAGCCGGTGTAGACGCGCGAGAATGACGGCGACAGCTCCGCGAACGTCTTGAGGACGTACTGGTCACGGAACTTGTCCGGCATGATCGCGAGGAAATTGGCCTCGGAGTTCTGGAACCCGAATCCGCCGAACAGCCAACGGATGTAGGGCTTTGTTATCGTAACATCCGCCGCCGACGCGAAGAGAGGCAGACAGAGCGCCAGAAGCGCAACCAAGATTTTTCGATTGTTATCGTTCTTCATGATGCATTATCTCCGCTTGACACAAATGGATTGACCACGCGAATTCCCTCGTAGACGGTGCCGTCACCCATATCCTCAGAATAAATCATGTCACAGTGTGCGGCTTCCGCTGTGGCCACCACAAGCGCTTCGTAGAACTGGAGGCCATACTTCACCTTGATGTCCATACCCCGGTCGAGAATCGCCATCGAGTCCCCTATGCACGGCAATGTCTTGAATCCTCCAATAGTCTCCTTTATGAATTCCAGCGAATCATGTGACTTCCGAAACATGCAGTTGGCCACCTCCCTCAGCACCTGAAGGGAGATTATGCCTGATCGGTCCGGAATTGTACGGCTGACAATGTTTGTTGCGATTTCCTTCTTACGATCGTCTTGGTTTATGGCGATGTAGACTAGGACATTGGAATCGAAGAATACCATTGCTACCTCCGCGCGTTTGCCTCTTCTCGGTCGAACTTCCAGTCTGTCGGCATATTTATACTATGAGTCTCAAAAAACATCCGGAATTCGTCAGCAGCCCGCTGACGCTCCTGCATGATTTCCTTTGCCTTCTCGTTCAACACATCCCTGATATACTGGTTCAAAGATGTATGTTCACGTTCGGCCCACTGGCGTACAATCTGTACAGTCTGGGGGGGAGCTGACAAGGTTATGTTCATAAGCACTTCCTTTCTGTGTGCGCAAATATATTACCAAATATGTGCGCACTTGTGAAGATGGAATTTGCAGACTTCAAAATATCACCGCTGGATCCCTCGAGATTTCATCCGAAGTGAAATCTCATAATGTCAATTCTCCTCAAAACGATTGACATTGGGGTCAGACCCTTTTGTCTTCGGGGGTCAGACCCTTTTGTTTTCCGGATTGACATTGGACATTGGGGGTCAGACCCTCTTACTTTTGGTATTTTTGGGGTCAGACCCTTTTCTCTTCGGGGGTCAGACCCTCTTACTTTTGGGGTCAGACCCTTTCTCTTCGGGGGTCAGACCCTTTGTCTTCTACGTGATTTATGGGTCGTGACTCGTAATTCGTGATTCGTGGTTCGCGATTCGTGGTTCGGGGTTCGGGGGTCACATGGAAATGAGATTACGGTGCGGACGAAATCTCGCCCTTGACATGAGATTAATCCGAAGTGAATTCTCGTATTGGCGGTTTCAAGATGACATCCCACAATACCTGTTCCGTCAGTTTCCTTACGGCACGATCGCGCCCGAGGCGCGGAGACGCCGCTTAAGTTCGTCAAGGGGAATCGCCTCCGCTTTAATGCCCTGCGCGGCGGCCAGCGCAGCCGCCTCGCCCGCGACCTGCCCAGTGGCCATGCACGTAGCCTCCACGCGAAGCGCGGAGTTCGCAAGGCGGTCCGAACTTATGCACCGCCCCGCCACCCAGAGGCCATCGTATCCTGCCACCTGCAGCGCACGCAACGGCACATTCGCCACCATACCATCGGCAAGATGCTTTGGATGGATGCCGGACGCGGTATCGTGCAGGTCGATCGGATAGAAGGCGTGGCACACTGCATCGGAGAACATCCGCCCTTCCACGTAGTCCGCATGCGTCATCACGTAACGCCCCTTCACGCGGTACGTCTCGCGCACGCCCGTCTCGGCGGCCATGGCGGCAATCTGCACGCCCTCGTAGCCCGGCTGACGGCGCAGGAAACGATATAGACGCAACATGGACGCCCGTCCGCGCCGTGTCGTGTCCGTCCGTAATTCGGCAGTCGAGTTGTCTGCGGCATCCACGTAGTTGCCAAGCTGCGCGCCCGTGCGGAACGGATCGCCGAACCCCCACCGCGCATCTGTCGATTTTAATTCCCCGGATACGACGGCCGCCCTGAACGCCTGCGCCGCTGCGCACGTCTGTTCCTTCGTCGGCGGTGTGGGATAGGAGAGCGTGTACCAAAACGATCCGGGTGCGGTCTTCTCGCCACGCAGACGCTCCGCGCCCGCGAGGGCCGCCACCGCACCGTTACCCGTACAGTCAATGATCTGCCGCGCGCGGATATCGCGCAGTTCCCCGAGCATCGCCACCGTGAGAAGCCACATGCCGTCCGCGTCGCGCCGTACCGCCACAGGCGCGGAATGGTAGCGGAGGTTCACACCCGCCTTGCCGAGCGCTTCCTCGGCAAGAGCGACCCACACGGGCACGTTGATCGTGATTTGGTGCCGCCAGTGCTGTCGTCCTGCGAGTTTCGAGAAATCGGGCAGCGTACCACCCGTCGTGGCCACAGCGTTCGTGACGAGATCCCAGCCCGCGCCGGCGATCACCTGACGTCCCCATGCGTGGAACAGACCGGGGAAGTTGACGCCACCGGACGTCATGTTGCCGCCCACCTGAGATCCCTGCTCAATGAGCAAGGTTCGCACGCCCGCGCGCCCGGCCTGCAACGCGGCCGAGACGCCCGCCGTACCGCCACCCACCACGCACACGTCGACCTGCTCGCCGCACACATCCGAAGGACCGGATTTTCCAGCCGGCTTCCACGCAAGTTCCCCTTTAAGGCCCTTCTTCAAAACCCTCATGCGGGCGTTGTCCTTGGACCGACGGAAATTACTCGACGCCATCCCACACGATACGGACTCGTGTTCCACGCTCCAGCAGAAGGACTCGCGGAAGGCGTGGTACGTCCAGTCCCAGCCGTATTCGCGAAAGAGCTCGCAGAGGTCGTTCAGATACTTCTCCGCGCCCGGGGCGTACGCCACCGCAGAGAATTCGCCCACGTAGATCCGGGCACCCGTCTTGAGCTGGAAGTCCCGCACACTCTGGATCTCCTTCCTCACAAACTCCTTGTCCCAGCCCTTCGCCTTGTTCGGGTAGTCAACGGGATTGTAATCCGCCTTACTCTTGAAAAGTCCCTGGTGCGTGTACTCCATCGGCTGATAGACGTGTACGGAATAGATCAGATTGTCGTAGAGAAGCGGCTCGAAACCCTTGAGCCCGTAGATGTTCTTCACGTCGAATCCACGCGGCGAGGCGTTGCAGTTCGGCTCCACGACGATGGGCGTCACGGGGTCGATGGCGCGGATGGCCTCAATCGTGCGGCAGAACACGGCGCGCCACGTCGTCGTAGTGAGTTTGTTCTCGCGGTCGATCGGTTCGTTGAAGAGGTCGTAGCCGTAGATTGCGTCCTCGTTGCCCTTGAAGCGCCTGGCGATCCTCTCCCACGTCGCGACGAGAAGATCTTCATACTTCTTCTCGACGAAAATCATGTCGGAGCTGTATTTCTCCTTCGTTGCGCCGCCGATGTGAGTGTGCATGTCGACGCATATCTTGATGCCATATTTCCGCGACCACGGCAACATCTCATCAAGGTGGTCCAGCCATTCGTCGAGCCTGGTGTTGAAGGCAGCAACGGCGTCCGGCGCGTTCGTGAACTGGCTCCAGCTGGCGTGCATCTGGTAGCGGACGAGCGTCGCGCCCATTCTGTGGAGGTCAGCGAACTCCTTCTCGCCCGACGCGCCGAGCATCATGCCCTTCATCTGCGGCCAGCCCCGCACGTAGTCTGGATAGTTGATGCGCCGCCAGGCATCACCATCGGCAACGGCCGCCAACAACAACCCCCAAAAGGCCAATGCGGCAATTTGCTTTTTCATGCGTCACACCTGCATCATCTTATTGAGAGCCTCATGCCGCGTGTACGGGGCTCCTTCTCGCATGTCGCGCACGCCGCCAACACCACCGCACGAACGGACATTCTCATACGGCGTTTCATCGCGCCATCTCCGAAACGGAAAGCGTATAAAACATCCCCTAGAAACTTCGTCATTTTCGTCAATTTCATTGCATTTCTCCTTTCGTTGTCGCAGATCGTCTTGCCTGGCAAAACCTTCCACAGTTTTGAAAACATTTAAATTATATCATAATCTGCCGCCGATTTTACGCAAAATGTAATTTCACCAAGGTATATTCGTGTAATTCACCACGTACCATTCCTGTTCAAGAGAGGATCAAGCTGGTATGCTCTTAGCGATGGGAGAAAAACACAGACACGTCCATCGGTCAAGCCTCTTCCCACAATTCAAAGGAACTGGCAACGCTGAACCGCATCAAACCGCCCGCAGAACCAGGCCTTTGAGATAGAGCCCTTCGGGGAAGGAAAGCGAGACGGGGTGGTCGGGAGCCTGGCTCGTGCGCTCCAGAATCTGGAAGCTGCGCTTCGCGTCGAAGGCGGCCTCGCGGCAGACTGTCTCGAACATCTCTGGCGACATAGCGCCGGAGCACGAGAACGTGGCAAGCACGCCATTGGGCTTCAAAAGCTTCATCGCGAGGAGGTTTATGTCCTTGTATCCGCGCATGGCGCGCATGAGCTGGCCCTTGGTGTCGGCGAACTTCGGCGGATCGAGGACGATCATGTCGAACGAGCGCCCCTGGTCGCGGTAGAGCCGCAGCTGCTTGAACACGTCCGCCACCTCGTAGTCGATGCGCGTGCCGCAGAGATGGTCGAGGTCGGCGTTCTTCTTCGCAAGGTCCAGCGCCGGACGCGAGAGGTCCAGCTGCACAACAGACTGCGCTCCGGCGGCGCGCGCGGCAAGGCCGAACCCGCCCGTGTAGGCGAAGCAGTTCAGCATGTCCGCGCCGTTCGCGTATCGCGCGACGGCGGCGCGCGCGTCACGCTGGTCGAGGTAGAAGCCGGTCTTGTGGCCCTTGCGCACATCCACGAGATACTTGACACCGTCCTCGAAGATCTCGATCAGCTCCGGCGGTTCGCCGCCGGCGAGCACGCCGGTCTCGTCTGCGGCGGAGGCGTCACCTTCCCGCAGACCTTCGCGCACTCGGGAATCGACGTCGCTGCGGTTGTACACGCCCTTGCAGAACGGAACCATCTGCATCAGGGCGTCCGCCACCGCGCCCTTCCAGAACTCCGCGCCGGCGGAGGCGAACTGCGCCACCACCCAGCCGTCGTAGTAGTCCGCCACTACTCCCGGGAGGCCGTCGGACTCGCCGTGCACAAGGCGGAAAGCGTTCGTCCTGCCGTCCACGAGGAACCCGGCGCGGCGGCCCACGGCCGCCGCCACAAGCCCCTTCACGAACTCTGCGTCTGGGACGGAGGTCTTGTCGAAGGAAAGCATCCTCACGCGTATCTGGCTCGCCGGCGACCAGGAGCCGTATCCGAGCGTCTCGCCGGAGGCGTCCGCCACCTCCACCGTCTCTCCGGCGGACGGCGCGCCCGTGACGTTGCGCACCGCGCCCGAGAATATCCATGGGTGCCCGTGGCGCGTGGCGTAGTCGCGCTTGGGGTTCAAAAACACTTTTTCCATTGTGGTTGCCAGATGGTGGTTGGTGGATGGTAGTTGGCGGCCGTCTCGGGCGGCGGGGGTTCAGTCTTCAAACCAGCGCTCGAGGAGGCGGCCTATGATCTGGCATCCACGCTCGTTGCCGTGCACCGCGTCGCCCCAGAACCAGCCGGGAGTCTTGCCGGTGGAGATGATGTACTTCCACCAGGGGCCAGTCATATCGAAGAACGCGCACTTCTCCTCTGCGGCGACCTTTCTGAGATCGGCGCGGAAATTGGGCTTGGAGTCATCTATCTCGTACGTGCAGTTCTTCAGCCAATCGTCGCGAGTGAGCGAGCCGAACACGGGCGTGATGAGAAGAATCTCCTGACCCGGGCGCTTCGCCCTCACCTGGCGCACGACGTCGCGCACGGACTCCGCGTCGCCGTTCGATATTCCGCCTATCACAAGGAAGTCCGGCTCGTGGCGAAGCACCCACTCCTCGACGCGGTTCTCATGGCGGTACCATTTGCAGCCGGTGGAGCTGCGGATCGAGGGGATCCTCTTTATGTTCGCCTTGGGGAAGCGGCGGCCGAGGAGAAGATCGAACTGCGAGGCGCATGTGTTGCCGATGATGCTGTCGCCAAGGAGCACCATGCGCAGATCGCCGCCTTCGCGGAGAGTCTTCATCGTGCGCGGAATGTTCGCGAAGCGTCCCGCCGGGGGAGTGTAGTCGAGAGGGTCCATCTCCGCCCAGACGGCGTCTATGCGCTGAAGGCTGTTCATGCCGGCGTACTCAGGCTTCACCGTCCCGTTCAGGAGGATTCCGCCGAGGCGGAACTCGCCGCCGCCGCATGTGCGGAGCCTGAAGACGTGCGGTTTGGCTGGGGAGAGCCCTTGCGCCAGAGCCAAGGCGCGCATGGTGTAGCCCCGCCCGGCCTCTGCGGCTACGACGCGCAGCATAGACGTCTCCGGCGCGGGTTCGAGGCGCTTGAAAGGCGAATCGTCAACGGACCATTCGCACGCCGCCGCGTCGGGTCCGATCACGTCGATGATGCCCACCTCCACTCCGGTGAACTCCATGGTGAGCTCGTCGCCTGCCTTCTTCGAGACGAGCACATGCCGGAACAGAGGCACCGGCGACTTCTGCCCCATTAGCCAATCGCCCTTCTTCAGCACATTGTGGCTTTCGTACGCGATGATGCGCCCATTGCCGTGCGTTTTCGGGTTGAGCGGATTTGGAAGGCTCTGCCGAACGGGCTTCTCTGGCACGGGGAACGCGGTGAGCAGCTCGTCCATGAAACGCTCCGCCGCCTCGCACCATATCTTCGCGCCCGCCGCGGACGGCACCACGCCGTCAGCCGAGAACTCGGCCTTGGAAATCTTGCCGGAGCGTATCGCGTCGGCGGCAACCTTGGCGAGATCGAGGCTCGGAATGTTGTAGTGGTCCGCCAGACGTTCCGCGCGCTTGATCCACTCCGGCGTGCGGCCCGCGAGGTAGTCGTCGAGGAAGCCCGGCGCGAGCGTGTGGACGAGTATCCTGCTGTGCGTCGCGCGGTAGTGGACTATCTGCCTAAGGAGGTTCTCGAGCTGCATCTCGGCCTGGTCGGGATCGACTCCGGCGTCGCCGCCGGCAAGGCCCACCACCGCCAGATGCCCGCTGCATATCTTCTCGCCGAACACGGGCTTTCCCCATGCGCAGCGGTACTGCGCGAACCAGGTGCCGCCGTCCATGGGCTGGACCACTTCGCGCGGGGAGCCGCCGAAGCGCCGCTTCACGGCGTCCGTCATGGCGTGAGTGTAGCGCAGTTTCGGATGCAGGCCCTTGGGGCACTGCGCGAGGTCGCCGATGAAGAATATGTACTGGTTGCCCGTGTGGTCGAGCTTGAAGAAGTACTGCGAATTCGGTATGCCGCCGCGGATGTTCCAGCAGTCGGCTGCGTTGGATGCCGCGGCGATGGCGGCGAAGAATGCGATTGCTGCAAAGCGCATGGATTGGGGCCTTTCCTTTTCGTCAGTCCTGGAAGTATGCGAGATAGGCGCGCTTGGTCCAGTAGCAGTCCGTCTTGGCGGCCAGCTCCCAAGGGGCATGCATGTTGAGAAGAGGCGTGCCGAAGTCGAGGACGTCCATCCCGAAGCGCGCCATGAACATGGAGATGGTGCCGCCGCCGCCCTTCTCGGCCTTGCCAAGCTCGGCCATCTGCCATGTGACGCCGGCGCCGTCCATCACGCGGCGGACGTCGGCCACGAACTCGGCGCGGCAGTCGCTTGCGCCGCTCTTCGAGGCGCCGCCGGTGTACTTGGAGGCGGCAGGGCCCTTGTTGAGGCGCGCCTCGTTGCCGGTGGAGTCCACGTCGGGGAAATGCGGGTCGGCGGCGGCGGTGACGTCGGCGGAGAGCATGGTGGAGCGCTCGAGCGCGCGGCGCACATCGATGTCGCGTGCGCGGGCGTTCTGGCGGTCGAGGAGCTCGGCCACGGTGTTCTCGAAGAACGAGCTGTCCATTCCCGACGCGCCGGTGGAGCCGATCTCCTCCTTGTCGCAGAGGATCACGGCGCATGTCTTAGACGGCGGCCTCTTCCCCGCGGCCATGTCCAGGAGCGCGCTGAGGCCCGCGTATGCGCACACGCGGTCGTCGTGCCCGTAGGCGGCGATGAGCGAACGGTCGAGGCCCACTTCGCGCGGCATCCCTGCGGGGACGATCTCGAGCTCGGCGGAGAGCAGATCCTCCTCCGTCACCTTGTACTCCTTCTTGAGGAAGTCGACGAGAGCCTGCTTCGCGGCGGGCTTCTTATCGTCGTCCTCGCCCGCGAGCGGTAGCGTGCCGGCGATCACGTCGAGGTCCTCGGCGGGGAAGAACTCCTTCTGCGTCTTCTTCTCCTGGTCTTTGCCGAGGTGCGGGAGGATGTCCGAGATCATGAACACGGGGTCGCCGGGCTTGTCGCCCACGGCCACCTCGGCCTTGGTGCCGTCCTTGCGCACGATCACCCCGTAGAGCGCGAGGGGCAGGACGAGCCACTGGTACTTCTTGATGCCGCCGTACATGTGCGTGTCGAAATAGACGATGCCGCCCTTGGAGTAGATCGGACGCGGCTTGAGGTCGAGGCGCGGCGCGTCGGTGTGGCCGCCCACCACGCGTATCCCCTCGGCGCACGGAGCCGAGCCGATCACGCACGCCATGAGCGTCTTGCCGTGGTAGCCGCGGTACACCTTGTCGCCAGGCTTCAGCGACTTCGCCTTCGACATCTCCTTGAACCCTGCCGCCTCTATTAGGCGCACGGCCTCGGCGTAGGCGCGCCTCTCCGTCTTGGCCACGGAGAGGAAGCGCATGTACTCTTTCGCGTATGACTCTATTTCCTTTTTCATCTATTTCTCTTTTCTGTTTTTCCAGATTCTCCCTTTCACAGGCGCACATCCAACGTTGCGCCATTGATGTGCCAGATGATGTAATATTACCAAATCCGGGCGATTTCCACAAGTGGCCGTCAGACGCCGATGCACTCAGCCTAAACATTGCAGCAGACATGTCATCTGACGAAGAGGCGGAAGAAACCGGAAGAAGCAGATGTGCCGACCGGGATGGACACTCTGTCCGCTCCACGATCGAGCTCGCCGTCCGCGACATCGGCAAACGCCTCCGTCAGCGAGGAAGTCCGCTGCACATGCACACGTTCGCTTGAAGCGTCACTTGTCGAGAAGCCGATGTTGGCAGAACCATTGGCCACCGACAATCCCGTCGCCTTGATCCAAGCCCTGTCTGCCGCATTCCACGGATTGACGCCATAATACCAGCATTCCGCTCCCGTGTATCCGTTTGCCGTTTGCTCTGCAAGTTTGTTGGAACATGCAGCAAGGCTCTCCACATTGTCCACCAACCCGGTCACGGACAACCATGAAAGCGGTACAGACACTGATTTTCCCGCAGCATCCGCAACGAGCTTCGGGTCGGCTGAATCGTAGAACCTCATAAGCCTGCAGCTTCCCGGCTCTGGCACAATCTTCTGCTTGGCGACAAAGGCCGAAGTTCTGCCCGGCATCCACAACGCTATCTTGTGGACACCTCCCGTCGGAAGATTACCGAACACCTGGAATATCCCCTCGCCGTAGCCCGGCATGTCGTCGGATCCGTATTCAATGGTGAGCTTGTCTGGCGTTTCCCCGTCAACCCCATAGTAGGCCTCAATGTCCGCAGACGGATAGGACAAAGGAGCACAGTTCGACGCCGAATGGACCTGTGCGAAAAGCGACCACATCGCCGTCTCGGCAGCCACCCAATTACGCATGTCATTTAGATTGTCGTTGTCGCCTCCATACGTCGGCGTCAGACTTTCGGGAACCGAGCCGTCCTCGAGAAAGTTACGAATCAGACAGAACACGGCGTCTTTTTCCTTGTCCGTACACGAACACAGCGCATCGGCTTTCGTATGGGGCAATATCGACGAATGGCAGCGGTAGACGTAGCGGACAGGCACGTCTCCTCCCAACGAAGCCGACCATGCGTGGACGAGGCCGTCCCAATAAGAACCATATGACGTCGGCCCCACGAAATATACGTCCGTGAGCCCAGCGATGCAAAGGGTGTCTGCGCCCGGCCATCGTCTGCCGTCGAAATGCCATGCCTCGCCAAGATGCCACAGGAAACTGGAACCGTACACCATCTGCTCTGCTTCATATGAATAATCCGCGTTCTGTCCGTAGTGCGGCGTGCCGAGAGTGATGTAGCGGCGCAGTATGGAGTTGTCCACAAAACACTCCTGGGCGATCATCGAGCGGAAGACGAGTCCGCCCATGGAGTGCGCAACCACGTCCAGAGGCACACCGTCGCCGCGTTCCTCGTAGAAGTCCACAATCTCACGCGCCACAGCGGCGGCGACGTCCTCGATGGGCGTGTCTGTATTGAAGCCAAGTCCGCCGCTGTAGTAGTTCAACGTGAGAAAATCGTCCCTGTCGGCGTAAGCGGTTTTGACCATCTGGTCCTGTAGATCATTCCAGAGCGAACCGCTGGACGACCATCCGTGGAGCCACACGATGGGGTTGGCAAATAAGCAGAACGCCGCTAAAAGAGCGTTACAGAATATAATGCGTCTAATGTTCATATGTTTTGAGAAGTCTTGTGGCCGCAAGGCGGTTGTCGTTCATAATTGCGGAAGTCGAGACGCGGCGGAGCTCGGCGAGACGCTCGGCGGATGCGCCGTCGGCGGCGAGGTCTATGCGGAGCCTGGCGAAAGCCACGTCTTCACGGCAAGTGCGGCGTTTCGCGAGCGTCGCCGCAAGATCGAGCGCCTCGCGTGCGGAAGCCCAGTCGCAGCACTCTTCAAGGAACTTCGCCGTCCGGAAAAGCCGCATGTATGTCGCACCGCCGCCGCGGCAGGCGTCTAGCGCATCCCGCGCGAGAACGGCGAGTGCGTCTGTGCGCTTTGCATTGCGGGCTATGTCGCACACCCACATCCTTCGCTTCACATCCGCTCCCGCCCATTCACGGGACCTGGGCACCAGATCTGCGTCGCCGCGCGTGGCCGCTTTGTAGAGCGCTTGCGCAGCCTTGAGCTCGTCTTCAGAGAATTCGCCACTCCTTGCCACGACAGCACTCGCCGGACAAAGAGTCGAATGTCCAAGGCCGCCGGGCGTTCCATTCTCTCGGATCACATCGCCAGACACGGCACCGGCAGGCTTGGCAACTATCTGTCCGGCATCTCGCCCGACGAGAATGAACCCGCCTATCGCCAATGCCGCACATGCAAGCCCCCACACTATTAGTTTCAAAGTCAATTTCATGAACATTAAGCCTTTTCAACACGATCCAGGTTGGATAGCAAATGTCAAAGTAGTCATAGCCGACTTGCCAGCCATTTCCCTGTGCAACACCCATTGCACAGCATGACAAGAATGTGCTTTGTTTTCCATAGTTGCCAGTATATCAGATTCCAATAGCCGTGTCCAGCAAGCTGCAATATTGCAGGACGTTCCTTCAGAACGAGAATGTCCCCCACTTCGAGGGGTCTGTCTTCACCTCGGACGGGATGTCGGAGACCTCCTGCGAACCAGGGTCGAAAAGATACTGGCGGCGCATCGCTCGCGCCCCGGCGGCGTCACCGAAGATCACCCCGGCGTCGGCGCGGCGGATTCCGCCCGAGAACGGAACCTTCTCGCCAAGCGACTTCCAGGGGATGTCGATCCTCGCCGCATAGCCGCCCTTCCTGCGCTTCACCTCCACCTTCGCGTCTTTAACCGTCTCCACACGCGCAACCGAGACGCGCCCCGCGGGCGAGACGAACTCCACCGGCGGCGTCTTCGCGGCAGGGTCCACAAAAACGTAGCGCACGACTACAGGCTTCCCGCCAATCGGCGCGATCACCAGCCGCTGGTCACCGGACACGGGCGCGCGCCGCTTCGGATCGGCCTTGGGATCGCCCTCCCAGCGGAAATCCAACGCATCGCCGGAATGGAAAAGCGTGTGCTGCGCCTCCCCGGCGTTCTCGAACGGCGTGGGATCGTCGACGTCGTAATGGAGCGTAAGCCTGTTTTCGTTCCAGCCGATCGAGAAACGCGCAACAGGATCCACCTCCGGAAACGAACATGGCACCATCTTCCACCAGTCGTGCGTAAGCCCGAATCCACCCGCCTTCACGGTCCGCGCCGGACCGCGCTCCGAACGCGGCACTGTGGAAAGCGGCGGCGGGCTCGCCGCAAGATGCAACGCCCCGCCATCAAGGCGAGCTATCGTCTCCGCCCCTCGCAGTTCGCAGATGTTGAGCGAATCCTTTCCCTCTATGAGATGAGGCCGCCCGGCGACGTCTCCGAACCATCCGTAGAAACATTCATCGCAAAGCGAGTTCTCCGAGAACACCATGCCCCTCTCGGCGGCGGCGAGGTTCTGCGTGGCGGGATGCGTGCGCATGTCGCCGAAAAGCTCCATGACGAACAATCCGTCCACTGTGAAGAGATAGCGCGTGCCCTTGTTGCCGTTGAGAAGCATAAGTCCGCCTGGGGCTACGGACGAGAACCCCTCGATCCCGAGTGTGTGCCTGAGTTCGCCCACGCGCGGAAGAGGCGAGTTGTGCGTGTTGCTGGGGTAGGGGTTGGGATACGTCCAGAGCGTGCGCCCGGAAAGCGAGACCGCGCCGAAGAGATTGTTCGTTGCGCCCTGGTTGCCGCAGCCGCCGCGATTGACGATGAACGACCGCCCGTCCGGCGCCATCGAAAGCGAGCACACCTTCGCGAGCTCCGGCGGCAGATGCACCAGCCGGACCTTCGCAAAATCATAACGCAGCACCTCTCCAGGGACAGGCTTGAACACGGCGAGGCTTTTCCCGTCCTTCGTCCGCATCACGATCTCCATATCCGGCCCAAGGCGCATCGACCATTCCGCACCGTAGGCGAACTTGTCCGAGAAGGTCTTCACGCCGTCCTGCCACAGAAATACGCCCGTCTGACGCCGATGGCCCTTGGCGTCGACCTCCCACTCCGAGCCGACCACCACACGCGGCACAAGACGGTCACCGACGATCTCGCCGATGAACGTCTGCCGCAGCACGGGGCCGTCATCCGCAACAAGATACGTCCTGCCGCGCCATTCGCGCACCGTGGAAGGCCCGGCATGGCCCATCTCTGGGTTGCGCGGCGGCACGCTGGGCACTTCGGGATGGGCGGACGGATCGTAGAGCACCGCATCAAGCTCCGCTCCCGCAAAACCCTCTTTCAAGCGGAACCTCATGCCGCCGTAGTAGGCGAAGCGGCCAGTGGAGTCGATCGATCCGCCGCCGCCGTAGAACGGCGTGCCTACGTAGTCGCGCACAAGCGCGCCCTCGCGCGTCCACACGCTCACTCGCTTGGGCAGGAAGGTGTTCTCGCACACCCACACGTTCCCGCGCGCGTCCACCGTCACGTCCACGGGGTTTCCCATCGCGAGCGGATCGTAGCGCCCTTCACGGCGTCCACCGCGCCTGCCGATCCTCCGCACAAGCTTACCCGACGGCGAAAACACCTTCACGCACTGCTCTTCGCGGTTCGTGTCGCAGACGTAGAGATTGCCGTCCGCGTCTGTGGCCCGGCCGTGGAATATCTTGGTGGACGGACGCCTAACGAGGGCCTCGGCGTTCGACATCGGCTCGTCGTGGTGCCAGAGCCCGGTGCGGCGGTCGAAGAACGAGAGCCTGTTTTTATCCGAGAGCGCCACCACGATGTGCTCGGCGGTGAGATACATCCCCACTATGCCGCTGAAGTCCTCGCTATTCTCGCGCACTAGCGCGGAGTCGTGCATTATGTGGCGGGCATACACCTCCTTCGGAAGGCGTATCCACTTGTAGCCCTTTACGTCGAAGATGTTCACGCCCAGGCGCTTGCCCATCCAGAAGCCCTCGCCGGCCACAAAGAGCGTGTCACCCTCGGTGCAGATGGCGTGCGCGCCGGAGAGTCCTAGCCAGAGCGTGCCCCAGAGTTTGCGTCCGTCGAGGTCGCACTGCACGATGGCATCACCGGCCTCGGCCGTCTTCGCGCCCACATACACATGGCGCGAGTCGGAGAAGAGACACCAGGGGGCGGTGTGGTCGGAGAGCCACCCGCCCGCGCCGCTCGCGCGCAGATTCCATCCGCCGGGGCGGGTGTGCGTACGCCACGGCGTGGAGCCTGGCGAGTAGAACGCACCAAGCCAGTTTGCTGTGATTGCACCGTGCGCTATGCCTCGCCAATGGTATTCACCGGCGGGCATGGGGTTGCCGAAATCATCGCGCCCGTCCCATGATTCGGCGTGGGCGCCTGCGACGCGCGGCGCATCGGCGATGAGATTGCGCACGCGCCCGCCGTTCGCGTCCTCCACCACTATGGTGACATTCGCTGGCGCCGCAAGGGAATAACGGATGTCGTCCCCCGCCGCATGGAACGAGACAGTTGCCACGCACACCATCGCCAGCGCCGCGCACACTGCATGACTCGTCGTTTTCATGTTGTTGATTATACCATAAAAACGACCAGTCTAGCAGCGGAATCACGTCCACTTCATTGTCCGGAGACCACCGTCTTCCAAGTCCTTGGAGGCAATGTTCCCTCCAACGAGACATCAGGCGTGGACAATCTGTATTTCTGGCTTTCCCTCGTCCAATTCACGAGCATCGCCCGGACGCTTCCATCCTTGCCGCGCCACACCGAATGCATCACCGCCGGAATGCCGTCGTGTACGATTGTATTGTACTTGCCCTCGGCATTATACGTGCTGCGGCTGCAGAATTTCGCCGTCTTCGCAGCGGACTCCAGCCTGCCAGGATCGGCCAGCAAGGCGTCTGCAAGGAAATCAGCATTCTCGTGGCGCCACCTTGCCGTGGCCACCATGAAGGCGTAGTCGTCCTTCAACCTCGGGTCTGAGGCGTTCTCAAGGCGAAAGTTGTGGACGCACGGCTGCATACCGTGGACCGCGCTGCGCGCCAGCTCCACGGCGAACTGGTCGGGGAACAGCGCCGGCCAGTCCAGTTCACGCTTCCACTTCTTCTCCGGAGGCCAGTTGACGTCGTATGGCGGTATTCCGTCCATCATCGTATAGGCGCCGAAGAGGACCGCGACGTCGTTGAACACCGCCTGAAAGGCCGGGACCGTCTCCATCCTCCTTTTCCACCATCCAAAGCGTTCCATGCTGTCGCACAGGATGATGTGCGAGTCGAACGTCCCGATGTAGTCTTCGCCGATGTCCTCGGACGAAAAATGGACTCCAGGGTTCTCGACGCGAAGCGTCCTGACGAAATCGACATATCCCCGCACAATGGCATCGGAATCTCCCGGGACATGGGAATGGCGCGGGTTGAAGCATTGCTTGTTGCAGGCGCACACGATCTGATCGACATACACAGCCTCCAGTCCGCCGTCGCGCACTAGATGCCGCACGACTTCGCGAACCTTCGCCTGGAACACCGGCGCTTCGCCGCACATCTCCACCAGCGCGACGTTGGAATAAGGATTGTACACAACCCGCCGTGGCGAGCGCCCTGGCGAACGCACGGGATCCCACCACAGCGCCTCGGCCTCGCCGCCGTTCGCCCAGTCGGGATCGTCTTCGCCGCGGGACACGCCATTGATGTACACCTGCGTGTAGATGCCCGAACGCTTGGCACGCTCGATCGTCGCGCGAAACTTCTCCACCCCTTCGCGCGGCGGCCAGAAGTTGGGATAGCAGGTGTCGTATGGTATCTTGTGCCACCAGTACCAGTCCAGCGCCACCGGCACCCCGGCATCGGCCGCGAACTTCTCCACGGGAGCGATGACTCGCTCCGCCTCGCCGCGGTTCCAGAACCACATTGACACGTCGCGCAGACGCCCCCGCTTCGCCGCGCGGGCCTTCGCCTCCGCATAATACGGACGCGTCACGGCCCATTCGCGGTAGAAGCGCGCCGCATTCCACCAAGAACCATTGTATTCGCGGATGACGCCGAGAAAGGGCCGGACCGCCCTGCGCCGAGCCTCGTCCGTGAACGGCAGATCATAGAACACCGCGATCCTCGCGAACCCCTCGCGGTCCTTGTGGCACTGCACGTTAGACGACGCATACCCGTCCGTGCGCCAGTCAAGATACACCGATGGACTGCCCCCTCCTTCATTCACCAGCGCGGCGAACCGGAATGCCCGGAAATCCCCGTTTCGAGCACCAACCCATACGGGCGCACCGTTCTTCGCGGAAGACCAGTCGTAGTGGACCAGCATGCCCATCGAATACGGCACCAATACGTCGGCGTGTGCATCCACAGGCGCCGACAGCTCAGGGAACTTGACGCGGCGCAGGAATCTATCGGACGCATTTCCGGAATAGGAGTACGAATACCGCCAAGATCCGTCGTCACCCTTCTCCGCTTCAGCCCTTACCTCGAAATCCGCTCCGCAGATCGGATGCCCCTTCCAAACACCGACATGCCGTCCGCCCGAAATCTCTTCGCGGAAACTCGCCATAGCGCGCTCGTCGAAGGACTCCACCGCATTCGTCCCGGCCATGCCAAGCTCGACCGTGAAACCGAGCTCAAGCGCGCCCAGCCGCAGCCGTTCGGCATGTGCATGCAGCATAGCCGTCATGATCGCAAACGCAATCGCAAATCGTCGCAGCATTCTGCTGTGCAAAGATCCACATCTCGGCGTTGCCGCCGATACGACTTCCTCCTCATCTAAACGCACATGCGGATTTCCCGCACACGGCTTTCCATCGAGCGTTCTTCCTGTTGCCATGGATTTCCCCTTTCTTGCACTACGGCAAAAATCGCTGTTATGACACTACACACCCTATCACGGCACAAGCGCAAAAGAGCGTGCGCGACGACGGCGGAGATCTAGACGAAGGTGACCGCCTCGCCCGCATGATGCTATTCGTCGCCGCATGCCCGCACAGAACGGCCGCAAATAAAGCGGCTGAGCGCAGAAACAAGCTCATGCGTCGCCCTTCGAACAGTCGAACATATTGTTTCATGCCGCGATTTTACCAAATACCACTTTCATGCGCAAGCACGACACACGACACTTGGGCAAGTTACTTCCCAAGATTTTCTCTGTGTGGTTTATTCATTTACTAGCCTACGCAACGTTTATAATACCGCGACATTTCGGATACGATTCACATCCATAGAACGAGGCACCATCCTTCTTGCGTTTGCGAAGAACCATCTTGCCGCCACAGTACGGGCATAACGGCGCTTCACCTTCCATGACTACAGAATGCCTCTTCTTCAAGTTGCCTACATGGTTCGCCTTGCGTTCCGAGCCTACGGTCGCCTGCCATTCTCCTATCACCTCCACTAATTCATCCACCTGAGACACTTTGATGATCGGCTTGTCAAAACTTCGGATATATGCCGCAGCACTCTTCGAGAAGACAACATTCTCCGGCATTATCGTCTTGAATTTACATTCTTCGGCAAAGATAACAAGATTGTGGAAATACGACTTGTCAATACCAAGATTATCCGCCAATGCGCAAATGTGTCTATAGTTCTGCCGTAACGGATTCTGGAATCTGCTTTTCTTGTGATAGATCGTCTGCATCCATTGAGCGCTTTTCTCATCTCCGAAAATCCATCCGGAATAGGTTTTCGTCTCGGCGACGAAGACACCGTACTGTGATACTATTATATGATCTATCTGCGTGGTAGTACCGTCCGGCAGCGGGAGATACAAGTCGTTCAGCAACTTGTATTCACCGTCGGGGAGTCCGCTTTTGAGCCGTTCCGCCACGATTCTTTCACCTCGTGCACCCTTCCGCTTGGGGCTGTTGAACCAGACGAAGAATATCTTTATCACAAGTATCAGTCCCAGCCCCAAAAACACGAAGTGGAAAAGTGGACGAAGTGACTCCATTATTACATTCATTTTCTCTAGACCTCCTGTCATCGATTATATCACTTCCACTCCCCCACTTTTACAAGTGTAAAGACCCTCAAAAAATGAAAGGCTGGGAAATGTGGACCCGATCCAAGGCTCTCCTTTTCACAAACCGCCGTTTGCCAAACAGCCGTTTGCGTGGCGTTTCCCTTCCATTCCAGCTCTACGCTTTGAAATTAAAATTACGCATTAGTGTTTTGCCGTCTTGCAACTGCAAACGCCTTGATTTTCTCGCCAAGCTCACGTACGGATTCACCATTTGCGAAATGCCGCTGATGCCACGAGGTATAATCCTCTGGGGATCGGCTCATCATCACGACAAACCGTTCGGTGTCAAGATACCCGAAATGGTCAACCAGAACATTAAAACATTCAGTTCGAAGTTGATTGTCTGTAATCATTGTCATGATTCGCCCTCCATTATGAATTCAACAGGATTTGCAATTCGCATCTTTCCAAGCGAATGCAATTTCTTGGTTATACCTCTGTCCGTGGTTAAAAACCAATCACACGAAGCAGCCTCAGCACACGCAATATGCATAGCGTCCATTGCTTTTATGCCATACCGTTCTATCTCCTCGCCACGACAAATCAATACATCATCGACCGAAACCATTTCTGCGGCGTTGGATTTCCACGGCGTAATCATGTCAGGCTCTTGGAAATTTGGGCTTTGCCCTAGTTCATAGTCCAATGCATCACTCCAAACGTATTCCACCTCTCCACTTTTCATCAGCGTTTGCACACGTACCTTTGCTATGGTTTCAAGGTGGATACGCAAATCCGTTTGCGGATCAAACGGACGATTGTAGCAACAGTTGTCAAGATAAACTCTCATGCCGTCACCTCCCTGCGAATACACAAACCTAAAACCCAAAGCTTTTCAGCCTTGTGTTTCCTCGCGATAGTAGAGATTTCATCCTGCTTCGCCATTATCTCATCCATCATACCCATATCTGAAACGCCATTATTATATCATATTTCAGCGCCGATTGTGTCATCGATTTGGCAGCTTGCGTGGATGGCATTGGTTTATAGATTGGGGAGACTGTTCCGCTGACTTGGCGGCAAGACGCTCGGAGTACCACTTCATTACGCCTTCGAAAATCCTCTGCGAAAATGCCGTCAGGCGAGGCTCAATTATCTTCTCTGGATGGAACTGGACACCTATCGCGTTTTCGCCCTCAATGGCCTCGCCCACGCCGTCCGGCGCCCGCGCCGTGACGCGGAATCCCGGCGCGACCGCCTTCACCGACTGATGATGGCTCGACGTCGCATCAAACTTGCCGCCGCCCCATTTCGCCACCCACGACCCCGCCTCGGCGATCACCTCATGCACCACAGGGGACGTCTTCCCGCCTTCATTCCTTCGGTGGACCACCTTTGAATCAGGATAGTCGTGCGGAATGTCCTGATGCAATGTGCCGCCGTAATAGACGTTCAGCACTTGGCATCCGCGGCAGATTCCGAAGACGGGCATGCGGCGTTTCGCCGCCTCCGACAGCAGCAGCCATTCGAACGCATCGCGCTCCGGGCTCGTCTTCCCCATCTGCGGCGTGGACTCTTCGCCGTAGCGCGCCGGCTCGATGTCGGCGCCACCTGCCAGAAGAAGAGCGTCCACATGGTCTAGCGCGGCGCCGACATCGCGCGGGTCGGCGGACCGCGCGATCAGCAGCGGGACTCCGCCGGCCTTGCGAATGGCGTTCACATAACCCATCCCGAGCGAAACTGTCTCCGGGCTGCGCGCGCTGCAAATGTCGCCGATCCCGACGACGATCTCGCCCGCGCCTAAAAGCTGGATCGCAATCGACGCGACGACCGCGAAAGCATATATCCTGACTCTTTCAATCATGACGGTTCTCCTCTGCGCATAGAATTATACCACAATCCATCCTCCGTTGGCTACCCTCTCACCCCGACCTTTTCTTCCTTTAAGAAGTGTCAGGTCCTGCCACTTCTCGAGATGGACGTTTACGACACTTGTCGCATTCGACATCATATGTTATAATGACGCCAATTGACTTGAGAATCTCGCAACCCTCAACCTGATTTGGAATGGCATGACATGCTTATCAAAACCAAATCCCTAGTGCTTAGGACCGCATTTACCATAACAGCCTGGTCATGCATGGCAAGTGCAACATTTGCCGGCAATGGCAAGATCGATGCCCCCGATTCGGTGTCTACGCCCATAATCACGAGCAATTTGACGTTCGTGACAGGAGCTAGCATGTCGATGATGGCGATGCAGGGACGCAACCTTTTCATGGGCATCGTCTGCGCCAACACTGATCGCGAAGCTGCCGGACTGCCCTCCCTATGGCCACGCACGACAGCGTTGCCGGACATTGGCAAGGATGATGTCACCGGCAACGCCTACTTAAAGTCTACGGTGTATTTCCGTGACTTGTTCGACATGTCGAACCATGGCAAGGCAGATTGGAATCCGTATGTCAGTTGCAGCATGGACGTAGCAGGCAAGGACTTCGACGAGTGGTGCGTGGCGGCCAATGTAACGGACGAAATGCCGGATTACCTCCCTGTGCTGATTTCCGCGAACTTCAATCCCGAACTACTGCCGTCCAAGTGGGATGGAACTTTGGACAGCACGACGTAACTCCCCATAGGTCCGGCGCATGGCGCTGCGAAGTCGTTGTTCGACGACAAGGCGATCATTGTCGTGATGAAAGATGGTTCATCTAAGATCATCAAGGGAGAGAATTTGACCTACAAGACATTGTACGGCGGCAAATCGTTCGATCTGACGAACACAAAACCGCCGATTGTCTATCTGACGCCCAAAGGCATAGCCAAACCATCAGCGCGCAGATAACTCCATGGAGACGTTCTCGTCAAGGCGGAAAATCTGATCGATGGCATTGCTGGCGTCGACAAGACGATTGGAATGCCTCACCGAAAATCACTTCATCTCACGAAACGCCCGAAGCTCCCAGGGGGCGAGGGAGAACTCCCTGGTGCCGCCAGCAGGCTCGCCAGAAACCGCGTCGCGCATTCCATCCGGCATTGTCGCCTTTATCGTCTGGTCGTCCGGGGTAACGTTCACGAGATACCTGTACTCCACCCCTTTGTGGCGAGCTCCGCGCAGCACGACCTTGTCCGTGCCCAAGGGAAGCGTGCTGAACTTCACCGCCGGAAGCGAGCGGAACGCCTGCATCCACGGCGTGACGAACTCCTCCGTGCCGTAGGTGCCGATGAGGAACCCTCCTTTGGCGAAATCCAGCACGTCCCTTATTTCAGCACTATCTCCTGGAAACCGTATGGCCACTTGCCTCTTACGAGTATTCCTGGCGCGGTCTCCAGCGCGCCGTAGCGCGTCTTGCCGTCGTTGAGGTTGGCGAGGACTGCAAAGCGCATCGACTCGCCGGCATTGAGGCGGAACGGCGAGACGGCCTGCGGGGCGAAGCGGATCGTGTAGATGGTCTTGCGCCCCTCGCTCTTGACGTCCAGCGCAACATCCTCCACCACGCCGAGCGGCTTGTGGAGGGAGTCGTGGTAGGCGAGCGACGCCATGCGACGATACACGGTGGGCCGCCCCTTGAACATCGCAAGGTCGTATTCAAAGTCGTCGTCTTCGTAGCCGACGCCCGCCTTCTGCGCGTTCTTCGTCGTGTCGAACGCGATCTGGAGCCCGTCGCCCTTCCACATGTTCATGACGTCGCCATCGGGGTGGAAGCCGTCCTTCTCCACTACGGCGCGCATCATCAGCCCCGTCCTGTTCCACGCGAGGCGCACCTCAAGCGCATCGCCCGGCTTCGGCTCGCATTGAGCGGCCGTCCGCCTGCCGACCTTGGCGCCGGCATCCGCCTTCCTGCCCGCTACGACCGCCGCCTTCGACCAGTCCACCTCATTCTCGAAATACGGCACCTTCAGCTGCTCGCGCCTCTCCTCGGCGGCGGACTTCTCGGCGGCGCCGAAGTCGAGCGACGCGAAGAGACTTTCGATCTTGTCAACGGGCAGCTTCGTGACGAGATACTGCGGGAACACGTCGAGCGCGATCTCGTCCTTCGTCTCCGGCGTGCCCATGAAGCCGTGGACGAGCGCCTGCGCGGGCAGCTTCACCTTGCGCGGCTCCCCCATGAACTTCCACATCGCGACGACGCGCCTGTCGCCGCGGTCGAAGACGTATGCGCGCGACGATACGCCCACGTCAAGCTCCTTCACACAGGGTGCCTCCTCGACGATGTCCATCAGCGCGCGCTGCGCATACGGGAGACAGCTCGGGCGCGCCATGTAGTCGTTTTCAGGGTTTCCGTTGTGGATGTTGATGTAGCTTATCATGCTGTTGTGCGTGCCGAGCTGGAAGTCGAAATAACGTTCGCTCCCGCCGGCGAAGCCTACGATCATAGTGCGAACGATCAAGGCCGCGCCCTGGGCGTCCCTGGGATAGATGCAGCCGTGCTCGGGGTTCGACGGCGTAGTCTTGCCGCGCTCCGTCGCCCAGCTGGGCATGTGCTTGCCCTTGATGCGCGTGCCCTCCTTCACGAGCGTCTCCACCTGCTTGCGGTAGTCCGGCACCTCCGGCATCGCGCAGTAGGGATGCTCGGAGATCACGTCAAGATGCGCCGCCGCGCCGCGCTCCAGGACGTCAAGCGTCCAGCCGAGATCGGTGTGGCACGTTGTCGGGCCTACGATCAGGGACTTGCCGTCGTGTCTGCGAATCGCCTCGGCGGCGGTCTTGATGCACCACACGTCCGTCTCGGGGGTGATGAGGTCGTATTTCGTAGGGTCGGGGTTGCGCCCCATCCCCGAACGCGCATTCGGCTCGTTGAGGATCTCGTACGCGCATATCTTCCCCTGCATGTTCGTTACGATGTCCGAGATGTGGTTCTGCCACTCGGTCGGATCCTTCACGACGAGATACCGCAGGTTGTAGGGAAGCACGCCCGCGTTCGAGAAGCAGTAAAGGATGTCCACACCGGCTTCGTGGAGTCTGGACATGGCCTCCATCCTGCTTACGTCCCTGGCCTTGGAGTCCCAGATTCTCGCCGATCCGATACGGAAGTCCTTCATGAGCTCGATCATCCGAGGGACGTTGAAGCAGGACGGCAGATTGTAGCCCATGCGCTTCAGCAGGGGCTTGCGGGCGTCGATGACGCCGAGATTGAACCCTGCGTCTTGCTGCACCTCGCCGGAGCCGTCGTCAGCACAACCTTTGATCGTGAACAGCCACTGGACGGGGCCCCTGAAGCTGGCGGGCAACTTGAGCTCCTCGGAGATCTCCGATCCGCCATCCTTCAAAGCGACCTCGCGTTCCGGCGTCTCCGCCACTACCTCCCCCCTAAAGTCCAACGCCTTCGACGACACGCGGCAGCTGCTTAGGGAGGGCCGCGCCCCGTCGCGGCCGATTCCCTGCAAGATCTTGATATTCGCACTAATCCTTTCGCCGGCGTAGTAGATCGTGGATTTCTTGTTTATCGCCCCGCTCACGCAGATCGGTTCAGGCTCATAGTCGCCGTCCTCCGCCTGGAAGACGCCGCAGTCATCGACCCAGAACGTCCCTGGGGAGACGATGTCGAGCCGCGGCGTGACGAGGCCGAAGCTCGCCTGGAGATCGCCGTAGCTGCCGTTCTGCTTCTGCCCGACGCTCTTCACCAGCAGCTTGTAGCGTTTCCACTCGGTAGTGAGCTTCAGCGACATGCAGTAGGCGCCCACGCCCCCGTCCCCCGTGTTGAGGCGCAGGTTGAGGCGGCGCCCGTTCTTGTCCGCCTTCGCCCAGCATGTGAAGACGAGCGGCATGCCGGCGATCACCGGCATCTGGTTGAACTCCATGTTGTACGGGCCCCACGCCGGGATAGACTCGCGATCGTGGTCGACATGGAAGCGGAACGACGCGCGGCCCGAATGCCTCTCCTCCATGTCTATCGCGGGTTCGGTGGAGGTGGTGAACCAATGCCCGTCCTGGCCAAGGTATTTGCCGTCTTCCGAAAATGTGATCGTGTTCGCCATCGCCGTGCCGTACCATCCGCGCTCCGCGCCGCCGTTGACGAGCAGGTTCTTCCTGGGGTCGACCTTCTGCTCAGACGCCTTGGCGACCTCCCAGGATATCCTGCCGAACTCGAACACGCCGGAAGTCTCAAGACGCACGTCGAACTGCAGGCCTTTCAACCCGGCCGGGACGGTGCGGGAATAGACGTATGGCCTGACGGCGGCATCCTCCGACATCATCGGGCGGACGTTCCAATAGTGATACATCTTCTTCTGGTGCAGTTTGTTCACCGGTGCAGCCTCTTCGGTGAAACGACCGTTGTGGCCCATCTCCCAGCGCGCGCCGGGGGGCGCCTTCATCTCCGCGACGAAATCGATCTTCGGCCCGTTTGGGATGTCTGCCACGGGCATTGTGAAGCAGACGCGGATGAACGACTTGGGCTGCGTTAGGTCACAGTCCGTAGTGTCCACGACGAGGCGGCCTTCGTTGAAGCCCAGCTTCACCTTCGACAAATCGGACAGCTTGCAGCCGAACATCCCGAGAAATCGGCCTTTCTTCCGGTCCTTCTCTGGCGCGGCATGTATCCATCCCTGCTTTCCGTCCGCGTCTATCCGCGTGGTCGCGGTCTCCGCCGACCAGTTCTCGAACAACGTCTCGGCCGATACTGGCATGCACAGACAGCTGGTCGCCGTCATGGCAGCCGCAAGAATGGCGATCTTTGTCATTGGCTGTCCTTAGTTGAAGTTAATGATGATTTCACATGAGTTCGTACGTCGCGGTCAGCGGACGGCCAAGCGCGCCGAAGCATGCGCCGGGGCGGACTGAAAACGATATGGTTCCCTTCGGCAGGCTCTCGCAAGCCAGAACGCAGAATGAAGCGCCGTTCGCCGCCTTGGAGTCCGCGCCTAGCTCAACGCCCTGCGCGAGCACCGCACGCGTGAGGCGTTCGCCGTTGCCGCCTTTGATCTCGACGAGATAGTCGAATGGCCTCGTCCCCTTCACCTCGTTCGCCGCCGGGAATGACAGCCGCACCACCGGAACCATATTTCCGGCGCGGTTCTTGGCATTCGTCCGCTCGATCGTCAACCGGGCGTCCGACGGGAACTCCGGAGCAACAGACTCCTTCTCGCGTTTGTCGTAGGCAAACGGGCGCGACGTCGCCGCAGGCAATGGTATCACCCAGTCGTCGCCCACGGGGCGGTCATTGGTGAATTCGCGCCGTTCGATCACGATTCGATCGTCATAGACGCGCACGAGCGAACCATGGTGACATCTGAATGAAGGTTGGTAGTGCGGCATCGTCTTGGCTTCGTCGATCTGCACGGCTGCGGCCTTCTTCTTCTTCATGCCTGGCGTCCGCCAGTTCTCGTAGCCCATGGTTCCGTTCTTGGTGCGGCAGAAACCCGTGCGCCGCAGACATCCGAGGTTGACGGACGTGAAGGCACCCTGCCAGATCGAGCGTTCGTCGGTGATGGACCAGTGGGAATGCCCCGAAAACACGACGGCGTTCGGGAAATCCGCCAGCGCCGCCGTGACGGTGCCGTTGTCCGCCACCCCGCTGCGGGCCAGCCAGCTCCATCGATTCCCGTCGAACACCGTTCCCCTGGGATGAGGATGTTGCACGTAGAAGAACGGACGCGGACCCGAAAGTTCCTCCCGGTGCGCCTTGAGAAACGCCTTGAGCCGCGGGCCGAACTGCTTGATGTCCCCGTCGTCCCAATGCGAGGCGACGAAACGGAATCCTCCGACCGTCTTCATGTATATCGGCGCGTAGTCCTCGCCAAATGCCGCCTTCCAGTGCCTCGGATAGTCGTTGACGAGCTTGTGCACCTCGAAATCCGCCGGATCCGGATGGACGCTATGCGCAAAGTCTCCATAGTGCCATGCGTCATGGTCGTGGTTGCCTGTGACGAACACCTTTTCGACATGACGGCCGTCTTGACCCTTATCTTCCGGGAAAATCTTACGCCACGCGGCACCGACCATCTCCAGCTCTTCGACAAGTCCGCTGTCGGCCAGATCTCCGGCGACCAAGACGGCATCAACCCCCTGTGCGCGGTACCATTCGAGCGCATGTTCGAAAACCGCAGTATCATACTTCAGGTGCGATTTCGGGGACTTTATGTGTATGTCCGAAATGGCAGCGAAAATCAACCGCGGTACGCCGGACGAAAACACGCCGTGCGGCGCGGCGAACGCGCGACCCGCCGCGAACGCCATCGCGCACGAGAGGAATCCTCGTCTTGTAAGCTCTGTCTGCATTATCGAGTGTCCCTTTCCCTTCATTTCTTCATCTGGCTGAAGAGCCAGTCGAGAACCGTCGGATCTGCGTAGGTGGCCTCCCAGCAGTTGTGGCCCACGCCCGGATACTCGCGGTAGCGCACGTTGCCGTCGCACTGCCAGAGCGCCGACACCATCTGGCGCGAATATGTGGGCGGGACGATGGTGTCGCTGTCGCCGTGGAACACCCAGATCGGAACGGATCGAACCTTCCAGGCGAGCGTAGTGTCGCCGCCGCCACATATCGGCATCGCCGCCGCGAAGAGGTCGGGCCTGCGCTGGACGATGTCCCACGTGCCGAAACCGCCCATGGAAAGCCCCGTCACGTACACGCGCCTGGCGTCGACGGGGAAATCCTTGATCGTCTTCTCCAGGAGCTCCATCACAAGCGCCATCGCGGCGGAGGGCTTGGAGGCCATCCTGTTGGCCACGAGCGGCCCCCACTTCTCCCCGTCCGGGCACTGCGGGGCGATGATATAACCCTCCATCCCCTTCGCCTTCATGTATGAGAAGATGGGCCATACGCCGTTGCCAAGCTGCCTCGTGTTGTCCGATCCGCGCGACCCCACGCCGTGCAGGAAGAGGACGAGCGGATAGCGCTTTACTGGCTCCACCTTGGCGGGGGCGTGGAACCGGTAGTTGAGCGAAGCGCCTGCGGCGTTCGTGTATGTCTTCGCCTCGGTGACGGCAGCCGCGTTGGTGATGGCCTCGATCAAGTGCGGCGGAAGCGCCGCCACCGCGGCGATCGACGCCATTGCAACAACTGCCGTCAAGACGGTCTTCATCCGACATTCTCCATTTGCCGACACCATCTTCCATGGCCCCCGCGGCTCAAACCGGACGGTCTGAACCCCCACCGCAGAACGCAACAGCATTTCCAATCGTGCAAGCGCATCAATTATGCCAAAATCAGTGTGTATTCGCAAGCGGAAAAATTCATTTTATCACCTATTGGCAATAATAGCGAATAATAAATAAATCGGCGGAATAATTTATCTCCTATTTGCCATTTCTTGGAAGGAGAGCCTAACGGGAAATGAGATTATTCTATCGAAACTCCTCCATCTCAGCCTCCTGTTCGACACAGCCATTCTGGCGCTGGCGTCACATTGACGCGTATCCCGGACGAATGTCGAAATTCTGACATTTCAGAGTATGTCAGAATAGTTGCACAATCAAGGCCACATGCTTTGGCGGCGGCGACAGCACCTTCTATTTCACGACGCATGGTCTTTTCGTTCGACGTGTCATAGCAGACCTGATAGACTGCGTTCGCCTTGCGGTTCTCGCAGACTACAAAATCGCATTCGTGTCTGGCATCCCTGTAATAGTACACGTCATGAGACACCATTCGCGCCCTTCGGACAAGTTCAAGACCAACAACGGTCTCAAGCCGCCATCCGAGATTGTCTCCTTGAAATGCATTCTCCCTGGCGTTCATGAGAGAGACGTCAACAGGATACAGCTTCTCGCCAAAAATCCGAAGTTTGGATTTGTGCGAAAACTTGCTGACGCGATTGACAAGAAAGGAACGCTCCATGTATTCGACATAGTTCGCCGCCGTCTGCTTGCTGCCAAAGGAGAAAAGTTTCGCAAGCGCATCGGCATCCATCTCCATCGGCACATTGTTCAGTACATGATCTATCAGCTTGCGCAATGACGACTTGTATCTTATGCGATATCTTCTCTCGATGTCCTTCGTGCGTATGTTCTCTACAAGTGTTCTCACATATCTCTTCGGATTCTCCCCTTCCGCAACCTCCGGGAACGCACCATCTCGAAGAAACACGTCGAACGCTGCGGAACGGTTCGCTCTGGCAGCTACCGACAGACCCGAAGAGTCCACGCCTTTGAAATCGCAATATTCCTTAAAAGAAAACGGCAACAGTTTTATCTCGTCGTATCTTCCTGTCATGTGTGTGGCCAGCTCCCCACCAAGAAGATTGGAATTTGAACCAGTCAGAACCACATGAGTTCCACCGCGAAGAAGTCGATTCACGAAGAGCGGCCACTCTAGGACATTTTGCGGCTCGTCCAAGAAGAAGACGTCAAACGAACCGTAAATCTTGATTGCCGCCGTCAGCAAAGTCTCAAAATCAGAACCCAGAAATCCGGAAAGACGTTCATCGTCAAAATTCACATACGCAAAGGGCTTGCCCGATTTCTTAAGGACGTTCAGACACATTGTAGATTTGCCCGAACGTCGAACCCCTGTAACAACCTGTGCAAGCTTGCTGTTAAGGTTCATCAAAGTCTCCTCGACGCGCGCACAAGTCGCAAGCGACAGCAAATGAGCGCAATATTCGCGCTGGTCGGCAAGAACAAACTGGATTTCCTGTAGATTCATGCGCATATTATACCATAATTCCTGCCGCCCAAACTGTCTTATTTTAACATTCTCAGAATCTCAAACTGTCTTGTTATTACATTTTCCAGTCTTTTAACTGTCTTGTAGAATCACTCGACGGCATCATACACGCGCTTTTGTTTAACATACCACCCACTATGGAATTCGGACCGGATTCGCTATGGGGCCAGACCCTCGCGCGACACCCACGCGACAGCATCAAAGGGCTGAGCCGAAGGGTCTGACCCCTCTGCAATGGGGTCTGACCCCATGAGGATGCCTAACGGGAAATGAGATTATTCTGCGGACGAAGTCTCATCCAGTGGATTGGGGGATATTTAGGGAACATATGTTTCGAGGGCACATGTTTAGGGGGCAGACCTTGGCATCGTCATGGTCTGACCCCTCACATGCTGATCCTCCTTGGATTTCCCATCACTACGTTTATCGCAACAAAGAACTACATTCGACGAAGATATTCCGCAAAAAAGTAGTCGTACACCATATAGCCGTCGGACGAACGATATACGAGGTCATGTTCCACGAGACCAGGTAATGCCGTACGCACAGAAGACGGCGCCGTGAGGGAATGCCGCCGAAGGAATTCGCCAGCCGTCAACTCCTGAACCTTGCCCTCGGACGCAATAGCACGAAGTAACTTTTTCCCAACCTCTGTCTGCACCGCGAGTAGGTCGTGAAAAGTCAAAGCCCGGTCTTCGACAAGACTCTCCACGGCAATATCGACGTCCTTTCCCGATTCGAGCGAACCGCCCTCGCCCCATATCCTGTTGAGGACGCTCTGAACATACCAGGTCACGCCATCAAATCGATTGTAGAGAATCATGAACGCCTCAGCGGAAAACCTCCGACCGGCTTTACGGAAGAACCTCTCCGCAAAAGTGCAATAGGCATCGGCTGCTATGACGTCCAACGACATGATGTCCGTTGACTGGTAGAAAGGGCGGCGCGGCGACGTGAACATCTCGCCCATCAAATGGTGACGGGAACCGGCAAAAATGAAATTCGCGTTTTCAAGGAACTGTATGCGACTTCGCAGCAAAGCCTCCGTACCCTTTTCTGGATAGCCCATGATCTGCTGAAATTCGTCTATGGCCAGAACAATGCGACGCTCCTTTGATGCGATGTAGTCGAAGACGCCCTGCAATGTAGCCTCAGTTGCATTCTTGTCGATGGTAAAGGAAAATGAAACACCTCCCGTACCGTCGGGCGTCACCGTCGGACGAACTGCCTTGAAAAAGCGTCCTACCGCTCCCAACGCCTTGTCAACGGAACTATCAAGCGCACCTACGACCGCCGATGCAAAAGCCTGCGTGAACTCATGGAGGTTCTCAGTCGAATATATGTCGACATATATGGTCGCATACTCTTCGGGGAGAACATGAAATACATTCCGCACAAGACCAGTTTTGCCATATCTGCGCGGAGCCATAAGCGTAACGTTACGCTCATTCACAAGTGCCGAAACGAGTTTTCCCGTCTCACGAACTCGGTCACAAAAATACTCAGGGCCTCGGTAGCCGCTGATCACAAATGGATTATTTGGCTTCATGGACGCGGATTATACCAAACTTTCTCAATGGCGTAAAGTACGAAACGTAAGTTGCGCCACGAAATAATTTTAGAGGCAAATGCCGCTTCCAGGACCTGATCCGCACCACTCCCCACAGGGGCTAAACCCTCGCGCGGCATCCACGCGACTACATCAAAGGACAGTGCCCAAGGGTCTGACCCCTCTGCAATGGGGTCTGACCCCATAGAGAAGACTAGCGAGAAATGAGATTATGCTGCGGACGAAGTCTCATCCAGCGGATCGGGCTCATGTCTAGGTGGGCGCATGCTTAGGGGTCAGACCTTGGCATCGCCATGGTCTGACCCCTCATTTCCTATTCTACTATGGTCCTGGCCTTGCCCCCAGGCGGCATGCCCTTCGTTGAAGTGGCGCTAACGCCGCTTCAACGACGAGCCGCCATCTTGGCGGCGGGCGGCCGCCGCGCCGATTCAGCAAATAGCCGCCGGGACGGCGGTTCTCCGTAATGGCCCCCCCGTATGTATGGAAAGCGCCTCTCAGGTTGCGCCCAAGGTCTGACCCCCTCATTTCCATCACGACACAACAAATCGTGCACAAGCCGACCAACCTCGGTTGCGCTTCGCGTCGCGCCGTTTACATAAACGATGTGTGTTCCGTCGTTCAGACTCTTACCAGACATCTTCTCGGTTCTGTCATAGACGTAGACATCCAGGCCACCACCCAAAACGTCGTTCTCGGTGATGAAGATGACATATGTGTCGCGCAGCTTGCCAACATCCTCGCCCGACTTGATCGCGTTCGCGTCCATCAACGCGGAATTGTACCTCGCGCGTTTCGGCTCCGTACCGTCGTTCGCGCGCTGGATTTCGATGTCGTATTCCCTGCCCTTCGAATCCCTCGCGAACACGTCGAAACGCACGCCGCGCCCCTGAAGGTTCTTTATCGGGTATTCGGTCTGAGACTTGACCACCTTCAGATCCTTCTTGTTCAAGATGATCCGCAGTATCAGCTCGATACACTCCGGCGCGTTCTCGAGATATTTCGACATGAAGTCATCGTCCATGAACCGGAAGTTCTCGATCACAGCAAGATACTCCGGCGTCATGGCGCAAGCAGAACGCCCCGCCGCCTTGTGGGCGGCGGTCGTTCCCGATTTTCGCTTGCCGTTCTGTATGGACTTTGCCATGACGTTTCAATCCGCTTTCTGTTCACTGGACAACATCCCCAAAGATAAATCTTCTACATTGTAGCACATTTCGTTGCATTCGTGGCGGGGAAAGCGGCTGGATTTGAAATTCCCCCCCCCCTTCGCCACTGGGGTCAGACCCCCGCGCGGCATCCTCATATTGTATTCCTTGGTTTATGATTAACTGTCCCGATGAAATCTCATCGTGTCATCTTATGGTTCCTCTTGGTTTAGGAATTATGAACAGCATCATGATGCAGCATCTTATGGAGAAGAAACCATTTTCACCTGGTCTCAGGAGGGGTAAGCGTGTACCTCAAATCAGCGAGATCGTCGCCGTCGCACGGGAGCAGATCTACGGAAAACTGCCGCTGCCAGTCTGCGTGATCCACACGTATGCGCAGTTCATTCACTCCCTTCTTAAGATCAAACATTGTCTCTACGCGTTTCTTGCCGCTTCGGTTGAGGGAATCGGCAAAGACCTGATACCCGTTGACGAAAGCGGCGAAGCCAAGCGTTGCCGAGAACGTCTGATGCGAAAACACCGCGCGCACTTTGCGGTCCTTCCAGGAAACGACCCTGCGCACAGCCCAGAAGCTGTCGATGCCACCGCCGAAAAACACCTGCCATGGGTCAAGCGACCCTGAGGCGATGAACCCAGTATAGTCGTATGTGGGCGTGACGAGCGACCACGGGCCAGCAAGCGCATCGAGAGCGACCCTGGGCAGAACCGCGTTTGTCTTCCAGTTCTGCCCCTGCCACACGTCATCGAAATCCCATGGACGCGAGACGAGCCAAGGCGTCGAAATGGGGACGATCTCCACAGCACCGCCGCCGGGGAATTCCGCCGACAGTTCAACCTCGTTCACCAGCATCTCGGGCTTGCCGCATACGACAAAGTGTCCAGCGCGTCCCTTGGCCTGCATCTCGGCCATCGTCCACCCGGTCGGAAGTGACGCCTTAATCTCCACGCCGTCTGCAGGAGCGGACTTCTCAGGCGTGTCGTGCCAGAACCAGTCGATGCGGTATCGGCACATTTCCGAAGAAAGCGTCTTCGTGAGGGGTCTCAGGCGCCATGCGATGTTCGCCTTTTCGCGGCTGTGCTGAACCGTTAGCCTCTCTGCGTAATGCGCAGAAAGCAATTCTGCGCATTTTCCCTCCCCAAGCGCATGACAGAGTTCGCGCGCCATTGCGATATGGCCGAGCTCCCTCGGATGCACGAAGTCCGGCACGGGCTGGAACGACGACGAAGCCCTGCGGCAGTCGTCTATCACGCCCATCACCGCGTCGCCGAATTCCGCCACTGCGCAATTCTCCTCGGCGGCCAGCTTTCTAAGGCGACTGGACATTCGCTCGCGGACAAGGTTCTTTGGCGATTCACGGTCCGCCGTCAATGGCGTGATAGTACACAGGATCATGCCTTTAGCGTGAGTTCTGTCGCGCAGTGACTTGACTAGGCTTCGCATATCCTCCTTCCATTTGTCAAGCGCGGCGTCGTCATCGCGCACACTGGGCTGGAGAATGTCGTTCATGCCGAGGAAGATCGCTATCACGTCTACCTTGTTCGAAAGCACTTCCGTGACGTTCCAGCCCGGCCTTGCATGCGTCATGTATGGTTTGCCGCCGCGCGTCTGTCGTTCAACGCCAAGCCATGTTCCCACTTGATAGCCGCAGAAACCAAGCGAAGCCACTTTAAGACTCTTATCAGGGCAAACTTTCGCAAAGACATTTGTCAGTTGATGATGGAATCCATAAGAGAAAGAGACTGCATTGACAGTAATTGAATCTCCTGCAACGACAAGCGTTCCGCCCTCCGGAAGTGCCGCGACGCACGGTGTCTCGCTGCATTCTACCGAAGTGACACAGCCTGCCAATATCGACATCGCGCAAAGGAGCGTGATGGGATTGCCAGAAATATTCCGCGTATCTGCCTTCATTTAGCCACCTCAACTTCTTTCACGAACGCCTTGCCCGAACCGCCGGCGGCGGGGGTGAATGTCAGGACAATCCTCTGCGGAAGCGCGTCCTCGACTCTGACGATGTCGTAGGCCTCCTCGATGATGCCGTGGAGATAGTCCTTCTTCTCGTGCCGCCTCACGATGCGCTCGACGTGAAGCTCCCGTTCCCCGCTCTTCGCGGATGCAAGCCTGCAACTGGGCGAGCGCAACCCCTTGTTCTCGCGCCAGTGGTAGTCTAGGCGAATACGCAAAACCTTTCCAGACTCCGGACGCGCGACCTCGAACATGGATTCCGCCCCCAGCACCTGGACGGACACAAGCTCGCTCGGCCTAAGGTTGCGCCACTCGGGCTCCCTTTCCACAAGGGCCCTTTTGATCTGCTCCGAACAGCCGATTATGCGTAGACGATTCTCCGTGTGGGAATCTTCACGCACGGAGGCAACCCTCCCCCTGCGGCATGCGTCCCGGAAATCGTCCCAGCTCCTCCCCGGCGCAAGGAACACCGTGCGGAAGGAGCGGAGTTCGTCGCGCCACCACCACGTCTCGCCGTGCGAGTCCTGATTTGACACGAATGGCAGCACTCCCTCGTACTGGTACAGAAACGGCAGCAGCCATGTCATGTCAAAGCATCCGAAGTGAAACGTGCCGATCGCATCGTACTGGCCGCTGTCGAGCCAGATGCGCGCGCAGCACTCGTGGTCGCACATCTGCCACAGATTGAAGACGGAACCGTCAACCGCGCCCGGCGGCGGAGTTGCGGGATCCACCAGATGCGAGAAGTTGCCGATACCAGGAATCGCGCGCCGTTTCCCGTACGCCTCGTCCGAGTGGAAGAACGTCACCGGCACACCACGACCGTCCGCCTCGCGCTGCGCGGCCTCGACCCAGCCGGGCAGTGCGTTCTTTGCGCCCCAGAGGTGGATCTTGAGGTCTTTTGCGATCTGCACGGCATCTTTCACGCTCCCGGATCCCGGAGCCTCGAACTGCACTGTCCAGGCATGGCAGTCGGCAAGATCATCATGGACCACATCGACCGCCTTCGCGCGTTCTGACGACTCGAATCCCTTCATCCAGCCAAGCGCGCACAGCATATCGACGACGCGGAACGTCGCCATCGGGTCGGACCGCATGCCCGGACGCGGCGCAAAACCGCCGTCCGCATTCCACAAAGAAACGATCCAGCGGCGCAGGCCCGCCTCGTTCCGAGGACGGGCTCCCACCGCCGTCAGCGCACGCACTGCGGCCCAGGCATACCATACGTCGGACACACCGCCCATGCATGGATTCGGCGACCAGGTGAATCCGCCGTCATCGCGCTGGCAGTCGAGAATCCACGATGCGGCGCGTCCGTCCGGCTTCTCGCCGAGCGCCCGAAACGCGGCAAGCGCATACGCGGTGTTGACGACGTGCCCGTCCGACCCGTCGGAAGCGGGAGTCGTGTTGAAAGACCCGTTGGCACGTTCGCGTGCCTTCAGGTACTCGATGAAGTTCTTCCGCGCGACATCACTCGCGGCAAGGCCGCATGCCTCCTTCAACAGCGGAACGCACGCCAGCTGCATGAGAACGGGATTCCCGTTCTCTTCATACCCCGTCGTGTAACTGTCGATATTCGCGTAGCCGTCTATCTCCCTCCGGAACATGTCCGTACTCTCGCCAAGTGTCTTCAGAATGCGGACCTGCTGCAGACGGTACTCGTGCAATCTGGCCCAGTGCCAGCGAGTCCTTGCCGATTCACTGGGGCGTACAGGCACGGGATGAAGGCCTTTCGCGACAAGCGCCGCAAGCGCCTTGGAGTCGCCTCCGACATTCCGCCCCAGCAAAGCGTGAGTCATGACGGCCGCATACGTAGCGGAAAGATGCGAGGCGTCCTGTCCCGGATACGCATACGCCCCGTCCGGCTGTCTCAGCGTCTCGAAATACGCGCAGATCGCATTCTCTGCGCCATCGGTCGCTTGAGCCCAAACGCCTTGGGCCAGTAGCATGACCACCCCGAGAAAAGTTTTTCGAGCATTCATTTCTTCCGCAACGACTTAAACGAACTTAGGCGATGGAATTACTGCAGCCCCCCTGTGCAGACGAGACGAAAACCTGTTTTCGGGTCATTCCACGTTGGAGTGCCGGAATCTCTATAGGCCGGGCGGCATCTTTCCGCCAGTTCACCATAATAGCCACCCCTCTTTATGCGTCTGCCGGAGGTGGAATCGGTGTTTACCGCTCCGTTGAGCGCCGCTATGTCATTGCCTGCCCAATCAAGACACCACTCGTTCACATTGCCGGCCACATCGTAAAGTCCCCAATCATTCGGGGCGTATGTACCGACAACGGCTGTTGCATTCAAGGTTGTACAGTCGGTAGATGGTTCGCTTGTCCCATCCACATATCCACCATTCATCCTATAACGTCCAAACAAATCAAGATTCGTGTCAGTGTCGGCATTCTGTATGCCAGTGCCATTGCCCCACTTCGTGTCGCCATTGCCTGCGCGCGCCGCAAATTCCCATTGCGACTCACTCGGCAAGTCGAAGTCGATACCGGTCTTGTCCCGCAACGCCTTTAAGAATGAACCAGATTCAATCCCACTCGCTCCACGTATTGTGTTGTAGCTGACAGTCTCGACAGGGCGCATCGCACGATAGACTGGGTTGTTGTAAGTAGATGGCGCATTGCCACTTTTCACCTGGCTCCACTGACCCTGCGTGACCTCGAACACGCCTATGTAATAGTTGTTCGTAAGCGTCACTTGATGCGTGGCCTCGCTGTAGGCCTGAACGCCGGTCTCCAGCGTGGTCGAGCCCATCGTCCAAGTCACACCCTTCGCCATTATCTTGCGCATGAGGAGTGTCGTAGTGCGGTAGATCGTGTTGGACAATATGCCACCGGGAAGGAAGTCGGCGGAGGGATAGTATTTCTGCGTGTTCGCCTCTGCGGCGGACGAGACATCCACCACCATGTAGTCGGGCGTGTTGTCGAGTGGCCAGGCCGTGACGATTGCACGCGCACCGTTCGCGGGAATCTTGAAGCCGGGCCAGGAATGGTCGGGCCGCCAGGTTATGGTGCCGTTGAAAGTGCCGCTCTCGCCGACCTTCCTCCAGACATCGCCCTGGGCGTTACAGACGGCCTCGCCGCCAATGGACGTCCAGCCGGGATCGTCCGCCGACGCGCTTGGATTGGCGTTCGTCTCGACCTCAAGCGTCACCACCGCAGGGGCGTTGATGAGTGTGTACTCTATCGTGACGAGCCTGCTCACCGTTGACTGGCGCATCGTGGCCGCCGTGATCTCAGGCACATCCGCCGCCGCAACGGCAACCGCAAATGCGGCAAACGCCGCCATCATCGTCTTCTTGTTCATCTTGTTTTCCTTTCTTTCCACTATTTGATTGAAATGGACATTCCTTTGAACTCCCTTGAATTGAGAGCCACGCCTGACGTGGCGAAGCGCACGCACTGGCGCGCCTCCAATGGCGTTTCTTCAAGGATAAATCTCAACCGCCCCGTCTCCAGCGTTGTGGACGCCGTGACGAATGACCGGCTTGGGTTCGCCGCCGGATAGCCCGAGATTATGAACTGATACGGCTCCTCTGCCGTGGCGCCAAGCGAAGCGCCAGCAAGCAGTGTCGCAGCCGTGCGCTTTACATTGGTAACTAATTTCTTTACTATCATTTTTGCTTCTCCTTGCGAGGGTGTGGGCGTTGAGGACGATTCATCGGCGGCCAAAGTGGTAATGGGCGTCGAGACCGTTGATGGCGGCGCGCTCGGCGAGCGCGCCCTACCGAGGGGCGATTCGAGGGACGATTCGGCGGCGGCCAGGGGGCTGGCCGCCCTACCAGACGACTCCGGCGCGTCGAGGACGCCGCGCCCTACCGAATCGACGCTGTCATTCTCAATTCCAGATTCTCCATTCTCGATCAATTCCTGTCCGACCCATGCGGCAAGGGCCGTGCCGCCGCAGATGAGCGCGAACACGGCCGCGCGCCGCAGCCATATTGGCACAAGGACGCCTCCGGCCTTCGCCGTTGCGGCAGGGACGGCCTCGAGAAGGCGCGCGGTGAAATCCGCGTCCGAAACGGGGTGCGGCGGGATGTCAGAGACTTCCTTCAATGCGCGGAACAATGCGGCATGCTCCGCCTTCTCGGCGGCAAAACGCTCTCTACAGTCGGCGCAGCGCGAAAGATGGGCGTCCACCTTGCGCTTGCACGAGCCTTTGAGGCTGCCGTCTATCGCCTCTTCGATGTATGACTGTGCTTCTTTGCAGTTCATTGCTTCGTTCCATCCTGTTTAAATGCGTCCAGACCTTCAATCGTTCCCGCAAGATGCGCGCGAAGACGCAGTTTCGCGCGGCTGAGGCGGCTTTTGACGCTCCCTTCCGGCAGACCAAGTAGTTGGGCGATCTCGGGGACGCTCATGTCCTCGAAGTAGCGGAACACCACGACCTCGCGGAAGATGTCCAGCAGAGAATCGACTGCGGCCCGCACAGCAGAAGCGTCCTCCGCTGCGGCGAGAGTCTCAGATGGCGCGGGTGCGTCCGATGCGACTTCGGGGAGTTCGTCCGTGAAATCCAGCATGTTAGCCGCCTTGCGGCGCAGATCCATGCGGCGGAAGTTGACCATGATCGCATAGAGCCATTGGTAGAAACTCCCCGTGGGGCGATAGCTACCTATGCGCTCCATCGCCCGCTGCATCGTGCGGAAGACAAGGTCATCCGCGTCGGCCGCGTTCAGACACAGCCGATAGGCAACCTGATAAAGCCGTTCGCGGTATTCGGCCACAAGCCGCCGCGCACCGGCCTCCGGCCGCTGCTTGATCTCATCTGCGATTTCCATTCAAAAGGCGACGTCACCCTTCTAAAGGGTATAATGCGCGAAGTCCCAAAATCGTTCCAGTTATGCGGTTCGCATGCAAGTGCTACGGCCTGATGGTGCCGGATGCCGTGTAACGGATTTGCGTCAGTTATAACTGACAATCACCATGAAGATTGAACTGAATGGCATTACCATTCAACGCTAACGGATGGAGATATTGAACCCTGGAGGCACGAGAAGCACGCGCGAACCGCGCACGGAGACGCGCATGCCGTTGGGACCAGCAGGGCAGACGAGCGTCCACCTCCGCAGCGCCTCAAGATTCCCAAGCCCGCCAAGGCATCCCGATATGTCCACTACCGCCCCGGCCCTCACATTCGCCACTGTCAGCGTGCCCGAATTCGCCAGCTTGAACCCGGAGAACGTGTCTTCCGCCGACGTCGCGAGCGCATCAACGCCCAGGACCGCAAGTGTGACGCCGTCCGGCCCGGTGGCCACGGCCTTTGCAGGCGGAACCACGGTGAATCCCGATATATTTGGAAGCACAGGATATGCGAGCGGATCCACGGCCTCGACAGTTTCGCCATGCTCGTCGAGGAACGCAAGACTCTTGCCCTGGGAGAGCTGGCGCACAAGGTTCGTGCCGACCGTATCCACCCTGTCGTGGTTCGATATCCAGCAGTGCGTATTGCCGCCGACATAGGGCGTTCCGCCCGACGACGTGGGATACACGCAGTCCACCTTGCTCAAGGACACCCACTCAACTCCGTCCGCGCTGCCGAACACCTCGAATGCCGTCGGGTTCGCGTATGCACCCGAGCTCGTGTTGTGCTGGTAGTAGCAGATGTCGTAAGAGACGATCTCGGGCGTTCCGTTCGTGAGGCGCATGACGATAGGAAGCCAACCGTCCGGGTTGTCCTTCACCATCGGATTGTCCGGATCGGCGGAGGCCGAGCGATATACGCACATTGCATGCTGCTTGCTGTCCCCACTGAACTTGAGCACGTCGTCGAACAGCGCCTCCAGATCCTGCGGTGCAGCCTCGAACGTCCATTTATGGGACGACGCCACGGCGCATTCGCCGGGTTTGAGATTGGGCTGGGCCGTGAGCCATGTCGTCGCCTTCTTGAGGCCCCTGTTCTGCCGGTTGCCGTCCTTGTCGTAAAGGCCGAACTCCAGAAGCTGCACGGAGTTCGTTTTCTGATAACTTTGATTTTCAAAAGACGCCCCGGTCCAAACGGGCGAACCGACCGCATTCTCCTTGATCGTGAGCTTGAAATACTTGTACGGCTCGTGCGATGGGTTGTGGACCTTGATTGTGCCGGTGCCACGCACGGCCACAGTGCCGGAAATATCCACACTTTCGAGTGTCCACTCGCCGGATCCTTCCTTGACTATGGAAAGCCCCGCCCCATCGCTCACGCTCTTCAACTCCGAACCGGATGCCGATCCGTCCAGCGTCAGCACTGAATCGGCGGCGGCGGATGTGACGCCCGAGAACGAGAGCGCCCCCGCCGATGCCTTGATCCTACCCTTGCCGTTCACGTGCAGAGGCCGCGTGGCGCATGAAGCGGCGGCGGACCCTGTGTATTCGAACACGCCTTCCGTCTCGGGCGTTCCCAGCAGAAAGGCATAGTCCACCTTCTTCGTCTCGTCAATCGAGCCGAGCATGTACACGTCGTCGTAGAGGAGCGTCGAGAGTCCGAGCGAGCACACCTCTCCACGTTCCGCGATGGAATCGAACTGCAGCGTTCCCGCGCGTATCGCCCACCCACCTGACATCTTGCGGTTGTTGTTGCGGCGCATGCGCCACACGCCGGAACCTTCCTTGGCCACGTACGCGGTGAATCCGGAATCGTTCGGCGTGTTGACCACGAACTGCCCCGCGACTTCGCACGGCGTCGAATGGTCGCCCGTCAGCACGATCCGGTGCATCGCCCTGAATCGCTCTGTGGTGTGGAGCTCCCATCTGTTGCTCAGCACCAGGCCGCCGTTCACGCCGCCGTCGATGATGGCTGGCTCGGTCGCGCCGTAGTCAAGGAACCTGTTCGTGACAATCTCGCCGCTCCCCAGATATATCACCCGCCCCGCGCTGGTGGCGTTGCACATGTATAGGTCGGTGAGTATTCCGAGAGACCCCTTGCCCTCCGCGTCGCCGCCGATTCTGGCCAACCCAAGGCCGTATGACCGGCCTTTGTCCGTTCCGTCGTTGCCAAACACCTGCGCAGTGTTCGACATCGTGCTGTCCGTCCCGGAAAGGTTCAACCGTCCACTCTGCAAGCTGAACCGGAACTTGCCCTTGAACGCCCCAGAAAACTCCTGCAGGGAAGAGGAACTCGAATTGTAGGTGATGTTCACCAGACTAGGCCCGGCGTTTGACACTATTCCGGCGCCGGAAAGCCCGGTTATGCTGATAATGTTGGCAAACGGCACGATGAGCACGCCGTCGCCATCAATGGTCAGCGAACGCATCGGATGCGAATTCGCGAACCCCGTGTCGTCCTGCGGCAGCTTGACGACACCGTTCTTAACACGCAGCGACACATAGTAGTCGTTGTACGTCGTAGCCCCGTTCTTCACAATCCCGTATGCGGCCAGGTCAAGTTCTCCGGAACCTTCCTTCACCAGCTTCCCGTTCGATGACTGGGCGCCGATGTTGTAGACGGATATGGCACATGGCAGCTCCACGGATCCAGACGGCACGTTGATAGTAAGAGTAGAGCCATCCTGAGCTCCGATCCGGGAAAGCTTCTTGATGAGGTTGAGGTTGGCGGTGTCGGTGGACGTATTCACGGTCCAGGAGCCGTTCTTCGCAAGATACACGGTGTCGCCCTCGTCCGGCGCGGTCAAGACGGATTCGCCGGATGTGTTGAGATAGCTGCCTGCCTGAGTCCAGTCGTTCGAGCCATTCTGCAGCACGAACACTTCTCCGAATGCGGCAGAAGCGACAACCGCAGCGGCGACAAGCGATATAATCTGTTTCATGTTGGCCTCTTTCTTGGCATGCATCTGCAAGACACATCTTCTTCAACTTTTGCGATCATTATTATAGCACATTGCGCCCCGTCCGGCAATCTTCCCCAAAGGACAGGGGGAGTTATAGGGTGTCTTTCACCCATGTTATAACCGACACGGATGCGATGCATCGGATTATTGTCATCAGCGGCTTGCACCACCCCTTCTGGTGCCATCATGGCCTGAGGCAGCCAATGGGACAAACATGAACTCCGTCCGGGCGCGTATACGCATAATCACCCGTAGCCGTGAGAACCATCCTGAAGGCAACCTCCCTCATGCGTGCGGTGTCGATCATTCCGGTAAGTCTTGCAAGCGAATGGGCACCTTCATCGACAAGCCGATCCCCGCCAAGTTTGATTTCAACTAGGCCGCTTGCGCCGTTGCGAAGGTGTACAACGGCATCGCACTCAAGCCCATTGCGATCCAGAAAATGGCTGACATTTCCACCGATCGCATCGGCATAGACCCGAAGATCCCTGACCGCCATCGTTTCAAAGAACCAGCCAAACGACCTGATGTCGTTCATCAGATCTTCCGGCCCCAAGCCAAGAGCCGCCGTTGCGATTGAGGCGTCTGAAAAGAATCGTGTCTCGGAAGTGCGTACTGCAGACCTTGATCGCAGGCACGGACTCCAGGCCGGCATGTCTTCGATCACGAATATCTTCTTGAGGGCGTTTATGTATGAATAAATCGTATCTTCGTTCAAACCGTCGACATCGTTCGAGAGCATGTCCTTTCTTATGACGGGAAGCTGCGCCTGCGTACCTTGAAGCCGAGCGTATGACTTCATCAGCCTTTGTACGCGGTCAGGGTCGCGCGAAACATCGTCAACCCGCGAAATATCTGATGAAATGACGGCCTCCACATATTCTGCCGATCGCTCAAGTGCAATACTTCCGCCCTGTTCGACGGCCTGCGGCCATCCACCACGGCACACCAGGTAGGCAACATCGCCAAGTGTTCGTGACACACTCTTCCCTGAGACAGAACCAGCATTGCCATTGGCAAACAGTTCACCTAGTGACACCGTTCCGGTAGATTCACCAGATTCCCACAGGCTCATTGTCCGCATCCTGATTCGCGCAATGCGCCCCGTACCGGAATGCAGAATGTTCTTTTTGACCATGCCATTCTTTTTCACCTTCTCGCCTGGCGGCACAGCGGAACCCGTCAGAATAAAATGTCCCCAGCCATCAAGATGATCGACGGCAAAGCGGACGGCATCCCAAAACTTCGGAACAACCTGCCACTCATCAATCAAGCGGGGCCTATCACCCTTCAGCAACTCCTTGATATTGGTTTCTGCCTGCGCGATATTGCGCTCAAGCGAATCTGGATCCGCCATATACAGGATACTTTTTGCCTGCTGCTCACATGTCGTTGTCTTGCCACACCATTTCGGGCCTTCAAGCAACACCGCGCCTACCCCCTGAAGCTTTCGCCGCAAAATGTCATCAACAATGCGTTTTCTGTAGTTTTCCTGTTGTTTCATGTCATATATGATATCAAATCATGCCCAAGGAGTCAAGAGCCGTTCGGCAATTTGACGCGCTTTTGTTCGGCAATTTGACGCGCTTTTGTTCGGCAATTTGACGCGCTTTTGTTCGGCTGTTTGACGTGATTCCTTTGGATCCGCAATCTTCCCCAAAGTGGCTTCTTTGCATGCAAGTGCTACAGCTTGATGGTACCGTTAGAAACTAGGAAGTCGGGGAGGTAACAATGGCGAATCGTGCCGTCGCTCATGTCGAGGCGATCCATCGTCAGAAGCAGTTTCGCGTCGGTCGTCTTGATCTGCTCCAATACGCTGTATTCCCGTTCGCGCATGTCTTCCGATCCAAGCGTGAACGCGACCTGCACATAAAGACGTTCGCTGCCCCGGTCGCAGACGAAATCGACCTCCTTCTCGCGCGAACGGCAGATCGTGACGTCATAACCCCGTCGAAGGAACTCGAAATACACGACATTCTCCAGAAGCTGGTCGACGTCACGGCGAAGATTCCCCCTGACGACCGTGTTCCGAAAGCCAGTATCCGTCACATAGTATTTCTCGTCCACCGCCAGAATGCGCTTGCCGACCAGATCCTGGCACGGAACGCGCGCAATCAAGAAAGCCTCCTCGCAGGCCGTAATGTAGTTGAGGACTGTCTCGACGGACGTCTCGCGCCGTTCGCCCTTGAGGAAGTTCACGATCCGCCGTGCCGAGAACGATTGCGTTCGCACAATTCTGCCTGAATCTGCTCCAAAAGAACTGATTTGCCGCTACGCCTCATGCCGGTGATGACCTTAACGACATCTGTACCAATAAATGGGCGCACTTTCTTAAGATAAAGTTCTCTGTTGACCATCTGCCAACCTCCAAAGCGGATATCTTATAGCATAAGTTATGACTGACACGCAAGCCGAAAACATAGATTGCGTCAGTTATAACTGACACAAATGCCGTGAAATGATTTTGTGTCGGTTATAACTGACAATAATCTTGGGACTTGTTCTGACTGGCATTGCCAAGAGCTAGTTGCCGCATCGGGCTTCGCAAACATGATTACACGACGGGATTTCAGACGATGTCAGCGAAGGTCGATCCGCATGCCCGCGTCTCCACCGCGCCTCACATGAATCATGCCGGAGCCGGGCGCGAAGAACACGCCCACCTTCCTGCTTTCCGGTCCATACCTCCCTTTGAGGAGTTCCTTCACATTTCCGTTGGAGTCGAGATAGTACGCATGCCCCACCTTCGCCGTCTGCCCGGCGGGAATGGAAATCGTTCCGCCAAGCAGCTTCAGCGTCACGTTCTCGTTGAGCGCCGTGGCGCTCGACACCGCCACCGTGCCGTTCGAGACCGCGAGCGTCGAACCCGCGTTAAACGCAGTGTCGTGCGTGAACGTGAGCGTGGCGGCGCCTTCCATCTGCAGCGTGACGTTCGTGGCGACGTATGCGTCGAACTCGACGTCGGTCGCCTGGCTCACACGAAGCGTCCCGGGGCCGCTGGAGGAGCTGATCCGGCTCTTTTTCCCCTTGTAATCGTTGTATCTGGGCGCGAATCCCTTGATGTGCTGCACCGTGCCGTTCAAATCGAAATCTGCGGCCTGATTCGGGTAAGACGGGAACGTAACCATCGCCTGGCCGTTGCTGAGCGCATACGAAGCCCCGAATGACAGCGTCGCCGTTGATTCAGTGCTAGTAGTATGACGCACGCTGAGGTTGGTGATGACGTTCTCCGATGCGTTCAACTCAACCCGGATGGCGCGTTCGACAAAAATGCGACGCGGAAGACGCGTGATGCGGCCATCAAAGGCGATCGTGCCAGTCGGCATGTCGGCCACCCTCGCCGACGTACTCTGCAGAGTCAAGTCCGCAGTGGTTGAATTGTTCCGCGTTCCGAAATCCATGTCGCCGCAAAGCCGCAGCACCGAATTCGTCCCCACTTTGAACTGCGGGGGAAATGTGCCGCTGGTTGTGTTCAGCTTGGTCGGTATGAAGGCGCCGGTGAACATGTTCGTGGTGTTGTCGTCTGCAACGATGTACGCATTGTAGTATGGGCCGAACTTGAAGGCCTTGGAGATGACGGCGTTGGACAGATAGAACGTGGCGAGACGCCCATGATTGTTGTTGTAATGCCCCTCGCCAAGACTCTTCAACATCAACGTCCCTCTCGGCCCGAAAGGATCGTATCCTGAGGCGCGGACGTACGCCACGCCGTACTTGTTGTTCCCCAGTGGAGTCTCCTCGAAGACGACGTCGCCCGCGAAGTCGCTCGCGCCCTCCGCCGTAGCCGCGCCGATGAACGTGATCGTGGGGTCTGCCCACGATCCCTGGCGGATTGTGAGCGTGGGCGCGGAGTTACCATATCGCTTGAGGATGCCGGAGAGAGTGAATGTCACGTTCGTGTCCATCTGCCACACTTGATCCACAACCGGCGCCACCGGCGCAGAAACCGTCACGGTGCTGGCACTTGCGGCCGGCGCGTTTGAGATGCCGCCAGCTCCGAGCAACAGGGCATGATTGCCGGATGCGGAGAGGTTGAAGGCAGTCACGCCGTCGAACGTCACGCCAGATACCGATATGTCACGGTCTAGCACCGCTGCAGTGCCGCCGGCGAAGACGATGAACGGAGACTCAACATCGAAGTCCGGGGCGACGCCACCATCCCAGTTGCCGTCCGTCGTGATATTGTCGTTCGTCCCGCCGCCGAGCCACCTGTATGTATCCCTCACAACGGGACCGACGGTGGCGACGTAGAGCTTACCCGGGCCGGTGATGGTGAGGCCGCTGTGCGTACCGGCGGAATATGCCCTTGCCAAAAGGTAGTTGTCACCGACCTTGCAGTATTCCACGGTGACATCGCCGGAAAGATTGAGCGTGGCGCCAGCACCTGTCTCGACCGACGGGATGGTCGCGAATGGATTCACCGGGAGAGACAGCGTCGAGCCCGCGCCCAGCACGATGGAGTTCATGCTCCTCAGCGAATTTGCCACTGTCGAATCGTCGATGAACGACGCGCCGTCCGCCACCACGATCGCCGTCGCGTTCGAGAACGAGCAATTCTCGTCCATCGCGAACCCGCCGCGGTTGACGGTTATCGTGCCGCCGATGACATGCGCACGGGAGACATTGTAGAGCCAATGGTCCCCGCCCTGCGGATCCCACACGAGCGAGGCGCTCGCAGCATTGGCGGAGAAGCACCAGTCGTTCGTCGCCGTGGCCGTCGCCTTCATCGTCAACGTCTTGACGCATCTGATGCTGTGGATATCGTTGACCATCCCGACCGATTCGGAAGGCGAACGCGGCCTGAAATAGTCGATTGTCGGGTAGTTGATAGTCTGATTGTAGTTGCCGAGGTCGAAGCTCTGCGATCTCCGCCCTTCGCCCGACTTGCTGAAGTCCGCAGTCGTGGAGATGAGCACCGCACCTCCAATCGCGCCTGCGGCGGCGGCGGTCACATCGCCGCCGGAATTGAACCGTCCGCAGTCGTACCAGCCGATCTCGTTGCCGGAATTGGCCAGCTTCGTCTTGGTTGGCCAGTAGTTGGCCGTAGGATGATAGATGGCCCCGACCTTGACGACGCCCGTCAAATTGAACTCGGTCGCGCGCGACGAAAGAGCCAGCGTTCCGCCTGATGCGGTGATGTTGCCGGAAATCGCGGGGGCGGCCTTGCCGTCAGCATTGCTGCCCCATTTGGATCCGACAGCGCCGCAGCGTATCGAGATGTCTCCCCCGGAGATGCTGCCTGTCAGCTTTATGTAGTTCTCCGCAAGCGCGATGTTGTAGAGCGTGCTGCAGCCACTGTTGATCTTCGACCTTGGCCTCTTGCCGTGCTGCGACCACGTTGAGCAGGTGATGGGGTAGCCGTATGTCTGGGGTGCGCTGCTCGTGCCGGCCTTCGCGAAGATGACGGCCGTGGACGTGTCGGTGGCGACGCTTCGCATATCTGTGAGGTCTGTGTTGACGTAGATTGGATTGCTGGAATGGTTGCTGCCGAACGGATTGTCGCTTGTGCCGATCAGCTTGCCGTCGTTGACCTGCGTGCCGCCGGAATACGTGTTGTCGTTCGAGAGCGTCAGCGTGCCCGCGCCTTCCTTGATGAGCTTGCCGCTGCCGGAGATCACGCCCGAACACGTCACGCTCGTCCCGGACGGAACCGTGATCGTCACGTTGCCGTCAAGCACAAGCCCGCCGGTCTGGTCCGTCGTCCATGTCAACGACGAATCGGCGAATGCGGCGGAAACTGCCGCCACCGAGGCGATGAGCAATTTAATCTGTTTCATGTCCGTTCTCCGGGGTGGTTTGGTGGTTAGACCGCCATTACACTTCATTCCAAACTCCATTCAAAGGCATAACACCCCCAAATGAAAGCATTTGAATTATACCATAAAAACTCACTGTTGTGGTAGACGAATTTGTAATCGGTCAGTGAAGTGCATGGTCGTCGCTCCGAGGCGCATGGCGCGGTGGTCCTGTTCCGCTCACTCGCCTTGCGGCGAGTGCTCGTAAACGGCCCACCGCATCCAT
>Ga0310696_10000478_pt1 | contig 63376 bp, 54 predicted proteins | sample AusTroGonzalo_MG_4_FD_203885 | JGI IMG/M metagenome (GOLD analysis project Ga0310696, IMG submission 203885) | Bovine rumen microbial communities from tropical cattle in Woodstock, Queensland, Australia - Gonzalo_02 (v2) (version 2) | ecosystem: Host-associated > Mammals > Digestive system >...
ACAGATTTATGAAGATGCCAAGAAGAGCATCAGCTACGACCCAAAAATCAAGGAGTATTTCGACGACGCCATCAAGCGTGGACAGCTGATAGTCGACGATGGCAGCATCAAGTTCGACGTAGTAGGTCAGAAGATGAATCTCGAGCAGCTAACCAAGATCATCAAAGAGTATAACAAGTTGACCGACGATGCCAAGCTGCTGGAGCTGTATCCTTATGAACTGGCATACCGTCGTCTGATTCTGAACATGGACAACTACTGGCTCCACAACGACGACCATTTCGAGGCCGCTAGAGCCTATGCATATTCACGGATTCACATCCGCTACAACGAAAAAGGTGAGTTCGACATGAACTGCATGAGCAAGTACGATAAGCTCTGTGCTTTCTATGGCATGGGTGTAGAGAAGGACGAGACTCCTCTGCGCGACGACGGCCACATCTGGACTACCAGTCTGAACGTCGGTGCCAACTGCGCCACAAAGGAAATAAAGATTCGCTTCTGGGAAAACGACGAAGTCATCTATCACTTCAAGTGGTTATAAGCGTTCGATTTATTTTTCAGTTTTTATAACCTAAATAAAAACTAAAAATTATGGCAAAACCATTTAGAATGAACAAGTTAGCTTTCTTGTTCCTGGCGATTGGGTGCTTGTTGCTCACCTCACCAGCCATGGCACAGAGAGTCAAGGGTACCACCCCCAAACAGGACGGCTTCCGCATGCCCGGCGAATTTGAAAAGCAGAAACAGGTCTGGATGATCTGGCCCGAACGGACGGACACCTATCGCGATGGTGCCAAGCCTGCGCAGCAGACCTTCGTCAATGTGGCTACCGCCATTTCTCAATTCGAGCCTGTGACGATGCTGGTTTCTAGAGCTCAGTACGCTAACGCCCGTGCCCGTCTGCCGGAGTATATCCGCGTGGTGGAAATGAGCAATAACGATGCCTGGGCGCGTGACACCGGTCCCACCTTCCTCGTTAACGACAAAGGAGACGTGCGTGCCTGCGACTGGGAGTTCAATGCCTGGGGCGGATTGGTGGACGGCCTCTACTTCCCCTGGGACGATGACGATATGGTAGCTCAGAAGATCTGCGAGCTGGAAGGAGTTGCCAGCTACCGCACGGAAGGCTTCGTGCTCGAAGGCGGTGCCATCCATGTCGATGGCGAGGGTACGGTGCTCACCACCGAGATGTGTCTGCTCAGCAAGGGACGCAATCCCCACATGAACAAGCAGCAGATCGAGGACAAGCTGAAGGAATACCTGAATGCAGAGAAAGTCATCTGGATTAAGGATGGACTTGATCCTAATGAGACAAACGGCCATGTGGATATCATCGCCTGCTATGTCCGTCCGGGAGAGGTGGCCTGCTGCTGGACCGACGACCCCAAACACCCCTATTATAGGGAGTGCCAGGAAGCCTACAAGACCCTCAGCGAGGCAACGGATGCCAAAGGTCGCAAGCTGAAGGTATGGAAGCTGACCATGACCAAGAAGCCGGTCTATATACAGGGTGCCGAGACCATTGACCAGACAGATGGTGCGATTCACCGTAAAAACGGCGAACTCTGCGATGCTTCCTACATGAACTTCCTGATTGTCAACGGCGGTGTGATTGTTCCCCAGTATGGTGACGAATACGATGCCTTGGCGCTGAAACAGCTGCAGGAGATGTTCCCCGATCGCAAGGTCGTCGGTGTCAACACGATTGAACTCATCTACGGCGGCGGCAACATCCATTGCATCACCCAGCATCAGCCGGCAGGAATCGCCCGCTAATCCTCGCTATATACCCGCCGCTATGACAGCGGCGGTTTTTTGTTTATTTGGAAAAATACTCCATGAGGGTGCGCTGGTAATCCAGCAGGGCCTTGGAGCCGGCCTGGGTGATACGGCAGACGGTGTGGGACCCGCGCCCTTCACCGCTGCGGGATACTTTGATGTATCCGGCCTCTTCCAACTTGGAGATTTGGACACTGAGATTCCCTGCCGTAGCCTTCGTGAGCCCTTTGAGGTACACGAAGTCCGCATCGTCCAACGAGTCCAGCGCCGCCATAACTTTCAGGCGCAGCTCGTTGTGAAGCAGGGGGTTCAGGTCCTTAAATTCCATTTGTCTTTACACTTTTCTTGTACAGGAATCCGGGAATGACCAGGGAAACGACGGACACAAGCGCAAGCGAAAGCATCTGCCACGTCCATAATTCCCCCTGAAGGGTAAATGAAATAATGCCGATGACGGCGCCGGCCAGTCCGCCAATAATTTTGGGGCGGAAGCGGTTGATTTCCCCGGTCACAAAAGCACCGATGCCGATGAGAAGGCTAATCAGCGGCATGGCGAACCATTCAAATTTATCGGCAAGGCCAAAAACGAAACCGCCAATGGCGCAGGCGGCGCCGATAAACACCCAAATGTCCAGAATGACCTTGGCTTCATGCGTCCTGCAATGGGCGCGGTTGTGATCCTTCCTGAGGAGGAGTATCATCCAAGGCCAGCCGATCAGCACGGTCCCAGCCCATACCCACAAGCACCACGGCTGGTGCAGCAGCTCCCACAGCACAAACTGCAGAAGGAAAAAACCGGCGGTAAGCGTTCCCCACAGAAGAAATAAGTTTTCTCCGGTGGGAGCCTTGTCCATATCAACTTTGCCCCTGGTACGGGCAATCACTTCGAGAGCATCAAAGTTTTCTTCCATAACAGGGGCAAAGATAATGAATTAATTCGAGATTCCCGGTCAGCCGGGAATGACGTTAGTTGTGGTCTACGTAGATGGTCGATTTTTTTCTGTTATCCCACTTCAGTCGGAAGACAATCTGGGTGCCGTAGGAAGTCTCGCCGCCGGGATTGCTCTTGGTGCGCTGAAGCTTCGGGTGATCCTCCTTGCCGCCATGGCCGGAGAAGGTGAAGCCGTCGTAGTCGTAGGCCAGCTCCACATCGGCCCAGTTCCAGTAGGCGTCTTCAGGATCCGTAATCACGCCCACTTCCATCCCCATGGGATAATTGCATCTGCCGTTTTCTCCGCCGCTGGTCCAGGGTTCAAAAGCGCCGTTGCTGTGCTTATAGGTAATCTGGAAGGAGGTGGCCTTATGATGAACCACCTTTACGGGGATGGTGAACTTGACGTTGTGGTCGGTCACGCTGCGGAAGATCAGGTCAAACGTTCCTTCCGGGATGCCCTTCTTAAAGTCGACATATTTGCCGTAAGGATTGTAATACAACTTGTTATAGTTCTCCGTAGCCGGGTCAATCTCTATGCCGTAACCGGTGAAAGAAGAACCCTCGGGTTTCCATTCATCTACCGTAAGCCAGATGCTGTCGCTGCCCCATCCGTAAGCGGGATCATTCTCGACCAGGATATAATCGGCGGAACTGTTTTGTATCGAAAGAGAGAAGGAAGAGTACCCGGGGCCGTTGTAGAGGGAAACCTTGGCCGTCAACTCCGTGCCGGAGTAACCGAAGGTGAGTTCCACCTGCTCATTCTCGGCCGATTGGGTAGCGGTGAGCTTTTGCGTAGAAGCATCCCAGCTGAACCATTCGCCGGATGAACCGTTGCGTTTCTGGCTCTTCAGGGTAACCTTGTTCCAGTCAAAGCTGGCACCTGCAGTCCATTGTGCGGTGAGGGTAGTGGACTTGCCGGGGGCCACCCAGTTGTCCTCGGAACTAAGGTTGAAGTCTGAGAGATCGGCAACCAGCTCGTCAAGGGTAGCATTGATGCAGATGGTGTACTCGTCTCCGGTGAGGTAGGTCTCTGTTTCCTGGTCCCAGATCTGGTTCTCAAACTCCAAGACCACCAGATATTGATACTGGCCGCTATAGGCCTTGGTACCACTCTTTTCCTTAAGATAGAACTGGCTACTTCCGTCCAGTTTGACATTTCCACCCTGTCCTACATGGGCGTCAATCATGTTATTTTGGCCAAACCTCATGGTTCCCATCTTGATTCCGGCCCATGGATATTTCTCGTAGAACTCTTTGTTGATGGTGGTGAGTTTATTGGCCACTTCCAGGGGAATCTCGCCGTTAAGCCAGCCTTGAGTCATATCATTCTCGTCCTCATCCATACATTCTACGTGGACACACTGCTTGGTCCCATCCATCCAACTGGAGCCCACGTACCACTTGGAAAAATTCTGAGGAAGGTCAAAGACATATACATCTCCCCCCTTCTTCTGCACGGAATAGGTATTATCCTTCAAGCGTTCAGCCTTCTTGATAGGCTCTTCTCCCACCACCGGCGGGTCTTCCGCATCCAGGGGCAGCACAGTAGCAGTAGCCGTTGCCAGGTCGCCCTGCTGGAACAGGCCGTCCTTGGTGTCCTGCTTTACATTCTTGATGGTGCCTTTGACTGTACCACCGGTAAAGGACTTCGGGTCAGGTGTAGTGAACACGACGGTGACATTTCCGTTTTTGTCGGTTGTGGCCGATGTTGGGCTTACCGAACCGCCTGTCGCTTCAAATGCGATGGTAGCCGTGAAGTGACTAAGGTCCCTGGGAGTGCCGGAGCCGCTTTTGAGACTGAATGAAAAAGTGAAGGATGCGGTTCCGTCACTTGCAATCTTTTGTGAAGAAGGACTTGCCGACAGGCCTGCAACGTGGCCGGCCATCTCAACGTTCGTTGGATCGCAAGAAGCGCAGACCACTGCCGCCAAGGCAAAGAAGGAGAGTAAATGTTTGAGTTTCATAGATGAATAATTTTTAGGTTTATTCGATAAACTTTACAAAGATACTAAAGTTTAAAAAATAAACAATAACATGGTTCAAGGAAACATGCTACCTTTGTAAGAGAATCTGAACTGAAATGAAAAAAATCGTAATTATCCTGATGGGGATGCTGGCATTGGTCGCGTGCCAGAGCAAAAAGGTGAAAGAATCTGGATATATTGTCCAAGTGTCTCTGGGCGGCTGGCATACGCCGGATTATACCGCTGAGCAGATTATCGGCCGGCTGGATACCGTGAGCCGGCTCATCCCGGTGAAAAAGGTCATCATCGGCTGGAGCCTGGATAAAGAGATTTATCGACAAGTAGGAAATTACCTGCACGGAAAGGACATCAAGATGCTCCTGTGGCTGCCGGTTTTTGCCGAAACAGAGGAAATGTGCGAGAACTCCCCCGCCGTGGACCTCTGGGGCAACATCCCCGCCAATTATGACTTGGCGGCCGGCGAGGGCTTCCGCTTCAACTGCCCTTCGGATCCTCAGAATGCCGCCAACGTGGTGGCTATTTACGACAACCACTTCAGCGACTGCGGCTTCGATGGCGTGTTCCTGGACCGTATCCGCACCCAGTCCTTCGTGAGCGGCGTGGGCGGCGTGCTCAACTGCGGCTGTCCGCTGTGCGCGCAGAAGTTCCTGGCCGAGGGATTTGACCTGAATTATATGAAAATCGGCTGGGAAATGCTTGGGGACGAATTCCTGTCCGTCACCGGCTATACGCCTGCCCAGGGTTTCACCTTCGTGGATGACGGCGTAAATACCTACTTCAAAGTCAAGGGCCACATTGTGAGTAGTGCCGTGGCCGGCATTGCCGATGCCCTGCGCAGCCGCGGGTTGGAAATCGGCATGGACCTTTATGCCCCCTTCATGGCTCCCTTCGTGGGGCAGGATTATGAGATTCTGGCCCGGCATGCCGATTTCATCAAGCCCATGCTCTATCGCCAAACCTTCGCTCCGGCCGGAATGGGATTCGAGTATGATTTGCTGCGGAAGGCCGTTCCCGGAGCCAAAGGTTACCCCGATTTCCAGATGGACCTGGCCTTCCTGCACTCCCAACTGGAGGCCATGGAGCCTTATTCCTGCGCCAAATACCCCGGCATCGAAATCAATTACCGGGAAGGCGTGGTCCCCACTTCCCCGGAGTATGTGACTGAATCCCTGAAAGCCGTAATCAGCCACGGCTTTGACGGCGCCGTCCTCTCCTGGAACATCATGGAAGCCCCCAACGCCCACATCGACTGTTTGCATTAATTAGTTTCGCATTTTTGCATATCTTTGTAGGTATGAAACGACTTATCTCTCTGGCCCTTGCGGCGGCCTGCCTGATTTCCGGGATGGAAAAGGCAGATGCCTGCACCAACTTCATTGTTGGAAAGAAGGCTTCCGTGGACGGAAGCGTCATTTGCACGTACAACTGCGACGGTTTTGGCTTTGCTTCGCCGCTCAGCTATTCGGCACCCGGGAAGCACGAGCCCGGCGAGCAGATTGCCGTCCGGGGCTGGGGCCCCAATTCCACCGTGCATTATATCGCGCAGGCACCTTACACTTATTCCGTAGTGGGGCTGATGAACGAAAAGCAGGTTTCCATCGTGGAAACCACCTGGAATGGCCGGAAGGAGCTTCGCAATCCGGAAGGCTGGCTGGGCTATTTCACCCTGATGCACCTGGCCTTGCAGCGGTCGGCATCGGCCCGGGAGGCCATCGCCGTGATGCATCAGCTGGTTCAGGAGTACGGCTACAACGACACCGGCGAGTCCTTCGCGGTCTGTGACAAGGACGAGGCCTGGATCATGGAACTCATCGGCAAGGGTCCCGGCCGTAAGGGTGCGGTATGGGTGGCCCGCCGCGTGCCCGACGACTGCATCAGCGCCTACGCCAATTCCAGCCGCATCCGCCAGTTCCCCCAGGCGAAGAAGGCCGATAAGAAGCTGGGCTTCTGCGTTACCCCGGACGGCGAGACCATGTACAGCGCCGATGTCATCTCCTTCGCCCGCGAGATGGGCTACTACGAGGGTCCGGACGCCGATTTCAGCTTCCGCGAGGCCTATGGTCCGCTGGACTGGGGCGCCATCCGCTACTGCGAGGCCCGCGTGTGGAGCTTCTATCGACACCACTATGATACGGCGGTGATGGATGAATACCTGCCTTTCCTGAACGGGGACCTCTCCGTGCATGACGATCTTCCCCTCTGGATCAAGCCCAACGCTCCCGTGAGCTACCGCGACATCCAGAACGATATGCGTGACCACTACGAGGGTACCGCCCTGGATATGACGGCCGATGCCAGCGCCGGTCCCTGGGCCTCCCCCTACCGCAACCAGCCCGTTAATTTCGAGGCTCCGGACGGCACCAAGATGTTCCGCGAACGCCCCATCGGTTGCCAGCAGAGCGGCATGACCATGGTGTGCCGTATGCGCTCCTGGCTGCCCGACGCCCTGGGCGGCATCACCTATTTCAATATGGACGATGCCACCACGGTGGCCTATGTGCCCGTGTACTGCGGCATCGACCGCATTCCGGATCCCTTCCGTCGCGAGAACAACAACATCACGGAATTCTCTTTTGACAGCGCCTTCTGGATGTGCAACTGGGTAGCCAATATGGTCTATCCCCGCTGGAGTGCAATGATAGGAGATTTACGAGAAGCCCAGAAGGAACTGGAAGACTACTATGAGAGTGACCAGGCTGCTGTAGAGGAACACGCCGCCGGCCTTACCGCCGGAGAGCTTACGGACTATCTTACCGCCAAGACCATCGGCTACACCGACAAGATGATGAAGCGCTGGGACAAACTGGCCAAGCTCCTCATCGTCAAGCATAATGACCAGATTATGCGTCCTTCCAAGGATGGCGAAATCGTCCCAGGCCGCCACACCTCACCCGCCTACTCCCCCGCCTTCATCGAAGCCGTGAAAGAGACCACCGGTGAGCGGTATGTGCGGAAGGAAATAAAGAAGTAACTTTTCCAAGCGCTGATTATGGAAAACATGAAACGTATTATTATCCTTATTTCGCTCCTCGCGGTCTGCTTCCCTGCTCATGCCCAAAGCGCCCTGGAGCAGGCCCTCGAGATGGCGGGCAATGTCAATATCAGCATTCCTCCGGCCAGCCCTCCGGCTTGTGCCTATTGCGGTCATCTGCTCAGGGAGGGGGTGGGACACTATCCCGGTTGCTCTTACTATCCCAGAAGCGAATCTTCCTCCTCAACGTCTTCCTACAGCCGCGATGAAGATTATTACAATACGGGGACGGCACAGTATCGACAGGAGCCGGAACATGTCATTTATGTTCCCCCTACCCCCATCCGGGACACGCCCGAGGGGCGGGCAATGTTAGGCGTAGCAGAAGAATTGGGCTATGCGATGGGCTCCATGCTGGCAGAAGGCCTGAGAGACCTCTTCAGTTGGGGCTGGGACAAAATCTACGACTCCACGCACAAGGAGTACCACGGCCTGGGACACGGCAGACAGAACGGTCCCTATGCTGTAGTTCAAAAGAATGGAAAGTGGGGCGTCTGGGACAACAACCGGCATCGCTGGCACGCCAAGCCCGCCTTCTCGTCCATCACCGTAACCTGCCTGGAAGCCGCCCCCGCCCAGGATGCCAAATCCGGCAAGTGGGGCCTTTACAATGTCAAAGAGAAAAAGGAAGTGGTTCCTTTCATGTTTGACGAATGCAAGTACTTCCCGGAAGGGGGAGCCAAAGATCCTGTTGCGCTTGGTTACAAGGATGCTGGCGGCAATATGCACTGGAAGCTGGGCTCCTGGTCCAACGTTGATGAATACGGCTTAGTTAAAGGAACAGGAGGCACCTACGGGCAATCTTGGTTCGACTTCTGGGACGGCGAGTATTCCTCCGTGGAGCTTACTCATACCGGCCGGGGAGACCTTGCCCTGCTGGTAAAGGACTACCAGAGTGGAAAGAGTGCCGTCCGCACGGCAGGCGGAGGCCGTTTCTTCTCGTGGACCGAAAACGGAGAAGAGTCGTTTGAGGAAATCCAACTCACCGGAATGAGCGCCAACAGGTATAACAAGAACGGAGAGGTGGAGTACTACAACGACTTCTACATTGTTGGCAACAATGGCAAGAAAGGATATGCCTATGCCGTTTCCAAGCCCGACCACAAGAGGGTAATTGCCGCTTATCAGCTTCTTCCCTGTGACTATGAAGAGATTACCATCGTCCGTTCCCTGGTTCCGGAAGGGTTGAAACTCAGTTCCGTCTTTAATGACATGGACGGTTACGATTATCTGCTGGTCCGCAAAAACGGGCGCTATGGATTGGGCGCCACGTACAACGAAAGCGTTCAGAATCCATGTTACCTGTCTTGCATCCTGTCAGCCTGCCGGGACGAGAAAAACAACCGCCGACACTTCTTTGTAGTCCAGCGGGAAGATGGCGTGTACGTAGCACTCTCGCCTACTGGTGACAATATGTATTACAAGGATGGCAACACGCGCGTTACAGGACAGTCTTTTGCCGAAACCGTCCGGAAGGCCGAGGAGTATATGCGGCAGCCGGAGCTCCGCTCTTCCCACGCCAGTCTCTTCGGTATATAGTTGTACGCCAGTAAAATATAAAAAAGGGAATTATCGCCGAAAATTTTTATTATCTTCGCATGTTCAAAATACGCAGATATGCAAACGACTGACAAATCCAAGAAAACCGCCCTCATTTGGATAGTTTCCATTCTGGCGGTGCTCATCCTTTGCGGAATCATCGTCAATGTGGTGGCTAAACAGCAGTTAAAAAAGGCCCTCGGCAACATCCCCGGCGCAGAGGTCCAAATCGGCAATGTCCATCTTTCCCTGCTTGCAGGCAATATAGTGCTGAAGGATGTGACTTTCACCCTGCGGGACACCACCAACGCCGGACCGGACATCGAGGCCAGCGTGGACGCCATCAAACTCAAGCACGTGCACTGGTCCCGTCTCTTCAAAGGTGAGGCCCAGGCAGACGGCCTGCTCATCCGCAAACCGGTTGCCCAGGTGCTTCTGAAGGCACAAAAGGAGCAAGCTCAGGAGGAGCCGGACACCGCATCGGCCCAGGCGTCTTTCCTGAAGAAAGTTTTCCTTGAGAAACTGCAGATTGAAGACGGGCAGGTGGGCCTGCGCAGCCAGGCGGATTCCACCCGGGTATCGGCACAGAAAATCAATGTTTGCGTAAACGATATAGACCTGAACCTGGCGGAGAATAGCTTCGCATACAATGACAGCACCTACTGCGTGTCCGTGGACAGCCTTGACTTCAAGGATGCCATGGGCCTCTCCCGCAGCCAGATCGGCCATCTGGAAACCGCCAATGCCGGTCCCGTGGAAGCCCAGACCCTCCACCTGTACAACTGCGTTCCTCCGGAGCAGGTCGCAGAGCGCATGGGTAAAGTTGCGGCCATGTGGTACGATGTCCAGCTGGACAGCGTCGCCACCAGCGCCCTCAACATCCCCCGCATGATTAACGACAAGCGCGTAGAGATTGGCAACATCCACCTCGTGGGTAAAAAGGCCACTATCCTCCAGGATGACCGCTACCCGCCGGCAGTTCCCTACGCCACCCTGCAGGAAGGCCTCAACACCGTAGAGATGCCTCTGACTATCAAGCATATCGACGCACACCTGGATGCCTTTACCTTCATTTGGGAAACCACACACGTCAACCGCGGCGTCTTCCCCATGAACAATGTCTTCGTCACCATCAACTCCGTGAGCAATGCGCCCGGCAACGTGATGGAGCTGAACATGAAAACCGGACGTCCGAACCATGGCCGCCTGAACCTCACCGTCTATACCAAGAACGACAAACGGGAGAGCACCTGGGGAACGATGAAAATCAAGGATCTGGAAGCCGCCAAGCTGGATGCGTTCACCCGCCCGCTCTTCGGCGCTACCGTGGAGGCCAATTTCCATCAGATAGACTGCACTTTCAAGGGAAGCAAAGACGAGATGCATGACACTTTCTGCATGACCTATGACCACCTGTCCGCAAAGGCCTGGGACGATAAGTCGGCCCCCGTCAAGTTTGTGGCACAGAACAGCGGCCTGGCCACCTTCCTGGCCAACCTGCTACTGCCCAAGGCCAATCCTTCCGCCCCCGGCAAAGATCCCAAGGTGGTAGAATACAGTTTTAAGCGCAACCCCATGGCGCCTTACCCGGCCTATCTGGTCCAAAACCTCACCAACGGCATGCTCCACACCATGCTTCCGGGCGGCAAAATACAACTTCCGAAGAAGAAGTAGCGTTATCATACAGGACTATGGAAGAAAAAAACTTCAGTGCGCAAGAACTGACGCAGTACAAGGACAACTTCAACGAGAAGGATTTCTGGAAAAAACTGCGCCGGATAGCCCGTAAAGCAGGCTCCAAGGTATTATACTATGCCCTGGTGCTCTACTACACCTTTGTGGACGAGAACACGCCGGCCCGGTACAAGGCCGTCATCGCAGGTGCCCTGGGTTACTTTATCCTGCCACTGGACCTTATTCCTGACTTCTTCCCTTTCACCGGCATGGCCGATGACTGGGCCGCGCTGGTAGCCGCCGTCACCTACGTAACCACGGCCATCACCCCGGAAATCAAGGCCAAAGCCAAGCTCAAACTGAAAGATATTAATTTATAATACTTATGAGTCAACTCCACGTTATCGACCACCCCATGGTCCAGCACAAGCTCACGATCATGCGAATGAAGGAAACCGGCTCCAAGGATTTCCGCGAACTTCTGAAAGAGATTGCCATGCTGATGGGCTACGAAGTCACCCGTGACATCGCCCTCATGGATGTGAAGATCGAGACCCCCATCTGCCCCATGACCGCCAAGATGGTGAACGGCCGCAAACTGGCCATCGTCCCCATCCTGCGCGCCGGTATGGGTATGGTGGACGGCCTGCTGAGCCTGCTGCCTGTGGCCAAGGTCGGTCATATCGGCCTTTACCGTGACGAAGAAACCCACAAACCGGTGGTTTACTTCTGCAAACTGCCCAAGGACATCGAGAACCGCATGGTCATCCTGACGGACCCGATGCTCGCAACCGGTGGCAGCGCCTGCGACGGTATCGCCATGCTCAAGGAGCGCGGCTGCAAGAATATCCGTCTGATGTGCCTGGTAGCCGCTCCGGATGGCGTGGCAAAAGTACAGCAGGAGCATCCGGACGTGGATATCTATGTTGCCGCGGTGGACGAGCGCCTGAACGAGAACGCCTACATTGTTCCCGGTTTAGGTGACGCCGGCGACCGTATTTTCGGCACCAAGTAAACATGAACGCCCACAGGCTGCTTCTTCTGGGAGGCATGCTGGCCCTGGCCTGCACCCCCCGGCCGTCGCTCTCGTTGCATTACGGAGAGCCGGCGGCTTTTTTTGAAGAATCCCTTCTGCTGGGAAACGGACAGTTGGGCGCCATTGTCTATGGCGGTACGGAGAAGGACTGTATTTCCCTGAACGACATTACTTTATGGACCGGCGAACCCTTCCGGGACACCGCCGCTCCCGCCGCCTGGGTGCCCGTGGTGCGCGAGGCGCTGGAAAAGGAAGACTATCGCCTGGCAGACCAGCTGCAACGGAAGCTGCAAGGCAAGAACAGCAACAGTTACCAGCCGCTGGGCTCCCTGGAAATCACCTATCCGGATAGTGCTCAAATAACGGACTACCAGCGCGTGCTGGACATTAGCAAAGCACAGGCACAGGTTTCCTATCGACGCAACGGAAAAGCATTCACCTGCCAGTACCTGGTAAGCGCGCCCGACTCCGTCATCGTGCTCCGCCTGCGCAGCGAAGCCCCCATCCGGGCCACCCTCCGCCTGCACTCACAGCAGCCGCATACCCTGCTGGCAGAGGGCCATTCCATCCTTGTCGATGGCTACACCTATAGCGACGCGCACGGCATCCATTTCCGCACCACGCTCCTGTGCGAACAGGCGCAGGCCCTGGACGATGCCCTGGTGATCGACGGTCCCAGGGAGGCGCTCATCGTAGTGGCCAACCGCACCAGTTTCAACGGCTTCGACAAAGACCCCGTACTGGAAGGCAGGGAGTACAAGCAGGCTTCGCTGAACCTGGCGAAAAAGGCGGTTACCAAAGGCTGGAAAAATCTTGAAAAAGCCCACACAAAGGACTACAAGGCCCTTTTCGACCGCGTACAACTGAACCTGGGCGCCACGCCGGATAGCATCCGCGTGCTACCTACGGACCAGCAGCTTATGCGCTATGCGGAGGGAGAAGCCAACCCGGAACTGGAGGCCCTGTACTTCCAATATGGCCGATACCTGCTCATAGCCAGCTCCCGCACGGAAGGCATCCCAGCCAACCTTCAAGGGCTGTGGAATGAGAGCCTCACTCCGCCCTGGAGCAGCAACTACACCACCAACATCAATCTGGAGGAGAACTACTGGATGGCGGAAAGCGCCGCCCTGCCCCAGATGCATGCCTCCCTGTTGAGTTTCCTGCACAACCTGTCCAAAAATGGAGAACAGACGGCCCGGAACTATTACGGGGTGCAGGAAGGCTGGTGCGAGGCCCATAACAGCGACATTTGGGCCATGACCTACCCGGTGGGCGAAGGCATCGGAGACCCTTCCTGGGCCAACTGGAATATGGGAGGCGCCTGGCTGAGCACCCACATCTGGGAACATTGGCTCTTCACCCGGGACCGGGCCGCCCTGGAGCGTGACTACCCGGTGCTCAAGGGCGCAGCACAGTTCTGCCTGGGCCTGTTGATCGAGAAAAACGGAGAACTCATCACCTCCCCCGGCACCTCCCCGGAAAATTTCTACCGGACGCCGGACGGTTATCTGGGCGAAAGCGCATACGGAGTTACCGCCGACCTGGCCATTATCCGCGAATGCCTCACCGATGCCGCCGCAGCCGCCCGTGAAATGGGCGACACCACCTTTGCAAAGCGGGTCGATGCCACTCTCCCCCGCCTGCGTGGCTACCATGTGGGCAAGAACGGCGCCCTGCAGGAATGGTACCACGACTGGGAAGAGCCGGCCCCCCTCCACCGCCACCAGTCCCACCTGATCGGCGTATATCCCGGCCACCAGATAGAAGCCGGAACACCCCTGGCCGACGCCGCCCTCAAAACCCTGGAAATCAAAGGCTTTGAAACCACCGGCTGGAGCTGTGGGTGGCGCGTGAACCTGTATGCCCGCCTCCACCAGGGGGAGAAAGCCTATCAGATGTACCGCCGCCTGCTTCGCTATGTAAGCCCGGATAAATACACCGGAGCAGACGCCCGCCGGGGCGGCGGCACCTACCCCAATCTCCTGGACGCCCATCCCCCGTTCCAGATTGACGGGAATTTCGGCGGCTCCGCCGGCGTAGTGGAAATGCTCCTGCAGTCCACGCCAGACCGTGTAATTCCCCTCCCTGCCCTGCCTAAAGCCTGGTCCAACGGCTGGGTGAAAGGACTCCGTACCCGCACTGGCCAAACCGTGGACATGCGCTGGGAGAACGGCCAACTGACTGAATACAAGTTACGCTGATGAAAAGATTCGCAGCCATCCTTTGGGGACTCCTGGTCCTCGTGCATGCCGGCGCACAGAACCCGGCCCAGCAATATGTGAACCGCCAGTCCCATAGCGGTGTCCTCAAGGACGCGGTGTGGGGCGTATTGGCCGTACACCGGGACGGGCGCACCCTGGTGAGCCTGAACCAAAGCCAGCGCATGGTACCCGCCTCCAACATCAAGCTGGTCACCACCGGCACGGCGCTCCACTACTTTAGCCCGGAGGCACGCTTCAGCACGGAACTGGGCTACACCGGCGAAATCAAGGAAGGCGTGCTGGAGGGAGATGTGTACATCATCGGCCACGGAGACCCCACCCTGGGGACCCGGGACAGCATCGCCACAGAAAACGGTACGCTTTTCCGGCAATGGAAAACGCTACTCAAAGAGGCCGGCATCAACGCCATCCATGGCCGCATCGTGGGCGACGGAAGGGCCTACGAGGGCAATTTGGAGCACCAGAGCTGGGGCTTTGACGATATCGGCACGTATTACGGAACCGGGGCCAATGCGCTGAGTTTCTATGCCAACGCGATTGATTTTGCCGTACGAGCGGCTGTGCCCGGAGAGCCTGCCCAGGTGCAGCAGACGTACCCGGAAACCCCTTGGCTGCATTTTCAAAACTACAGCATCACCGGTCCTGCGGGCACGGGCAACAGCCTGTACCTGTACACCACGGACCTGGCCCCGTATGCGGAACTCCGCGGCTCCTTCGCCACGGACCGCAAGCCCAAGACCGAGCATTTCGCCAACAAGTTCGGCGCGCTCACCTGCGCCTTCTATTTCTGGAAAAACCTGAAGGAGAGCGGTTGGGAGATTACCGGCGGTTATGCCGATATCGACCGGAGCGGGTACATCCGCAGCAGTTCCTTCGTGGCTGAGGAGAAGGCCGGCGAGCCGCTGGTGCTGGGCCAGACGGAATCGGCTCCGATACGTGCCATCGCCCGCATCACCAATGTGCGCAGCGACAACTTTTACGCGGAAGCCCTGTTCCGCGCCATGGGTGAAAAACAGACCGGCATAGCCCTGTCCGACAGTTGCCAGGTGGCTCAGCGCCAGGCACTTATCGACCTGGGCGTGGACCCGGACGGTATCCGTCAGGTCGATGGCTGCGGCCTGTCGCGCATGAACTACGTATCGCCGGAGTGGATGGTGGGCTTCCTGCAGGCCATGCAGCAGAGCCCCGCCTTCGATGCCTTCCTGGCCTCGCTCCCCCAGCCGGGAGAAGGCACCCTGAGCGCCCTCCTGCCCAACCTGGCGGGACGCGAATCCATCCGCATCAAAAGCGGTTCCATGGACGGAGTCCTCTGCTATTCCGGTTATATACTCGCCGATGACGGCATGCCACAAGTCACCCTTTCCATCATGACCAACCACACCACGGCCTCTCAAAAGGAGGTACGCGCCGTTTTGGCCCACTTGTTGAAGTTGCTAATGGAAGAAATTTAGTATCTTTGCAAGATATATGCGCAAGTACGTGTACATAGCGGTCCTTCTGATGGCGGCCACCTCCTGCAAGGTGGCAACCACCATCGTCGATACCACCAGCGAACTGCTCCGCGGAGAAGTCGTGGCCCGTGCCGGGTCGCACAAACTGCACAGGGAGCAGCTGGAGAGCTATATTCCCACCGGTGTCTCACGGGAAGACAGCATCAACCTGGCCCATCAGTACATCAACGCCTGGGCGGAGGACCTCCTCCTGGTGGACATGGCGGAAGAACAGCTCTCGGAAACCGAAAAAGACGTATCGGCAGAACTGGAAGACTATCGCCGCACGCTCCTCAAGTACCGCTATGAGCAGCGTTACATCGAACAGCGGCTGGACACCCTGATCACCGACGAAGAAATCGTCCGGTATTACAACGCCAACTTGGGCAAGTTCCTTCTGGAACGTCCCATCGTAAAAGCGCGTTACCTCACCCTCCCCGCCGGTTCCAAAAACCTGAACACCCTGCGCAAGCTGATTTCCTCGGACGATGCTCAAAGCGCCGCGGAGGCCGCCAACCTGTCGACCACCGTCGCTATCCGATACGTAGATGCCGCCAATGCATGGCAGGACGCCCTGCTCCTGGCCCAGGACCTGGGTATGGACTACGGGAAAATGATGGCCTCCCTGAAAGGCCAGTTCGTGGAATGGACGGACGAGAACAAAGTCCTGCACCTGGCCTGCCTGGTGGACATGATTCCGGAAGGCCGTACGGCTCCTCTGGAGTATTGCATCCCCCGCATCCGCGACCTCATCCTGAGCGGCCGCAAACATGAGCTGGAAGCCCAGCTGGAGCAGGATGTCCTGCAGGATGCCCGCAAAAACAAAAAACTGGTAATTTATTGATTATGAAACATATTTTCCTGTCAGCCGCAGCTTTGCTGATATGCTTTACGCTCAGTGCGCAAAAGTATAAGGGTATCGTGGATAAAACCATTGCCGTCGTAGGCGGAGAGACCATCCTCCTCTCGGACATCGAGGCGGAAGTGCAGCAGATGCGCGCCAGCGGCGCCGGCTCGGACCGTGACCTCCGCTGCGAGGTGCTGGAGAATATGCTGGACGCCAAGATCTTCCTGATGCAGGCCCGCATTGACTCCCTCACCGTTAACAACGACATGGTGCAGGGCAACCTGTCGCAACGTATCGACTGGTTCCGCACCCAGCTGGGCGGTGATGAAGAAATGGAGAAATACTTCGGGAAACCGATGTACAAACTGCGTCAGGAATGGCAGAAAGCCCTTGAGGAGCAAAGCCTTACGGAGCAGGAACGCATGGAGATCGCCAACAAGATGCCGGAGGTGACGCCGTTCGATGTAAAACAGTACATGGACGCCACGGATCCGGAAGACCTCCCGGTAGTCCCCATGAAGTATCAGTTGAGCCAGATTTGCATATACCCGGACCGTGAAAAGGCGGCCATGGCCGTAAAGGAGAAACTCCTGAGCCTGCGGGAACGCATCATGAACGGGGAAAAGTTCTCTACCCTCGCCCGCATCTACTCCGAAGACCCCGGCAGCGCCCGTCGCGGCGGTGAACTGGGCCTGGCTTCCAAGTCCATCTTCTGGCCCGCCTTCTCGGATGCCGCCATGGCCCTGCGCCCCGGCACCATTTCCCAGATTGTGGAAACCCCGGACGGCTTCCATATCATCGAAGTCATCGAAAAGAAGGGCGATATGTTCAACGCCCGCCATATCCTCATCAAACCGCAATATACGGCAGAAGACCGCGAGAACGCTTTCCATAAACTGGACAGCCTGCGCGGCAAAATCCTGGAGGATGAAATTCCCTTCGTCATGGCAGCCCGCTTCTTCTCCGAGGACCCGGCCACCCGTACCAACGGCGGCCAGATGGCAGACCCCGCCACCGGCTCCGCCTACTTCGAAATCGACCAGCTGAAACCGGCCGATTATGCCGCTATCAAGGACCTCAAGGTGGGCGAAATCTCCGAGCCCGTCGAGTCGCAGGACAACGAAGGCTACCTGCAGGGCAGAAGCGGCAACCTGGTGTACAAGATCATCAAGATAGACAAGATTGTGCCGGCCCATACGGCCACGTTCGAGCACGACTACACCCAGATCCTGGACAAGGTGAAGGAGGACAAACAGAAGGAAGCCGTGGATGCCTTCCTGACCAAGAAGGTGAAGGATACGTATATCATTATCGACCCGCTCTTCCACGAATGTGAATTCACCCGCGAAGTGTGGAACGCCCGTAAATAGTGCACCGAAGGCTCGTTCATACCGTCTGCTGCTTGCTGTCGGCCCTGACGGCCGTTGCACCGTTGTATGCTCAGGAGAAGAAGAAGGACGACGGGAAAGTGCACCTGATCAGCGCTCAAAGCGCCCAGCTCATTGAAGAGAAAGAAGGCCAGAGCTACCGCAAGGTAATCGGCCCGGCCCGCTTCCTGCACAACGATACCTACCTGCTGTGCGACACCGCCCTGTGGAACGTCAATACCAACGTTATCGACGCCGTGGGCCACGTGCGCATTATCCAGGACCAGACGCAGTTGAGCAGCGAAACCCTGCAATACGTGGTGGACGACAACATGGCCCGATTCCGGGGTTCCCTGGTGCAGTTGGAAGACAAAGACAAGAATACCCTTCGCACCCGTTATCTGGACTATAATACCAAGGACTCCGTGGCCATCTTCCAGGACGGCGGCGCCATGCGCGACAAAGACGGGCAGATCATCGAAAGCATCTACGGTACCTACGACTCCAAGGCCCACCTGTTCGTGTTCAACGACCAGGTGAACATGTACCTGGACACTACCTTTGTCAAAACTTCGCGCCTGGAGTACCGCAGCGACCTTTCCACCGCCTACTTCGGCTATGCCACGGACATGTGGCAGGACGATAAGATGCTGAGCGCCAACGACGGCTGGTACGACCGCGGACACGAACTCTTCTTCTTCCGCCGCAACGTGCACGTGCTCACGCAGGACCAGGAGACCTGGTCGGACTCCTTATATTATTACAGGACCAGCAACGATGTGGACCTGCTGGGCCACGCGGAACTTATGGACACCACGCGCAACGTATTTGCGCTGGCCGGGAAGCTCCAGTACACCGACAGTCTTTCCCAGATTCGCATGACGCGGGAACCCGCCATCATGAGCATCAGTGAGGAAAAAGGCAAACGGGACACCCTTTACCTGGGTGGCGATTTGCTGCTCCTGCGGGGCATCCGCAAGTGCGACATCCCGGAGGAATGGGAGAAAGATGCCCAGAAGCGCCTTTCGGACATTTCCGGAGACCCCGTGATGGAGTACCGGAGAAAAGCCGCCGAAGCAGCGGCTGCGGCAGCCGCGAAAGCAGCGGAGGAAGCGGCCATGACCAACCCGAACCTCCCGCCGCCTCCGCCGGGACAAGGCCAGAAGGCCGGAAAGCCCGGGGATAAACCGGATAATAAGCCGACCGAGAAGCCGGCCGATAAACCCAAGGACAAACCGGCTGACAAGCCTGCCGACAAGCCCGTCATGCCACCGGCAGATACGCTGACTCCACCGGCAGTGGCTGACACCCTGGCTCCGCCAGCCGTAGCCGACACACTGGCCCATCCTGCCCTGATGGACTCTACGGCCGTCCAGCCCGTCGCGCCGGTCGATACTACTGCCCTGCAAGCGCCTGCAGACACGCTTCCCCCTCCCAAAGACACTACCAAGGTGAACTTTATCTGGGGATCCAAGCATGTCCGCATGTTCCGCCGCGACATGCAAATGTCCGCCGACTCTCTCAATTACTCGGACCTGGACTCCTTGGTTCGCCTATACCAGAATCCTATTTTCTACAATGAGGGCAACCGGCAGTATGCGGCCGACAGCATTTACATGGTCATCAAGAACAAGCAGATGGAAAAAGCCCACCTGCTGGCCAACGCCTTCATCACCATTCAGGAGGACCCGAACAGCTACGACCAGATCCGCGGCACGGAGATGGTGGCCTATTTTGACTCCACCAGCGCCCTCACCCGCTTTGACGCCCTGGGTGGCGCATCCACCATCTTCTACCTGGAAGAGAAAGGCGCCCTGGCCACGGTGAACAAGGTGGAATCCAAGATGATTTACGCCACCTTCCAGGACGGAGAAATTGAACGCATTTACTATTACGATAATCCCAAGAACGACGGTTATCCCACCGTGCAGATGCCGGAGGAGGACAAAACCCTCAAGGGATTCCGCTGGGACCCGGAACGCCGTCCGGCTTCGCCGCTGGATGTCACCTCGTTAACCCCGCGTCGGAGTGAACGGACGGCTTACCTGGCCCGGCCCCATACAGAATTCAAGCAGACGGAAGACTACTTCCCCGGCCACGTGAACAAGATTTACCGCGACATCGCCATCCGCGATTCGCTGCAAGTGGTCCGGGAGCGCGCCCGCCAGCGGGAACAGGATTCCCTGGCCCGGGCAAAGGGAGACACCACCCGGCTTGCCCTGCCGGACACGCTGGCTGTTCCCACCGACTCCCTGGCAACGGCCGCCAAAGACAGTTTGAACGTCCCGGCAGTACCCGTCCCGCCCGTAGACAGTTTGTCAACCACCGCCCCGGCAGATTCGCTGGCCGCCAAACAAGCCGAAATGGAACAAACGCAAAAGACGGAGAAGGAACTGAAGGCCGAGGCCAAAGCCCGCAAGAAAGCGGAACGGGAGGCGGCCAAAGCGGCCAAACAGGCGGAGCGGGAAGCCAAATGGGCCGAAGAAGACCGCATCTACGCAGAGAAACAGGCCGCCAAGGCACAACGGAAGCTGGACAAGCAGCGCGCCAAAAAACTGAAGGCGCTCCAGAAACTGGCCAGAAATGCTGCAAAAGAGCGGCAGCGGTTTATGAAGATTCTGGAGAGAGAACAAAGGAAAACACTGAAACAAGAAAACCAATAATGTTATGAAAAAGACTGTTCTGGTATCGGGTGGCGCCGGATTCATCGGCAGCCATGTAACGGTAGAACTCATCGAAGCAGGCTACGATGTGGTGGTGGCCGACAATTTCTCCAATTGCGACCGAACCGGTTACGAAGGCGTCAAGAAAATCACCGGCCGGGAAGACCTCCCGCTGGAGGTAATCGACTTCTGCGACCTGGCCGCCGTCAAGGCCCTTTTTGCCAAATACCCCATCGACGCCGTGATCCATTTCGCCGCCTATAAGGCTGTGGGTGAATCGGTTGCAGAACCACTGAAATACTATAGGAACAACCTTTCCAGCTTCCTCAACGTGCTGGAGGTGGCCCAGGAAAAAGGCGGCTGCAACGTGCTGTTCTCTTCATCGGCCACGGTCTATGGAGAACCGGATGCAGTGCCCGTTACCGAAAACACGCCGCGCAAACCGGCCATGTCTCCTTACGGCAACACCAAGACCATGTGCGAGGATATCCTGCACGACACCGTAAAAGCCTCGGGCGGAAAGATCAAGGGTATCCTGCTCCGCTACTTCAACCCCATCGGCGCACATCCCAGCGCCCTCATCGGCGAACTGCCCCGTGGCGTGCCCAACAACCTGGTCCCCTTCATTACGCAGACGGCCATCGGCAAACGGGAATGCCTGAGCATCTTCGGCAACGACTACCCCACCCCGGACGGCACCTGCCTGAGGGACTACATCGACATTGTGGACCTGGCCAAGGCACATGTCTATGCCGTTACCCGCATGATGGAAGGCAAGATGAAGCAGGACTGCGAGACCTTCAACGTGGGCACCGGACGTCCCGTGAGCGTACTGGAACTGGTGAACGCCTTTGAAAAGGTGAACGGCGTCAAACTCAACTACAAGTTTGCCCCGCGCCGCGCCGGCGACGTCACCGCCATCTGGGCCGACCCTACGCTGGCCAACACCGAGATGGGCTGGAAAGCCACCCGCACGGTGGAAGAAACCCTCAAGGCCGCCTGGGCCTGGGAGAAACACCTGGCTGGGAAGTAAATTTTAGAAAACGGTAATTTGGACGTTCTCCAGGGCTATCATCTGGGGAACGTCTATTTTTACGGGCGCCTCCCAAACATAGAGCACGGCATCTTTCACTTTAATGTCGTGGATCATCTCCAGGGTGCCGGTGGCACGGATGCCGATGCGGGCATTCCAGCAATACACCCGTTCGATGACGATGTCCTGAAAGTTGGGCAGGAAGTTCTGCGTGGTGGCCGCCTGGTTGTCCTCGTACCCGGCCGGACGGTCCGCATAGCTGGTTTCAAAAACAATCGCCTCACCCACGATATCGTTCATCACGATATCGCTGATGCGGAGGTTCTTGACCGTACCGCCCCGCTCCGGAGCGCTCTTGAAGCGCAGGCCGGTATCCGTGCCGGAAAACACGTTGTGCCGCACCACGATATCCTCCATGCCGCCGCTGAACTCGGAGCCGATCACAAAACCGCCGTGGGCATGGAAAACGGTATTAGCTTCGATGAGAATATCCTTGCAGGGGCCGTCCTGAAGGGCTTTTGCCCCGGCACCGGCCTTGAGGCAGATACCATCGTCACCCACATCTACGGTGCAGTGGCGCACCACCACCCGCTGGCAGTTCATGAGGTCGATGCCGTCGCCGTTCTGGGCATTCCAGGGACAGCGGACCGTAACGCCCTCGATAGTCACATCCTTGCAACGGGAAGGGACCAGGTGGAACTTGGGCGAATTCTGGATGGTGACACCCGTCACGCTCACGCGCTCGCAGTCCGTAAAGCGGACCAGGTGCGTACGCAGGCGTTCCTGCTTCTTGGGATCGGCTTCCATATCGTCAAACCATTTCAGATGGGAGGCGTACCAGATGCTGCCGTCCTCGCTCAGCACGCCCCCTTTGGCCAGGAAGGCTTTCCACTCCACGTCGCTCACCTTGGAACGCTTCACCGGGCGCCACCAGGCACCGTTCCCGTCAATGATTCCTTCCCCGGAGATGCTCACATCGTGCCGCTTGGAGGCCGATATGCCGGGCCGGATTTTGCCATTCTTGTCCTTGTGCACAAACTTGTCCGGCGACAGCAGAATCACGGCGCCGCGCTCCAGGTGCAGGTCCATGCAGTCCTTGAGCGTGATGGGGCCCGTCAGATACAGGCCTTCCGGCACCACCAGGTGACCGCCGCCCTTCTTGTTCAGGGCCGATACGGCCTTCTCAAACGCCACGGTATTGAGCGCCTGGCCGTCCGCCACGGCACCAAAATCCATGATGTTCACCGTATTGTCCGGGATTTGCACCGGCGCGGGGGCCGTTTGGGCATACATCCAAGCCGGCACTGCCAGCGCGAGAAGAAGCAGGAATCGTTTCATCTTGTTAATACTCATTATTTTGACAAAGATAACACAACGGGGCGGAATTCACAAATCGCATTTTTTTCTTATCTTTGCATTTCCATGAAACGGAAACACCTGGCATATATCCTCGTGGCGGTTGCGCTGGCCCTGCTGGCGGTGACCGTATGGCTGTTTCTGGACCATCACCCGCCCATGGGGCACCCGGGGCCTCCGCCGGAGCGGCCGGAACTGCTCCAGGATTCCCCCGGCGGACCGCCCCCGGAGCCTTTCTTCGAAGAAACGCCGGACCGCCGGCCACCCCTCAGGCCGGAGACCAAAATGGCATTGGGCGGCATCCTGGCGGTCCTGATGACCCTTTGTGCCGTCGCTGCCGTTTCCCTGCTCAGAAAGCCCAAGGCCACGCCTGATCCGCTGCCCGTCCCGGAGCCCGAAGCTCCCGTGCAGGTGCAGAAGGATGCCCCGACCACCATCAGCTTCAAATCCGACTACAAAACGGTGACCATCCAACTGGACGACATCCGTTATATCGAAAGCATGAGCGAATACGTAAAAATCTACCTGGACAGCCAGGCCGATCCGCTGATGGTACTTTACAGCCTCAAGCGGCTGGTAGAGGAACTTCCTGCTGACAAGTTCATGCGCATCCACCGTTCCTACATCATCGCCCTGAACCGCATCCGCCAAGCCAACGCCTCTTCCGTTGTGCTGGAAACGCCCGCCACCACCCTGCCCGTCGGCGAGAGCTATCGGCCCGCTTTCCGTAAATTCCTGGCCGAAAAGTAGCCTGTTCGCTGAAAAAAAGCGCCCGTTCGCTGAAAGTGTTCATTTGTGGCCGCAATTTTGCCAGTTCTTTTGCGACATTTGCCTTGTGCAAGCTAAAAGACGTGTACTATGAAGAAGGTTTTAGTGAGCCTGCTGCTGCCTGTTTTGGTGCTTGGCAGCTGTAACAAGCAGGAAATTGAGAACAACACTCCCAGCACCCAGAACAACTCCGGCAACGGAAGCACCTCCGGCACCGAAATCCAGACGCCCGAGGTAGAAGACAACGAGGACGACACCTTTTCGCAGGAGAATTTCCCGTACCTGGTAAGCATCACCTACGATGGCAGCAGCGCCACCGTAAGCGGTGACGAAGCCCTTGACGACCTACTGGACGTTCAAACAGACGGCGCCCATGTAACCATCACCTACTCCGGTTCGGAGAATGTAATCTACAAGCTCAGCGGTTCCTCTGCCAACGGACGCTTCAAGCTGTACAGCGAGAAAAAGCAGGCCCTCTGGCTGAGCGGCCTCAGTCTCACCAACCCCGACGGCGCCGCCATCGACAATCAAAGCGGCAAACGCACCTTTGTCTATATTGAAGGCAGCAATTCCCTGGCCGATGGTTCCAGCGCCAGCTACACCACCAGCGGCGACGAAGACATGAAAGCCGTGTTCTTCTCCGAAGGCCAGCTCATCTTCAGCGGCCCTTCCAGCGGCACCAACAAGCTCACCGTTACGGCCAACAACGCCCAGGGCAAGAGCGGCATTGCCTCTGACGATTACGTGCGCCTGTTCACCGGCGCCAACGTCTCCATTACGGCAGGTGCGAGCGCCGGCCACGGCATCAAGGTCAACGACTACGTCCGGCTGAGTGACGGCACTCTGGACATTACCACCAAAGCCGCCATGAAAAAAGGCATCACCAGCGACGACTTTGTCCTGGTAGAAGGCGGCACCACCACCATCACGGTGAGCGGCGGCGTGGCCTACGACAGCGACGACAATGAGTACTCCGGCACGGCCGGCATCAAGGCCGACAACTACTTTGCCATGACCGGCGGCAAGGTGACTATCACCAACACCGGCGCAGGCGGCAAGGGCGTCCGGGCGGGCAACTACAGTTACTACACTGCCAACGGCAGCCTTACCAACAGCTATATCAGCGGCGGCACCCTTACCATCACCACCTCCGGCAGCGAGTCCAACGACGTGTCCTCCAAGGCCATTAAGATTGGCTACAAGGAAGGCAGCGGCCGCAACTATGTGTATGGCGGCAACCTGGTGATAAGCGGCGGCAACATCGTCACAAACGCATCCAAGAGCGAAACCGTCGAGGTTAAAGGCCAACTCACCATCACCGGCGGCAGCCTGTACGCTTATTCTTCGGCGGACGATGCCATCAATTGCCAGGGCGAGATGAACATCACCGGCGGCTATGTCTATGGCCACTCCACGGGCAACGATGCCATCGACGCGAATGGCGACATGAAACTTTCCGGCGGCTATGTCTTTGCCGTCTGCACCAAGGGCAGCCCGGAGGTGGCGCTGGACGCCAATACCGAAAGCGGATACAAGCTGTATATCAACAACGGGGCGACCGTGGTGGCCTACGGCGGGTTGGAAAGCGGTTATTCCGCCTCGCAAAGCGTATATAGCATGAGCGGCAGCGCCAATGCCTGGAACGCCCTGTATGACGGCAGTTCGTTCATTGCGGCCTTCAAGGCGCCTTCCAACCTGTCCAGCTTTGCCGTTTCGGCCCCGTCCCTGAGCAGCGGCTACAAGGACGTGAGCGTGAGTGGAACCACCTATTGCAACGGCGTCTGGGCCAGTTCCGACATCTCCGGCGGCAGCTCCGTCAGCCTGAGCACTTATACCGGTGGCGGCGGTCCTGGCGGTGGTGGTCCCGGCGGTGGCGGTGGTCGTCCTTGGTAAACAGGAATTGATTATCTTTGCAGTTGTTATGAAACGACTTATCCTCTTTGTGGCATCGGCCCTGCTGCTCCTTCCGGCAGCAGGTGCCCAGGAGCCGCCCAAAATGAACAAGAAGAACCTGGTTATCAAGGAATGGAATTCCGACCCCAAGGGGGGCAACAAGGTTCTGGACCATATTACCACCTTCTCTGCGGAAGGCAAGAAGATCGAAGAGGCCGAATACAGCTCCGACGGCCAGAAGTGGCGCAAGCGCTTCGAGTACGGTCCGGACGGAAGGGTGTCGCGCGAACTGGTGTACGACGGCCGTAACCGCCTCCAGACCTACAAGACCTTCGAATGGAACGAGTTCGGGAAAAAGAAGGTGCAGTACACCTATAATGCGAAGGGTAAACTGTTGAGCGTCAAGCATTACGAATATCTCGCACAAGATGCCGGAGAGTAAACACCTGTCCTTTGAGAAGCCGCTGGAGTCGCTGGGGCCCATCACCCTGGAGGAGATGGAGGGCATCAAGCTCATGAACCGGATCGATTCCAAGTACCTCACCGACGAAGCCAGCCTGCTGCGGATTTTGGCAGCGGCAGGCGCAGCGGGTTACCGGGTGCTGGTGACGGAGGGCATGCGCATAAGCCCCTACGACTCTGTCTATTACGACACAGACGGGCTGCGGATGTTCTACGACCACCACAACCGACGGCTGGTAAGGCAGAAAGTACGGACGCGCAGCTATGAGAACTCCGGGGACACCTTCCTGGAAATCAAGCGGAAGAACAACAAGGGGCGCACCAAGAAAAAGCGCATGCACATTCCCACCGCGGAGCTGATGGATTTTCGTGCCGATGATGCGGCCTGCACCTACCTGGCCGATCATTCCTGGTTCACCGCGCCGGACCTCTCCCCCGTGCTGGAAACGCGCTTCCACCGCATTACGCTGGTGAATCCGGCCAAGACCGAACGGCTCACCATCGACACGCTGCTGAACTTCAAAAACTTCCGTACCGGGAAAGAAACTTCCCTGCAGAACGCGGTGATTATCGAACTGAAACAGGACGGCCGGGCGGCCAGCCAGATGAAAAACATCCTGCTGGACCTCCGCGTAAAGCCGGTCCGTGTTAGCAAATACTGCATTGCCGTCACCCTCACGGACCCAGGCGCCAAGAGCGGCCGCTTTAAAGGGAAGGTGCGGTGCATAGAAAAAACCATTGGAAATAAATTAGTTACTATATGATTATCGACCCTCTTTTCCGTTTTGTCCAGGACGATTTGGCCTCCTTTGGCGACTTGGATGCCGGCGACGATATGCTGCTGGACGTACAGACCATCACCGACGCCATGATGACGGTGAGCCAGAAAGTGGCGGAACTGGGCATCCGCTTTGCCCTGAATCTGCTGGTTTGCTGGGTGCTGGTGCACTGCTTCTATTACAAGAAGAGCAAGCGCCGGGACTACTACTTCACCTTCATGGTGTTTTCATCGGCCATGCTCATCCTGCTCTATATTATGGGCAATGTGGAAGTGGGCGTGGGACTCACCCTGGGCCTGTTCGCCATCTTCGGCGTCATCCGTTACCGTACGGAAACGGTGCCCATCAGGGAGATGACCTACCTCTTTGTGATTATCGCCCTGGCCGCCGCCAACGGCCTTGCGCCGGTGTACCAGCTGGTGGATGTGGCCACGGCGCCGCATTATGTCATCAACTGGGGCAGCGTGGGTGTGATGGCGCTGGTGAATGCGCTGATTATCCTGCTGGTAGCCGTGCTGGAGAGCGAGAGCCTGGTCAAACACACCACCACCAAACTGGTGTTGTACGACCGCATCGAACTTATCGTCCCGGAAAAGCGGACCGAGCTTGTTGCGGACCTGGAGAAGCGTCTGGGCGTGAAGGTGGAAAACCTGGAAATCGGCCATGTGGACTTCCTGAAGGACGCCGCATTTATCAAAGTGTACTATAACCTGCCCAAGGGGGAAACCAATTCCGTGAACATGGTGACCCGGGCCAAAGATTACGTTGCCTGATGAAAAAGATCCTTTTATCGACGATAGCGGTGCTGGTGGCCGTTGCGGCCCAGGCACAGAGCGCCAGTTTTGCCGGACGCGCATCGGCAGAGGTAGATTACAAGATTGTTAAGGGCCTCCACCTTTCCGTCGGGGAGGAAATCCGCAGCAATGACAATTTCTCTGCCCTGGGCAGCCTGCGTACCAACGTGACCCTTTCCTACAAGCCCGTCCAATTCCTGAAGCTCGGGGTTGGCTATACGCTTATCAATCCCTGGAAAAACGGCAAGGAGATTGAGCTGGAAGACGAAAGCACTACCAAATACTATGGTTTCTGGGCACCCAAGCACCGGTTTCATGCCAGTGTTGCCGGCATCCTGCGCCTGGGTGATTTCCATCTTTCTTTGCGCGAACGGGTGCAGCTCACCCATAACGGGGATTCCGGTATGAATATTTACCAGGCCCCGCGCAACGAGGTGGCCCTGCGCAGCCGCCTGGGTGTGCGGTACAAAGGCTGGAAAGTGGTGGAACCCTTCGCTTTCTTTGAGCTCCGCACCCAGCTGAACGGAGCCTGGGGCAGCACGTCGGGCTCCCAGCAGACCAAAAAAGATGGCGTTACCACCTATTATGCGTACACGCCGGCCGGTTACAGCCACGTGTACAATGACCGCTACCGTGGAGAGCTTGGCGTAGATTTGAATCTGGGCAAGCACCATTCCCTTTCTCCGTACCTGCTGCTGGATTATCTGTCCGAATATGAGCTTGATACCAATAAAAAAGGCACCAGACTTTATAGCGCCGCCTATTCCAACTTGTTCAGAGTAACCTTGGGCCTAGGTTATACTTTCAAATTCTAATTGGTAAATTTTTTAAAAAACCTTTTGGATTATCGAAATTATGCCGTACCTTTGCGCCTTGAAACTAAATTAGTTGGTTAGTTATTATTTATTAGCGCTATGAAAAAAGTATTTATGTCTGCAGCCGTTGTGGCCATGATGGTCGCCGCTGTAAGTTGCCAGTGCAACAACAACAAGAAAGCTGAAGAAGCTTGCGAAAAAGAGTGCACCGAGAAGTGCGAGGATGCCGCTTGCGAGAAGGCTTGCTGCGATTCCACCAAAACCCTGAAAGAGGCCGTGGAAAAAGCCGCCAACGATGTGAAGGACGCTACCGTCGATGCTACCGTTAAGGCCGTTGACGATGCAGCCAACGCTGTGAAAGACGCCCTCAAGAAGTAAGTTTCGCTTCTTCAAGAAAACAATCCCGGACCTAAGTGCCCGGGATTTTTTGTATCTTTGCGCCTATGGATATCAGAATTGGAAACGGATACGACGTACACGCCCTGGCTCCGGACCTGCCCATGTGGCTGGGAGGCGTGCGCATTCCCTCGGAGACCGGCTTTATAGCCCATTCAGATGGCGATGTCGCCATTCATGCTCTGTGCGATGCCCTGCTGGGCTGCCTGGCGCTGGGAGACATCGGCCACCTTTTCCCGGACACGTCCGACGAGTGGAAAGGCGTGGACAGCAAGCTGCTGCTGGGCCGCGTGATGGAGCTGGTGCATGAGCACGGGTATGCCGTAGGGAACGTGGACATTACCATCGCCCTGCAGCGGCCCAAACTGGCGCCGCACATTGCGGCCATGCGCCAAGTCCTGGCCGGGATCCTGGGCGTAACCCAGGACCGGGTATCCGTAAAGGCCACCACCACCGAGCGCCTGGGCTTCGTAGGCCGCTGCGAAGGCTGCGAAGTGTGGGCCACCGCCCTTATCACCAAGGCATAGCCTGGCACACAACCCACTGATTGACAGCAGATTAAAGCAATGGACGGACGCCCTTTGGGCACCCGTCCATTATTGTAAGTCTGTGATTTTCTGTTACTTACGCACCAGGCTATTTGCCCAGACCCTTCTTGACAGAAGCGCTGAGTTCATCGTACAGGGCGTCGGTCTTGGCCAGCAGTTCCTGGCTGATGCCACGGTAGTATGCCTTGGCTCCCTCCTTGGGGGCGGAGACCACCTTGTCGCGCAGATCGTTATACAAATCCACGGCTTTGTCGATGAGGCCGGTGATTTCCTCTGCGTTCTTGCCAGGATTGATGTTCAGGAACAGGGCGCAATCGTCAATAAAAGCGCCGATCACATACTGGATGTCTTTCTTGATGTCTCTAAGATTCATATCGTTCTTAAATTAATTCGGTGCAAAGATAATGATTATTTCTGAAATATTGGTTTCAGGGCAGCATCGATTCCATCGCCCCGCATTCCTTCTTTAACGATTTCTCCATCCGGACCGAATAGAAACAGGTGGGGAATACCGGTTACACCATATTTCTGTGCAAGCGTGGTTTGGGGATCCAGAAGTTGCGGGTAGAAAATCCCCAATTGCTTCATCGCTTCCTTCGTGGCATCTAACTTATCTTGGACGGGTATTCCCAGGACCACGAGCCCCTTATCCTTATAGTCATTATAGGCTCTTACCACATACGGGGTCTCTTCCATGCAAGGGCCACACCAGGAAGCCCAGAAGTCGACCAGGACATAAGAACCCTTGCCGATTATGCCGTTCCAATTGTTCTTTGATTCAGTAATTGTTATTCCATCCGGGTTAAGCTGAATCATAGTGCTGAGATCAGCCGTGAGCGACTCATACCTGCCGGCAATCATCGCATTGGAATGAATGCATTCCCCACCCATCTCATAAAGTCGGATGAATTCATCTTCCGCCGCATCGAAAGCAAGCATAGCCATTGCCTGTACACCTACAGGGTCCTGCAAATGGCCTAGATATACTTCTTTACAATGCTCGACCATCGTTTTATGCATCTCCTCCATCAAAGTTTCGGCGCCGTGTTGATCACCTCCTTCGGCAAGGGCCATGGCTTTTTCATTATAACCCATGAAATGGTTCAGCAACCATTGTTGAAACATCTGGAGCTCTTCTGAGAGCGGACTTCCGCTGACAGCGGTCGCCCCGTCCTCTATTATAACGTTGATTTCCTTGCTGTCCGGGATAAGAGATATCGGTTCTTTACCTTCACCAGGAATAAGCGAAACGCCGATGGTCGGATCCATATCGCAGACCAATTTGAAATTACCTGCTTCCACTGCACACGCATCCTGCCGGTCTCCTTTAGCGTTAAGCAAAAAGACGCTATCCACCTGGTCAGTTATGGTTCCCTTAATTGTGCACTTTGAATGTGAGGAACATGCTGTCGCCGACACGACTAAGGTTGCGGCCCATAATAATCTGCGGATGATCATACAAAGCAATTAAATAACTAGTTCAAAAGTAATTATTTCCACCCACATTTCCAAATTCCGGAATGCCTTGCCAAAATTTGCAATCGGCGGGCATTTCAATTAACTTTGTGGAAAACATTGAGGGCTATGGCCAAGAAGAAGGAAATAACCATCCGGTCCAGTGCGGCAGAATACTTGTCGTACGTAGCATCTATGGGGGATCAACCACTGAGTGTAGAACTTCGGTACGAGGACGAAAATATCTGGCTTACGCAGCGCTTGATGGCGGAATTGTATGGGGTTGATACACGTACGGTTAATGACCACATCGAAAAAATATACCGGGATGGAGAGTTGACGGAAGAGGCAACTATCCGGAAATTTCGGATAGTTCAGCAGGAAGGGACTCGCCTCGTTCGGCGCAGCACGCTTCATTATAACCTCCAAATGATTATCGCTGTGGGCTTCAAGGTGAATAATGAGCGTGCTGTCCAGTTTCGTAAATGGGCCAATACCATCGTAAAGGACTACACTATCAAAGGTTGGGTGATGGACGATATCCGTTTGAAGGATGGCGGTTTCTTAACGGATAAGTACTTCGATGCGCAACTTGAAAGAATACGGGAAATCAGGATGAGTGAACGCAAGTTCTATCAGAAAATAACGGACCTATACGCTACATCCTTGGATTATGATCCCCAGGCGCCGGCAACTACCCGCTTCTATGCTACTGTTCAAAACAAACTGCATTACGCTATCCATGGACATACTGCGGCAGAGCTGATTTTGGAGCGGGCCAATGCAGAAAAAGACCACATGGGCTTAACTACCTGGGAAGACGCTCCGGATGGAAAAGTGAGGAAATCGGACGTAACCATTGCTAAGAATTACTTGAGCGAAAACGAATTAGCGCAACTAAGCAGAATGGTATCGGCTTACCTGGATTTGGCCGAAAGTATGGCGCTCAGGCACATTCCCATGACCATGGAAGATTGGGAATCGCGCTTGAATGGATTTCTGACATTCATGGACAGGGAAGTTCTGGCCGATGCAGGAAAAGTGAGTGCGGAGATGGCCCGAATCCATGCAGAGACAGAATGGGAAAAGTTCCGTATCATTCAAGACCGCTTGTATCAGAGTGATTTTGACCGCTTCCTGTTATTGGAAGAAGCCTCGGCACAATACGGCAATAAGTCTAAGGATTGAAGACGAGATTGTAGAAGTATAAACAATTGGAGAGACTTGAAAGATTACAATTCTTTAATGTCTTTCTTGATGTCTCTAAGATTCATAGCTTGATGAATTAATTCAGCTGCAAAGATAGCATTTTTTTCGGATTCTTCGTCATAGGCGATTTTCGCGAGCGCGAAAGTTGAGTCATTGCGTTATTGCAAATTCAATAAATCTCACTGTATAATCCTTAAATGATAGCATGAGCTATTGATATTGGAGGGCTTTTTCCATTTCTTTGCGATGAAATCAAAACGCAATCGTATGAAAAAAGCCCTTTTCGCAGCCCTGTGCTGCGTGCTCGCATTTTCCGCGTGCAAAAAAAACGAAACCGAAGTAAAGGTAACTGGCGTGAGCGTAAGCCCCGCCACCCTTTCCCTCGTTGAAGGAACCAGCGAACAGCTTCATGCCACGGTTACGCCGTCTGATGCGGCCGACAAAAGCGTAAGTTGGACCAGTTCGGCCGCTGCCATTGCCACGGTCGATAATACCGGCAAGGTAACAGCCGTCAGCGCCGGCACGGCCACCATCACCGTCAAGACGGCCGATGGCGGCAAGACTGCTACCTGTGCTGTTACCGTCAACAGCGCTATCCCGGCTTACGAAGCCGTTGACCTTGGCCTCAGCGTCAAATGGGCCAACAAGAACCTCGGCGCCGAGTTCCCGGAGGATGCAGGTGATTATTACGCATGGGGCGAATTGGAGACGAAGCCCGTTTACTCATGGAATAGCTATAAATTCCTAACTGCCGAGGGAGGATATATTTCCAAATATACAATGAATGAATGGGAGGCTGCTACGGTGGATTATCTCACCCTTCTGGAAGAAGAGGATGATGTAGCGCACAAGATACTGGGCGATAAATGGAGGCTGCCCACTCCTGCCGAGTGGAATGAGCTACACAATCACACAAATAGACAGAACAGCCAGAACGGAATGTATGCCAAAGCATCCAATGGAAACTCTATTTTCCTTCCTTATGGCGGCATGTATTACAGCAATGACGGCGCCGAGCTTTATTTGAAGGGAAGGGAAGGTTTTTACTGGACTTCCTCCCTTGGAAATTCAAACTCCAGCGCCCGTTGTGCCTGGCTTGCCGGAGGGGGCATCAATATGAGTATTTATATTGTCCGCAGTGCCGGACTTGCGATTCGTGCCGTTTATGGCGAACGTCCTCCTGAGCCGACAATAATAAATCCCACAGCCGAGGATCTGGGAAAGGTCATCGGTGCCGATGGGAAAATCTATACAAACACCCAGGCGGCCGTGAGCGCCGGAACGAAGGCAGCCGCCGTCATCGTCTATGTGGGCAGTGACACGGCCGAGGATGGCTTCACACACGGACTGGCCATGTCCATGCGCGACTGCTCAAATACATCGGGATACAAATGGAAGACATCGGACGGCACGTACGACAATCCACAACAGAACAGTGACCTTCATACCCTGTTGAATCTACATGAGTCTGGCAAATCCCTCACGACCAGTGACCGCGACAACGATACCTGGCCGGCTTTCAAAGCTGCACTGCACAACAGCATTACGGTAACCGACGGCATTACGGCCGATGCCCCTGACGGCACCTCCGGCTGGTTCCTGCCCTCTATGTTCCAGTGGCAGCAGGCCATCCACGCCATGACCGGGAAAACAGAGGAGTTGAGTCTGTACGTAGCGAACCCCGACTATGTCAATGACTATTTCAACGCCAAAATAGCCGATCCCGAAGCCTTCCTTATCAAGAACTGCTATGCTTCCAGTTCCGAGTTTGACAATACCTACAACTGGCATTTCGACTTTAACGATGGCATTGCCCGGCGCAACGCCAAGTGGTGCACTTACTATGTGCGCGCTTTCCTGGCCTTCTAATTGTGCGCCTTGCTGCTTGCGGGCACCGGCTGTAAGAAAAATGCGTTGGGCGATGTATATATCTACGGCGGATTAAGATAATTTGTATCTTTACAACATGAATCTCCTGCTGACAGCCATACTGACACTTACATTGGGCGTGAAGGGCGTACCCTTTACGCCCATGGAATGTGAACGGCTGCCGAAGCTGAACATTCCCCGGGAAGCCAGCGGCCTGGTGCTCGCGGGAGGGGAATTCACTGTGTTCGGAGGGCATACCACCGGCTTTGTCCCTACTCCCACAGCGGAATACTTCCACAGAGGCAAGTGGCACGTGGTTGACATGCTTTATCCGCACGATGCGGGGTTCTGTACCCTGCTTTCCAGCGGAGATGTCCTGCTGGGCGGCGGATACAGCGAGGCATTCGGTATCGGCCAGACCTGGGGCGTGGAAGTGTATCACCCGGAAAAGCACAGTTTTTCCTACCTGCCCATCCTGGACCACAAACGTACGCACGCGACGGCGATGGAGATGGACGACGGCCGTATCCTGGTATCCGGAAACTGGTATACTTCCGACGCCTTGGAGTGCTATACGCCCAACGGCCTGTTTGAGCAGGTGAAAGAGGTTTCCCACTCGCGAAACCTGCCTTTTGTCCTGCAGGTTTCTCCGGACAACGCCTATGTTTTCGGCTCTTCGGACAATTATGGGAAGCTGCTGGAGGGAGGCTGGGTGGACCAGTTTTGCGGAGAGCCATTCCTGGAGCCGCTGCTGGAGGAGTGGAAGACGGAAAACTCGCAGCAGCCTAATCCGCCCGAACATTATCTAATCGACGCATACCGCTACCTGCTTCCCGTCTGGAAAGACAGCCGGTTGGGCGTGCTGCTGCTGTCGGAGGGACGGTTCAGTATGTTGGAAACGGCGACTCCCCTCCCCATGGAGGGCCCGTGGGGCGCCATCGCCTGGGCTTCCGGCCTACAGGTGGAGCGGGAATCGTCCACTGCGTGGAAACAGGGCAGGGATGCTGACAACCGACTGTATCTGCTGAAAATTGGCTATCGGGAGAAACCGGCGTCGGTGGAAGTTTTTTATACGGAGCCCATCGAAGACTTGCCCCACAAAGCGAAATGCCTTCCTCTGGCCGACGGCCGTTTCCTGTTGGCGGGCGGTCTCATCAAAGATGCTTATGACGCCCAGTCCACGGTGTTGATGTGCTATACCCAGCCGCGAAAGGCGGTCGCCGGTTGGAATTGGAGAGTCATGCTGGCAATTCTGGCAGCGCTGCTGCTTTTGCTGCCATTGTGGTTTTTCGGCAGGAAAAAACGTTCCGGGGTTGCGCCCAAGCCGGCTCGGACGGTTGCACCCGATCTTCAAACCCGCATCGTGGAGCTGATGGAGAAAGAGTGCCTGTACCGCAAGAAGGACCTGCACATTTCCGACCTGGCCACACGGCTCAATACCAATTCCACCTATATCTCCGCCTGCCTGAACGGGCAGATCAAGATGAGTTTTCCGCATTTCGTGAACGGCTATCGCATCCGCTACGCCCAGGAACTCATGCGCAAGGATCCTTCCAAACCCCTGTCCGAGATCTCCGAAGAGGCTGGCTTCTCCAATGAGAGTTCTTTCTTCAGGGCCTTCAAGGCAGAAACCGGCCAGACGCCCACCGAGTGGAAGCAATGACAGGGGGGGCTTTCTTTCTACCCCACCGTCACCTCTTCGGTTTCCTCCCAGGTTTTTGTCCAGGTGTCTCCGCAGTTGACGCAGGTGAAGTCGCAGTGGTAGTAGCGGGTAATGTCTTGGACTATGACTGTGCGGTACTCCGTTTTATACTGGGCTTCCCGGCCTACCTCCACGCCGTCCCGGGTGGTTACTTTGTCACCTGTATACACTCTCACGGCCTCCAGCTTTTTCCGGGGTTTGCTCCGGATTTCCTTGTCCAGAATATCCGCCCCCTCTTCCTGGCCGGCATAGTAGCCGCAGTGAGGGCATACACTCTTGAAGGCGTTGTTCCAGACGCGCCAGATTTGCCAAAGTGCGATGGCCAGGGCGGCCACGGCCACACCGAAATAGGCCTTATGGATGCCGTTCCCGTGCCAATGCCGGGTGGCGGGGAAGAAGACCAGCACGGCACAGCCCACGGCCAGCAGCACATACAGGTACTTCCAGGCGCGTGATAACTTGCTGTATAGCAGCGGATACAGGGTCGAATAAATCAACAGCGGCACCACCAGCACCAGCAGCGCATCCATGATATCCACCGAAAGGTGCTGTGTGCCCCAGACGCCGACGGCGCAAAGGGCAGCGCCTACCAGGACTTTGCCCACTACATCCGCCATAAATTTGGAGCGTTTGCGGGCCGGGAAGGCCATGACGACAAACACCAGCAGGCAAATACCGCAGCCAATCATCAGGATGATGCGCCACACGCCGGGGGATAGCCCCGCCTTGATGCCGGTTTGGGCCGCCCGGTTTTCGGCCGCTACGCTGTTTTCCGAGAAGGTGCCGATGGCATTGAGTTGGGCCAGCTGCGCCCAGCCGTACAGCTCGGGGGTATCCACAGTGGTATAGGTGGTCACTTTGTGCACATGCACCCAGCCGTTTCCCTTGGAGAGCACCTGTACGGTATCTCCCTGCGAGAGCCAGAACTTGGTCTGCTCTCCGGACGATACCCGGGGATGCTTGTACAGCATCACCTTGTCCTGCTTGGCCGTGCACACATCCCGCACTTCATCGCCCAGGCCCCCACCGCAGGGGAGCATCTTTTCCAGCGGAACCCAGCCCTTGAACTGCTCCCTGGCTTCCGTTGAGAAGATGCTCACATAGCCCCACTGGCCGCTATCGTCCTTTTTGGTCACCGGCAGCGGAATGGGATTGTTGCGGGGCCCGGTCCAGTACAGCAGCCGGGCCTTTTTGTCAAATTCTTTGTACCCGGGCTTGGGAGAACAAGTAATGTTCACCAGCACAGCCGATTCCGCAGACGGCTCCTTGTGCATCTGAACAGGATCGTAGGTGATATATCCCTCCCTGCTGCCGCAGGCGGCCGCGCCCAAAATGATGGCGGCCAAAAAGATAAGCCGGAATACTTTCATGGCAAAACGGACATTGTTTCACCACAAAGATACATTTATTTTTCTTATTGGAGCTTATACACCACCGGGAAAGTGAAGGAGACGGGAACGGGCTTGCCGTCCTGCTTGCCCGGCTCCCACTTGGGGGAAGAGGAGACCACGCGCACGGCTTCGGCGTCCAGGTCTTCGCGCACGCTTCGCAGCACTTGCACATCGCGCACAGCACCATCGGTGCCGATGGTAAACTGCACTATCACGCGGCCTTCAACGCCATCGGCCTTAGCCTGTTCCGGATACTTGATCTGGGTGTTTGCCCACACGGCAAATGCATTTGCATCCTCTCCGTTGAAGGTGGGTTTCACCTCTATCTCGGAGAACGAAACGGGTTCGTCCGTGACGGTTACCGTGTATCCGACAGGGTCGGCGGCAGGCACCTCCTGTATGGCTTCAGGCACTTCCTGAGCTTTTTTGTTTTTCTTGGGATTGTTGCAGGCAAACATAAAGACGGCCAGCACGGGGATGAGCGCCAGGTACGACCAGCGCATCCAGCAGGAAGAAGTAGGTTTGAGCATCATGGTAATTCTGTTTTTGAGTTTGGCGTGCTGGAAGCCGCTGGCTAGCGTGAAGCGTTGCTGCCCCACGGCTTTTCGCACAAGAAGTAGTTGATATTGGGTTGCATCGATGCCTTTTTGAAGAACGCCCTCGTCGGCCTCATATTCGTGCACCAGGCGCAGCTCCTCGCGGGTAATCCACACCAGCGGATTCCACCAGAACAGCAGCTGGATGGGCAGGAAAAGGACCAGGTCCAGCGAATGCCGGTGCCGCACATGCATCAACTCGTGCGTTAAGATGGCCGGGGTTTCCTGCAGGTCTTTCCGGCCGATGACCACGTTTCGGCCCCAGCTGAAGGAGGGCGTGTCCTGTTCCAGAATAATGAGCCGGCAGCCGTCGCGTTCGATTTTTTCTTCGCATCGGATGAGCCGGACCATTTTCCGGGCCGATAACACATATAATACCAGCGTTACCAGAACACCGGCCGCATAGACAGCCAGCAGAATCTCCTTCCAGGGAAAGACAGCCTGGGTCGATTGCTCCGCCGCAACACCAACGCCCACCATGGTAACTTCCGTAGCGGCGACGGAGGCCGAAACGGTCCTGAGGGGAATCATCGGCAGCACCAGGCACAGATAACTCCCCGCCAGCAGCAGCACCCGATTTAGCCGGAAGAACGTGGTGCGGCGCATGACCAGCAGATAGAAGGCATAGAACAGGCTCAGATAGAGCCCCGCACGCGCTATATATAAAAGGAATGCGCTCATTTCTTGTTCTTTTCGATATGGGCGATAAGGTCTTTGAGCTCCTGCAGCTCCATCTTGTCCTCCTCCACAAACTGGGAAACCAGGCTAAGATAGGAATTGTCATAGTAGCGCGCCACCACCTCGGAAACCGTATCTCCATGGTACTGCCGTTCGCTGATTTTCACTTTGTAGCGGAAAGAATTGGCCATGGGCTCCCTTTCCACAAAACCCTTTTCCTCCAGGAACTTTACCAGCGTTGCGACTGTGTTGTAATGCGGCTTTGGTTCTGGCATATAGCTGATTAAATCCCTGATAAACAAGGGCTCATGCGCCCAGAAAATGTTCATCAGCTGCTCTTCTTTTGCTGTGAGTTTCTGTTTCATCTCAGTTCTCCCCTATGGTTTCTCCCTGCAAATATAGTGAATATTTTCGAAACTCCTAATATTTTTAGGAGATATCCTTGTTTTTTTAGGACACCCCGGAGCACTTGGACAAGGACAGTTTGTGGTAAAAATGAAACCGCCCCAGGCGTAGGCGAGACGTCTTCAGATTTTTTGTATATTTGCATCTGTTGCAATGCTTTTGAACATGAAACGGATTATGATGAAAAGGACCCTTGGAGTTTTGGTCCCCGCTTTGTTTCTATTTTTGTCTTGTGCCAAACCGGCGGAAGAGGTTGTGGTCACGCTATCTCCCAGTCAAGTTAGCATGATGGAGGGGACAACAACCGAGTTGCAAGTGAAGGTGACCCCCGGCTCTGCCAGTGATTATACGCTACGATGGGAGTCCTCCTCTCCGTCCATTGCTTCTGTGGCAAACGGCGTTGTCACCGCCCATACCGCGGGGCAGGCCGTCATAACGGTATCCACCCAGGACAAACAGGCGCAGTGCACGGTGACGGTAACCGAGAAACCGCAACTCCTTACCCGTAGCGTTGCTTCTTCCGGCAAAGTGACCAACGGCGTCAAACTCACCTACTCCGGCACGCAGTTTACCCGGATTTATGTCTTGCTGCCACGCCCGCAGACCAACGAGTATCAAACCATCTCCAATTGGGAAGCGTCGGGCTGCACGGAAGGGCAATGCCCCGATGGCGTCAATGCCTATATCTGGAAAGATGTGAATGCCTCCTCTATCCCCGCCTCCGGAGAATACCTCATCTCGGAAACGTTTGACGCAGAGGTCTATCGTGTTGTGGTGGACGTGACCCAACTGACGGATATTCCGGCCTATGACCCGCAGTCTGAGGAATGCCAGAAGTACCTGGGGAAAGAGGCCAACGGACTCATCGACCCCACCCATAGTAAAATTGTCTCCACGGCCAATACGCTCTGGGACCAGTCCGGCGGGGATATCATTTCCTATGCCCGCAAATGCTTCCAATGGACCTACGCCAATATGACGTACGGGAACATGAATACGGGCCTGCACACCATTGCCAATCTGATGAAAACCATGACCGGGGACTGTGGCAACTACTCTTCCGTATTTATCTCCCTGCTTCGTGCCAAGGGCATCCCGGCCCGTCATATCGTCATGGTTCACGGCAAACTGGACGAATACCACGTGCGGGCGGAGTTCTTTGTTCCCGGCTTTGGCTGGGTTCCCGCCGATCCCACCTGGGGCGGGGACAATTTCGGCGTCTTTTCCGGAGATTATATCGTGATGACCCGCGGCATCAACACCATCGTTCGTAACGCCGACGGGAACAACTTCCAGGCCGACCTTCTCCAGACATTTTTCTATTGGTACTGGTGCCAGACCGAAGGGACCTCTTCATTCCGGCACGTTTGCACGGGATTGAAATAGATGGCTTTTTTGTGTATTTTTGTATCCTATGGCAAGTGCAAAGACAAAGTCTGTGTGGTTTTGCAGCCACTGCGGCAATGAATACAGCAAATGGATGGGTCGATGCCCCGCTTGCGGGGAATGGAACACCATGGTGGAAAAAGAGGTGGTGACCGGCGGCAGCAAGGCCTCGGCCCATGCGGTTCCCGGGGGTTCCCGGAAGCCGGAAGCGCTCAAAGACGTGTCCACTACGCAGGAGGACCGCGTGTCCCTGGGCAGCGCAGAAGTGGACCGCCTGCTGGGCGGCGGCATCGTCAAGGGCTCGCTGGTGCTTATGGGCGGCGAGCCGGGTATCGGCAAAAGTACCCTTTCCCTGCAACTGCCCCTGCACTCCCCTGCCCTCAAAACGCTGTATGTCACCGGTGAGGAAAGCGTAAAACAGGTGAAGATGCGGGCGGACCGCCTGGGCGGTGACGCCTCCGGCATCCTCATTTACAGCGAAACCGACATGGGCGAAATCCTCAAGCAGGCGGAGGAAGTGGCCCCGGACCTGATGATCGTGGACTCCGTGCAAACCATGTACTGTCAGCACGTGGATTCCACGGCCGGCAGCGTGAGCCAAATCAAGGAAGTGGCGGCCCAGCTGCTGCGCTTTGCCAAATCCACCGGCATTCCAGTCATCCTTATCGGCCATATTACCAAAGAAGGTACCATCGCCGGACCCAAGATTTTGGAGCATATTGTCGATGTGGTTTTGCAGTTCGAGGGCGAGAACCGCGGGGCTTATCGGGTGCTGCGGAGCATCAAGAACCGTTTTGGCTCCACCTCTGAACTGGCCGTCTTCGAAATGACGGGAACCGGCCTCCGCGAAGTGGCCAATCCCTCGGAAATGCTCATCCCCATGCACGAGGAAGGGCTCAGCGGCACGGCTATATCGGCCATGCTGGACGGCAACCGGCCCTTCCTGTTCGAGGTTCAGGCCCTTGTTTCCAGCGCCGTGTATGGCACCGCGCAGCGTAGCGCAACAGGCTTTGACGTGCGGCGCCTGAACATGCTCCTTGCCGTGCTGGAGCGCCGTGCCGGCTTCAAGCTGGGCCAGAAGGACGTGTTCCTGAACATGGCCGGCGGCCTGCGCATCACGGACCCGGCCTGCGACCTCGCCGTCATCTGCGCCGTCCTTTCCTCCACCTTCGACTATCCCATCCCCGCCGATGTCTGCTTTGCCGGTGAGGTAGGTCTGAGTGGAGAAATCCGCCCCGTTTCCCAGGCCGCACGCCGCGCCGTGGAAGCCGCCCGCGTGGGTTTCAAACGCATCTTCGTAAGCTCGTACACCCACTTCGACCAAAAACCGCAAGGCATCGAGGTGGTAAAGGTGGCCGACATTCCCGCCCTGGTCCGCGCTTTGTTTAAATAGCCGAAAAATGGTATCTTTGTAGGCTATAAAGAATTTGAGATATGGCCAAACTGTTCAACTTTGGGTTCTTTGGGACCAACGAACACCGGGTGTTCAACTACAAGCCCCGGTACTATGACCCGGAGGAGGAGAAACGTCGCCAGATGTTCGGGGACGTGGACGGGACCAACGAGGCCGCCCGTGAAAGGGGGGAATATGTGCCCGGCAGCAGCCTGCGCGGGGCCTTCCGTAGTGGCAACTACCAGAAAACCCGCTCGGACATGCGCCTGGTCCACACCATCATCACCATCGTCACGGGGGTGCTCATCGTGCTGGTGCTCATTTACATATCCAAATTCTTTGAGCTGCTGTAACATGAGCGGAAGGTTCTATACCCTGGGTATAGAACCTGGAACGATATAATATGGAATTAAGGATATTACCGAAAAATATTGCCGATATGATCGCGGCGGGAGAGGTGGTGCAACGCCCCGCTTCCGTGGTGAAAGAGCTGATGGAAAACGCCGTAGATGCCGGAGCGACGGACATCAAGGTGGTCATTGGGGATGCGGGCCGCACCCTTATCCAGGTCATCGACAATGGCTGTGGCATGACTCCGGACGACGCCGTCCTGTGCTTTGAGCGGCATGCTACCAGCAAGCTTGCATCGGCAGAAGACCTGCACCATATCCTTACCTTCGGCTTCCGCGGAGAGGCGCTGGCCTCCATTGCCGCCGTGGCGGAGGTGAGCCTGCGCACCCGTATTGCCAGCGAAGAGGCCGGCGTAGAGGTGCTCATGGCCGGTTCTGAAAACAAAGGCACGCGCGAAGTCAGTTGCCCCGTGGGCACCAACATTTCCGTGCGGAACCTCTTTTACAACATCCCCGCGCGGCGCAAATTCCTCAAGAGCGACAACGTGGAGCTCAAGCACATCGTGGAAGAGTTCCAGCGTGTGGCGCTTACCCGCCCGGACATTGCTTTTTCGCTCACCCATAATAGCCGCGAAATCCATGTGGTAAAGGCCGCCAAAAGTTTCAAGTTCCGCATCCAGGACCTGCTGGGGGCGGGGCTCATCGGCGAGCTGATGGATATTGAAGCCGATACTTCCATTGCCACCCTGCGGGGTTATGTAGGCAAGCCGGAAAGCGCCCGCAAGGCGCTGGGCAACCAGTTCTTCTTTGTGAACGGCCGCTATTTCCGCAGCCCGTACCTGCACAAGGCCGTGATGAAGGCCTATGAAAACCTGATTCCGGAAGGCAGCACACCGTCCTACTTCATTTATCTGGAGGTGGATCCGGGTACGGTGGATGTGAATATTCATCCCACCAAGGCCGAGATTAAGTTTGAGGAAGAGCAGCTGCTGTTCCAGACGGTGTTCGCCGCCGTGAAGGAGGCCATGGGACGCGCCAGCGTAGCGGGTTCCATCGAGTTTGACAACCCGGAGGCGCGGGATATTCCCGTGATGGGGACGCAGTTCCAGGAATATCGGCCTTCCAGCACGCCCTCGGTGGGGGTGGATTGGAATTACAATCCGTTTGAGCAGGAGGGAGGAGATACACTCGGCCCTGCGGGCCTCGGTATGACAGAAAAGGAGGGTTTCGACACAAGGCGATACACAGACCCGAACCCGAACTACGGGGCGCTGTTTGAGGACCGGACGTTGCCTACGGCGCAGGTGCTGGTGGTACAGGGGCGTTTTATCCTTACCCAAAGTGCCAGCGGTATTATGGCGGTGCACATCCGCCGGGCGCGCGAACGCCTGCTTACGGACCGCTTCCTGAAGGCCCTCCGCGAGAATGCCCATGTTACGCAAACCGCCCTGTTCCCCGTGCAGGTGAACGTGGGCGTAGAAGGCCGTCTCACCCTGGACGAGCACGCAGAGACCCTCCGCCGGCTGGGCTTCGACCTTGCTCCCTTCGGCCCGGATACCATTGTGGTCAACGGCGTTCCGGAGGGCTATAGTGCCGATGCAGCCACCGTGCAAACCATGGTGCAGGACATCCTGCTCATCCTCTCGGACGACACCCAGGCCCTGCCGGAGGTGATGGAGCAGTCGCTTGCGCAGAAGTTCGCCGTCCTGGGCGCTTCCGTGGGCACCCGCCTGAGTTCCCCGCTGGAGGCCCAACGCCTGATCGACGCCCTCCTGCAAAGCGAAAACCCTGAATTTACCGCCGCCGGACGGCGCATCATTGCCATCGTCCCGGCTGACGAAATTGAAAAACGATTCTAAATGGCCAATCCGCTTGAGAATATTCCGGTTGTAACCCGCAACTTGCTGTATGTGAACGTGATTATGTTCATCGCCACGCTCATTAACCCTGTGTTCATGAAGGACACCTTTGCCATGGCCTTCCCGCTGAGCACCGAGTTCCGCTGGTGGCAGCCCGTCACCCACATGTTCATGCACGATGGCTTCATGCACATCTTCTTCAACATGTACTCGCTGGTGATGTTCGGCATGGTGGTAGAGCGGGTGCTGGGCACCAAAAAGTTCATCTGGTTCTATCTCATTACCGGTTTTGGCGCCGTGCTGCTGCATACGGGCGTGGAGTTCTTCGAAGTGCATCAGCTGATTGCCAAGTACCCGGGCATATCGGCCCAAAGCATTTACAACAGCATTCCGGGCGTGCTGGGCGCATCCGGTGCCGTATATGGCGTGCTGGTAGCCTTTGCCATGCTGTATCCGGAGGCCCGCCTTACGCTCATTTTCCCGCCCATTACGCTGGACGCCAAGTGGTGGGTGCTTATCTTTATCGGCATTGAACTGTTTACCGGCATTACGGGCACGCAGATGGGTGTGGCGCATTTCGCTCACCTGGGCGGCGCGCTGTTCGGCTGGCTGCTCATCCGGTACTGGCGCAAATCCGGAAAATTGTACAGATAAATGGCCAAAACGGAGAAAAAGCAGCGGCATTGGTTGTCGCACCTGTCGTTCGGCACGGTTTCCCTGGTGCTGAGCGTGCTGCTGGTGCTGGCGTACCTCTCCGTGGTGGTGGACCCGGCAAAGGCCTGGTTCTTCACGCTCTTCGGGCTGCTTTATCCCGTGGTGCTGCCGGTTACGGTGCTGCTGTTCATCTGGTCGCTGTTCCGGCGTTCCCACATGCGCATGCTGCTCGCCATCGTGCTGCTGCCGTCTCTCTTCGTTTTTGGTCGATATGTCCAGATTCGCCGCTCCGCCTCCACGGAAGAAGGCTCCCTGAAGGTGGTCTCCTACAACGTAGGGCTGTTCGCGCATGGGCCTAAAGGTGCCGACCGGCTGGTCCTGGCCGATTCCGTGAGCCGCTGGCTGCGGGCCCAGGACGCGGACCTCATCTGCCTGCAGGAGTTCTACCTGCCCAACGAAGTGTCCATGGACGATTGGATCAAGCGCCACTTCCCGGGCTATAAAGCAGAATACTACGTGTTTACCGGCTCCCGCGGGGCCTTCGGCAACCTTACCCTGTCCCGGCGTTCCGTGGTGGATAAAGGCAAAATCAACTTTGAACGCTCCACCAACCTGGCCCTGTGGACAGACGTAAAGCTGGATAGCGCTACCGTACGCCTATATAACTGCCACTTTGAGAGTTACAACATTTCCCTGTCCAATCTGGTAATCAAGGAGGGCGCCGTGGAAGAGACGGAACGCAAGATGCGCCGCTCCATCACCGAACGTCCCAAACAGGTGGCGGAAGTGCTGCGCGGCGTGGACAATGCCCCTGTGCAGTCGCTGGTGCTGGGAGACTTCAACGACAATCCCCTGTCGTACACCTATTTCCGTCTGCTGCGGGGCCGTCACGACAGCTTCATGAGGGCCGGCAAGGGCTTCGGCGCCACCTACCGCACCCTTTGGCCCCTGCTGCGCATCGACTACATCCTGTACCCCCCGGGCCTGGAGGCCGTCACCTACACCGTCCCGCACGTAGAATACTCGGACCACTACCCTATTATCGCCACGTATCATGAAACCGGAAGAAATACTCGCTGAGGCCTTGCGCGTCGTGCGCGAAGGCGGTACCATTCTTTACCCTACGGACACTGTGTGGGGGCTGGGCTGCGACGCCACCAATGCTGCGGCAGTCGCACGCATTTTTGAGATTAAGCAGCGGGCCGATTCCAAGTCGCTGGTCCTGTTGGCGAGCGACCTGGATATGGTGGCTAAATACGTGAAGGAGATTCCTTCTATTGCCATCGACCTTGTGGAAGTGAACGATGCGCCTATGACCATTATTTATCCTGGGGCCATTTGCTCCGAGACGGGTGACAAGTGGCACCTGGCGGCTTCCTGCGTGGCGGCCGACGGTACCGTGGGCATCCGCATTCCGCTGGCCGATTGGTGCAAACAGCTGGTTTACAAGCTGGGACGGCCGCTCGTGAGTACATCGGCCAATATCTCCGGCGAACCCACACCACAGCGCTTCTCCGACATTCCCGAGGAGATTAAGAAGGCTGTCGATTTTGTAGTGCCGCCGTCCGCGGATACGGCTTCTACCGGCCGTGCGTCGCAAATCCTCAAGGTAGGCCTGCGCGGGGAGATTGAAATTATCCGCAAGTAGCCCATGGAACTCTTTTACGCATACGAGGTGAGCGGCGGCGTCTGTTTTTTGGATGCCGATGAAAGCGGGCACTGCGTCCGGGTGCTGCGGCATCGGGCCGGGGATCCGATTGACGTGATCGACGGTCTGGGGACGCTGTACCACTGCACGCTCGTGGACGATTCGCCCAAAGGGGCCCAGGCGCAGGTGCTTTCCTCCGTTCCGGGCTTCGGCTCGCATCCGTACCATCTTACGCTGGGCTGCTGCCCCACCAAGAACAACGACCGTTTCGAGTGGTTCGTGGAAAAGGCCACGGAGTTGGGGGTGGACGATATCGTTCCGCTAATTGGCGAGCGTTCGGAGCGGCGCGTGTATAAGACTGAACGGGCGGAGCGGATTGCTTTGTCGGCGACCAAGCAGTCGCTCAAGGCAAGGATTCCTTCCGTGTGGGAGCCGGTGAGCGTGAAGGAGTTTATTCAGATGGAGACCCCCGGTCAGGCCGGGGGTGACGGTGGGCCAAGCGTCATGCCTGGGGACGGGGGCGTCATGCCCGGGGACGGGGGCGTCATGCCCGGCTCCGACCGGGCATCTCTTCGACTCATAGCGTACTGCTTCGAGGACGATTCCGCGCCGCGGATCAGTATCAAGGAGGCCCTGGCGGGGTTTGAGGGCACTTCCGTGACCATTCTTATCGGCCCTGAAGGGGATTTTTCGCCGGAGGAAGCCCGTTTGGCTTTGGCTAACGGCTACATTCCCGTGCATCTGGGCGCTTCCCGTCTCCGCACCGAGACCGCCGCCGTCACCGCCGCCGCTGCGGTGTATTTCCGCTACATGAAGTAGGGCTGGTCGCTGGATGGTGGTAGAACGGTGACTGACGCCCTTTTGCGGGTGATCGCCAACTCATTGATAATCAATACTTTGTTGAAAAATCCTCGTTCCATTTTGCGACGAGGATTTTCAGCATCTTGCTGATACTCAAACACTTACCAATCACCCCGACAAAGGCCGATTTTGACGGATGATTATCTTTGCACCATGATACGGGAAGTGATGGATTTGTTGATGCCGCGGGAGTGTCTGGTGTGCGGGCGGCAGTTGGGGGCGCAGGAGCGGCACCTGTGCATCTGGTGTGCGGCGGATTTGCCGGAGACCCACTACTGGGAGTTGCCGCACAACCCCATGGCGGACCAGTTCAATGCCCTGCTGGAACGGCAGCGGGCCGACAAAGAGGCTATGCAGTATGCCTACGCCACCGCGCTGCTGTTCTACCACCACGAGAACCCGTACAAACTCATCCCGCGGGCGCTGAAGTATGGAGGCAACATGGCCGTCGGGGCGTTTTTCGCCGCTCGGCTGGGGGCAAACATGGCCAGGCAGGCACATTTTGTCGATATCGACACGGTGCTTCCCGTCCCGCTTCACTGGTGGAGGAAGTGGCGGCGCGGCTACAATCAGGCGGAGGTGATTGCGGCCGAGCTGGCCAAGGCCCTGCATGCGCAGCTTCGGTCCGGAGACCTGATCCGAGTGCGCCGCACCCGCAGCCAAACCCGGCTGGACGCAGAGGCCCGCGTGAAGAATGTGCAGGGCGTGTTCGCCCTTCGGCACGCCTTCCCCGCCCGGCACGTGCTCCTGGTGGACGACACCTTCACCACCGGTGCCACGCTAGCCGCCTGCTACAACGCAGTACGGAGCGCCCTCGGGCCCTCCGTACGAATCTCCATTGCCACCCTCGCGGTAGTCCAAGCCTAGCGGGGGAAGGGGGTATAGGGTGCAAAACCTATGGCCACCCTCGGCCGTATTAGAGGGAGGGGCCTGCAGTACGTGCCTTTATTAGGGCACGACGCATCGGGAGGGACGAGGAGCGAAGCGACGAAGGGTTTTGCACCCTATACCCCCTTCCCCCGCTAGCTCCGCAGCGCGCGCATGGCGTTGAGGACGGCGAGGACGGTGACGCCGACATCGGCAAAGACAGCCATCCACATGGTGGCCAGGCCCAGTACGGCCAGCAGGAGCACCAAGACCTTGATGCCGATGGCAAAGGCGATGTTTTCCCTGGCGATGAGGATGGTATGGCGGGCGATCCGCACCGCTGCGGCAATCTTGGAGGGCTTGTCGTCCATTAGCACCACGTCGGCGGCCTCGATGGCGGCGTCGGAGCCCAGGGCGCCCATGGCGATGCCGATATCGGCACGGGTGAGGACGGGGGCGTCGTTGATGCCGTCGCCCACGAAGGCCAGCGTACCTTCCGGTAGCAGGCGCTCCACCTGCTCCACCTTTTGTGCGGGCAGCAGGCCGGCGTGGAACTCGCTCACGCCCAGCAGCTTAGCCACGGATGCGGCCACGCTTTCCTGGTCGCCGGTGAGCATGACGGTCTTCCGGATGCCAACGGCCTTCAGGGCCTCCAGGGCCGGGGCGGCATCGACCTTAATACGGTCGCTGATGACGATGTGTCCGGCATAAACGCCGTCGATAGCGACATGGATGATGGTGCCCTCGTGGTGGCAGGGGCGCCAGGCAGCGCCTATGGTCTCCATGAGCTTGCTATTGCCCACAGCCACCTTCTTGCCGTTCACCGTGGCGATAATTCCATGCCCAGCCGTCTCCTGGATGTCCTCCACGGAGCAATCGTCATGTTCGTTGGGATAAGCGTTCCGCAGGGCCATGGCGATGGGATGGGTCGAATGCCGCTCCACGTGCGCCGCAAGGTGCAAAAGTTCCTGCTGGTCAATCACTTCCGGATGCACCGCCGTCACTTCGAACACGCCTTCCGTAAGGGTTCCAGTCTTGTCGAAAGCCACGGTCTGCAGCCTGGAAAGCTTGTCCATAAGGTTGGATCCCTTGATGAGAATGCCCTTCCGGGACGCTCCGCCCAGGCCTCCGAAGAAAGTCAGCGGCACGGAAATCACCAGCGCGCAAGGGCAGGACACCACCAGGAACAGCAGCGCACGATAAATCCAAGTGGCCCATTGTCCGGTAATCAGGCCCGGGACGATGGCAACCAGCACCGCCAGCACCACGACAATCGGGGTATAAATACGTGCGAAACGCGTGATAAAACTCTCGCTCTTGGACTTGTTCTCCGCGGCATTCTCCACCAGATCCAGGATTTTGGCAGCGGTGGATTCGCCGAAGGCCTTGGTGGTGCGGACGCGCAGCACGCCGGTCTTGTTCACGCAGCCGGAAAGGATTTCATCACCCTCAGAGATGCTTCTGGGTACGCTTTCACCGGTCAGCGCCACGGTGTCCAGGCTGGAGCGGCCGTCAATCACGACGCCGTCCATCGGCACTTTTTCACCAGGTTGAATGACGATAATCTCGCCAACCTTGACCTCGTCCGGCTTCACGGAGACCAGGTCTTCGCCACGCTCCACGTGGGCGATATCGGGCCGAATATCCATCAGGTGCGCTATCGATTTGCGGCTATTGCCTTCGGCCTTTTCCTCGAACCACTCGCCCAGCTGAAAGAACAGCATCACAAAGACCGCTTCCGGGAATTGCGTTTCCGCACCGGGCATAAAGCCGATGCCCAAAGCACCCAGCGTAGCCACGCTCATGAGGAAGTCCTCGCTCAGCGCCTCGCCGTGCAGCAGCCCCTCAGCCGCTTCCTTCAGCGTGTCCCAGCCCACAACCAGGTAAGGGACCAGGAAAAGCAGCAGGTACTGCCAAGTTTCCCACTGGGTATATTTTTCGATGATGACCGCCGCAACCAGTAACACCGTGGCCGCGATGATTTTGGTCAGCCGATTGCCACCCTCCCCCTCTTCGTGGTGATGGTGGTGCTCGTGGCCGTGGTGGTCGTGGTGGTGATGCTCGTGCTCGTGATGGTGTGCATGTTCATGATGGTGGTCATGGCCGTGCTCATGATGGCATTCGCAGTGATCATGTTCATGCTCGTGGATATGTTTCTCTTCCATAGTCTACAACTTTTGTTGCTGCAAAGGTACACACTCCCCCGTGCAACTAAGTTGCAAATAAAACACCCCCACTATCACAACCTTGCGCGAAGGTCCACAGGCTGGACCTTCAGTACACTTTTCCCCAGGATTCTTTGCGCGAAGGTCCACAGGCTGGACCTTCAGTACAATTTCCCCCGGGATTCTTTGCGCGAAGGTCCACAGGCTGGACCTTCAGTACAATTTCCCCCGGGATTCTTTGCGCGAAGGTCCACAGGCTGGACCTTCAGTACAATTTCCCCCAGGATTCTTTGCGCGAAGGTCCACAGGCTGGACCTTCAGTACATTTTTCCCCAGGATTCTTTGCGCGAAGGTCCACAGGCTGGACCTTCAGTACAATTTTCCCCAGGATTCTTTGCGCGAAGGTCCACAGGCTGGACCTTCAGTACATTTTTCCCCAGGATTCTTTGCGCGAAGGTCCACAGGCTGGACCCTCAGTACAATTTCCCCCAGGATTCTTTGCGCGAAGGTCCACGCCCTGGACCTTCACGCAAGCGGTGATCGATAAGTAATTGACACACAGTAAGATATGAATAATCCTCGTTCGTTTTTTGAACGAGGATTATCAGGAAAATATTGATAATCAATGCGTTAGCAACCAGCGAGAGGGTGGCGACTATGTGGGCGGGGCGCACGGGCTATGCCGCCGGAGCAACTATGCCGCTGGGGAGCCCGAGCCCCCCTAGCAATACATCCCGCCATTCACGGCAATCACCTGGCCGGTGACGTAGGAGGAGAGGTCGGAGCCCAGGAAGAGGGCGACATTGGCCACCTCTTCCACGGTAGCGCCGCGCTTCAGCGGGATCAGTTTGATAAACTCGTCCTTCACGGCCTGGGGCAACACCTCGGTCATTTCGGTAATCACATAGCCCGGCGCGATGGAATTAGCGCGGATGCCGCGCGGACCCATCTCCTTGGCCACGGACTTGGCCATGGCAATGAGACCGGCTTTGGAGGCCGAATAGTTCACCTGTCCCGGATTACCCGTCTGGCCGGCAATGGAAGCCATGTTAATAATGCTTCCTCCCTTCTGGCGGGCCATCACAGGCACCACGGCGTGCAGGAAGTTGAAAGCGCTCTTCATGTTCACGGCAATCACCGCATCCCACTGGCCTTCGCTCATGCGCATGACCAGGCCGTCTTTGGTGATACCGGCGTTATTGACCAGAATGTCGATGCGGCCAAAATCGGCCACAATCTGCTCCACCACGGTTTGCGTGGCCTCGAAGTCCGCAGCGTTGGAGGCATAGGCGCCCACCTTTACGCCGAAGGCTTCCAGTTCCTTCACCGTCTCCTGGGCGGCTTCGTTGATGACCAGGTCCGTAAAGGCAATGTCAGCGCCCTCGGAGGCATATTTAAGGGCGATGGCTTTGCCGATGCCCCGGGCGGCACCCGTAATGAGGGCCACCTTTCCTTCTAAGAGTTTCATATCTTTTTCTTTTCAATTTTTGCAACGATGGAAATAAGCAGGGAACCCAGAACGCCGGCGGCCAGGGAGCCCATGAGCACGGCAATCTTGCCGGCGTCGCGCAGGTGCTGAGTAACGGCAGGGTCGATGTCCGGGCCGGCGAACGACAGGGTATCCACGAAAATGCTCATGGTAAAGCCGATACCGCCCAGGCACGCCACGGCAAACAGCATCGGCCAGCTGGCCTTGGAGGGCATGGCGCCCACCTTGCACTTGATGGCAATCCAGGAAGCCAAAGTGATGCCCAGCGGTTTACCCAGCAGCAGGCCCAGGAAAATACCCAGTCCTACACTGCCAAGCACCGGGTCGATGGCCTTGAACACATTGAAGTAGGACGGGTCCGTAATCTCCACGCCAGCGTTGGCCAGTGCGAAGACGGGCATGATGGCAAAGTTCACGATGGGGTTCAGCTTATGCTCCAGCCGATAGGACGGCGGAATGGTCTTCTTGGTAAGCCCATACATGTGGCGCAGATAGTGGCGCTGGGGGCCGTTGGGGAAGGGTTCCGAAGTGACCACGCCCTCCGACTCCACCAGGCTGTTCCAGAGGATTCTGCTGCGTCGATGGAATTTGGCCTTGTTGTAGCGGGCCTGCATGGGGATGAACATCGCCATCACCACACCGGTCATAGTGGCGTGGATGCCGCTATAATAGAAGAGGAACCACACCAGGATAGCCGGAACGAAGTAATAGACCAGCCGCTTTTCTCCCAGCCGCTTCATCAGGGCCACAAACAGGACGACCAACAAGGCCACGCCCAGCAGGGGCAGGTTAATGTTGCCACCATAGAAAATGGCCACCACCAGGATGGCGATGAGGTCATCGGCAATAGCCAGCGCCGTCAGGAACACCTTGAGCGAGATAGGCACCTTGTCTCCCAAAATGGAGAGGATACCCACCGCAAAGGCGATATCCGTGGCGGTAGGGATACCCCAGCCGGAGCCGGCCAGCGTGCCGTGATTCACGACAGTGTAGATGAGCGCAGGCACCACTACGCCGCCGAAAGCGGCAATCACGGGCAGGATGGCTTTCTTGAAAGTGGAGAGTTCTCCACAAACCACTTCCCGCTTGATTTCCAGCCCCACGGTGAAGAAGAAAATCACCATCAGGATGTCGTTGATGAACTTCTCCACGGTCATTCCGTGCGGGAAGAACCAGTCTATGAATCCATCCGGCGAGGCCACGTGAATGGTAAGTTCCGTATGCAGGAGACTATGATAGATATGCTTGGTAAACGGCAGGTTAGCCAGCAGCATGGCAACCACCACGCAAATCATCAGGATAACCCCGTTGGCCCAGGGCTGCTTGCGGAAGCTGGCCTGGGAAATCTTGAAGTTGTGGACCTCTTTGTTCCACCAGTAAATGGGAATGAGCGCCATTACCCGTAAATGTATTTAAATTGTTCTTCAGTGAGCGTGTCGATGGCAACGCCCCAGTGTTCCAGCTTGCGAAGGGCCACCTCGCGGTCGATGGAAAGCGGCACATTGTTCAGCTTCTGCGTGAATTTGCCCTGGTTCTGCACCAGATAGCGGGCGCTGAGGGCCTGGATGGCAAAGGACATGTCCATAATCTCGGCCGGATGTCCGTCGCCGGCGGCCAGGTTCACCAATCGACCTTCGGCAATGATATAAATGGTTTTGCCGTTTTGCAGCTTATAGCCTTCGATGTTGTTGCGGGCGGGCTTGTGGCTCACCGCCATCGCCTTGAGCTTAGCCACGGCCACCTCCACGTCGAAATGCCCGGCGTTGCAGCAGATGGCCCCGTCCTTCATGCACAGGAAATCTTCCGGGCCGATGACATCCTCGCAACCGGTGACGGTGACGAAGAAGTCTCCCAGGGCGGCGGCCTGCCGCATGGGCATCACCTTGAAGCCGTCCATCACGGCCTCCATCGCCTTGATAGGATCCACTTCCGTGACGATGACCTCGGCGCCCAATCCCTTGGCACGCATGGCCACACCCTTGCCGCACCAGCCGTAACCGGCCACGACCACGTTCTTACCGGCCACGATGAGGTTGGTGGTGCGGTTGATGCCGTCCCACACGCTCTGGCCCGTGCCGTAGCGGTTGTCGAACAGGTGCTTGCAGTCGGCGTCGTTCACCAGCATCATGGGGAACTGCAGCTGGCCGGCGGCGTCCATGGCCTTCAGGCGCAGGATACCGGTGGTGGTTTCCTCGCAGCCGCCAATCACGCCCGGCAAGAGCTCCGGGAACTCTTTGTGCAGCGTGGTGACCAGGTCTCCCCCATCGTCAATGATGATATTGGGGCCTGCCGATAATACCCGGCGGATGTCCTCGAAGTATTCCTTCTCCGTGCAGCCGTGGATGGCAAAGACGTTCAGGCCTTCGTGCACCAGCGCGGCGGCAACGTCGTCCTGCGTGCTCAGGGGGTTGGAACCGGTGATGTACATATCGGCCCCGCCGGCAGCCAGGACCTCGCACAGATGGGCGGTCTTGGCCTCCAGATGCACGCTCAGGGCCACTTTAAGGCCCTTGAAAGGCTGCGTCCTCTCGAAATCCTTCTGGATTCCGTCCAGCAGGGGCATGTGGCTGCGCACCCAGCTGAGCTTGAGCTCGCCGCTTTCCCACAGGTTGATATCTTTGATATGACTTGCCATACTCTGTTTTGTTTCAAGCCTGCAAAGATAGCAAAAACTGGTGGTATTTCCTATTTTAGCCTTTCCCCATGGGTGTCGGAGGGGAGGATATTATAGACCGCCATCCCTTCGAGATGAAGAGAAGGCGGCAAGTTCCATTTGTTTCCGGTGAAATCTGACAGTTAAAAGGCGAATGCCGGGCGAACATAGCCGCCGCCGCTAACATCCTTATAGTCGATGTTCCCATTGTTGCCGGTGCTGAAGTCGTAGCGAAACGACTTGCTGGCACTGTTCTCCGTAGACGTCTGGTAGTAGGCATTCAGCAAGTTCGTTCCGCCGCGAGCACTAAAACCGTCGCGGAGATCCATGTAGTTGTTATTGGTGCCTAACACATTCTTGCAGGCGTTAACCATCTTATCCCACTGACCGGCACTCGGCAGGAACCATTCACTTGTGCCTGTAGGGTGAGTACCACTATTGTAGTTTCTGGCCGCAGAGGCTGCAGGGTGAGTACGATCATAAGGATCGGCAGCGTGACCAGTAATAAGGATACTAGTATTGGCAATTCCAGCCATATCATTCGTCTGCTGACCGTAAGCATACTGAGTAGGCAGGCAAATAGCGCCATACTTAGAACACCACTTAACATTGGTGCCAGCATTCGTCAGCGCCAGGGCCAGACCCATGTAGGCTTCGCTGCCAGTGCTGGAATCGGCACTGCCGGCAGCACCCACATAGCAAATCATGGCTATGGGGGTAGTGCCTGCTGCTGAGGCCGCGGCTACATTGGCGTATATGTTTCCGTCGGCTCCAAACAATTTTCCGATTTGAGCATTGCTCAGTGCCAAGCCCGTGGTGGTGTATGTCTTGCCGGCATCCAGCGTGACGCTTGCAGCCGTCTTGCGATAGACACCCGTCGCGGTCGTGGCTGTGATGATGATGGACTTGGGAGTGGAGAAGCCGTATCCGTACATGGCCACATAGATGGTGCTCTGTGACAACGGGGTGACTGAGTACGTCCGGCTGTTCTCAGGGAACTCGATGACAAGCTTAGTGATGGCACTGGTGATATCGCTCGAGCCGTCTGTGAACGAGAACTTCCAGATGCACATCTCCTGTTCCATCGTTGTTAAGCCCGACAGGGTGACGACCGAGCCGTCGACATTCATCTTCCCCGAGCAAGATATTGCGGCGAAGTTGTCGTTAATGTCATCCAGTGTGCCGCTCTGGTCGGTATCGGGATTCTTCGTATGATTATAGAAGCTGAGAGGGTAGCCGAAGGTGATGTCGCCGTCATCAATCGGGTCGGTCAGCGTCACGGTGATGGTAGCGGCTTTCGACACTGGATCAACAGCGGTCACCCCGGTCGTGGTTTCTACAAAATCACTGCTGGTGTTGTAGTAGCCCACATATAACTGGTCGCCCACGTCCCACTCGGCGCTGATGGAGCCGTCGCCGTTGTCGGTCATCGTGCTGCGCGTCTGGGCTCCGCCTTTCGGGGAGAGCGTAGTGGTGACTGTATAAGTACGGGGCTGTACAGGCTCTTCCGTGACTGCAAGTGCGTCATTGTTCGAGCAGGCCGACCATGTGGCCGCCGTCAGTGTGAGGACCGCCATCCAAATGATATGTTTGATCGTTTTCATCTTTTTCTCAGTTCTTAGTTAACTACCCAAGGGATTTCCTCCGTCGGGATAACCGGGCCTTCCAGGCACGTCACCGCTGGTGCAGATGATGCCCTCAAATTTCAGTTCTTGAACTATCGACTCGGGGGCTTCGTAAAGTTCGTTTTGTCTTTCTTTCATATTGGTTGTGTTGATAGTGTTATTTCATGTAAATCATTGAAAGTTCGAATATAATCTGTTTTAGGATAGGGTTTCCCCGGGGAGCCTCAATCCTCTTCCGGATCTATCAGCAGATCTCCGTTGGATGAATAGGGCCAGTGGCAAACGAACAGATTCGAGGCGCGCGGCTCCACATAGTAGTCAATATGTATCCGGTTGTTGGTGCCGTAGAAAACACAAGGAGCAATGCGGTAGTATCTTCCGTTCTCGAATTTGTGTTCCACATCCCCTTCCAGCACCACTACATCCTCTTCTCCTGTCCCGGAATAAGTAGTGATGGGGAAGGCTCCCGTGTTGTAAGCATTCAGCAATTCTCCGTAATACAGGGAACCCAAACAATAGTCCTCCAATCCGGCGTCCATCATTTTGTCGTGGTCTGGAATCTTCGAACTGTTCGGATACTTGAATCCGGTTCCCTCGTATACCGCCACGCCAACGTAAAGGGGGAGGACCACGTCTTTTTTCATCTTAAACTTATAATGGACACCTGTATAGCCCAGAATGGCGTGGTCTCTATACTCAATAGGCGTTCCGTCCTCCTTCTTTCCGATGTCTCTGCTGAATATGTTTCCGGTTTCGGCAATGCGATAGAATTCCTCCACTTTCATGGACGGCAGCAGGTACTTCTGGTAAATGGGTTCGAATTCAAAGGGTTCTATGTCCTTCCAGGACCAGGTGAAAGCGCCCCCCAGCGTGGCTATCACGGGCGTTAAGGCGAAACTGGGCGTGATGTGCACATAGGCGCCTTTCCGGAAACCATCGGCATCGTAACCGCCTTCGTACATAAGGCCGAATGTCAATCCCACCTTGGTGGAGATGCCCGCTTTGAACAGGCCGTAAATGCCGATTTCTGGTTTAAAATTGAGCGCCGCCTCCACTCCGAATCCTCCGCCCAGGGTGAATTCCGGACATTGGAAACCATCCTCTTCCGAGGGCTGGCTAACAGTGCTGCGCGTAGTAAAACCAATGCCCTTGTTGTAAGAAAAACCGTACGTGCCCCAGTCAGACACGTATTTCAGGGACGTATTCAGTTCTATGGATCCGTTCGCCGCCAAAGAGGCTTTCAGCGTGAAAGAAGGGGTAAGTACAATGGGGCCTACGGGAATGGGCGCAAAATAATAGGTGCCCAGTGGCCAGTCATCATTCAGCCAATCATAATCCTGCGTAAAAGCCAACTTGGAATTCAGGCTGAATGTAGCTTTGGGGTTCACGTTAAAGTGGACATAGTGAGTGGTCCCATCAAAAACGCCGACGGATAATTTGGTATTCAGCTGCAACTGAATGCCCAGGGATATTTCCCCCAGCCCTTCTTTCCTCAGATAAACCCGTAGGCGGGGCGTCTTGTAGCTGGCAGTGGCGGCGGCCTTGGTGTCGGAATCCTCTTCATCGCCCTCAACATCAAAGGGAAGTTCCTCCCCGCTATCCGTTTCAATGCGCTCCAGGTAATTGAGCAGGTTCATCTCCAGGCCGCCTCCCTCCTGAACGGAACCGTCTTCATTGTACAGTGTTCCGCCGATGACCAGTTCCTCGAAGGCCTCTCCGAAGTCGTCCAGGGAGGCAATCAGGAGATACCGCTTGTCGCCTACCATCTCGGCCTCCAGAATCCGGCCGATAAAACCGCCCGGGAACATTTCCGAACCACTGTTCATAAAGAAATAGTCTCCCACATTCCCCGGGAAACGCTCGTGTACATACATCTCCAGACCATCCCGCCAGTAGCTATCTCCGCTGGCGGTAGGATAATTGCCGGATGTGCGGGAAGCGCTTTCAACCAGATCCCACATGTCACTGTCCATCACCACGGGCGTTCCCTTGTAACGGAAATGCACCTGGTCTGAGGTATAGCTCTGCTTCTCCGTGAGGTCGCCCACGGGATGTACCAAAGAACGGTACAACGTTTTCCCATAGATGGCTCCCACGGTTTTAATCACCTGGGTGCCGTCTTTCCGGGTGAAGGTGATTTCAAAGCCTTTTGCATACTCGCGGGCGGGAACCGCCAGGAAGAAATATTTCAGTTCGTCCTGAGCCACAAACACGCCGGGCGAACAATCCAGCGTAATGCTTTCCCCGTTGCCAATGATTTCGGCCTCCGGAATATCGCCATTCCAGTCTATCTTCACCTGGCCGCTCACCGGCTTCCCGGACAAATCCCGGAACTTGACGGAAGTAATCATCTGGTCTTCCTGGCCCATGTAACCCACTTTCAGCAGCGCCAGGACATTCCGCAGTTCCACGCCGTCGTTCCGCGACCCTTTTCCCGCCATCAGGAAGGCGTTTTTGTCCGGAGTGGGCAAGTTCTTGCGATAAGCCATCTTCTGCGTGGACGGCAGGACCAGGGTGAGCTTCTGCCCGTCGGCCGATGCTCCTTCCTGGAAAGGATAGTATGCGGTGAGGGCACCGTCGGCCGCATCTCCGAAGGGGAGGAAGAGGGCCGATGCGCCGTCAATCTTGTCGGCGGTAACCGTGTAGGGAAGATTCTCCCCGCTGCGGGAGCCGAAAACGCCTATCTCGTCTCCGGCTTCCCAATAAGGAGACATCCGAATACCGGGGTTGTCTACAAACTGAACCTTGGAAACGGGTTCGGTTTCTTTCAGCAGGGTGACCTTCAGGCCGTTGCCTTCCGGAACGTCCACGGGCATGTTTTCTCTGGCGCAACCCTGCAGCAGAGCGAAGGCAATAAAGAAAATAAAGTACTTTTTCATGTCTTGTCTGTATTAGGGTTAGTCCCACTCGGTGGGGTTGTCGTCATAGTTAATGGGTTCTCCGCTGTCCAGGCTGGGATCTTTGTAGCACACCTCAATGCTTGCGTAGGCCGTTTCGGTCTTCAGGACCAGCTGAGCCTGTACAGGTTTGGCCGTGTTGATGTCCCAGGCGGGTGCCGTAACCGTAACTTCTTTATCTCCGGTCCGTTCGGCGGTAAACCAGGCGGGAATGTCTCCCGTACGGGTGTAAATGGCCAGCTCCCATCCATAACTATTGGTAAAGATGGTGAGCACCTGTGTTCCTCCGGAGGGCGAGAAGTCCAGTTGTTGAATGCCCCAATCTACATAGGAGATGGGGTCTTGGATTACAGAGAGGGTGGCCACCACGTTGGTTCCAATAAAACACTGGACGGTAGCCGTACGCCAACTGACACCCAACCCTTCGGCGTTGTATTCTTCTAAAGCTATCTCCAGTTCCGTTTCGTTATTGCTTGCTTTGCACCAGGGCTGGTCACTTTGGACCGTCCATTTGGGATAGTCGGTATGGACACCGATATAGTGCCGGGCTTGATAGAAGGGATAAACCATTTGGGTAACATTCCCCTCCAGGGCGAAGGTGTATGTGGGGGTGGGGTCCGTTCCCGGGTCGGTGCCAGGATCAGTTCCGGGATCAGTGCCGGGATCTGTGCCGGGATCTGTGCCAGGATCTGTGCCAGGATTCTCTGTCTGGTTATCAGGCTGCGCGGGCGGGTCACAGGCCGGTGCCAGTAGCAGCAGTGCAACAAAAAGGGGCCAAAAGCGTCCTAAAGTAGTCATAATCCATGTGGTTTATGCGTAAAATTACGTATTCCTCCCTGACTACCTACTATCAATATATATAAATCTATACTTACAATTTCGTGGGGATAATGTGAGTAAGGAAAAGCATGGTTGACCCTGGGCGATTCTGCCCAGGGTCGAACACTAAAGATAGCAAAAAACTACGGGAATTTGATGATGTAGTTAAGCTCTGTGGTGGACCAGACGACGCCTTCGTGGTCCTCGTAGCCGTCGTAGGAGGTGGAAAGCGTAATCTTTTCTCCTCTCTTGAGGCTGTAAATTTTCCTGTCGGCCAGAATCAGGACTTCGTCCGGAGAGGGAATATCCACTATGCGGGCGGTTATTCCGGCTGTAGGAAGCAGCTCGCCTGTCTTGATGGGGGCAGTACTTTTGCTTTCATGGCTCCCTTTGTCTTTCCCGTACAGATCGGTCTCGGAGGAATGGTAGCGGATATGCAGCTCTCCCGGCAGGCTCTTTTGGGGCAGCGCCTCCCAATCGACCTTATCCATGGCCAGTCCTTTGTCCATGGCCAGCACCATGCAACCATCCGGGAATACCGTCCTGACAAAGGCCTCGGCCTCTTCCCATCCGTATTCCGGAACAGGCCGGCACATGGCGGTAAATGCATCCCGGGCGGCTTGCTTCATGGCTTTTCCCTGGTCATCGGCCTTAAAAGGAGCGGCGCAGAAGACGAACATCTCGTTCTCATCGTGGGAGCAGTGGTTGTCCCCGAGGATGGGCTCCGCATTGGGGATCCCGTCCAGACTCAGGTAATTGATCGCCAGTGATGCAAGGGGCATATCGGCATGGAATTCTCCCCCGCTGTTCTCATAGCCGTGCAGCCAGATCTCCTTGTATTTTGTGTTGTCAAGGTCCGTGTGGAAGAAGCAGCACTGGACGCCTTCGGGCAGTTGCGGCTCAACGAAGTCCCATACCTCGTGCTCTCTTCTGGGGTAGAAGGAATACGACTTGCCCTCCGTGGCTTCCCAGGCCGTAGCAATAAGGTCGATAGCCTTGGCGTGCTCCTTTCCCTTGGCCAGCGCTATGTAGCAGGTCGATTTATAGTTTCCCGTCACAATCCTGGCAAAAGCCGACGACTCCCCCTTGGGGTCCGCAAATGTCTTGCAAATGAAATCCGGATTCATAGGCTGTCAGTCCTAACGCACCATGGCGGCCTCTACGTCATCCGGGGCGATGGGCAGGCGCTTGGGACCCAGGCGGCGGGCGCCTTCGGCCGTAATGAGAACGTCGTCTTCCAGACGGATGCCGCCGAAATCGTAATAGCTTTCCAGCTTGGCGTAATTCACGAAGTCATAGCCAAGGCCTTCTTTCTTGAACTTTTCGATGAGGGCCGGGATGAAGTAAATGCCGGGTTCGTCCGTAATCACATGGCCGGGGCGCAGGCGACGGGCCATGCGCAGCGAGCCCAGGCCCAGCTGTTTGGCGCGAGTCTGGTCAGGATCATAACCCACCAGATTTTCGCCCAGGTCTTCCATGTCGTGCACGTCCAGGCCCATGTTGTGGCCCAGGCCGTGAGGCTGGAACAGGCCGGCGATGCCCTTGGCCACCATCTCGTCCAGGTCTCCGTGGACCAGACCCAGGGCGCTGAGGCACTCCAGCATCTTGCGGGCCGTGGCCAGGTGTACCTCCCGGTATGTGATGCCGGGCTTAGCCAGGGAGAAGGCCAGCTCGTTGCATTCATAGACAATCTGGTAAATCTCCCGTTGTTTCTGCGTGAACTTGCCGCTGGTGGGATAGGTGCGGGTGAAGTCGCTGGCATAGTGCTCGTTGCTCTCCACGCCGGCGTCAATCACCATGAGTTTGCCGGGTTCAATCACCGCGGCATGGCCGTGGTTGTGCAGGGTTTCGCCGTGCTGGGTGAGGATGGTAGGGAAAGAAACGCCCCAGCCCTTGGCCAGCGCCACAGCTTCCATCTTGCCCACAATTTCCTGTTCCACGATGCCGATCTGAATGGCATCCCGGGCGGCGGAATGCATCTGGTAGCCCAGGTCGCAGGCGTAGTCCAGCGCTTCAATTTCGATGGCTTCCTTTATCAGGCGCTGGGAAATGACGGCTTTGATGAGTGCCTCGGAGGGCTTGCCGCCGGGCGCCAGCTGCTGCAGCCGGAGGGTGTTGAAATAGCGGCTGGGCGGCAGGAAATGAACCGGCCTTCCGCTCTTAAGTGCCAGGGCCACGGGATTTTCCACGGCCGCATAGGGCGCGGTGTTGGCGATACCTACTGCGTCGGCCTTGGAACGGACGCTGGGCTGCGGGCCCATCCAGATGATATCGTCGATATCCACATCATCGGCAAAGAGGGTATCCGCACCGGTGTCGATGTCCAGGATGGCGGCCATCAGGGGCTCGTCCAGGCCCCAGTAATAGAGCCAGGAGCTGTCCTGACGCCATTTGTAGCAGTTATCTTTGTATTGGGCCGGAGCTTCGGCGTTTCCTACGAAAAGAATGATGCCGCTCTGACCGGCTTCCCGCATCTTTTTGGCCAACTCGGCGCGACGACGAACGTATACCTCTTTTGCAAACATGTCTTTGGATTATTTGTTTCCTCAAAGATAAGGATTATTTTTGTGCTATGGAAACCTTTATTGCCATCCTGGCCATCGTTTTTGGCATTCTGGGCATCATCGGCTCGGTGGCGCCGGCACTGCCGGGACCTCCGTTGAGCTGGTTGGGCCTGCTGATTCTGTATATCTGGGGCGGCGGCGCCAATGGTGCCGGAGAGCCCATGAGCACCACTTTCCTGCTCGTGTGGCTGGCTATTGTGATTGTGGTGAGCGTATTGGATTACATCGTCCCGGCTTGGTTTACCAAAGTCACCGGCGGCAGCAAGTACGGCGGTTGGGGCGCCATGGCGGGGCTTTTCATCGGCCTCATCTATCCGCCCGTGGGCATGATTCTGGGATCGCTCATCGGTGCCTTCGTGGCTGAGTTCGTACTAGCACAGAAAAAGCCCGTCGACTCTCTCAAATCGGCCTTCGGGGCTTTTCTGGGGTTCTTGTTCGGAACGGGCCTTAAACTCATCACTGCGGGAGTGATGCTCTTCTACCTGGTGGTGTACGCCTTCTAGTAGCGGTCTTCGATTTCGTCTTCCTTATCCTCGATATACTTTACAAAACTCTTGCGAAGCCATTCGGGAATGGTGTAATCATTCTTCACCTTCTTTTCAATTTCCCACATATCATCTTCGATCTTCTTGGCTTTTTTCTTATCCTTGTTGCGAAGGGCTTTGTCATACTGGGCGAGCCTGCCGTAGATACCATACTTGCGCAGCTGACCGTCCAGGGTCATGGGATATTCTTCCGGTTCGGTTTTGGGCTTTTCAGCTTTTGCGGCAGGAACTGCGCCCTCCATCTTGAAGTCCATGCGCACACCTTTGGTCTTGGCGACAAGCTCTTTGGCTTCCTTGGCCGAGAAGTACTTTTGGCCCGTCTTTTCGTCGATGGAAAAAACGATGGTGCGTTCCACTCCGTTGCCGGCGTTGTAAACGGGAACAAGCTCGGGGAGATCTTCGCCCAGGAGCACTATGCCGTCACGGACGCGGATGCCGCGGTCGTCCAGCGGGGTGAGCTTGATTTCCAGGCCGCTGATGTTGTCGGTAGTCTCCTTACGGACGGGTACCACAGCCTGCAAGGTCCACATGGATTTGTCATCCGGCTTGGGGGTGGTATATAGTTTGACATCGGCGCCCAGGCTGAAGGCCATGAATCCATTGCCTGCAAATTCGACCGTGTTTTTAGGAACATAAAGTTCGGCGGAGGCGTCTTTGTTTCCGACTAAGCCGCAAGAAAGCGCTAGCAGGGCTACGGAGGCCAGAAGGAAAAATCGTTTCATAGGCTTATGATGGGTTGGTTAGTTTTCGTTTTACAAACCTTAGATTTGCAGCGTAGTTTTCTGTTCCAAAGTTTGTATGACAAAAATAGTAAATTTATGCCGATAAAGAAAGTTTAACAAAGGACAATGGAGCCGGGCGGTTCTCAATTATTACAAA
>Ga0310696_10000479_pt1 | contig 63331 bp, 43 predicted proteins | sample AusTroGonzalo_MG_4_FD_203885 | JGI IMG/M metagenome (GOLD analysis project Ga0310696, IMG submission 203885) | Bovine rumen microbial communities from tropical cattle in Woodstock, Queensland, Australia - Gonzalo_02 (v2) (version 2) | ecosystem: Host-associated > Mammals > Digestive system >...
ACTCGCTGGAGTCCTTTACAACAGGCATCCCAGCCTCTTTCCAGGCAATGATACCACCTTTCAGGTTTACACATCTATACCCCTCAGCAGCCAATCGTCCAGCAGCATTAGCAGAGCGACGGCCACTACGACAATACACAGCAATCGTCTTATCCTTAACCAATATAGCCTTCGATTTCTCCATGAAATCATCTTTTCCCTGATCTATGAGGACAGCCCCTTGGATATGTCCTTCCACATACTCATCAACAGTACGCACATCCAGCACCACGACATTAGAGTCGCCTGTCAATGTAGCGAAATCCGTCACATCGACATTATCAAATTTTCCCTGGCCGCAAGCTGTAGTCAGTCCCAACAAAGCCAGCAAACATGTAAGCATCTTTCTCATATCCTCTTTATTTTCTATTCATTAGCCAATAGTCCCATGACAACGTCACCATGACGTTTCTCATCATTTTTAACGCTTTCCATCTCAGGGAAACGTTCCACATACGGCTGATATTTATCTATCGCGGCATACTCACCCTGAGCAATCAGCCTATAAAGCCTTTTGCGTCCCAAGACTGTATAAAGTAGCGGCATGATACGGGCCATTGTTTTCTTTGGCTTTAAAACCTGATTCGTTATACCTTTCAGCACCATAGCATGACGCCCTTCGTCAGCGGCCAGTTTGTGAAATGCCTCTATATCTTTCTCATTCTTCACTTTAACGGCCAAAGCCTTGTACATCAATACAGCATCAAGTTCCCCTTGTTGTGACTTGAGGAGAAATTTCATTTCATTGTCTGTTAGTTTCATCAGTTGGCTATTCTTTACAAATATGTGTTATTCATTTTAATTGCAAAGATAAGTACTTATATTTATATCGCAGGCGATTTAATAAAAACTTTAAGAGAGTTTAACGACTCTTGCCAAAGGCATTAACATTCGGAAATACTAAAATATATTTGGTATTTCTCTTGCTTATTCGTACCTATGCAGCTCAAAATAAAAGGCATGGCTGAACAATCCCTGAAAAGACAACTGAAAGTACTCACCATACAAGTGTTTATCGAGATGGCACTGGTGATGCTGCTAGGTGCTGTGGACACCGTGATGCTGAGTCGCTATAGCGACAACAGCGTGGCGGCGGTGGGACTGGACAACCAGTTGATATCACTGGTATTCCTGGTGTATCAGTTCTTCTCGATGGGTGCCGCCATCCTCTGTGCACAGTATATCGGTGCCGGACTGAGGAAGCGCCTGGTGCAGGTGGTGGGCATGGCGCTGGTCAGACTCACATAGTCATCCAGGTTGAGGCCCAGGCTGGCGGCAAACGACTTTGGGGTGTAGGTCTTTTCCTCATAGGTGAACTTATCCGGACAGCGGCCTATGTATTTCTCTATAACAGCCTGGACACTGTCCTGCCAATGCGGCATGGGTTCCTTGGCATCCTTCCTGACGATGCTGCTCACCATACGTTCCAGGTCAGGGAAGAACACATTGAAGTTGGCCAGCGAGTCGCCCACAAGTGAGCCTGGCGCAGGCATGGCATCCTCAGGACAGATGCCGTGCTGGCGTATCACATCCAGCACATCATCGCACGAGCCACCTTCCGAAATCTGGCTGTAGCCATGCATGCGCACGTAATGTGTGGCGCAGTCCATATAGTCTTTGCTGACGGCAAACATCTCACAGAGGTCGTAGGTCTTTCCCGTCTTACGAAGAATCTCACTCTCGAAATATCCCACCGTGGCGTATGCCCAGCACGTACCACTGCGATGCTGTTTCTTGACGCTGGTAATAGGATTCTCCCTGTCAACAGTAAACGTCTTTTTGGCATCCGATGCCAATGCCTTCTCCTGTAAGTGTTCCTGCGCTGAAACGGTCAGCACGCCCATCATTGCCACGAGACAGAGAAAGTGTTTCATATCTGATAATATTTGAGATTAGCGTAATGTCATATGTCAATAACAAAAAAAGACATCGCTGTTAGGCAATGTCTTTTTTTGTTTTCACTTTTTATTATCAACTCCTCGCCATCGTCCATCCTCGGAGCATAGCAAAGAGGTCGAAGCCCTCCGTGCCGCACTCCAGAATGCCCAGCGCAGCCCCCACGTTGCCATCAGCATGTCCTCGGCCTCCTCGTTGAACTTCGTGGCGATGTAAAGGTACTCGGTCTTGGTCAAGGAATAGCTGGGGCGAAGCTGTCCGTTTGCATCGGCATAAGACCCGAGCGCAAATTTGCGCTCGGCCTCTTTCACCCACGCTGGCTCCATATTGAAATCGAAAATGCCCTAAATGACCTTGACCACTTTGACTACGCGCCATTGCAAACCTCTCGAGAGCTCGGGTACAATTAATGCAGTTTTTCAACGAGTGACTGACCTTAACTGAAAAAAGTTATAAGAATTACTCATCAGCCATCAACTTCACTTTCAGTTCAGGACACATTTGTCCAAGAATCGTTTTTAGGCTGATGACATGACCAGCACCAATAATCAAGACAGCCCTTTGACAAGGGTGAGCCTTCAGTTGCGCTAACAGATTGCCTGCTATCCGGTAGTTCCTCTCATCCCATAGCTGCTGGGCCATCTGACTCGATGCGTTGGGCTGCGTGACATACCTACAAGAGTTTATCAAGTAATAGCGCTGAAGCGTCTCTGACTTGTTGGTGTACTTTCCCAAATTTCCCCATAAGGAAGGCCAGATTCTTTTATGCTGGTCTTTTTTCAGTAGCTTAGCCAAAATCTTGGCATCACCAGTTTCCTGTCCCACCTTTATAGTATTGTTCCATGCACGCTGATATTCTTTTTCCGTCTGATGATCATCTACAGGAATCAGTTCTGTAATCCCCATAGCAATAGCCAACGGAAAGACTAGGTCACCATTCTCATTTCTCAAAGCTTTCTTGGAACCAGCCATTCCGTATATCTTCAGATAATCATAATAGGTGTAGTTGGCCCTGTCCCTTTTCTTCAAGTAGCTCTCTGAGAGAAAGGCAAGATCACTCGCATTCAGTTCCACCAGCCGTTTCTTCTTCAGCTCTTGGAAACGCCCTTCGTCAATACCCTCCGACTGCAACAGAGAATCAGCCCTTCTCAGTAACTTAGGCGTGAAATTCCTGAGGCTCAGCGTATCTTCAGGACGAATATCCTCTACAAAGATGACTTCTGGCTGATATTTCTTGGCATATTTCAACAGTGGTCTGTAGCTTCGGCTCACAATGGATGGCACCTCGTGCATCGTACCAATAATCAGCAGTTCCTGCGAAAAAGCAGCAGAAGCCACCAGCATAGCCAGCATCAAGACGAATATTTTTCTCATTTTTATATACAAAGAGTTGAGTTATATCACGAAGTTGCAAAAGTACACAAAAAATCAGAGAAATCAGTTCGTTATGTATCTTTTTTTTATAATTTTGTCGACCAAATGTTACACATTGACCATTAAAAAGAATTTTAAGCATGAAAAAGATTTGGCTGACATTCGTTGCCGTCCTTTGTTTTGCGACAACGCTGACGGCAGAAACCGTTTCTCCTTCTGCTGCCCGACAAGTGGCGGCACAGTTTCTCAAGGCCCAGGGTGCCACGCTGACCGACAACGCAGCAAAACCGCACCACAGCAGAAGAATTGCCGCACATGGCAACGCCCCAGTTTACTATATCTTCAATGCCGATGCCGCACAAGGTTTTGTGGTGGTGAGCGGCGACGACTGCGTGGGCGATAACCTCGTGCTGGGCTACACCAAGCAAGGCAGTTTCAGTACAGACAACGTACCTGACAACCTGCAGTGGTGGCTTGATGCTACAGCCGAAAACATTGCCCGTCTCAGCAGCCTCAACATACAGGCCCCGAGCGTGCCAACCCACGACGACATAGCCCCCATGGTGACCGCCAAGTGGGACCAGTCGTTCCCCTACAATGTCTACTGTCCCGTCGTTTCCGGACGATCCTCTGTCACCGGCTGTATGGCTACCGCACTGGCACAGGTGATGTACTATCACCGCTGGCCGCAAACCGAAACTGCCACTCTGCCCGCCTACACAATGTCGAGCGGTATGCTCGTCAAAGGCCTGCCCTCCACAACATTCAACTGGGACGACATGCAGGACAAATATAGCAATCAGTCCACCAATGAGCAGATGGCGGCTGTTGCCGTACTGATGCGCTATTGCGGCCAGTCAGTACAGATGGAATACACCCCCAATGTTTCCAACGGTATATGCTACGACCTCGACCTGCTAGTCAACGCTTTCGGCTACGACCCTGGCGTCTATAGCGCCTTTGCCGACAACTACACGGTGAGTGGTTGGGATGCCCTGATATACAACGAGCTACGCGAGAAACGTCCACTGGTGTATTGTGGACATTCGACAGGCGGTGGACATGCCTTTGTCATCGACGGCTACGAGGTGAAAGACGGCGAAGGCTATTATAACGTGAACTGGGGCTGGGACGGCTCATGCGACGGATTCTACAAGATAAATCTTCTCAATCCCAGTTCCTCTGGTTCAGGTGGAAGCACCACCAAAGACGGCTACTGCAGACGCCAACAGGCGCTCATCGGACTGCAGCCGTGTCTGGACCCCTCAAGGAAGTTCTACCGCTATCTCAGTGGCTTGGAATGGAACACTCCGAGTATCGACGGACCAAAGTGCTACGTACTAAATCAGTCCTACAGGGATGCCACCTTCGATATTGCCCTCGTTGGCCGCAATAGCGACGGCGCACCCGACTTCAGCGATGTGCGTTTAACAGACGTTCTCGAGCTGAAAGGATTCTCATACGCTGCTATTTTAAAGGATCAATCAGATGGTTTTATAGACTGGGTACTCGACGAAGAAACCAAGGAAGCCATCTCAAGCGGTCTTGCTCCTGGCCATCACAACTACATGTATGTCAACAAGGAGAACGGTGTCGAAGGAGCCCTCTGGAAACCCATCTTCGGCCCCAACAACTATATTGAGGTTGTCATCGGCTCTACAGGCCAACTGGAGCAAATGATTGTACACCCACAGCCGCAACTCTCGTCGTCTTCTGATGAACTCAAGCTGGAGGGAATCAAGCAGCGCGGCCTCGCTCTGACGGCCTGCGCCACCATCCATAATGCTTCTACTGACGACTATGTCGGCAGCGTGCTCCTCGACATGTATCGTTTGGAGGACGGCGTGCTGCACGGTCCTGTAGTCAAAACCCAAACAGGTATCATGATTGAGGGTAGCGGCACGACGCAGGTCTTCACCAATGTCAGCGCTCCAACGACGGGCGACTATATAATCCTGCTGACCACAAACGAGGGTGCGAATGCTGACGGCATCTCGCTTAACGAGATCGAGAACGTACCCAACTATCTGGCTCACAAGCGTGAAAGTTTCGACGAACTGGAGTTCGTCTGCAAGAAAATCGACTATGAGGAGCGTGCTGACGAGGACGGAGACTCCCTCTATAGCATCAAAGTCGTTTTGGACAACGGCACGCCGCTGGACTACGATGCAGCCCTCTTTATTAATGTTTACAAGCGCAATGACGCAGACGAGTATGACGCTGTGGATTTCCCCAGCTTGGTATACTCTATGAGTCATATTCCCAGCTATACGTGTGACACAGTATCCGTATCACTTCCCTTTGCCTTGACGCCTGGCGACTACGTCGTCGAACTGAACATCGCCAATGATTTCAACAGCCGTGTTGTGAGCAGCTATTTTGTCTTCGACGCGGTACCTGTATCCATCACCAGCACAGGTATTATTGGCATCAAAAATGAGAGGCAGACAGACAGCTGGTACGACCTCAGCGGTCGACGCCTGAACAAGAAACCCACCCAAAAGGGCATCTATCTCAGGAACGACCAAAAAGTTCTGGTGAAATAAGAAAATAAGGGACGGGCGCAATCATCATTTGCGTCCGTCCTTGCGTTTAGAACCACTCATGTATTTTTCCCCCAAAAACAAAGGAAACGAATTTAATTAATTCACCCTAATTTTATCCACGAATTGCGTGTGTGGTCTCGAGGCAGAGGTCGCCCAGTTCCATCATGGCATTGACGAGACTGACTTTCTGGTAGTGAGGGAGGTCGGCAGCAAGGATATGGCGAGACTTGACGAGGCCGTTGTCTAACAAATACTGGCGCATGGTGCCAGGCAGAAGCGGAGTGTCGGGGGTGAACCATTCGCTACCGTCGTAGAAGCAAATGTTGGTGTAGGAGGTATCTGTGACGCATCCATTCTTGATGATGATAACTTCGTCGCAATGGGGAGCTTTCTCGCGCTGACGGATTAGTTGGGTGCGGTCGGTACTTTTCCAACTGTAATCTATGGCGTTGTCCTCTACCAAGGCTATGCTTTGGATGGTGCGCTTGGTATAAGAAGCAAAGGTGCGCTCCATAATACCCTCGGCGCCATACACCACACGGGCTTTCTGCAAGCCTGCTTTACAAGGAATCAGAGGGAGCAGGTCTGCCTCCGTAACGGATGGCAGATGGGGGAAGAAGTGGCGGATGGTGCGGTTCATCCTGTCGGCATGATAGCGTAGATGGCGGGCTTCACCATCCTTGACACAAATGGTCTCAACAAACTGGCACATATATTTTTTCTATTACTTCATGATACTCGCTTTCTTCATCGCTCATGGCTGTGATGCCGCCACCTGCCTTATAATAAAGGTGACCGTCTTCCTGATCAACGAAGCGTATCATCACGGCGCTGTCTATATTACCATCCTGCCAGATGCCCATACAACCAGTGTAGAAGCCACGGTCAAAGGATTCTGCATCATGGATAATGGACATGGTCTTGGGCTTGGGCGCCCCTGTGATAGAGCCGGCTGGTAGGAGCTGCATGATGAGTTGGCCGGGGTGCTCCTGATAATAAGACTGCACATGGCCGCTAATCTGGCTGCTGGTTTGCAGGATGGAGCCCTTATGGGTGGCAATCTCCTCGACATACCTGTAGCGCTCTACTATAACGTGGTCGGCCACCATACTGAGGTCGTTGCGTATCAGATCCACGATGGTGGCATGCTCGGCCGCCTCCTTGGGGTTGCGCAGCAGCTGCTCCCTGGCCATGGGCAACGCGGCATCTATAGTGCCCTTCATGGGATAGGAGCTGACAATGCCATTCTGCAAGCGAACGAAAATCTCAGGCGAGAAACACACCAACTTATCACGAAGCCAGAGACGGTAACGGGCTGAGGTGCGCAGAAAGATGTCGTGCAGGGAGAGGTCGGTAGAGAGGGGAATACGACAGGTAAGGTTGACAAGGTAGCTGTTGCCAGCCCTTTCGGCATTCTGTACCATAGTGAAACTACGATGGTACGACTGGCGAGAGGGTTGAGTGAAGCGCCATTCCACCTCTGACTCACAAGCTGACAACGTAGGCGGGATGTTGCTGATGCCGCTGAAGTTGTAGAGCATCTCGGAGGGGTCGATATCGTCGAGCGCCTCGACAAAGGCGCGACTTTTGTCGTAACTGATGACGAAAACAAACGGCTTTCGTGCGCTGGCGAAAGCCTCCATACGCGCTATGGCCTCTTCCTGATCAAGTTCTTTCATATTATCTGCCACAGAGAAATTCGTATTCTCATTTTTGGGCTGCAAATATATGCAAAAAATCACATTTTAGGCATAAAAACCAGAAGAAAAATCACTTTTTTTTGTACCTTTGCACCTCAAAACTAAAAGAGAATGGCTGAACAATCCCTGAAAAGACAACTGAAAGTGCTCACCATACCAGTGTTTATCGAGATGGCACTGGTGATGCTGCTGGGTGCCGTGGATACCGTGATGCTGAGTCGATATAGCGACAACAGCGTGGCGGCAGTGGGACTGGACAACCAGTTGATATCGCTGGTATTCCTGGTATACCAGTTCTTCTCGATGGGTGCTGCCATCCTTTGTGCACAGTATATCGGTGCCGGACTGAGGAAGCGCCTGGTGCAGGTGGTGGGTATGGCGCTGGTGGTGAACCTGATGCTAGGCATGGGCGTCAGTGCCCTACTCTTCTTCAAGGCCGAGGCCCTGCTGCAACTAATGGGACTGCGACCTGAGTTGATGGGTGACGGTGTGGTGTATCTGAAGATAACAGGTGCGCTGTCGTTCTTCCAGGCGTTGTCGCTCACGTTCTCGGCCTCGCTACGCAGTGCCGACAAGGTGGTGTATCCGATGGTAGTGACGGGTATTGTGAACGGGCTGAACATCATCGGCAACTATGCCCTGATATTCGGACGCCTGGGCTGTCCGCAACTTGGCGTTGAGGGTGCCGCCATTGCAACTGCAGCGAGCAGGGCGGTGGCTATGGTGCTGCTGGCTTCCATCCATTTCAAGGTGCATATACCACGATTCCCATTGAGCTATTTCCGTCCGATGCCATGGAAGGAACTGGGCAACCTGCTGAAGATTGGTGTGCCGGCGATGAGCGAGAATATCTCGTATAGTCTGTCGCAGGTGGTCATCACCTATTTCATCAATCAGATCAGCAACGAGGCACTGGCGGCCCGTACCTACTGTTTCAACATGATTACGTTCGTATTCCTGTTTTGCATCAGTATCACGCAGGGCGGCGGCATTCTGGTGGGCCATCTCGTGGGTCAGCAGCGACATCAGGCAGCCTATGTGCTTGGTAATTATTTCTTCCGCTGGTCGATGATTATCACGCTGACAGGTTCGGCCCTGCTGGCGTTGTCAGGACGCAGCGTATTGAGTACCTTCACAGACAACGAGGAGATTATCGCTATGGGCGTGTGGGTGTTTGTGGTCGATTTCTTCTTGGAGATAGGTCGCACGTCAAATATCTTTGCCGTGGGCACCCTGCGGGCTACTGGCGATGCCATCTATCCCGTGGTCATCGGCATCATCTTCCAATGGAGCATCGCCGTAGGACTGAGTTATGTGATTGGCATTCCCTTGGGCTACGGGCTGGTGGGTATGTGGATTGGGTTCGCCCTGGATGAGAATATACGCGGCATCATCCTGATGCGCCGCTGGCGCTCAGGGAAATGGCGTGACAAAGGATTTGTGAAATAAGTAAAAAACATAAGAATATGGAGCAATTTGAGCAACAATTGAATCATGACCTGCATCAGTATCTGGTGAGCATGAACGAGGTTGACGAGAGACTGCCGGAATGTCCTGACGTAGAGGAGAAATGGGAAACGATAGCCAAGGCATATCTGCCAGACGGTATCCGTGAGTTTCAGGATTATCCCACGGTATCACTGGGCTGGATGATGTACACAGGCATGGCCGTAGCCAAGATGTGGGACACCGAATGGGAGATATACGGGAAGATAGAAGACCTTTATGCCTATATGCGCGACAAGCGTGGCTTTGATGCTATGGACGAATATATCCGTGAGGAGATATTACTGCTGAAAGGCGACGACTACACCCAACTGGAGAAATTGACAGGCGAGTGTGCCTCACGCATTTATAACGCCCTGATGCGCCAGCATTTCGAACAGGGCACCAAGCAGGCCTTCAATGGCTATGTTGCCTGTCTGCACCAGCTGTACCTGATGGGCATTGCCATCCAACTGAAACGTTTGGGCTATCACATGACAAAAATGAATTAAGCTATCATGGATAATTTAGAAGAGAAATTTCCGCTGGTTGATGAGGAAGGACGTGTGATAGGCTCGGCCACACGAGGCGAGTGTCATAACGGTTCACGACTGCTGCACCCCGTGGTGCATCTGCATGTGTTTAATTCGGCAGGCGACATCTACCTGCAGAAACGTCCCGAGTGGAAAGACATACAGCCAGGAAAATGGGACACAGCGGTAGGCGGACACATGGACTACAGTGAGACACCTGAGCAAGCCCTGCGTCGCGAAGTGGGCGAGGAACTGGGCATCACGGATTTCGTGCCTGAATTTGTAGATAAATATGTGTTCGACAGCAAGCGCGAGAGGGAACTGGTCTATGTAAACCGCACCACCTACGACGGCGATGTGCATCCTTCGGAAGAGGAACTGGACGGCGGACGGTTCTGGAACATGCAAGAGATAAAAGAGGCGATGGGCAAAGAGATTCTGACACCCAATTTCGAAAGCGAGTTTATGCGCTGTTTTCCTGAATTAGCCTGCCATTAATCCCAGATTCATACCATTCATCACAAAAGGTTGCAGATTATCCCAGATATTTGGAGGAGTCTGCAACCTTTTCTAATTTTGCACCGTGAAAAATTTTAAAACGCATGAAATTATGAAACTGAAAACAATTATTGGATTAGTATTGATTGTGGCTGGTGGATGGAAACTGGCCAACATGTGGCAGCTCATTGAAAACGACTGGCTGTGGAGCCAGCCCTGGACAGTCTACATAGCCCCTGCCCTACTCCTATACGTGGGTGCGGGTACCGTAGTAAACAGTTTCCGCAAGGACCCAGACCAATGGTTGCGCAGGCCCCTGCCTATCAACGAAGACGGCAAACGCATCTATTGTAGCGTGCGCTATGGTGGCGATGAGTATATCTATCATGGCGAGAATTTCCACGGTGCACGCCTGGATGCATTCTGTGGTGGTATCCGCATGGATCTACGCAAGGCCACCATCACAGAAGATGAGGAGATAGAGATCAGCACCTTCTGCGGCGGTATAGAACTCTTTGTGCCAAACACGGTGAACGTGGTGGTGAAGAGTCGCTCGTTCATGGGTGCCGTAGGCAATCACGCTGCACGCATCGTAACCCCCAATGCGCCCTGTCTGCATATCATTGCCAGCAACTTCATGGGAGGTGTGGATATCAAGAATTGAAAAAAATCTGTTCTTTTCTGTAATAAAATAGTTGTTCCTACGTCTAAAGTATAAAATCGGATTTTAAATGATGAAACAAGAAGAAGAGATTTTCGCCCGATTGGTAAGGGAGCATAAGAGCACGATATATACCGTGTGCTACATGTTCTCGAAAGATGAGGATGAGGTGCAAGACCTTTTCCAAGAGACACTTATCAACATGTGGAAAGGCATTGACGGCTTTCGCGAGGAGAGCAAAATTGACACTTGGATATACCGTGTGGCACTGAACACTTGTCTGACACAAGAGCGCAAGAAGAAACGCGAGGTGAAGAAAGTGCCACTGAACATGGACGTCAACTTCTTTGAAGAGAATGACGCCAAAGCCAAGCAGGCACGCATACTGCACCAGCGCATCAGCCAACTGGCCTATGTGGACAGGGCATTGGTGATGCTATGGCTCGACGGCATGAGCTACGACGAGATTGGCGCCGTGGTGGGTATCAGCGCACAGAACGTGGCGGTGAAGCTCTTCAGAATCAAGGAACAACTAAAAAAGATGTAAATATGGAAGAACAGTTTTTCAACGAAATGCGTCAGCAAATGGCGGCACTCAAGGAGCAATTGGACAAGCAGGAGATTGTCAGCGACCATCTGATTCGTGAGATTATGAAGGCCAAGACGAAGGATATACGCAGCACGAAGAACATGTGTTATACCTGCGCCATCATCGCCTTTATCTGCTTCCCACTCAATTCCATCACAGAAACCTGGAGTTGGACCTTCACAGCGGTCACAGCCATCATGCTTGTCTTTTGTCTGGCAGCAACGGTGTATATCCACCGTCCTGTGGAGAAGTTGAACCTAATGACATCAGACCTGGCCACAGTGGCTCGTGTGATGGCAAAATTCAAAAAACAGTATGACAACTGGTTGCACTACGTCACGCCAACTCTGCTCACCCCATGGATTATCTGGGCTTGCTACGAGTTTGCATGGAAGGGAAGTCCTGAGGGAACGAACCCTCTATGGCTGACACTGCCCATCCTCATTGGTGGTGCCATAGGTGGAGCCATAGGCTACTACTACCATTGCAAGGCTGTGAATGCCGCCAAAGATATATTGGAGCAGATAGAAGAGAAATAAGCCTGACTTTACAGGCACACTTTTTTATTGCACGCTTTTTATGGTTTCCTTGATCTGGACCATATTACTGCGCGAAACGGGTATGTATTCGTGACTGTGCTTGATAAGCAGTTGCATACTGCCCGTTTTTGTTACAATCTGCTCTACCTGACAGAGATTGACAAGGAAGGCACGATGGCATCGTACAATCATGGGATAGTTGCGCAACTCGTCCTCCATCTGCTTGGAGGTGGCACGCAGCAAATCATTCTTCGCCACCCCATCACAAAGATGATACACCTTCACATAATTGCCCACGGTCTCGATATACAGCAAGTTGGCAACCTGTAAAGTCACAGACTCATTCGTATTACCCGTCAATGTAATATCGCCACTTTCCGCAACCTCTTCCTTTTGTTCCACCTTTGAGAGCTGCTCGTTGAGTTGACGCATCTCCTCCAGTTCCGCAGCCAGATAACGACTGCGGAACTTGAAGCGCCAATACAAACCGATGGTAAAGGAGCAGAAAGCCATAATAAGGAGGGTCTCAAGAAAATTATCCACACTCAGTCGGTTGCCATCAATATGACTGCTCATCACGAAATGACGATACAGGCAAATCATGATGGAGACAATCAGCGTGTTGATAAGCTGGAACCACAGGTTACGACGGATGATATAACTGACGCCCTGCTTCAGCGAACGGGGCATCTTGACGACATACTTCAAGATCAAGTCGGTTAACATACAGACACTAAATCCCAGGCACCAAAGCGCCAACAGATGGACATAGGTCTGCCACTGTCCATCGAGACCAAAGGGCTTGAATATTGCCAAAGTCAGTATCACAAATGTAGTACTGACAATCCTGGTAGTTAAGGTTTCTTTTCTATCTTGTTTCATACGAACGGCAAAAGTACAAAAAAAATATCATACAACAACCATTTTACACACAAAAAAATACTCTCGCACGATTTCTCGCACGAGAGTATTTTTATGTAATCAAAGAATTGCTATTACTTCGTCTTTTCAGCTACCAACTGTGAGAAGTACATGAAAACTTCCTGTTCGTTCTGGGCACGCTTCATGGTAATCTGGTCAGTGCCTTCATCCAGGTAGCGCTTAATGGTTACCTCATTGTCAGTCAACTTCAGGATATCAGCCTTTCTCTCAATTCTTTCCTGATCAATAATCAAATAGAATTTTACCATATTCTTGTCCAACTGCCAAGTCATCTGAGCTCCCTCTTGTTCGGGTTCCCAGTTATACTTAGCCTTTGCCTTTAATTCTGCATAGTAGCCTTGTCCTCTGTCCATGAAATTGACCATGAAGACATTAATCTTATTGTCGCTGTTTTCGTCAACGGCATACCAAAGACCAACCAGTTTGTCTTGACTGACACTGACAGTAGTCGAGTCATTGATAACAATAGTACTACCAGGGTCCTTACCCTTACCTTCGTCCTCTTTATCATCGCCACAAGCCACGAATCCGAAAGAACAAACCAGCAAGCCCACCATGAGGCTCATCAAATAAAAATGCTTTTTCATAATGTTAATTAATTAAGTTAGTTAATTCTATTACTTAGGTTTCTTTTGCAAATGTATGGAGAAAAAAGGATAAATGCAAATAAAAACGCAACTTTTTTCTAAAAACTGATACTTTCGTCCTAAAATAGGCAAATTTGTTTTGTATTTTACCCACTTATTCGTACCTTTGCATGCAATGAAAATAATGCAGACCATAGCCAAAGTTATCTTGCCGTTTATCTTAGGCGGTGCGATACTCTATTGGATGTATCGTGGCGAAGACTGGCAGCGCATCATGGATGTGATGCTGCATGAGATGAACTGGACATGGATGCTCCTGTCATTCCCCTTCGGCATACTGGCTCAGGTTTTTCGTGGCTGGCGCTGGCAACAGACGCTGGAGCCCCTGGGCGAGAAGACGCGTTCGTCGGTAGCTGTCAACGCCATTTTCCTAAGCTATGCCGTTTCGCTGATTATCCCTCGCGTAGGTGAGTTCACACGTTGCGGCGTGCTGAACAAATGGGAGGGGACATCTTTCCCGAAGGCACTGGGAACGGTGGTAACGGAAAGAGCCGTGGACACGCTGATAGTGATGCTCTATTCTGGCATCATCCTGCTGTTTGGCATGAGTACCTTCGGCACGTTCTTCGAGAAGACAGGTACCTCGTTCGAGAATATCCTGAGCAGGTTTTCACTGACGGGTTGGGTGGTAACAGCTATCTGTGCTGCAGCCGTGATGCTGTTGCTCCATCTGCTATTGAGACACCTGTCTATATATAATAAGGTAAAGATGACGCTTCACGGCATCTGGGAGGGTGTGCTCTCGCTGAAGGATGTGAAGAACCTGCCGTTATACCTGTTTTTCTCTATTGGTATATGGGTGATGTATTTCCTGCATTACTACCTCACGTTTTTCTGCTTTGACTTTACATCCGACTTAGGACTTGGTTGTGCGCTGATATCATTTGTGGTGGCCAATTTCGCTGTCATCGTGCCAACGCCTAATGGTGCCGGCCCCTGGCATTTTGCCATCAAGACCATGCTGATACTCTATGGCGTGGCTGATCATCAAGCACTCATCTTCGTACTCATCGTACACACTGTACAGACGATGCTCGTCATCCTGCTGGGCATGTATGCGTGGGCACGTCTATCATTCACGAAACGTATAACCCTAAAACGAGAATAGCTATGAATGAGATTCAAAATCTGAAGCCGGAATGCATCTGGCGTAATTTCTACAAGTTAACACAGATTCCACGTCCATCAGGACATCTGGAGAAAATACAGCAGTTCTTGCTCGACTTCGGCAAGGAATGCGGAATCTATGCAGTGAAGGATCCTGCAGGTAATATCCATTTCCGCAAGCCAGCTACCCCTGGCTATGAGAACAAGAAAGGCGTGATTCTGCAGGCTCACATGGACATGGTGCCTCAGAAGACACCTGAGTCAACACACAACTTTGAGACAGACCCCATCCAGCCTTGGATTGACGGCGAATGGGTGAAGGCTACTGGTACGACACTGGGTGCCGACAATGGTCTGGGTGTTGCTGCCATCATGGCTGTCATGGAGGACAAGACATTGAAGCATGGTCCTATCGACGCCCTCATCACGCGCGACGAGGAGACAGGTATGTACGGTGCCAACGAACTGCCTGAGGGCGAGTTGCAGGGCGATATCCTGATGAACCTGGACTCAGAGCACTGGGGTAAGTTCGTCATCGGAAGTGCCGGTGGTATCGATGTTACCGCTACACTGGACTATAAAGAGGTGGAGACTGACGCTGACGATGCAGCCGTACGCCTGACCGTAAAGAATCTGCGCGGTGGACACTCTGGACTGGAGATTCACGAGGGTCGCGGCAATGCTAACAAGCTGATGGCACAGATGGTGCGCGAAGCCATTGAGGAACTGGATGCCCGTCTGGCAGTATGGCACGGTGGCAACATGCGTAACGCTATCCCCTTCAAGGCTGAGACAATCCTCACCCTGCCCAAGGAGAATGTGGCTGCGATGAAGGAACTGGCTGAGGACTGGAAAGAGACGTTCAATGATGAGTTCAAGCTCATTGAGCCTCAGGGTATCGAGGTTATCGTGGAAGAGGTGGAGACACCCAAGACAGAGATTCCTGTAGAGATTCAGGATAACCTGGTTGACGCCATCTACGCTTGTCATGACGGCGTGATCCGTTATATCCCCGCCTACCCCAACGTGGTGGAGACCTCAAGCAACCTGGCTATCATCGACATCGAAGGTGGCAAGGCCGGTATCAAGATCCTGGCCCGCTCTAGTCGCGAGGATATGAAGGACTATATCGTGAAGACCCTGGAGAGCTGTTTCTCTATGGCCGGCATGAAAGTGGAGACAGCAGGAAGCTATGGCGGCTGGGATCCCAATCCCGACTCGGAGATTCTGCACCTGCTGCTGAAGGAATACAAGGAGCTGTTTGGCGAGGACGGTATCATCCAGGTTGATCACGCCGGACTGGAGTGCTCTGTGATTCTGGGTAAGTATCCCTGGCTCGATGTTGTCAGCCTCGGTCCTACGATGAAGTCACCTCACACCACAACTGAGCGTGCACTCATCAAGACAGTAGAACCTTTCTGGACACTGCTGAAGAAAACACTCGAGGACGTACCTGAGAAAAAGTAAAAAGGTAAAAAAGTAAAAAGGTAAAAAAGTAGAAAAGGAGAAAAATTAGGCTTCAGTCTTTACTTTTTTACCTTTTTACTTTTTTACCTTTAATATTTTTCTTACCTCTGACTACGTCGAAGGTACTTTCGCTCGAAAAAATCCAAAATATATTTTGGTTTTTTGCTCGCTTATTCGTACCTTTGCACCCGTTAAACTAAAATACAAACAAAATTATGGACGATTACCCGGCGGATAGTAACAAACGTTAGGCCAGGGGATAGCGAGCAAGGCAGCTAATCCCTTTGCCGCTAAATTGTGAATTGTCAATTATCAATTGTCAATTAAAAAAGGATTAGCACAATGAAGACTTACTGGAACACCCAAGGTGGGCTGAGCCAGCTCCAGGAGTGGCAGCCCAATTGTTGGATACAAGTGACGTGTCCCACCGAAGAAGACCAGCGTGAGCTGGAAGAGAAATTCGGCATACCCGACTATTTTATCAGCGATATCAGCGATACCGATGAGCGCGCCCGTTATGAGTATGATGACGGATGGATGCTTATCATCCTGCGTATCCCTTATGTGAAAGAGGTGCGCTCAAGAACACCTTACACCACGGTACCTCTTGGTATCATCCATAAACGCGACGTCACAATCACAGTGTGTTATTATGAAACAAACATGATGATTGACTTCGTGAGCTATCAGCAGAAACGCGGTGTAGGCTTCACAGACTATGTGGATATGATTTTCCGTCTGTTCTATAGCAGCGCCGTATGGTATCTGAAACGACTGAAGCAAATCAATTCGCTGATAGATAAGGCCAAGCGTAACTTGGACCAGAACGTGAACAATGAGAGTCTGATAGGTCTGAGTCGTCTGCAGGACTCGCTCACATATTTCCAGACATCAATTCGTGGTAACGAGACGCTACTGTCGAAACTAAAGTTCAAACTGCAGATTGACGAAATTGATGCCGACCTGATTGAGGACGTGAACATTGAGATGACACAGGCTCGCGAAACGACCAATATCTATTCAGACATCTTAGAGTCGACAATGGACACCTACTCTAGCATCATTAACAACAACATGAATACGGTGATGCGTACGTTGACAAGTGTGACTATTATCATGATGTTCCCCACACTGATAGCCTCACTATTTGGTATGAACCTAATTAACGGTATGGAAAATAGTCCGATGGGATTCATTATCGCTCTCGTTATCTCTGTTGGCGTATCAGGTGCCGCCTGGTGGTTCTTCCGTCATAAACGACTGATTTAAAAGCAAAAAGATAAAGGTTGAAAAAGGTAAAACAGCGCTGTAGCGTTAAAAAATGCAAACTCAGTGTGTTTTACCTTTTTACTTTTTTACATATTTACGTTTTTTTAGTACCTTTGAAGCCTAATTTTGTATGAACTAATCGAATCAGTAACTAAAAAAGTTAAATGATGGACTCTCAAGAAAACATCCTCGAACAGGGGAATCAAGAAGTTAAGGTCGAAGAGACCGCAGTAGAAACAACCGAAAACAACGCTTCACTCGCTGAAGAACGAAAAGTTTACACCACCAAGAAAGAAGTGCTTGATCGTGTAAAGGAGATTGCTCACGGCGAAGAGGCTCCGCAGAAAGAAGAGGTAGAATACCTAAAGACGGCATTCTACAAATTGCATATTGCAGAGCGCGAAGCACAGTTGAAGGAGTATATTGACGGTGGAGGAGACCCTGAAACCTACCAAATCACCCCCGATGAAGACGAAGAAGTATTCAAGGCTGAGATGGGCGTTATCAAAGAACGTCGTCAGCAAATTTTCCGTGAGCAGGAGGCTGAAAAGGAGGAGAATCTGAAGAAGAAGCAGGCCATCATTGAAAAGATAAAGGCTATGGTTACTTCACCTGAAGAGGCTAGCAAAACCTATCAGGAATTTAAGACTCTGCAGCAGGAGTGGCGCGAGATAAAGGCTGTCCCCGCTGAGAGTGCCAACGAACTATGGCGTAACTACCAGCTCTACGTGGAACAGTTCTATGACTTGCTGAAACTGAACAGCGAGGCTCGCGAGCTGGACTTCAAGAAGAATTTAGAGGCAAAGACACGTCTGTGCGAGGCTGCAGAGAAGCTGGCAGAGGAGACTGACGTGATTAGCGCCTTCCACCAGTTGCAGCAGCTCCATCAGGAGTATCGCGAGATTGGTCCTGTCAGCAAGGAACTGCGCGAGGAGATTTGGCAGCGTTTCAAGGCAGCCAGCACCGTTATCAATAAGCGTCATCAACAGCACTTTGAGGATTTGCGCGCTCGCGAGGAGGATAATCTGACAAAGAAAACTGCTCTCTGTGAGAAGGTTGAAGCTATCAATGGCGAAGAGAACAAGGGTAGCGGCGACTGGGAGCGTCACACACAGGAGATTATTGCTATTCAGGCAGAATGGAAGACTATCGGCTTTGCGCCACAGAAGATGAACGTGAAGATTTTTGAGCGTTTCCGTGCTGCATGCGATGATTTCTTTGCCCGCAAGGCAGAATATTTCAAGACTCTGAAAGACAGTTTCAAGGAGAATGCCGACAAGAAGCGCGCTCTGATTGAGAAAGCTAAGGCTTTGCAGGATAGCACGGAATGGCGTTCTACTAGCGATAAGCTCATCGCCCTGCAGAAGGAATGGAAGACCATCGGCGTGGTACCCAAGAAGTTGGGTGACCAACTATGGGAGGAGTTCCTTGGTGCTTGCAATAAATTCTTCGAGGCTCGCAATGCCGCTGGTGCAGATCAGCGCAATGAGGAACACGAGAATCTGGAGAAGAAGCGCAACGTTATTGAGCGTCTGAAGGCTGTGGCTGAAGAGGCTGGCGATGGACTGCAGGAGAAGGTACAGAAACTCGTAGAGGAATATAACGCTATCGGTCATGTGCCCTTCAAGGAGAAAGATAAGATTTACGAGGAATATCATGCTGTGCTCGACAAGCTCTACAAAGAATTGAATGTGAACGTTGCCAAGAAGCGCCTTAGCAAGTTCAAGGATAACTTGAAACAGGTAGCCGAGCGTGGCGAGGGTGCATTGGACAACGAGCGTCAGCGCCTGATGCGTCAGTATGACAACCTGAAGCAGGAAATTCATACTTACGAGAACAACTTAGGTTTCCTGACTGCTAGTAGCAAGAAGGGTAACAGCCTCATCGAAGAGATGAACCGCAAGATTCAGAAATTGAAAGATGATATGCAGCTGGTCAAAGAGAAGATTAAGGCTATTGATGCAGAGAACAACGCATAAGCAAATTTTCTACATACATAGAACAAGAATCCCAGCCATTTCACAATGGCTGGGATCTTTCTATTTAAAATAGTATAATCAGTAGTTTTGTTACACGGGAAGAGCGATGATAAAACGGGCACCAGAAGTGTAGCTATCGTCGAGCATCAAATCACCACCCATCATCTTTGCGAACTGTTTAGAGACAAATAGACCTAATCCTAGACCTTCCGAGAAGCTATTTGCCTTGATAAACTGATTGAATATCTGACTGCGATGAGCAGCAGGAACACCAGGTCCATTATCCTCTACAATGAAATGCACGAAGTCGTCCACCTTCTGTACACGCAGGATAATCAACGCCTCGTCCTCACGACCAGGAATGACGCTATACTTCTTGGCGTTATAAAGTAGTTCGTTGAGCGCTTTCAAGAAATAATCCTTGTGAACATTGACAAACAGGTCATCAGGCACCTCTGACTTAATCTGCAAAGCCACATCGGGTTTTGAGACGCGTTGGTTGTAGATATTCAATGCCTCACAAACAATACCATTACATGATACATGATCCTCGCAGTCCACAACCTTGCCAACATCCAATGAGGATGCAGCTGTAAGCATATGTACCATACGCGAAATCGAGGTTGCGTTATGTTTCATCGTCTCCGTAATAGTCGCCATCTCCTCATGCGGTATCACAGTATAGTCATCACGCAGCACCTGTACGAATCCCATAATGATATTCAGCGGCGTGCGTATCTGATGAAGGACATTTTGCAAGAAAACAACCTGACGCTGGGCAGCCTCTTCTGCAAGCTGATTGGCATTCGCCAATTCTGTATTCCTACGTTCCGTCTCTGCATTCACTCGTTCCAAATGACTGATATGTTTTGCCAATGACTGTTGCATGGCAGAGAAACTGTTCTGCAAACGTCCGATGACATCAACACGTCTGCTACTAGGCAGAGGTACGTCAAAATGACCATCAGCAATATGATGGGTCTGAGAAGCCAAGCGATTCAACGGATTGAGAAACGAATTCACGATGGCACGCAGGAAATACATCAAAAGAAGCAAACCAATGACAAGCAACGGTACCAGAATATATAACAGATTATTGTATCGAGAGAATATATCGCTCTCTGAACAAATCAGGGCTATACTCCAAGGGGTATGTGCCAATGGTTTATAGAATACCAAACATTTTTCACCATCCACATTCACTTCCATGAACCCCGTATTTCTTGCCACCATCTCATGCCCTAAGGCAATAATATCAGATTGCTCTCGTGGATCCAAGTCATCGAAGATGGTTTTGCGAACAAGTTTCGAGGTATCTGTGTGCACAAAATAATGACCTTCCTGTCCCAACATCATACAATAAGAATGCTCGTAAGGCACCTCTTCTGAGATAGCCATTGACAGGCGTTTCAACGAAAGGTCGGTTGACATGACACCAATTGTTGTGCCTTGATTATCTTTTATAGGCACGCTATATGAGGAAATCCATTCGGATGTAGAGGAAGAACCTCCATTATTATCATCATAAGGGTCCGTCCATACTGGTTCATCAGCCTCATATGCACTCTTATACCACACCTTATTATAATAGTCGTATGGTTTCTCTCGCACAGTAATCACGCTATCACCCTTGCGATAGGAAAATGCAGAGAAATAGTGACCATCCTGAGAGAAGAAGTCTGGCTCCAACGTGATAGAACAACTACTGACACCAGGATTGAGTTGCACAACACGCTGTGTATAGGCCAACAATGAGTCGGGCGTCAGATTATCGTCAATTTGCCACATCATATTGTTGGTCACCGTCTGTATTTCATCCAGATAACCGCCAACACGCAAAGAAGTATTGGTTAGCATGCAATCAGCTCGCTCTATGGCTTCCTGACGTACCATATCCCTTGACCATTTAAATAGAAGACCAAGAGACACAATGAAGACCACCACGACAAAAGGAATAATGCCGACACCCAATCTCGCAGCCAGAGAATTATGTACTTTTCGTATAGGAATTGTCATCAGGATTCTGTTTGATTATTCAAAGAAACTTCAATGGTTTTGTCAAGCAGCTGAGTAACAGAGCGTGTATGTTCAGCCATCTCGTTGACCATCTCAGCCACCTCTTCATGTTTTAGGTGGCTATGCTCCTTAGAGATAGTATCTACCAATGTATTGATTTTGGTCACTGGTTGTACCATCTGACCAGTCATATTGTGTACAAAAACGGATTTCAACCTATCGGCTTCGCGTACTTTCTCACGAGCAACACGCAAAGCATCATTCTGACGATCAAGAACTGTTTTTCGCTGTTCTATGGTAGCCAGATAGCGACCTAATGAACGCTGCATAGCACGGAAACTCTTCTGCAAGGCTCCCACCTCATCTTTGCGGTAGCTATCAGCAATAGGCTTATCGAAATAGCCTGCTGCCAGACGTTGGGCAGAGAGGTCTAAGAGTCGAAGCGGACGCAACTGGTAATGGATATAATGCCAACAGAATACCAGCAGGACAAGCATACCGCCTATCATAATAAACATCATACGTTTAAGCAAACGGTCGTATGTTTCAAAGACATCTGACTTCAAGCTGACGATGTAGGCAGTCCACCCCGTGTTTCTATAGGGCTTATAGAATACATAGCAGGGAGCGCCATATAAGGTCAGGGACATATGGCCAGTATTACCCTTCAACATCACATCAGTCAACTGCTGCAGATTTTGGTCAGGGTATTCCTCCAACTGTTCATAGATGGTACGCGCCTGCAAATAGGATGAATCAGGATGGATGATAAATGCACCTTTCTGATTCATCAAAGAACAGGATGTACGAGGAAATGGACGCGACTCTTCAATGGTATGTGACAGCCATTCCAAAGAGATTGCTGAAGTAAACACGCCAATAATTCGTCCGTTATTTCTTATAGGGATGCTATAACCCATAATGGGATATCCGCCACGCAAGTTTTCAATAGTTGGCTCACTCCAACCAGCCTCACCAGTAGAAAACGGTATAGAATACCATTCCTGTTCTGTATAAGGACGGTTACCAAAATGATCGGACATAGAGATAGAGTCTGTGCCACGATAAGAACAAAACAATGTCTGACAATCCTTATCTTCACAGAACGAAGGATCTAATGCTATGGCACATCCAACAATACTGGGATTGGTATCCAACAATTTACGGGTGAGATATTGTAAGGTTGCAGGCTCGTTAACATGATGTTCTACATTCCAATGGATGTTAGCAGAGGCCTTTTCTACAACACGTAAACGCCTATCAATTCGCTGTATCATGCCATCCAAAGCAGCCTCAGACTTTGCCAATGCCTCTGCCTTTACAGCTGCACGGGCATAATAAAACATAACCAAGAGAGCCGCCATAAAAAATATGGCTACGAATCCCACAACACAAAGACTTAGTCTTGCTGATAGAGATTTGCGGATAGCAAAGATCAGGTCTTTCATAAACTGAGTGCAAAGATAACTATTTTTTCAAAAAGAGCGTTGATTCTACACACATTCTTTTCTGAAAAAAAGTTATCCCTGCACCCCTCGTCGATAATTATAAGTGCTTTATCGAATAACGACCTTCCGACCGTTTCTAATATACATTCCTTTCGTCGGACGTTCCACTATCTGACCATTTAGATTATAGTATTTCCCATCATTGAATTGACTACTTATAGCCATCTCTATACTATTGACCTCAGGTTTCGGAACCAAATAGAGACCTTTCACCATAAGTTGGCCACCAGAATTCACCTTGATGGTATTCAGATGCACAAACCCATCTATACGTGGGGTGCCTTTGGAATCGTTTTTATTGCTTATCACCTCCAAAGGAATTGAAAGAACTCCATATTCAGAATCCCAATAAGGGCTCTTCTCATTGATATCAGTTATCAATTCTTTATAAGGACCATGATCCTCTAAACGATTAGCAATGACACGAAAACCACTACCCGAGCCACGCACTATCAGACGGTCATACTTGCTAAGGTCAGCAAACTGGTTATAGGTTACTGAGTTTGAACCAACAACCACATTTCCACCATTTAATGTCGTTCCCAAGTTCCAATCCAGATTCCAATCCTGTACCGGTTTCGCATTAGCACCAGTGCCGTCCCATATGTAGAACATGTCACGCGTCAGAGGCACCCACTCTTCTGGAGCCTCAAAATCATCCACGTTCACATAACTCAAGATATCGTCAAGTACCTTTGCACTACGATTAGGGAAATACTCATACAGCAAACGGTTACGCTCAGGAATATAGAATTCATCTACTGTATACAATTGTCCCCCACTCTGCCAACGATGCACATCACGACGATAGTCGCCCCAGCGGGCAGCCTCATCATAAAGTGCTGTTTCAATGGTATGATACAAGCTGTCCCATACCTGAACAACAGATTTCTCACCCAAGAAGCCATCATCAGAAAACACCTCCTTTGCACGTCTAACATAGCGACGGGCAAACTTTTCGTTCTTCAAGAGATTATGAAATATACCAGTAGGAAATTGCTTGCCATTGTTCTTGCTCAGCACGTTCTCCCACTGGCTACCGAAAATCAACTCTGAGTCCCAACAAAGGAAATGGAAACCTTCACTCGCCGTGCTGTCATTATTATGCCGACGAATAGCATACCAGTTATGGTGATCCCAGTCAGTATTGCCGGCATATTGGTTTATCAACATATAATCTATGAAGCCATTAATATCAAGCAATGTATCCAACTGCTCATAATACTTATCGTCAGAAGCCTTTGATGCCGTTTCTGTCATCAGATCCCACGCCGTGAGGTCGCCCTCACTGGCCTCAATATGGTTACCTCCATCCTCTTCTATCTTAACGACATCAATATCACTTTTCTTACCACCCAGATGGTCTTTGCCGTACTGGTCATCCACACGCTCTGCGATATTATACAATCCCCAATACATACCATTCAAGAACAGATGTACATAGAGTGCATTCACACTGGTATGCCCCATTTTGCGCTGCATACGGCGAGCCCATACATCACGAGTATACTGCGCCTTCTGGCGATTATCCTCAGACCAATGTTGCCATGCATTACCGAAATGACAGCGTACCACCAATTGGTTGAACTGACTCGGTTCGTCCTCACCATACAAAGGATATTTCATGGTTTTCTTACCATATTCCTTTTTAAAGACCAAGCGGAACGAATGCTTGGGATTCTTCTCTGCCAAACGACCGTGACCTCCATGCAGACGAATACCGCAATCACCTGTATAATCATGTTCCTGAGGACCACCAATCAGCTCCACACTCGCAGGACGCGTCCAACCATGACCCGTATTATCACCAACAGGAGGGCCCGTGAAGATATAGATACCACCTTTGACAGAATCATTCTCATGACTGAAGAAATTATCTTTATCGGACACGATAGAGAGGATAGGCAAATCCTTCAAGCCAGCCTTAATCTTCGTACGGAGCGTGAGGTCACCTGTCATCTCCGGATCCATCTCATAGTCGGCCTTCGCCGTACCACTGATTTGTGTATATTGTCCCCATGTATCAGGATAGCCGACAGGATTGTTCGACTGATTCAGTACGGAATTCGTAAAGATATAAGATGCCGTGGAGATGGGAGAAAGAGAATCGCCAAACACCTCTACTGCCCTGAGCAGGGTTGTCTTCGTAAAAGCCAGCGGTCCCGTATATTTCATACTCGATGACGTTGGCTCACTGCCATCGGTTGTATAACGAATAACAGCATTGGATTTACCTTCAATTGCAACCTGAAGACTACCCGTGTCGTAAAGGCCATGAGGCTGACTAAACTTTGGTTGCGCAAAAGATACTGTTGCAACCAGCAAGACCAAGAGGAAACTACAAATACGCTTCATCATTTTACAAGATATTTACGTCCGTTCATGATATACAGACCCTTTCTAATTTGACCATTCACCTTACGTCCCTGTAAATCGTAAACCGCCATCGTTTTCTTGTTTATCAACGCTGTACTGATACCTGTTGGTGTCTGGATAGGCAAAATAGCATCCGACAACGTGATTGGTGCATAGCTTACCTTACCCTTGCCAAGGAACGTTACCTCGCCTTGAGACTCAACAACAAAAGGCTGATTGGCAGGCACCGAATCTCTAACGAGGACAGGTTGCAAGTCGTCAGTAAGAGTGTAGACAACCACACTTTCTGGTATTGCAGCCTGGAATGGCAACTGAACAATATGCTGCCCATTCACCGTGCAAGTATAGGAAGCTGATGTAGCCGTAAATGCTGTTGCAGGACGGAAAACGCCCCATGCCTCATTAAGCACAAGCGAAGCACATATAGTGTCTTTCACCACATTCGTTCCTGTCAGTTTACTGTCGCTCGATACATAGACCACACGATTACTGTTCTCAAGCCAAAGTAAGCTTTCAGGCAAATCAGTGACTGCAGTCATATCTATACTAGTACAGGCAGGATCCGTGCTAAAATCAAGTACGTTGGAGTCATCAGCCACATAAGCGCCACTCAATGTACCAGCATAGGTCGTATTTCCGCTTGTCAGATAGACATCACCAAAGTTTATCGTGAGGTGCGACTGCGTATTATCACACGTCAGCGACAGCAGTCCGATACACCCGTCGGCAAGCGTTGCAGGCGATAGATCGAATACCAAGTCAAAATTCTCTGCTTGACTCAAATCCAAACGATCATATTCATGTGTAGCTAACGCGCCCTTGGCATTCACGTAGTAGAGCGTTGGCTTACCCGCAGTCAGCGAACCTGTTGTCGTCACTTTCTTAATCTGCATCACAAGTTGGGCGTATTCCCCATCTAAAGCTATATAGCCATAAGTCAGATTCTTACGAGAAGAAATCAGCGAATTGTCGCTATCAAACTTCTTTCCCGTCTTTCCCGACATTTTATAGGCAGTGCCAAAGGTTGTCTTAGTCGTTGTCATATCATCTATGCGTTTACGGTCGAAATAGACGGTGCTACCCTTCATGTCAGAAGGCTGGCGATCACGCGACTTGATGAATTGAACTGTTACTACGCTCTGCGCTGCAACAGACACAACGGGGCGACAAACATCTGTCTCGTATGACAATGCCGTTTTTTTGAAACTTGAGTTCTTGGCAGTAGTACGCAACTCACCTTGCAGAGTATAGAACGGCAGGTCAATCGTCAACTCACGAGCATTATCCGTGGCATTTGCCATCACGGCAACGATGGTATCACCTGTTTGTGACAAATAGGCAGAACCCTCCAATCCGCCGAAAGTAGCATCAATACGGGTCATACCCGTAACAAACTTGGCAAAGTGTGCCATGATATAGCCACGCTTGGTGATAGAACCGTTAGAAGTTCCGTTTTGTCCATCGCCAATGAACCCATAGTAACGTTTAGCAGCATAGTGTATCCAGGCATTGAAATCACCCAGCATACAGGTATTGATAGCACGGAAGAAATCGAAGAAGTCCTTTGAGAAGTCAAAATTACGAGAGGTAGACTGGTTCTCGTTCCAGTTTATCAGATATTCCGTCATCCAAATCTCCTTACCTTTCTTGGCCAGGTTCTTATAGGCTGACTGGATACCACCATATTGGTGTCCACCATAGATATCAAAACAATCAAGCACATCCGTCTTGTTCAATGCGTTAGCATATGTATCGCTGACAGCCAGCGTCTCAGGAGCCATTATCTTACAACTGATGGTACGACCATAAGTCTTCACAAAATCAGCAATATCGTTGGCACTCCACATACAGCCAGCATACGTTGCCTGCCAGTCGGGCTCGTTTTGTATAGATATAGCATCCAGTTCCACGCCGTTCTTACGCAGATACTGCACATATTCTTCCAGATACTGCGCATAGTCGGCCCAGTTCTCTTTCTTCAGATAGCCCAGCGTGCCATCTTCGTTTTTGGCATTGCTGGTACCATTCGTTTTCCATTCTACTGGTTGTCCCCATGGTGATGCGAAAACGATAAGTCCCCTCTTCTTTGCATCCTTAGCTGTAGCTAGCGACTGACTCCACGCATTCTTACCGATGGGGATATAGAGGCGCATGATGTTACAGCCCAGCGTACTAGAAGTTCCCCAGACCTTACCAATCTCCGTAGATGACATGTGATTATAAGTAAACTGCGGTGAACAAACAAAACCGCCGAAACCAGTGATACGCTGATGCTTCACTGAAGTATCAAACTTTACGGTGCCCGTTGTTTGGGCAAAACAAACTGCCGACATAAACAGCAGTCCAGAAATAAGTAGATTTCGTTTCATCGTTTTTAGTTATTTTGGCTGCAAAGGTAACAAAAAAATGCGGCAATAAATGCCGCATTTTGTTTCGTTTACATTAAAAAATGTCACATTTCTTACTTAAAGAGCAGCGGAGCCATCTCACGGAGACTACGACGCCATGTAAGGAACTCATGAGCAGTGCCCTCACTGACGAAGCCGTGAGCATCAAATCCGGCAGCCTTCAGAGCATTGACAGAAGCGTTGATACCCTCAGGATTCTCCTTGCTACCACAGCTCTCGAAGATAACTTTCACCTGCTTGGGATCCTTGATATCCTCAGGCATATAGGTACCACCGCTCAGCAGTCCGTAGTAAGCAAACATCTCAGGACGACGCAGGGTAATGGTCTTCGTCTCCATACCACCCATAGACAGACCTGCCATAGCACGGCTATCCTTCTTAGCGATGGTCTTGAAGTTTGCATCGATATAAGGTACAAGCTCGTCACAGAGCACGGTCTCAAACTCCTTAGCTGTGAAGCCGCCCATTCCACCAAACTTAATATCATTGGTCATACCATAGGTCATAACAATGATGAAAGGCTTTGTCTTACCCTCAGCAATGAGGTTATCCATGATGAGCCCGGCACAACCCTGAACAGGCCAGCTGGTTTCGTTCTCACCCCAGCCATGCTGCAGATAAAGAACAGGGAAGCGTTTCTTGCCATCATAGGTAGGAGGCAGATAGACGTTGGCCACCTTCACCAGATTGGTGCTCTTTGAGGGGAACAACACCTGTACCATCTTACCATGCTTAACATCCATGCGATTTGCATAGAAATCCTGATCAGGAGCAGGAATTTCGATACCACTCTCCCAACGGCATGAACCAAAGAAATTACCAGTACCAGGATCATTGACAGTAGCACCGTCAATAGTGAGGTGATAGTAGTGGAAACCAGGATCCATAGGACCATCGGTAGTACCAGTCCATACGCCATCCTTATCCTTCTTCAGTACGGTGCCGCCACGGCCGCCAAGACCAAGGCTGACGATAACAGACTTTGCATCGGGAGCCTCAATGCGGAAACGGGCATAACCCTCGCTGTTCACCTTAGGCCATTCCTGACCAGGTTGGTTCCAGAAGTTGGGCACGAAGTCTTCCTTAGGCACACGGTTATCAAGTGAAGCATCAAAGTCACGGATAGCACGGAAGCAAGCCTTAGGACGGTAGTTCTCATCGAAAGGCAATGGGTGGTTGTTCACACCAAGCCAAGAGTCCTTGTCACCAAGGTTCCAGAAAGTGACGTTGTCAATAACGTCTGCGTGCTTACGGAACACCTTGAACAGACGAGCATACTGGTCGGTCTGCAGTGTAGCCATATATGCAGGCTGAGGCTTAGCCTCTCCGCGAGAGAACATCAACTGGCCACCGCTCTCGTTGTTCATACGCAGGTCGAGCTCTGTGATGTGGATGTGCTTCACGATTTCCTTGAAACGTACGATAGCCTTCTCGAGCTGAGCCTCGTCAGGGAAGTAGATATTATAGTGACCCTGCATACCGATACCGTCGATGGGCACGCCAGCGTCCTTCATCTTCTTCACCATATTATAAATACGTTCACGTTTACCTTCATCTACACAACTATAGTCGTTGTAGAAGAGGAGCACGTTAGGATCAGCTTCACGGGCGAACTGGAATGCCTTGGCGATGAACTCGTCACCACAGAGCTGGAAATGACGGCTCTGACGATAAGGACTAGGCTCCTGACCACCACGACGGCCCCAACGGGGAGCACCGCCGTCATCGGCCATGGCCTCATTCACCACGTCCCAAGCGTAAACCACATCCTTGTAGCGATTCACCACCGTGTGGATATGCTCACGCAGGCGCTCGTAAAACACCTCTTTAGAAACCTCCTTGCCGTTCTTGTCCGTAAACATCCAATCGGCAAACTGTGAGTGCCAGCACAGACAGTGGCCACGCATCTTGATGCCATTCTGACGACAGAAATTGGCAATCTTGTCAGCGCGCTCAAAGTTCCAGACACCCTCCTTAGGATGGATCTCACCTGGTTTCCAGTCGTTCTCTGCAGTAACGCTATTGAACTGTTTAATAGTGAGAGCCTTCTGGGCATCGTCACTAATGTTACGCTGATTCAGCGCTACACCGATGGTGAAATAATCCTTGTAAGCATCCTTCAGGCCGACATTCTCTCTGGGGTCAACCTGACGAAACTGTGCCCATGAGGCAGTGCTCATTGCAATTAATGCAGTTAGAGCAAACAATCTTGTTTTTCTCATTGTGTTGATTTAAAAATGGTTTAAAGTTATCACTAACGATATTTGCGATGCAAAATTACACAAAAAAAGCGACACACCCTTAAGTCGGATGTGTCGCTTTCTTTTCTTTTCGTCTCATTTTACTGTTTTGCGAAGCGATACGTCTCGCCAGCAACCGTTTCTACGTCATATTCATATATACGCTGCAAAGGACGCAGGGTAAAGTCTTTCAGCTCTGCCGACTTCAGTGGGGTACGGATTTCCGCAGGTGCCAGCAGACTATTCGGGCATTCTCCACTAGCCTCTTTCAGTCCCTTGCCTTTCAAAGGCACATACGAGCGCAGGCGCAACGTGCCACCAATGGTTGAGCGAACCACGACATCACGAAGTTCTCCTCCATTCCAGGTTTCGTCCACGACGAATCCGCCACGTGCACGCAGACCCTTCACCTCACCGGTCTTCCAGTCTTTGGGCAAAGCAGGCAACAGCTGAACGGCACCGTCATGACTCTGCAGCAACATCTCACAGATACCGGCCGACACACCGAAGTTTCCATCAATCTGGAAGGGCGGATGCGCATCAAAAAGGTTGGGATAGGTACGTCCATTAGGATGCTGGCGCGCAGAACGGTCATCGGGCAACAGATGCAACATATTCTTGATGATGCGGAAAGCATGATCGCCATCGAGCATACGAGCCCAGAAATTCGTCTTCCAGCCCAAGCTCCAACCCGTAGCCATATCACCACGCTGTTTCAGCGTATTGGCTGCAGCCGTAAAGAGATCGGGATGAGAATAGGGAGATATCTGATTGGAGGGATACAGGCCATAGAGATGTGAGATATGACGATGTTCGTCCCTGGGGTCGTCGGCATCAATCAGCCACTCCTGCAACTGTCCGTAACGTCCTATCTGCATGGGAGGAAGATTGGAGATCTGAAATTTGAGGTTTGAGATGTATTTTTCATCTTCACCCAGCACCTTGGCAGCCTGAAGTGTTTGCGAGAGCACATCAAAGGCAATCTGGTTATCCATGGTAGAACCAGCAGTCACATTGGTTCCCTTACCACGCGGTCCATGCTCAGGCGATACCGTAGGAACAGTCATCAGCCATCCTGCAGCCTGTTTCACTTCACCGCCTGCAGGATATATCTGCATATAGTCCAACAGGAAGTCGGCCGCACCTTTCAGCACAGGATACCATTGCTTCAGGAAGTCCTTGTCGCCCGTATAGAGATAATGCTGCCAGATGTGGGTCGTCATCCAAGCGCCTCCAGTGGGGAACATACCCCAAGGTGTACCATCCACAGGACCTGAAATACGCCAAAGGTCCGTGTTGTGATGGGCCACCCAACCTTTACAGTTATACATGTCCTTGGCAGTCTTCGCACCTGTCTCGCTCAGGTCCTTAATCATTGAGAAGAAAGGTTCCTGTGTCTCTGCGAGATTGCCCACCAAAGCAGGCCAGTAGTTCATCTCAGCATTGATATTAATGGTGTATTTCGAATCCCAGGGAGCATTCACGTTATCGTTCCACACGCCCTGCAGGTTAGCAGCCTGTCCGCCTGGCTGACTTGAAGAGATCAGCAGATAACGTCCATACTGCATCATCAGGGCCACCATATCCAGGTCGCTGGCATCCTTTTCAAAGGCAGCCACACGCTTGTCGGTCTCCAAACCAGAGTTTACAGATTTAGGCAGCGTCAATGATACGCGATTGTACTGCTCCTTGTATTTGGCGGTATGACGGGCCAGTAACTGCGGGAATCGCATCGTCTCTGCCTGGTTCAGACGGTTTTTGTTCTTCTTTGTGGCATTGCCGCTGATATCGTGATAGTTCACAAAATTGGTGGCGGCAGAAATATAGATGGTAGCCACGGTAGCATCCTGTACGATAATCGTGCCGTCAGCAAACGAGATACCGGCATCCTTGCCCTCCACTCGCACGCTGGCGTGGCACTCAGCAGTCAGACCAGCCTTAACGCCCTCTTGTTCAACGCCCTGAACAGTAGCGATGAGGCGTCCGCCATGATTCCCAGAACCTGCAGTCAGAGCATTCTGACAAGTATGTTCTGAAGTCACCTTGAAAGGCAGCTGACTCTGATAGGACATCGTAAAGCTCAGCGCACCTTTCTTTCCGGCTTTCAACTGGATAATAATCACGCTGTCGGCCTGAGAGGCAAACACCGTACGCTCGTATTTCACGCCATTATATATATAAGAGGTAGTGGCCGTAGCATCACCCAGGTTCAGGGCACGCTCATACTTGGTCACATCCTTATGGCCTAACGACAGTTTCAGACTGCCCATGGGAAGGAAACGCATGCCGTGAGGACCTTTGACAAAGTGCAGGTCTATCAGTTTGGCTGCATCGCCCTCCTTGCCTTGGAAAATCAGGCTACGCACCTCTGACAAAGCCTCCAGCGACTCTGTGCTGTTATTATTGTGGGGCTGACCACTCCAGAAAGACTCCTCATTGAGTTGAACCTCCTCAGTATCAGTACCGCCATAGATCATGGCTCCCATGTGACTATTACCTACCGGCAAGGCCTCCAACCAATGCGTAGCTGGTTTTGAATACCACAAACGATGGTTCTGAGCAATAGTCGCTGCAAAACAGGCAACCATCAAAAAGAGTAATGCAATTCGATTTCGTAACATATTGTTATTGATTAAAATAGTTTTAGCTGTGCAAAGGTACAAAAAAAACTGATAAACACGAAGGACTTACGTCTTATTTTACATGGTTATTGTTTCACCTTCTTCAGAACAGAAGCAAGGACTCCTGTCACAATCCAGAAGTCCTTGCTCAAATATTATCGAACGAAATTATTTTTTTGTACGAACGGCATCGAGGAAATCGGTCATCTTCTTCAGATTCTCTGCAGAATACATACCCATACCGTGACCACCTTCCGGCTCAAGGGTTATATCGGTCTTCACACCCAAAGCCTTCAAAGAATCATAAAGTTTCTTACCCTGACAGCAGGGAACAACATTGTCCTTTACCCCATGGAACACGATGAGTGGAACATCGTTCTTATCGATATAAGGCAGGAAACTGACAGAGAGGTATTTATCAGGATCCACGTCCTTCTTACTATTCACAAGGGCATCCTCAGGACTTGAGGGACCAAACGACATATGCTCACCACACTCCATATCCGTGACGTCAACAGGACCTGACCAATCGCAGGCGGCATTCACAAAACTGCTCTCTTTAGTAAAGTTACCCACAGCACCTTCGATATTCAGCTCTTCCTTGCCCACCTTAGTCTGACCTACGCCATTGGTCACTGCACAAAGGGTAGACAGGTGACCACCTGAAGAGAAGCCTGATGTAGCAATAAACGAGGTATCGAACTTATAGGTCTTGGCCTCGCCACGAATAAAGCGAACCACAGCTTTGATATCATTAATCTGTGCAGGCCACTTGGCATCAGCACTTGAACGATGGTTTGGACAAACAACGGCATATCCTGCCTCGAGGAGCGATTTTACGATAGTACCGATGTCGGCAGCCCCCTTGCTATTGTTCGAGAACCACGCACTACCATAAATATGCACGACAACGGGATAGGCCTTTTTCTCCTGCTTAGGCAAGTAGATATCGCAGGTATGATAAGCCTTGTCATCGCCTGCATAGTTCACGTCCTTCCATTGCTGTGAAGTTTCAATGTTGGCTTGCTGTTGGAAACCGCCAAAGCCTCCTGCTGGCTGTGCCAGCAAAGAAGTAGTGCTAAACAATGCAGCACCGCATACAATCGTTTTCAGAAATTTTTTCATAGAGTTTGTTTTTGATTCTTAAGTTTTTGGTTTATATTATTGAACTCCTTTATTACTGATGCAAAGAGTGGAAAATGGTTTAATCCTTACGCTGCAAAAATACATATTATATTTCAAACAGCACAAGCAATATGCACGAAAAGATACATTTTGACACAAATTTGAAACATTTTCTTACATAGATTAAATTAAAAAAATGTAACTTTGCAAGCAAATAGCTGAAGACAATGAAAAAAATCTTTATTTTCTTGTTAACACTCCTGCCCATCTGCTCGATGGGGAGCAATACTTTCCAATTCAAAAACGAAGCAATCTGCTATGAGAAAACTGAATCAAAACAGGTAAAGCGAGCCATCTCGGATTTACTGACTGATATCAAAATGGTCACAGGTGCTACCCCCATCATTTCTGGAAGGGGGCGCATCGTCGTGGGCACTTACGGCAAAAGCAAGACGATACAAGAACTCATCAAACAAGGCATCGTAAAGGAAGCCGACCTCAAAGGAAAGTGGGAGAGCTATGTATTAACCGTGACCAACGAGAAAGTCCCCCGTCTCATCATTGCCGGTAGCGACACTCGTGGAACCATCTACGGCATCTACGACATCTCAGAACGCATAGGCGTATCGCCTTGGTATTGGTGGGCAGACGTGCCCGTCAGTAAGAATCCAGATGTGGCCATTAAGATAAGCAAAGACTACTTTGCCTCTGGCGAACCAGCAGTCAAGTATCGCGGCATCTTCATCAATGACGAGGACTGGGGACTGAAGCCTTGGGCATCCAAAAATTTTGAGAAGGTATTGGGCGATATCGGCCCCAAGACATATTCAAAAGTATGTGAGTTACTTCTTCGTCTCAAGGCAAACATGCTGGCACCTGCCATGCATTCCTGCACAGGTGCATTCTATTCGCATCCAGAAAGCAAGGTGGTATGTGACTCCTTCGGCATCATTATCACCACCTCGCATTGCGAGCCGCTGCTACTGAATAATGCTGCAAAGAGTGAGTGGGATTCAAAGAAAGATGGTGAATGGAACTACAAGACTAATCGTGAGACCATCTACAATAAATGGGACGCCCGCCTCAGTGAAGCCGCAAAATATGAAAACATCTACACTGTTGCCATGCGTGGTGTTCACGATGAGGGCATCCGCGGCAATCTTCCCATGAATGAGCGCGTCCCCCTGATTGAAAAAGTTATAAAGGAGCAACGCGATCTGCTGGAGAAGCATATTGACAAGAAAGCATCAGGTATTCCCCAGATATTCGTACCTTACAAAGAAACGATGGATATCTATGAGAACGGTCTGAAAGTGCCCGATGACATCACATTGGTATGGGTAGACGACAACTACGGATACATGAAGCGCGTAGCGAATCCAGAAGAACAGAAACGTTCAGGTCGCTCTGGCGTCTATTACCACTTGTCTTATTTAGGTGCCCCCCACGACTACCTATGGCTCAACACTACCCCACCTGTTCTGATGTACGAAGAACTGCGTAAAGCCTATGATAACGGGGCAGACCGTTACTGGTTGCTCAACGTGGGTGATATCAAGCCTATGGAACTTGGTATGCAAACATTCTTTGATATGGCATGGGATATGGATGAATGTCCTGACAGCCAAGCATCCCACACAGGATGTTATAACTTCGATTTCTCTGATGCTTACAGCCACCAGGCTGCGTTCCTCGCAAAAACTTTCGGCGAAGAGTATAAAGAGGCATTCCAAAGCATCCTTAATGATTATTACCGTTTAGCATGGAGTCGCAAGCCTGAGTTCATGGGATGGGAATACCAGTGGGACGACAAAGCTCATACTGGTTTGAAACCTACTGAATTTTCATTCCGCTACTACGACGAAGCTCAGCGTCGACTGGCAGACTATCAGCGCATTAGCGATGAAACAGAACGATTGTCCAGCATGATAGACAGTGAGGCAGTTCCTGCGTTCTTCGAACTGCTACAGTTCTCCGTACAGGGTGCCTATCAAATGAATCGAAAGTTCCTCATGGCACAACTCAACCAGGAACTGGCAGCTAAAGGGAAACGGGCTGAAGCCAATTGGGCTGCCCGTCAGATGGAGGAAGCCTACGATAGCATCAACGCACTGAATCATCGATATAACGAGCAACTGAATGGCAAATGGGATGGTATGATGGACCTCTCAACAAGTTTCACGCCTACCTGCCAATACTATCAGAAACCCAAGGTGAAGTATTTCGAAGGTGTTGGCGAGAAAGCCCTATCACTGGTTCCTCTCAGAAATGGCAAGCAAGCCCAAGATTGCCACATCATTGACCTTACCAATCCAATCAGTGCCTCTGAAATTCAAATTGTACGTGGAATTGGATACGATGGCGTTGCCGTTCAACTTGGTTCGCCAACAGAGGAACCATCGAATAGATTTGCAGAGAGTGTAACCTATGAATTTGCTTTTTCCCTGCACGATAGCATTGACGTGGTGCTCTACACCGTACCCACCTGGCCACTCTATAAAGGCAAGCCAAATCGTGTAGGCGTTAGCATCGACGAAAGTCCCATGCAGATTTTTGAAAATAAATTCAAGGAGTACGACCGTATATGGAAAGATCAAGTGATGCGCAATGGTGCCATCTGCCGCCAGCATTTCGCCATCGACAGAAACAAGTCTAGTCACACGATAACTATCAGCGGCGACCCTGGACAAATGATACAACGTGTCATTATAGACTGGGGCGGATTAAAACCTTCATACATCGGACCATCAATATAACAGAATACTTATGCGTCGACTATATTCAATTGTTATCTTACTTCATACAGCCCTTATTCTGGCTTTTAGTCAGACAGGGGTTTTCTTTTCCTCAGAACGTTTCTCCAGCGCTCTCATAAATGATTTGTGCCAGGATAAATACGGCTATATGTGGATAGCCACCGACTATGGACTGAACCGTTTCGACGGCTATCATTTTACAGAGTATCTGCATCAGCACAACGACTCTACAACCATCAGCAGCAGTACCGTATGCACCTTGTTCTGCGACAAGGATGGTGAACTTTGGGTAGGAACCAACAAGGGTCTTGACCGTTACGACTACGCCACAGGTAAGTTTATCCACTACCCGTTTGCCAGAGGTCGCAAGCCACGTGTCACCAAGATGATGCATCTGAGCGACGGCAGGATGATTGTAGCTACCAGCGGCTATCATGGTCTTTATTATGTGACCAACGGAATGGCTGACGACTATACCGAGGGGGACCTCGACATGCTGTTTGTGAATAGCGTCATGGAAGATGACATGGGACGTATCTGGCAATGCAGCTTTAGCGATCAGATATCCATGAAAGACACTAACGGTATTCACAAGATGCGCACCACCCAGGGTTTCGTCGTTGACTTCGTCTATCACGACGGAGAATTCCTGATTGTCTGTATGCACGGTCTTCACAGCTATCGCGACGGCCAGCTCACCATTCCCGATTACGACATGAGTGCGATGGAGCCCAGCGCTATCATCCGTCGTGTATTTACCGACAGCAAGGGAAACACCTATATCGGAACCCGAGGCGACGGACTCTATTGCATACCTGCCAATAGTAAAAAATTGGAACGTGTGCCAGCTGTTGCCACAGGACTGAACCTACGTACCACGAAGATTTGGGCCATCACAGAAGACCGTCAGCATAATATTTGGTTGGGCTGTCAGTCCAAGGGACTTGTCATGCTGCCTGCCAAGAACCCACAGTTCTCATCCTGGACTTTTTCCACCCAAGGCATAGACCTGGCCTCTACCATCACGGCTGTTTGTGAAGGTGACAATGGTTATATCTGGTGTTCCGTTCAGGGTAACGGTATCTATGGTTTTGATGCAGAGGGACATTTGAAAGCACATCCCACGGCGCCCGACAAGGCTGAATGTATCTTCCGTGACCGCAGGGGTAACTATTGGGTGGGTACTGATGATGCCCTCTATGCCTACGACCCGCTGACAGGCGTATCTACAAAGAAAGCCACCATCGACTGCGACAAGTTTAATGCCATTACCGACGATGCCCATGGACGACTGTATATCTCCACGTTCTCCCGCGGTCTCTGCGTGTACGACACAAATACCGGCGAACTGCGCCAGTACAGTCATCAGAGCAGCGGTCTTTGCAACGACTGGATCATGGGTATCTCCACCGACAAGTCGGGTAATATCTGGCTGGCCACGGCAGCAGGCGTTTCCTGCTATAACCCCAAGACAGAGACCTTCAACCGTCCTCATCTCTTTGAAGTCATGTGCTTCAACGTACTGCAAACACGCAGTGGCTCAACCTTTGTAGGCACGGAGCAGGGCATCTATCGTCTGGATGGTGAGAAACGTCCGGAACTAGTAGCCTTGGGACAACTCTCCGTGGGCTATATGATTGAGGATGAGCAAGGCTACATCTGGTGTTCCACCTCCAAGGGAATCTGGCAATACGATCCTGCTACCGGTCAGACTATCGGCCATGTCTATGGCAACGGTCTTTCTGCCAAGGAATACATCACCTGCGTGGGTCTTCTTACAAGCGACAACAAGATTTGCTATGCCAACTATAACGGACTGACCGTTTTCCGTTCAAAAGACGTGACGGGTTCCCATAAAAGTCTTAACGAGATCTATCTGACAGGATTCCACCTGCCAGACAGGACACTCAACACGCTGAACGATGACCATTTCGAAGTATCCTACCTCGACAATGCCATCACTTTGGAGTTCTCACTCCTCGACTATAACGCACCTGAGAATATCATCTTTGAGTACCGCATCAACCAGTCGGCATGGCTGCAGAACCCCGAAGGCGAGAATACGATTCTGCTGAACCACCTCCAACCGGGTACCTACACGATTGAAGTCAGGGCGATGTCGGGTACCGCCTGTTCGCAGACCAAGACCATCACGCTCACGGTTACGCCTCCCTGGTATCGTTCCAAGTGGGCACAGGCCCTCTACTTCATTGCGCTCATCGGCATCGTTATCGGCATAGGTTTCAGCTATCGCCGTCGTGCCCATCGCTTGTTGGCAGAGGAGAAGATGCGTTTCCTCATCAATGCCACCCACGATATCCGCTCACCGCTGACAATTATCATGGGAGCCATTGGAAAATTGAAGGATTCTAAGATTGAGGAACTGAAGTCTGAGGAAGCACTTCAATCCTTTAATACTTCGACCCTTCAACCTTCTATCGACACCATCGACCGCAATGCCCAGCGCTTGCTGCAGCTGGTCAACCAGATTCTTGACCAGCGCCGCCTGGATAAGAAGCAGATGCAGCTGCATTGTCAGGAGACCAACATGGTGGAGTTTATCAGCGGCGTATGCAAACTGTATCAGTTTGGTGCCGACCAGCGCAACATTGCCTTCACCTTCGAACATGAGCGAGACCACGTCCTGGCATGGATAGACCGTATCAATTTCGACAAGGTCATCTCCAACCTGCTCTCCAATGCATTCAAATACACCTACGACAATGGTGAGGTGAAGGTTGTGCTGCACGAAACGGAAAAGAATATCGAACTGTCTGTCATCGACAACGGCATGGGCTTCAAGGATGAAGATCCCAATCGTTTCTTTGACCGCTTCTATCAAGGACAGAACTCGGCCAATCTGGGCATACAAGGTACCGGCATCGGCCTGAACCTATGCCGTGCCATCACCGAGATGCATGGTGGTGAAATCAAGGCCCTGCGCCGTGAGGACAAACAAGGTGCATGTTTTGTGGTGACCATCCCCAAAGGCAACAAGCACCTGCGTCCTGAACAGATTGTGACAGACAGTCCTGTGCGCGAAGTACTCTCATCAGGTATCAAGGGAAAGAAATCCTTCCGCCAGTTCCGCATCCTCATTGTCGACGATGAACCGGAAATTGCCCGTTACATCATCTCAGAATTGGGCGACCGCTATAAGTTCGACCATGCCGTCAACGGTAAGGAAGCCCTGAAGATGTTGCTTACAGATGAATACGACCTCGTCATCAGCGATATGATGATGCCCGAGATGGACGGACTCACCTTGCTCAAGCATATCAAGGATAATACGAATATCTCTCAGATACCCGTTATCATGCTCACGTCAAAGGCTGAGGTAGAGTTCAAGCTGGAAGGTTTAAGAGGTGGTGCAGATGCCTATATCGCCAAGCCCTTCGATATGGAGGAACTGCATATTCAGATAGACAATCTCATTGACAACGTACGCCGCTTGAAGGGTAAGTTCAGTGGTGCCCTGAAGCAGGAAGACCGCGTTGAGCAGGTTGAGGTGAAAGGCAACGATGACGCCCTCATGGAACGTATCATGCGTTCTGTCAACGCCAATTTCTCTGATCCCGACTACAACGTGGACACCATGGCCAACGACGTAGGTATCAGTCGTGCGCAACTGCATCGTAAGATGAAGGAGATAACAGGTGTTTCCACAGGTAAGTTCTTGCGTAACCTACGCATGGAACAAGCCGCCCGTCTGCTTCGCGAGGGTAAGATTAACGTATCCCAGATTGCCGACCGTGTAGGCTATGCCGATCAGGCACATTTCTCAACAGCCTTTAAGACCCACTTCGGACAGTCGCCCTCGGAATACGCTGAGACGCACAAAGAGTAATCAGAGTTTTACGTTGGAGATGTCTATCAGATTATTCACGATAGCATAAATCGTCAATCCTGCTGCACTATGAATCTGCAGTTTACGGGCGATATTGCGACGATGCGTAATCACGGTGTTCACCGAGATACACAGATGGTCGGCTATCTCCTTGTTCTGCATACCCTGTACCAATGCGACGATGACATCCTTCTCACGGTCTGACAGCAGTTCCTGACTCTCGCCAACGCCAGCCTTCGACACCATATCCGAGATATTGCGCGTTACGTCGTTCTGCTTCACGATTTTCTCCAGACGACGAATGGCAGGCACGAAGATATTGTCTTCCACCATGGCGTGCTGGCGAAGCCATACCTCGTTCTCGTAGATATCGTGGAGAGTGGCAGTCAGCTGGTTGTTATGCAGTCCATCCTGTGGCAGATACTTAATAATGAGGAGCTTCAACTCGCGCAACTTCTTATCCGTTGCTCCGTGATGCTTGGAAAAAGTATCCACATTATAGTCATTGATGGGTTGTTTGTCTATCAGCGACTGCACATAGGGGAAGAGCGTCTTCTGCTCGTACTTCATGTGACGGCGTATCTCCTGTGCATATTCGTCATAGAAACGCAAGATCAGCATACCCAGCGAGTCTTTCTCATCGAGCGACTCCTGCAGCTCCCTGCGGATGTAGGGCAACTGGAAATCAAGGAAATAGGCATGAGAAGCTTCCAGATAGTGCAACAGCGTAGGGACAGACAACTGTTCATCGTTCTCGAAGCTGTCATACCCATTGGTCGTGAAGTTTACTACAGCCAGGAAAGTATAGGTATCCACTCCGTTGTCTTCGCATGTCTCCCTGACGGTCTTATCCCCGAATCCAAGATTGATTCCAAAACTACCCAGCGACTGCAACAAATCATAGTTATCGCGAATCAGCGATATCATCTTGTCGTCAGCCTCATACATTTTCAGATTTCTCATCGTCCTCTTACCTATTTATGATTAATCGGTGCAAAGGTAAGCATAATTTTCGACTTACGCAATCATCAAAAATAGGTATTTTGCATAATTATAACAAATAAGTAAAGTGATTGAAATACAAGGATGATACATATTCATGAAGTCTATGCAACAAAAATCGGGACTGTTTTTGCAACATTTTTCTTACCTTTGCACCCAGAAACCATTAAAACTATAAGAATGAGAAGTTGTCTCTGTGGTATTTTCATGTTGCTGGCTGTGCTTACAGTATCAGCTAAAGAAAAGTTTTGTATTGCCAAAGACGGCAAGACTGCCACCATCATCGTTGACAAGAACGATTGGAAAGGCGTCATCCGTGCCGCCAACGACCTGGGTGATGACGTCCGCAAGGTCACGGGTGTTGCCGCCCCCGTCGAGTATATCGCCGTACCACAGCAACATGCCATCATTTCCGGCACCATCGGCAAGAGCCGCCTCATCGACCAGCTCATCAAGCAAAAGAAAATTGATATCAGGAGAATCAAGGGCCATTGGGAGGGCTACTATATCGATGTGGTAGATGGTAATCTCGTCATTGCAGGCAACGACAAGCGCGGTACCATCTACGGCATTTATGAGATATCCAAGCGTATTGGCGTCTCACCCTGGTATTGGATGGCTGATGCTCCCGTAGTACATCAGGACGAACTCTACTACGACGAGGGACTTCTCTACGAATGGCCAGCCGTGAAATATCGCGGCATCTTCATCAACGACGAATGGCCCAGCTTTGGCACATGGTGTACCAAGCATTTCGGTGGCATCAACTCCAAGGCCTATGAGAAAGTATTTGAACTGTTGCTTCGCCTGAAAGCCAACTATTTCTGGCCGGCCATGTGGGGCACCAACTTCAACGAGGACGACCCCGAATCTCCCCGTCTGGCTGATGAGATGGGCATTGTGATGGGTACCAGTCACCACGAGCCTATGATGCGCAGCCATCGTGAGTACCTGCAGCGCAAGGAACAGGTAGGTCCTTGGGACTATGCTACCAATAAGGAACGCGTGGATCAGTTCTTCCGCGAGGGTATGGAGCGCAACAAGAACTACGACAACCTCGTGACTATCGGTATGCGTGGCGACGGCGACGTAGCCATGGGTAAAGGTGATGATGCGGAAAACATGAAGACGCTCCACAAGGTCATCGATGGCCAGCGTAAGATTATCAAGGACATCTACGGACGTGCCGATGCCGTGCCCCAGCTGTGGGCTATCTTCACCGAGGTACAGCGCTATTATGATGCAGGCTTTACCGTACCCGATGACGTCACACTCCTTTTCTGCGATAACAACTGGGGCTACATCCGCCGTAAGGGTACAGAGAAGGAGCGCAAGCGCAAGGGCGGTCTGGGTCTCTATTATCATATCGACATGAACGGTGGCCCTTGGAACGACCGTTGGGTGAACACCACCACCGTGCCTAAGCTCCGCGAACAGCTCAACCTCGCCTACCAGAGCGGCATCGACCGCATCTGGATTATCAACGTGGGCGACCTGAAGCCGAAAGAGATGCCTATCTCGTTTATCATGGACTATGCGTGGGATCCTGACTACATATACGTTGGTGATGAGCATGAATGGCTGAAAAAATGGACAAAAAGCGTGCTCGGCAATCTACCCCCATCAGACATCACCGATTGCACAGAAATCATCGAGGAGTATTCACGTCTGAACCTAATGCGCAAGCCCGAAGTACAAGTACCAGGTCTCTTCAATTATCAGGAAATGCTACACCTTAATAATATATGGCAGTCCCTCGTACTTCGTTGCGAATCGCTAAAGGAACGCATACCCGCTACCGCCCAGGATGCATTTTATCAGTTGGTATATTATCCTGCAGTAGCCTCTGCTGGTGTAGCCATGATGTATAACGCAGCTACAGTAGGTGATAGTCTAACTGTCTGCGAGCTCATGAAGAAAGACGAACGACTTACAAACTATTATAATAAGGAGATGGCTGGCAGCAAATGGGAAGGTATGATGCTCGACAACCATATCGGCTACACACAGTGGTCGATTCCAGAGAAGAACCGTCATCCCATGTCACTTGGTTATAAGGTAACTCATGACCTAAGCGCCACAAAGGATACCAAGGAATACTCTTTCCACGCCTACCATTATCTCCATGCCGACGATGGTTGGATGGAATATCCGCTGCTGAGTTGGGGTTTAGCCAGCATGGGAGCCTCAGACGTGATGAAGGAATGGCCTGCAGATGGCAGCGGTCCAAAACTGGAGTACGACATAGATTTAACCGAAGAAGGAAAGATAGCCATAGGAATATTGCCCACTCAGGACGTCGTGCCTGCCCGTGGCCTGCGTCTCGGTGTGCAGATTGATGACCAGCCGATGCAGGTTATCGATGCCCGTCAGGGCCTGCACGACGAATTCCAGGAATACACACCGAAGAACCTGACCCAGTCAAAGAACCTGAAGCCCCTCCCACCCCACAACAACCTGTTGCTTAGCGGTTGGAAGGACGGCAGGAAGATGCTGCGCCGCGACGAAGTGTTTGACAATATCCGCTGGCTGGAGGTGAATTTCGCCAACACCACTCCTGGCAAGCATCAATTGAAGCTCATCATGATTGATCCCGAAATCGTCATCGAGACCATCGTGGTGAATCCCGACAACAATCGCTACAGCTACTTCGGAGCTCCAGAAAGACAATAACACCTAATTATAAATGACTAAATAACCATTATGAAACAAACCATTTTATTGCTATTCCTATTTATGGTAGGACTGATGCCGGCCAAGGCCGACAACATCACCGTTGACGGCACCAGTCGTTCGTACAATGTCATTGTACCCAACAATCTGGGCGAAGGTCGTCCGCTACTCATCTTCTGTCATGGCTATAACCAGGATGCCGGATGGATGCAGAACAGCGAGTTCAAAGACAACAACGTAAGTATGGAGGCTGTATGCGACACAGCCAAGTTCGTCTGCGTATTCCCCAATGGCATCAATAAGTCATGGGACACCAGCGGCAACCGTGACATCAACTTCATCAAGGCCATTATTGATAAGATGGTGACGCTGCATAAGATAGACCGCAACCGCGTCTATCTGGGCGGTTTCTCCATGGGCGGCATGCTGACCTATCACGCCATGAACAAGATTCCCGACCTCATCGCAGCCTTTGCTCCTTGTAGCGGTTATCCTATGGGCGGCGCCACGGCAAATGCCAATGTACGTGCCATTCCCATCCTGCATATCCACGGCACCAGCGATGAGACCTGTGCCTTCAGCGGTGCACAACCTGCACTCAACGTATGGATCAACCATAACGGTTGTCCAACCACCGCAAAAGTCACCAGCAACTACAACGGGTTCAATGGTTGTAAGATGCACGTTTGGGGCCCCGGTAATGACGGCTCAGAGGTACGCCTACTGGAACTGCCCAACAAAGGACACTGGATATGCAAAGAGAAACAAGTATATACAGGTAAGGAGATTTGGAACTTCTGTAAGCGTTTCTCACTGAACAAGACCACACCCAACGTCAAGATTACATCACCTGCCACAGGTGGAAAATATATCAGCTTTGGTCCCAGGGGAGAAGTGACATTCCCTGATATAACCATCACAGCCACAGCCGACGATCCAAACGGCACAGTAGAGAAAGTGGAGTTCTATGATGGCACTACCCTCCTTGCCACTTGTACGACAAAACCCTACAAGGCAACTCTGACAGGTGCCAAAGCAGCCAAGCACACATTGAAAGCCATCGCCACAGATAATGATGGTGAGACGAGTACTGCCACCGTTGAAGTGACACTACAAGCTCCCACTTCAGCACTGAGCCTTTCTTCTGCCTTTAACGAAGGAAATGCCGTGCCCGCAGGTTGGACTACCTATGACAGCAACGAGAAACGTATAGGCTATAGTGGCGGTTATTCATCTGGATGCCGCATACTGCAGTTCACAGGTAGCACAAAAGGTTTCAACTACGGCCTTTATTTCCGCAATATCAATGGAAACGCCAAAAAGGGCTATGCCAAATTCGGACTCAGTGATGCAGGTACCACACTGAGCCTGGCTCCCGGTCACTACACACTGAAATATAAGGTTTGCAACTGGAACATGTCAAACTTCGGAGAGGTTGAATTGGACATTGAGACCCGAGCAGGCAAGAGCATTGCCAGTCAGACCTATACACCCAACATCAATATCGGCAATGTAGCTTCAAATAACTTCAGTAGTCCAGCCCAACAGACCCTGGAGTTCGACATTACCGAACAAGGCGACTATGTCATCGCCCTATATAGTGCCGCATCAGAATGGAGTGACTGTATCCTTGGACAACTCAGTCTGGCAGGCAGCAGTTATGTGGCAACAGGCATTCAGACAGTTGAGAATTCAAAAATAGCCATTGGCAATTCCATGCACGACCTACAGGGACGGCGAGTAATTAGCCCTACAAAAACAGGTATATATATTAGTAAAGGTAAAAAGATAGTAAAAAGGTAACTAAAGAATCCGGGGCTACACAAGACTCGGATTCTTGTTTTATCATAGCAATTACGCATTTGACATATTTCCGCATAACCATGAAACATTTCCCCTTTTATATATTGTTCGATATTCGTACTTTTGCATCCAGATTTTATTCGACTCAAAACTAGACCAACCATATCCTGATTTTTTTAGTTGGTAAGTTAGTATAATAGTAATTTATGGTTTGAAAAATGTGGCACGTAGTGATTACGTGCCATATTTAGTATATTTGAAAACGATTTGAAACAAAAGATGATACATTATTGAGTTTTTTATTGTAATTTTGCCACCAAAATAACTAAAGACATAGACGATATGACAAAGCTCACCGACATGAGATGCTTGCTACTCACATGTTTAGCCACCTTAACAGCCCTTTACTCATGGGCCCAGAACCCCATTATCTACGACCGTTACACACCGGATCCAGCACCTTACGTGCATGGTGATACACTCTATCTTTTCGTGGACCACGATGAGAAAGTGACGGAAAACAACTATTTCACGATGAAGGACTGGTTGCTCTACAGTACTGTGGATATGGTCAACTGGACCTATCGCGGCACGCCCATCACCTCAAGCACCTTCTCTTCATGGGCCAAGCAGGACAACGACTGTTGGGCCAGCCAGTGCATAGAGCGCAATGGCAAGTGGTACTGGTACTGCACGGCCACCATCAAGGGACAAGCCTATCCTGGCATTGGCGTGGCTGTTGCCGATAATCCTGCCGGTCCCTATAAAGACCCCATCAAGAAACCTATCGTAAAGGGCTGGTTCAAGATTGACCCCTCTGTCTTTATCGATGACAACGGACAGGCATACCTGTATTACGGCAACAACATGCTGTGGTATGTCAAGCTCAACAAGAACATGACGTCATTCACAGGCAATGAAGTCGAGGTCAAGACAAAGGACGAGACAGCTTTTGGCCCTTATAAAGGCTATAATGACGACGGCACGCCCAAGACCAACTTTGAGGAGGCTTCATGGATCTACAAGCGCAACGGCAAGTACTACCTGGAGTATGCAGCCGGTGGTGTTCCTGAGCATTGGGCCTATTCCACAGCCGACAAGCCAACGGGTCCCTGGACCTATCAGGGCAAGATACTGGGTCAGGCCGACAATAGTTTTACGATTCATGGCGGCAGCGTGGAGTTCAAGGGACATCACTATATGTTCTACCACAACGGCAAACTCAGCGGAGGCGGTGGCTATAAGCGTTCTACCTGCGTGGAGGAGTTCACCCCCAACGAGGACGGCACCATCCCCAGCATCAAGTTTACCACCGCTGGCGTCAGCCCTATCCAGACCCTGAACCCCTTTGAACTGCAGGAGGCTGAGACCATCAACAAGTGTTCCGGTATCCTGTGCCTGGGCGACCATAACGGTTGCTATGCCTCCAACATCACCAAGAGCAGCTATATCAAGGTGCGCAACGTGGATTTTGGCGAGGCTGGTGCCAAATCATTCAAGGCCGTGGTACGTACCACGGGCGATGCAGTTATCCTGATACGCGTCAAGACAGCAAGCAGTACCGCGAAAGGCAGAGTGAACATCCCATCAACCGATGGTGAGTGGCAGGAAGTGACAGTAGACCTCACCACCCCCATCACCGGCGTGCAGGATCTGTTCTTCACCTTCGCAGGCACCACCGCAACGAGTTTTGATTTCGATAACTGGCAATTCTTTGAGCATCCAACAGGTATTGCATCTCCCCTCTCACCCCTCACCTCTCACCCCTCACCCATCTACGACCTGTCAGGACGGAAAGTGTACGACAGATTCAACTCTTCAATCAGGATTCAGGAAGGAAGAAAAATCATCACCAAGTAGGTATCATAAAACATATGAAACATATTCTGATATTCACCCTAATGATATGGGGGGCCATGACAACGATGGCGCAGACGAAGGTGCTCTTTGACAACAACTGGCAATTCACCCGCAACGGGAAAACGATTACCGTTAATCTGCCCCACGACTGGGACATCTACGAGGGACCTAATCCCGCAACGGGTGCCACGAAAGAAGGTGGTGGCTGGTTTCCTGGCGGCAAAGGCGAATACCGCAAGACCTTTAAGACGCCTAAGGCCGACATTGTGAAGCTGCACTTCGAGGGTATCTATCAGAAAGCAGAGGTATTCGTCAACGGACAGAAGGCTGGTCAGCATGCCTATGGCTACACGCCGTTTACCATCGACATCACGCCGTATTTAGCTTCCACTACCACCCTCTCCAAAGGGCGAGGGGGAGAGAACGAGGTGGTTGTCAAGGTGGACAACTCCGAGCAGCCTAACTGTCGCTGGTACTCCGGCTCGGGCATCTATCGTCATGTGTGGCTTATCACTACGCCCAAGCACTACATCGACGAGCAGAGCGTGTATGTGACGACGCCCGACATTCATACCGTAAAAATTCGGGCTGAGGTGGTGATGGAGGATAGTGTGCGTAAGCCTATCGAGAAGACCATCCATGTAGAGAACCCCCATCTCTGGTCGCCTGATGATCCTTACCTATATCATACCACTATCGAGGCTGAGGGTGATGTCGTACCTGTCACCTACGGCATACGCACTATTGAGTATTCTGCTGACAAAGGCTTAGTCCTTAATGGCAAGTCCCTGTTTATCAATGGCGCCTGTTTGCACCACGATGACGGTGTACTTGGTGCTATGGCTTTTGATGCAGCCGAGATTCGCAAAGTCAAACTGATGAAAGAGGCTGGTTTCAACTTGATTCGTACTGCGCACAATCCCACCACACGTGCCTTCCTCGATGCTTGCGACTCTATTGGTATGCTGGTCATTGGCGAGGCATTTGATGGCTGGCGCACGCAGAAGAATCCCTACGATTACTCTACGCTCATCGACTCCTGCTACCACAAGGATATCCATGCGATGGTAAAGCGTGATCGCAACCACCCCAGCATCATCTGTTGGAGTATCGGTAACGAGGTGATTGAACGCAAGGATATCCGTGTCGTCACAACGGCTAAGAAACTGAAGCAGGCCATCCTCGAGATGGATAATACGCGCCCTGTAACCGAGGCTCTCTGTGCATGGGACAGTGACTGGGAAATCTACGACCCGCATTTCGATGTGCTCGACATCGGCGGTTATAACTATATGATTCATAAACACAAGAGCGACCATGAGCGCGATCCTAAACGTGTGATGTGGCAGACAGAGAGTTATCCGCGCGATGCTTTCAAGAACTGGGCGTTGGTGCAGGAATATCCCTATATCATCGGTGACATCGTGTGGACGGGTCTCGACTATCTGGGTGAGTCGGGCATTGGTCGCACCTACTATGAAGGCGAGCGTCCGGGCGAGCACTATGTGGATGGCGGTCAGCCCGACTGGCATGGCGCCTATTGTGGCGATGTGGATATCACGGGATGGCGCAAGCCTATCAGTCACTATCGTAAGATGCTTTGGAAAACCCAGAACATGCCAGAGCACGAATGGAAGGATGACCAGATGAGTTCCACACCCATAGAAGACGATGGTTTATATATGGCCGTGAAGGAGCCCAATGGCTATCACGGAAAAATTCGTCAGACCGCCTGGAGCGTCTGGCCTACATGGGAGAGTTGGAATTGGTCTTCTTGGGAAGGCAAACCTATCGAGGTGGAAGTCTACACGAAAGATCCACAAGTTAAACTTTTCCTCAACGACAAGCTCATCGATACCAAGAATGTCAGTCAAAATACAGAATTCAAGGCTGTCTTTACCGTGCCTTACGAAGCGGGAACGCTATGTGCTGAGACTTGTTGGGGACGCATCAAAACACTCAGTACCGCAGGTGAGCCGGCTCGTCTGCGCCTCACGCCAGACCGTAGTGTCCTAACCGCTGATGGTCAGGACTTAGCATTTATCGTTGTAGAGGTGGTGGATAAAAACGGCAATGTGTGTCCCGATGCTGCCATCCCCTGCGAGGCTATTGTCAAAGGGCAGGGTAGTATCCTTGCTTTCGCCTCTGCCGACCTGAAAGACCGCGAGCCTTACACCTCGCCGCGCGTCACCACCTGGAAGGGCCGTGCCCTGCTGGTAGTGCGTAGCACAGAAAAGAAAGGCTGCACGCAGATAAATATCAAGAGTACACTTCCCACCGCCAATTTAAACATAAACGCGAAATAAAGACAGATGAAAAAGACTCTAATGACACTGTTCATGGCTATCGCTATACTGACAGCCTATGCACAAGACAAGTTGTATGCCGACGAGTTCCCGCTCGGCGACGTAACCCTGCTCGACGGCCCGCTGAAGCATGCACGCGACCTGAATATCCAGACGCTACTCAAGTACGACTGCGATCGTCTGTTGGCACCCTACCGCAAAGAGGCGGGCTTGAAGCCTCGTGCCAAGACATATCCCAACTGGGACGGACTGGACGGCCACGTAGGCGGTCATTACCTCACGGCAATGGCACTGAATGCAGCTACAGGCAATGAGGAGTGCCGTCGCCGTATGGAATATATGATTAGCGAGTTGCAGCTTTGTGCCGATGCCAACACAAAGAACCACCCCGAATGGGGTAAGGGCTACGTGGGCGGAATGCCCAATAGTGAGCGAATCTGGAGCAATTTCAAGCGTGGTGATTTCGGTGTGTATTTTGGATCATGGGCACCGTTCTATAATCTTCATAAGATGTATGCCGGTCTGCGCGACGCGTGGGTCTATTGCGGCAATGAGCAGGCAAAGGCACTCTTTCTCGGCTTCTGCGACTGGGCCATTGACCTGACAGCAGGTCTCACAGATGCTCAGATGGAGCGGATGCTAGACAACGAGCACGGTGGTATAAACGAGGTGCTGGCCGATGCCTATGCCATGACCCAGCAACCCAAATATCTCTTCGCTGCCATGCGATTCTCTCACCGTCGGCTACTCACGCCCATGTCGCAACGTCAGGATTGTCTCGACAATATGCACGCCAACACACAAGTGCCCAAGGTGGTGGGCTTCGAGCGCATCAGCGAGTTGGCAAACTTGTATCCTATGAAGTATTGCAGGCTGGAAGAAAACGGTGAAAAGATCTGCGGCTCTACCAATTTCGAGCCCTATCATGAGGCAGCGAATTTCTTTTGGGACGTAGTGACTGGAGAACGGTCACTTGCCTTCGGCGGCAACTCGCGCCGCGAGCATTTTCCCAGCAAGGAGGCCTGCATCGACTTCGTCAACGATATCGACGGTCCTGAAACCTGTAACACCAACAATATGCTGAAGCTGACGGAGGACATGCACCGTCGTAACCCCGAGGCCCGTTATGCCGACTACTATGAGCTGGCCACATTCAACCATATTCTCTCATCTCAGCATCCTACCCACGGCGGCTATGTCTATTTCACCTCCGCCCGTCCACGCCACTATCGCAACTACTCAGCCCCCAACGAGGCCATGTGGTGCTGCGTGGGCACAGGAATGGAGAACCACGGCAAGTACGGCCAGTTCATCTATACCCATGTGGGCAATGCCCTTTATGTGAACCTCTTCGTTGCCTCTGAGCTGAACTGGAAAGAGAAGGGGCTCACGCTGAAACAAGAGACAGCATTCCCATATGGTGAGACCAGCAAGATAACCATTTCCAGCGGGAAGGGCCAGTTCCCCCTGTTAGTGCGCTATCCAGGTTGGGTGAAGCCAGGGGCCTTCTCCGTGAAAGTCAATGGCAAAGCTGTTAACATTATCAGCGGTCCGTCATCTTATGTCACCATCGACCGCCAATGGAAGAAGGGCGATGTTGTGGAAATCACTTTCCCCATGCACAATAGCGTCAAGTACCTGCCCAACCTGCCGCAATATATCGCCCTGATGCATGGACCTATTCTGCTCGGCATGAAGACGGGAACAGAAGACCTGGCACATCTCGTGGCTGACGACAGCCGTTTCGGACAGTATGCCAGCGGTAAGAAACTGCCCATCAACGAAGCACCAATCCTCATCAACGACAACATTGATGCAATTGCCGAACAGATAACCCCCATTGACGGACAACCGCTGCATTTTGTACTGGAGACGAAGATGGAGAACGGTATTTCCGGCATACTCCAGCCCTTCTTCGAGATTCACGACTCACGCTATATGATCTACTGGCTCGCGCTGACCGAGAAGACGCACAAAGACTATCTTGAGCGCTTGGCACGTGAAGAGCAGGAACGTCAAGCGCTCGATGCTCGCACCGTCGACAAGGTGCAGCCTGGTGAACAGCAGCCCGAGACAGACCATAAGATGGAAACAGACCTTTCGAACACAGGCAACACCAACGATGTATTCTTCCGTGATGCCCGCAACGGTCACTATTTCAGTTACCTGATGCAGACTGGCGGTGAGACTGCTCTCACCCTCCGACTGACTTTCTGGGGACAGGACGAATGGCGTACCTGCGAGTTCGACATTATGATTGACGACCAATTGATGTGCAGCGTGAACAACACCCACAAATGGCGCACCTCGCAGTTCAAGACCGAGGACTACCCCATCCCGGCAGACCTGTTGAAGGGTAAGAAACAGGTACGCATCAAGTTTGTATCAAAGCAAGGCAAGCAGGTGGGCGAGATCTACGGCGTACGCCTCATCAAGCAATGAAACACTAACACATAGAAAAATCATGAAAAAATCAGTTCTAACGCTTCTGATATTGGTGGGACAATGCTGTTCTCTCTCTGCACAGAACAGCGACAACACAAATCGTTTATGGGACGACAAGCCCGCAAAGATATGGCTCGAGGCCCTGCCTATTGGCAATGGCCGTATAGGCGGTATGATATACGGCGGACCGCGCGTCGATGAGATCCAGCTCAACGAAGACTCTTTCTGGAGCGGAGGTCCCCATAATAATAACAGCAGTACCGCCGCATCCAACTTGGCCACGGTGCGCAACTATATCTTCAACGGACAGGAGAAGAAGGCTGAGGACCTGATTAACCAGCAATTCATCAAAGGTCCCCACGGCCAGAAATACCTACACCTGGGCAGTCTGAGGATGACCCACGACAATATCACAGACGCTGAGGTGACCAACTACCGTCGTGAGCTCGACCTGCAGAAGGCACTCTCTACCGTCTCTTTCGAGCATCATGGGCACCACTACCGTCGTACCGCCTTTGCCACGATGCCCGACAGCATCATCGTCATCCGTCTGGAGGCCGACACACTTTCCAGTTTCACCCTGCGCCACATCATTTCCGACTTCACCAGAAGTGCGTCGAAAAGTGACGACGGATGGCTTTCCATCATCACGGGTGTAGACCACGAAGGCGTAGCCTATAAACTCAAGGGCTACCTGCGCTATCGTGTGGAGAGCGATGGCGAGGTGACCTATGGCACGTCAAGTGCCGTCACGGTGAAGGACTATACCTGGGCAACCATCTACATATCGGCTGCCACCAATTATCTCAAGTATAACAATACATCTGGCAAGGGGTCTGCCAAGGCGCTGTCGTATCTGAACTCAGCCCTGAAGCACAACTACGACGAACTGCTGAGCCGCCATGTGGAGGCTTACCAGAAGCAATACGACCGTGTGCGCCTCTGGCTGCCATCATCACAGGCCAACAGCCAGCTCACCACCGAGAAACGTCTGGACAAGTTTTACGGAAGTACCGACTGGGGCATGGTGGCCCTGCTCTTCAACTATGGCCGCTACCTGCTCATCTCGTCCAGTCAGCCTGGCAGTCAGCCTGCCAACCTGCAGGGCTTATGGAATAATCTGAAGGATGCGCCATGGGACTCTAAATACACGATTAATATCAACGCAGAGATGAACTACTGGCCCTCAGAGGTATGCAACCTTACAGAGACCAACAAGCCGTTCTTCTCCATGATACGCGACCTGAGCGAAACGGGTGCGAAGACTGCAAAGAATATGTACCGGTGTGGCGGATGGGTAGCCCATCACAACACGGACATCTGGCGTATTGCCGGACCTGTCGACGGTGCTTTCTGGGGTATGTATCCCAATGGCGGCGCCTGGTTGGCCACCCACCTCTGGCAGCACTACCTCTATACTGGCGACGCAGAGTTCCTGCGCGAGTGGTACCCCGTCATTAAAGGTACGGCCGACTTCTACCTGGACTATATGCAGCCCATCCCTGAGGACTGCGCCTTCGCTAAAAACATTGCAGCAGAAGAAAAGACCAACTGGCTGGTTGTGGTGCCTTCAGTAAGTCCAGAACAAGGACCTGCAGGCAAATCGACACCTATCACCGCAGGTTGCACAATGGACAACCAAATCGTTTTCGACGCTCTTTCAAACACCCTGAATGCAGCAAGGATTCTTGACGAAGACACCTCTTACATCAACCGTCTTACATCTACCCTCGAGAAGCTTCCTCCCATGCAGATTGGCAGTAGGAAGCAGTTATTGGAGTGGCTCATCGACGCCGATGGCAGCGAGATGCAGCATCGTCATATCTCTCATCTCTACGGACTATTCCCCTCGAATCAAATTTCGCCCTATAGCCACAACGAACTCTTTGCTGCAGCCAAGCAGACGCTAACTGATCGCGGTGATGCTGCCACAGGCTGGAGTCTGGGATGGAAGATCTGTTTCTGGGCACGTATGCTCGACGGCACCCATGCCCTCACCATCCTGAAGAATATGCTCCGTCTGCTGCCATCCGATGATGTCACCAGCCAGTATCCCAACGGCCGTACCTACCCCAACCTCTTTGATGCGCACCCGCCCTTCCAGATTGATGGAAACTTTGGTGCTACGGCAGGTATCGCAGAGATGTTGCTGCAGAGCCACGATGGCGCCATCCACTTGTTGCCCGCCCTGCCCTCCGTCTGGACACAGGGCAGCATCAGCGGACTGAAAGCCAGAGGTGCTTTTGAGGTAAGCATGGAATGGGACAAGGCGAAGCTGACCTGTGCTACGATTCGTTCTGAAATAGGTGGCACGGCTCGACTGCGCTCCTATGTAGAACTTGAGGGCGACGGACTGGCACCAGCCGAGGGCGAGTGTCCCAACCCGCTCTATGCGCCTGCCGACATCAAAGAACCCCTACTGGCAAAGTCGCTCACCACGAAACCATCACTCTCTGTAAAGAAAGTCTATGAGTACGACCTGCCAACAGAGGCTGGAGGCGAATACCATATCTATCAGAAAGGCTACAGGGAAACTGGCATCAGTCAGGTTAAGCCAGCAACGGATGTTCATGCCTATTATGACTTACAGGGCAGGAAAGTGACTAAAGATACGAAAGGTATCCTGATTGAGAAAAGTCAGGTAAACGGAAAGAACACATATCGAAAAATAATCAAGCACTAATCACAATGAAAAAGATTCTACTTCTATTCATGACTGTATGCAGCACGATAATGATGCAGGCTGCGAAAGTCGAAAAAGATGTCACCATCAAGATAGATGGCGAGGATCGTAAGTACAAGCTCTATGTACCCAACAACATCAAGGACAACTGTCCGTTTGTGCTATCGCTCCACGGTGCCAATGGCAGCAGTAACGACAAGAGTCCGTTCGGTACCGATGTGGCCGATTGGGCTGGATGCATCGTGGCCTACCCACAAGGTAAGATGACAGCTTTTCCCATCGGCTTCGGCGGTTCAGCTACTGGTTGGACAGCCTCTGGCGAGGACAACTTCGACGTAAAGTTCCTGAAGGCCGTCATCGAGGATGTGGCATCGAAGTATAAGATTGACCGTAAGCGTCTCTACTGCTGCGGTTTCTCCAATGGCGGTATGATGACCTATGCCATGAGCAATGTCTGCAGCGATGTCTTTGCAGCTTTTGCCAGCATCAGCGGCTACCCCATCAACGAGTTTCACCTCCGTCATACTGGTAAGCGCCCCGTACCTTTCCTCCATATTCATGGCAAGGCCGACAATTTCGTGGTGTATTCTAAAGTACCAACGATTGTCAACGAGATGGTAGCTCGTCTTGGTGCCAACCCCGTGCCAAAGAAGACCACCGTCAGTGGAAAGTACACCAAGAGCATCTACGAGGCTGCAGATGGCAGTTTCCCATACGTTTTTTATGAGATGGACGGAATGGGCCACAGCCCCTATACTGCCAACACCGAAGAGGGACATTCCGGTAAGACCATGTGGAATTTCTTCAAGCAGTACACCCTTGACACACCTTGCGACACCACACTAAAATGGCGTCCACGCATTGAGCAAGAAGGTTATACTCCTAAAGGATGGACGATGAACAGTTCTACTATATTGCTCAGATTCGGTACTGCACAATACAACACGACAAACCAGAACGTCTATTATTCTCTGCAATTCGACAACGGCAACTACAAGCTGCATTTTAAGGCCGAAAGTGATGACAACAAGGAAATCAGCGTCAAACTTCAAAAACTGACGGGAAATAAGAATCTGATATTAGACTCTACCATTGTTGCCAATGGCGAGGCCAACCTCTATTTCAAGGTTGAAGACGGTTGGGGCGAATACAAACTAACCATCACTCGTCCTTCATCATCTGATGTCATTAAGATTACGGATATCGTCGTTAACTCCGTAACCGCAGATGAGTATATCACAAGCAGTATTCAGTCGTATTCTGTTCCTCGTATTTCCGACAATGAGTTGTACACCCTTTCTGGCGTAAAGGTAAAAAAAGCCAAAGCTGGCAATATCTATATCAAAAACAACAAAAAAGTATTCATTAATTAACTAAAACCCAACATGAAAAGAATTTTTTCTTTAGCTATCATGGCTATCGGCCTGACGCAGGCTCATGCGCAGGACGTAATGATTGAGTTCATTACCCCAAGTATCGTACACGTGGTGAAGGGACAGCCTACCAAGACTCTGGTTATAACGGCGAAGCCCGAACAGGTAAGTGTAACTAAGAAAGGTAACATCACATCAAGCAAAGAGCTCACCGTGAAGCAGGATGCTCAGGGCAACCTCACCTTCCTCACGGCGAAAGGAAAGGTTTTGCTTCGCGAAAAAAGTTGTGATGTAAAAGAAGCCCGCCAGACCTTTACCCTCGACAAGGACGAAGCTATCTACGGACTGGGCACCATCCAGAACGGTAAGATGAACCGCCGAGGCGAGAAGAAGCGCATGGAGCAGTCTAACCTCGAGGACTTCCAGAACGTGCTGCAGAGTATCAAGGGCTATGGCATCTATTGGGAGAACTACTCGCCCACCCTTTTCGAGGATAATGCCGAGGGCATGACCTTCGATGCTGAGGTTGGCGATGGTGTGGACTATTATTTCATGTATGGCGGAAGTGCCGACGGCGTTATTGCTCAGATGCGTTACCTCTCAGGCGATGTACCTATGTTCCCCTTGTGGACCTACGGTTTCTGGCAGTCAAAGGAGCGTTATAAGAGTGCTGCCGAGACCGAGTCTATCGTTGACCAGTATCGTGCGCTCAACGTGCCCCTCGATGGTATCATTCAGGACTGGCAGTATTGGGGCAGCAACTATCTGTGGAATGCTATGGACTTCCTCGCTGAGGACTTCAGCAATGGTAAGCAGATGATTCAGAACGTACACCGTAAGCACGCCCACTTCATGATTTCTATTTGGGCCAGCTTCGGACCTATGACCCAGCAGTTCCGCGAGCTCAACGAGAAGGGCCTGCTCATGCCTTTCGAGACGTGGCCTCAGAGCGGTATCTCGCACGTATGGCCTCCCGTCATGAAGTATCCCTCTGGCGTCAAGGTCTATGATGCTTTCCATCCTGAGGCACGCGCTATCTACTGGAAATACCTGAAGACCCTCTACGACTACGGCACCGACGCCTGGTGGATGGACTCTACCGATCCCGACTTCTTCAACCCAAGGGAGAGCGACTATGCTCATAAGGTATATGGTGGCACTTGGCGCTCACAGCGTAATGCCTTCCCCTTGGAGACCGTTCGCGGCATCTATCAGTCACAGCGTAAGGACTACGGCGAGAAGCGCGTCTTTATCATGACCCGTTCCAGCTATGCTGGTCAGCAGCACTATGGCTCTAATATGTGGAGCGGCGACGTGAACTCATCATGGGATATGCTGCGCAAGCAGGTGCCCGCAGGTCTGAGCTACTCTCTGACGGGTAACCCCAACTTCAATACCGACATCGGTGGTTTCTTCTGTGGTTCCTACAACACCCGCGGTGGTGGTTCTGCACCTCGTAACCCACAGTTCCAGGAGCTCTATGTGCGTTGGATGCAGTACGGACTTTTCTGCCCCGTGTTCCGCAGTCACGGAGCCGATGCACCTCGCGAGATATGGCAGTTTGGTAAGAAGGGCGAGCCCGTTTATGACGCCATCGAGAAGCAGATCCGCCTGCGTTATCGCCTGATACCATATTTATATAGCACCGCATGGCAAGTCACCTCTAACAACGACAGCTACATGCGTCCTCTTTTCAGCGACTTCGCCAATGACAAGCACGTTTGGAACCTTACCGACGAGTTCATGTTTGGCCGTAGCATCCTTGCTGCCCCCATCGTCAACCCGCAATATACCGAGGAAAAAATTATCCGCACCGATGCCATGACAGGTTGGAATCGTCAGAATGCTACAGACGGCAGCAATAATGGAGCCATCGACTTCACTGCCACGAAGACTGCTACGAAATACCTGCCGAAGGGTGCCACGTGGTATGACTTCTGGACAGGCAAGTACTATGCAGGTGGTCAGGACGTGACCCTCGAGACCTCGCTCGACCGTGTTCCTATGTTCGTACGTGCAGGTAGCATCCTGCCCCTCGGTCCTGAGATGCAGTACGTAGGCGAGAAAGCATGGGACAACCTCGAACTGCGCATCTACCCAGGTGCCAATGGCAGTTTCACGCTCTATGAGGACGAGGGCGACAACTACAACTACGAGAAGGGACAGTACGCCACTATCACTTTCCAATGGAACGATAAGGCTCGCACTCTGACCATCGGCGAGCGCAAGGGCAGCTATCCTGGTATGCTCCAGAAGCGCCAGTTCACTATTGTCACCCCCAACGGCAAGCAGAAAGTCATAGAGTACAACGGACAGAAAATGCAGGTTAGCATCGCCAAATAAAGCCGACATAAACTCCGTATACAAAAGAGAGGGCACCCGAATCAACTTCGAGTGCCCTCTCATTTATACATCTTAGTATCACACACCTACCCCGGTGCCATCCATTTTTATCATTATTCTTTGAAAAGATATTGTGCAAACTCATGCAGCGACTTGCGCCAAACCTGCCACTCGTGGTCGCCGGGATAGGAATTAAACTTCACCTTCACGCCGCCGTCGCACATCGTCTTCACAATATTACGGGTGTACTCAATACGCGGGTCCTGCTCACCACAGCTCACGAAGAATACGTCAAACTGCTTGTTAAACGTCTTGGTGTCTGTCAGCATGCCTGGGACTTCTTTCTCCAAGTCAAAGTTTGACGCACCACGGATGCCGCCAAACATCCCCGTTGAAAAGACACCGACGTTGGCAAACACCTCAGGATCACGAAGGCCGATATAGAACGACTGTCCGCCTCCCATCGACAGTCCACACATCGCACGGCTCTTACGGTCTTTCTTCACCCGATAATTCTTCTCCACAAAGGGGATCACGCTCTCCAGCAGTTCGCTGCGGAAGGTCTGCATGCCCTGCCAGCTATAGCCGCCACCGCCGAAGCCGCCACTGCTGCTCCTCACGTTGCTGTTTGAACTCACCACAATCATCGGCACCGCCTTGCCTTTAGCTATCAGGTTGTCCATGATCTGCGCCGTGCGTCCCTGCTCCATCCAGCCGCGATGATCCTCGCCACCGCCATGCTGGATATACACCACGGGATAGTCCTTCCTGCTCTCATCATAACCCGCAGGTGTATAGACCATCAAGGGGCGCCATTTCTTTTCCACATCCGAGAAATAATGGACGGTACGCACCTCGCCATGAGGCACAGCCTGCACCTCAAAGTCGTCCATCCCTTCCTCAGGAATCTCGATGGCACTCGACCAGCGGCTACAGCCATAGAACGACGGACTGGCAGGATCGGCTACCGACACGCCGTCAATAATCAGCGAATAATAGTGGAAGCCCGGCACCTGAGGATTGGTTGTCACCCTCCAAGTGTCGCCATCACCCTTGGTCATATCATATTTCGTGCCGCCAAGGTCCACCTGTACCTTCTGAGCCTCGGGAGCTCTCACGGCAAACTCCACCTTATTATCACCCAGCACCTTTGGGAGCATTCCCTGCGCCGTCATTTTCATGCAGCAAACTGTTGTAAACACAGCAGCCAGCACCATACCGCTTTTTCTCATATAATTCTATTTCTGTTTTTAGTCTTTTCTATCGTAGCAATAATGTTGATGCAAAGGTAAAAAGAAATAGGTAATCTTCAAAATTATCTCTCAAAAACTTGATCACTCACCTTACATATCTCTGCTGCCATCGCATTCAGCTGTAGGCACATCTTTCGGAGCACACTCACCGTCAGAGATTGCAGGCGACACCAGCACTGCCCCTGTACATCTGCTATGCTGCAACATCTTAGCAGTCACCCATCAGTCCCTCGTAGTATGACAAAATTTTACAATTTGCCTCAATCTCCATTTCCCTGTAATTGGGACATTTTTAGTGTCTAAACTAGTGTTTTCAATTGACTCGAGTAAATTCATCAATTTAATCAAGTAATTTCATCGATTTAATTAAGTAATTTCACCGCATGAATTAGGGCACTAAAAGCAATGAATTTAGGAAGAAAAAACCGGCAACGAAAAGGTTTTACAAAATCTTTAAAAGGAAGCTCATAAGACAGGGGCCAGTTTCTGATTGTCTCTTGAATCTGTCCCCATGATCTCCAATCCCAAACAAACGGAGAAGGCAGCTCGAGGGCATGAAAACGTAATCTTCGAGGGGCGAAGTTGTAATCTTCATGCCTTAGAGCGACCTTCTTCATTTTACTTCCACCAATCTTCAAATGGATAAAGCAGAATCTTATCGTTCCTCCTTTCCTTCAAACGTTTCCAATCGGCAGGAAGATATTCGTCATCATCCCAGACGTTAATCAGAATGTAGAACCCATTCTCGTCCATGATGGTATCAATGGTCATCGACTTGCGAGGCTCGTCAATTTCACTCATATTCCTGTAGGCTTCGCCCCTGAACATCCTTGCCGGATTCAGCGGTGGGAAGTATTCGTCGGAATAGATAGTGTATGCTTCCCTGGGATGGTCAGATATATACTGGCGCACACATTCCATCACTTGATGGAGCTTCGCCTTGGCTTTTTCTTCGGATGTGAACTTATAGACTGTCAGATGATTGTCACCACGACGACGTACGCTTTGTTCTATCCTCATAACATCTTCAAGAGAAGGCTGATTGCCAAAAAAGGAATTTGCGTTGAAAGTGCTATCGAGCACGTAATGTACCTCGTGGCGCTTGATGGTTTTGTCTTTGAACAATGGCAGTATGGTCTTATGAAGGGCGTCGACGTCAAAATCCTCGGTGGCATAGAGAGCAGTATCGACAATGATGTTGACCCTAAGCTCGCCAAATCCAATAGGATTCATACGATTTCTACGCCAACGTTCTGAATCGGTATAACGGAAATAGACCATTTCGGGTGTATTGCCAGTACCATAGCTATCATTTTCCGGATAATCAAATTTCTTAGGTATCGGCTCGTTCTCGTAGGGCTTCAGGGCGATGGTGGTGATGATGGTGTCGTGTCCGTTCTGATGATATTCGTAGCTGTAGCTCTCAGCTGCATCTTCAGTCAGTTCGCTGAGCGTTCGGCGAATCACTTTGAGAGCTTCTCGTGTCTTACGCCATTCTGCACGTATGGTGCTGTCGGCCTTTGCATCAAGCAGCCTACCCATATAATCCTTGGTGGGTGCTGGTCCATCGTTAACAAGTCCGAATCTGAACTCGTAGCGTTTTCGGAGACCCTCCAGATTCTTATTGCTGAGGGTGTAACTTTTTACAAAGCCATTGGCCTTCAGATAGGCATAGAGGCTTTCCAACTTGGGGTTGTCTTGAGCAAAACAACCGAGTTGCATTGCTGCAAATATGATTATAGAAATAATTCGTTTCATATCTGTTACTTGTTTTTTACTTGTCGTTTTCTTCGTACATGCTTTTCATTCGTTCGCCGCGCATGCGTATCTGGCGAATCTCGTCGTAAGTGTCTGTTTCCTCCATCTGTGGCATTTCATCGTATTGACTTGCCATTGCCAAAAGCAGTTCCATCCGTGTTTCCTCGCTCATTTGAACTGTCTCTTCGTCAGGTTCCTCAATATGAGAAGGTCGAGGCTTTTGATCGGAGTTTCCGGTCTTGTGAGGTACTGGAGTTTTTAATTTCTCATGTTTTTCTTCTACGGCTATTGCCGTTTTGACCTTCGCCACAAGCTGTTCTTCTTTTGGAGCTTGTTCTATTGTCGTCTTGGGTGGTTTCAGGAAAATGATGAGGAATCCAACTACGCAAGCGACAGCCAACCAAGGCCACATCCTGACAATGCGACTCGGACGGGTCTTTTGGCTAACTCTTTCCATAACCCGTTGTTCCATATCATCAGGCATATTAAATTTTGCAGCTCGCTCATTCTGTCGCTGCAAGGCCTTACGGAAAATATCTTTATCGTTATTCATGTTTCTTGCGTGTTAAGATGATTCTAAGTCGTTGGCGTATTCTGTGAAGCTGACTACTGAGCCGCGACACTTCACGATTAAGAGAATTGCCCATAGTGCATGTAATATAGGCTATTTCCTTCAAAGGACGTTGATCGAAATAGTAGAGTTGTAAGAGCATCTGGTCTTCTGGGGCCAGCTCTTGGATAGCTTCGTCCAGTTTTTCTGCTGTTGTAGACTCTGGCAGTTCATCAGGAACGTCATCACCCACATCAAGCGGCAACAGCATTTGCCGTTTTCGCTTTCGCAGATGGTACAATGCCTCGTGATAAGCGATGCGCTGTAACCATGTTGTCAGCGATGCCTTTTGAGGGTCATAGTCCTTCAGGTGAACGTAGGCAGCAACAAATGTGTTCTGCACCACATCCTCAACATCCTCCTGCTGCTCAATGATACGTCCAACAAATACCATGAGAGAAGGGGCGTGGCAATTAACCAGCAGGCCGAACTTCTTGGTTTCACCGCTGCGTATGAGTTGTATGATTATTTGATCTTCGTTTGACATTCTACTATATATAGACGCAAATGGGCAAAATGTCACGCAGACCAAACATTTTTTTAGATAGCAGGAATGGCGACATAAAGAATTTCTAACTGTCACTCACCTATCCCTATGACATCAACGGCAGCCACAATGCATCTGCAAAGTTACAAATTCTTTTCCATTTAGAAACGCTTTTACTCAAAAACTTTTATCTTTCTATAGAAAAGGGATGTCAATGGATAAACATTCATTCCCACGTTGAGACCAAAATAGACCCAGCTTTGGGAATTATTTTTACTACGCCATTTTGCTATTCTATTGTTCTGTGACAGTTACAGTTGTGACAATTAAGAAATTAGAGCACGTGCAGACTCCCGAAGCAACAATTTGCCAAAAATGCAAGCACCAGTACCCTAAATCGAGGTACCGGTGCTTGTAATGATAAGTAGTTGGCCACAAATCATGGTCCCGTCACTTAGTATCTAGTGGGATTGCCCTCCAGCGGGGCTCTTGCATGACGCCCTTGTTGCCGTCAATGCCTTTAAAGGAATCAATATCAATGTTGTATTTTTTCGGCACCATCACGAT